>OHPO01000057.1_pt1 | contig 54218 bp, 44 predicted proteins | sample 1577741 | NCBI WGS metagenome assembly OHPO01 (sample SAMEA3879574, study PRJEB24766) | human gut metagenome | biome: human-associated habitat; feature: feces | place: USA | collected 1985/1987
ATTTTTAAAAATTTTCAAAAAATTATATACTTTTTCAAAAAATTAGTGTATAATTAAAGAAATTAAGGAATACTATATATTGTAGATAGATATTCTACTAGGTCTGAAATAGTTTACTAGATTAGGACCTGACCCGAGCTGATGCTAAGCGTCAGCAAAAGCCATTCAAACGAATGGCTTTTTATTATAGTCTTTTATTTTTCAGTTGTCTTATAATTCCTAAAATATCTTTTACACTAAAAAAGTATTTTTCAGCTCTAGTAAGTGGAATATTATGATTATGTTTATATACTATTTTATCTATAAAAGTTAGCATATCAGAAACTTGAAACAATCTTTTCTCCTTATGGTCAAATTCAATTCTATGCTCAACATTATTTTTAGTAATTAATAATGTATCAATAATTGCACCTAGTGCTTCTTGTCCATTGTCATAATAAACAACTACTTTTTCAAACTGATTCATATAATTACTAATAGATTCAAAAAATTTATTTATCTCAATGGCTAATTCTCTGTTTAATTGAGTTTTACTATTTTTAAATCTTTTATCAATTATGATAGTATGTATTTTTACTTTAACTCTTTTTGAAAAATAAAATATAGCCCAAAAAATATTTTTTCTTTGTTCAAGCTTCAAGTATGAATAATCTCCTCTTTTTGCGACTAGATCAGCAAGATGTATCATACCGTCATAATTGGCTTTTTCTAATCTATTATTTAAATATTCTAAATCATTAACTATTGAATCATCACTCTCATGTATTGTAAAAGAAACTCCATATAAATCTGAACTTCCGTCTACAAATCCAAAGTCACCACTTTCGTCAATGAATATATTTAGTCTTCGCTTTATAATAATCACCTACTTTTTGTTTTTTTCTGGTACATTGGATAGATCTTGCAATCTAGTTTTAATACTTACTTCAGTATTAGCAATTAATAATAATATTTTTGATGTAAAATCTTTTATTGCATTTAAATTTAATTTATCTTCCTGTTTATCTCCAAGTAATTTTAAACTATCAGATATTAAATCACAATTTTCTTGTAATTCTCCAATAATTGACATGCTATAATCAAATATATTATCTGGTATATATGATTGATATAATAAACTAAACTTCTTTAAATTAATAATAGTTTCTAATAATTTTAGTCCCGTACTTTTAGCTATGTCGAATCTTTTTTTTATGTCAAATCCAAATTCATTTATTGTACTAGATTTAAAATCTTGGATATCTACAATTAAATCTGCAAAAATACAATCTATTTTTTCATAATATTCAAATTCTTTTTTCAATAAAATGTCATATGCAGATAATGTTCTACTATATTTATTTTTTAATTTTTCTATGCTTTTATCAGCAGAAGATTCTATTATAGTATCAATATATTTTTTTAAAATATTTTTAAAAAATAATAGACAAGCTATAATAATAGAAATAGTTCCTCCCAATTCGATTAATAAATCTTTAAAAAATGTTTCCATAATTCCTCCGATTATTTATTTTCTATTATCCACCTATACAACTCATCTTCCGTAACTTTACCTTGCTTATAATCTCTTATTTTGCTTTGTGCAAGTTTTTTCCAACTATCAAAATCCTTCTTTAATTTTTTATTGTTATCACTTCTAGCAACTTCCATAAATTTCTTCTGATATGCTTTTCTATATTCTAATAAAGCTGGTATTTTTTCTAAATTCTTTTTATATGTTTGCTTTGCTCCTTTTTCCCTACAACTTTTTCCATCTTCACTTGGTAAATCACAATATAATTCATCTTGCCTAACTGATGGAACGAAGTATCTACCACAATATTGACAGCTCTTAATTGGTAAGTTAGAATTTTTGACAAACTGCTCTAATACTACAAAAACAATATTGCTTAGTTTTTCACTTGTATATACATTTGTCATTGGTATAAAAGAATCATTTTTATCTAGTTCTATAGTTAAATTTTCTAGTGATTGGTTACCATATTTTAAGTATTTATCTGAATATGTATCTAAAATAACCTCAATATCATTTGAATATGAATATACATCATTATGATGAGTAACTAAAGAGGCAATGAATTTTGAACTCGGTTTGCTTTCTTTCAATTCTTCATTTCCATTTAAATTATATACAAAATCTACACATTTTCTAAAATTATATTGTATATCTGATAAATACCCATAACTATCTTCATATACTCTTTTCATTATTTTTAGTAGTTCTTCCTCGTTTGAATATGTATTCATCAATTCTTTATCTGGTATATATTCTTTTAACAATTCAAATCCATATAAATAGAAAAATGTATTATAGGCATTATTAAAGTTTGAAAAATCTGCATTTAATAAATTAACTAAAAGTCTTCCAAACTGTTCTGCAAAAGGATAAAGAATAGTAGCTGGATGTTTTGGTGCTGAATCTTTTTGACTCGGTTTTTTCTTATAAAAATTTTTTGCTTGTATTATTTTTCTTTTAAAATTTTCTAAATCATCATTAAAATCAGTTTTATACATATATAAAGGTGTTGAATAATATTCCTCTTTAGAGTCTACATCAAACCAAATATAAAATCCTTCATTAAAAGGATATTGAGGTAATTTTCGCATTTTTTGTTCCCCCTAAAACTAAATGTGAAATATTTTAAAATTATTTTATAAATGTGTTGACAAATATAAAATAAGATTATATAATCAATTTACAATTTTAAAAAGTTTTGATAAATCTTTCACAATATATTTATACTATATTAGTTAAAGATTGTCAAGGAAAGGAGGTCAAAAATATGCAGAATATTGAAGATTTTGAGATTAAATTATATTCTACTGATGATGTATGCAAATTATTGCATATTGGAAAACAGAAATGTTTACAATTATTTCATTCTGATGAATTTCCAAGTATCAAAATAGGTAGAAAATTTTGGGTAAAAGCAGACTGCTTGAATGAATTTTTAAACCATAAAAGAATTATGGCAGAGTAAAAAATAAGAAGACTTAAATCTGCAACATTTAAATCTTCTAAGCTAAACAGGAAATGCCCTGTTCAAATAGTTTGTAAAATTATTATACTACCAAAATAAAAATAGAGCAAGGTATTTCCTCAAAAAAATATGAAATGGAGGAAATAGTATGAGTTCAAAAGGTTATACTGTAGGCACATATATTATAAAATCGGAGAAAAAGAACTCCGACTTGCCAATGTGTCCTATATGTAAGAAGTGTAAAGACAGATCTATTTGCAGTAATAGAAAAGGCAAAAAAGAAATGAATAAATGTGAGAAATGTAAAAATTGTAAAGATAGCGAAAAATGTGATAAGTTTTATATTAACGAACAACACAAAGCAACTTTAACAATAGCCAAAGATGCAACCACTGGTGCATCAATAAGGAAAACATTCACAGGAAGTACGGAAGAAGAAGCATTAGATAAAATGTATAAATACAAACTGGAAATGAAAAAATCTGGAAATGCTATTGAATTTAAGAAAACAGAAAAAACAATAGCGAACTTAGCACAAGAAATAGAAGACTCAAAATACAGAATGGGTAAAACAAAGGCAAATGCTTATAATACAAATATGTCAACTCTAGCAAGAATAAAAAAATACAAATTTGCAAATATTCCAATAGATAGAGTAACAAGAAAACAAATTGAAAATTTTTTACAAGAAGAAAGAGTAAAGTCAAATTCTACAATAAAGAAAGATTACAGAATGTTAAAATATGTATATGAGTATGCAAGTCATAGAATGCATATTATAAACAACTTTTTTGAAGGAATAAATGCAATAGAAAGACCGAAAAGTCTGAAAGAAGATAAAGATGTAGTTGCATTAACAATTACAGAACAAAACAAATTAGAAGATTATTTAGAAACCCACTCATCAAGGTATAAAAACATTATACTTCTATGTTTATATACGGGAATGAGAATCGGTGAAGTATTAGCACTAAATTATACAGATGATATAGATTTAGAAAATAAAATGATAAAAATAACAAAGACGTTAACTAAAGATAGGAATAAGAAAACAGTTATTGGTCCAACTAAAACAAAAAGCGGAAAAAGAAATATTGAAATAAATGAATTAACAGAAGATATTATAAAAGATTCCATTAATAATAGAATAGAGAATAAAAATAAAATTCTATATTGCCAAGAAAATGGACAATTATATGTAGATAATACAATTAATTCAGCATTTAAGAGAATATGTAAAAATGCAGGAATTACAAAACCTGTAAATACACACATGTTAAGACATACATTTGCGACTAGATGTATTGAGGCAGGTGTAGATTTACCAGTATTACAAAAATTAATGGGACATGCTAATATAGAAACTACAATAAATACTTATGGAGATATTTACAATTACTATAAACAAAAAGAAACTCAAAAAGTAATTGATTATTTAAAAAGAGAAAGAGCATAAAGTACATTTAAAATTGAATAATATAAATTTTAGATTAATACTAAAATAAGAGTTTTAAAAAAATGTTTTAAAATATAAATAGTATCATAAAACATTGAAAAATAAAGACTTTGTGGTAGTTTGAAAAAGCTACCACCTCGACCATATAAAAAGCTTGAAATCGTTTGATTTCAAGCTTTTATTTTAATGTTTCAAAAAAATTCTTTTAAAGAAATTTAAAATCTTTCTATACCATACTTCATTTTTTATCTCAACTAATGCAACTTTGTCTTTTGAATCATTTATATTACTATTAGATTTATTAAATATATTATCAGGATTATATTTTAGATATTTTTCTTTTTCAAGCTTTTCTTGATTCTGCTGTAACAAGTTCTTTAATATTTCTTTTTGCTTAGCTGTAGCAAAATAGTCTCTAAATAGTGAAACCAATATAGCATTTGCCTTTCTGGAAATATTCTGTTCAGCCAAATCAATATTTGGATTTATTTTAAAATCGTACTTTCTGTCTTTATGTTTTTCGTAAAAATCAATTTTTTCTTTCGGGATTTTTTTATATTCATCTTCAGAAAAATGATTGATAATTTCTAATACTTCTGTGTATGCTTTTGCATATAAATTATTCATCTTTTGTTACTCCTTCTTCATTTCTTTCATTAGATAAAACATTTTCAACTCTATCCATTTGCTCTACTTGTTCTAAGTCAAGCCCATTACTTATTGCATTTTTTACAATATCCTTCATGGAAATATGTTTAGCTTCTTGCTTTTTTATATATTCATCAATTCCAATTTCCTCTGTTTTAAATTTTGAAAAATCTAATTGTGATGGAATTACATCAAAAAAACTTTTTTCTTCTGCTAATGCTCCTGTATATCTACCAACAAAATCATCTACAATTTCTTTAGATTCAGCATCGGTCTTTCCATTTAATAACATCGTTCTCAAATTTTCTGTTTCATCTTCAGTTAATTCTGTTTTTCCTAATATTCTTGAATTTTCTATTTCTTCTTGTTTTTCTAGAGGATAATCTAATTTTTTTCCTAAATATCCAAATCCCCTAATAATCTTTGATTTTGTTGTTTTTCCCCTATCTGACATTTCTCCATAATCAGATATGTATTGTAATGCATTCTTTCCTTGTACATGAATTTGTTCAAGTTCTCCTTTTATTTGGTATGAATGACGTATAAAATCTGCAAAAGTTTGTCCTTGTCCTAAGTCTTTATCCCTTGCTTCTATTACTTTAAAAGCCATTTGCGTTTTTTCAAAATATTTATCTGTTCTAATCTCTTGTTCTGGACAACCTAAACTTCTTGTTATTGCCACTGCAACTGCTTGTACAAAACCTTCTGTTACTTGATTATGTATTACTTCTTCTCCATTAGGTAATATTTCAGTTGTTGTTAAACCTGTTGAAATATTAAATTGACTTTCTGCTGGTAAATCTATAACTTCTGATATGATTCTTGCTCCGTTTACATATTCCACTTTTCTATATCTATCTACTTTATCATAATTACTGTATGTTCTTCCATCTATACTTGTATACATCTGTGGTTCAGCTTTTGGTACAAAATCTTTTTCCATATGATGAGTCACCTCATGAAAAAAAGTGTCTCTTAAATCTGTTAAATCATGAAATGTTGCTCCCTCTCGTAACTTTTTCCCTTCGCTATCTCTAACTTCTTTAAATATAGCTACTGTATCTGCTAGCTTACCATTTTTATCGAAATAGCAAAAATTCATTGCTCCCGTATGCTTTCTTACAGTATCATAGTATTCTTGTGAATTTGCCATCATCATGGTTTTATCTTGATAGTTCTTACCATATAATATGTCATCATTATTCTCATTAAATTCACCTAGAACTAAATTATCAATTTCCATTAACTTACTTAGTGCTTCATCAAAACTTACTATACCATTAGTAATATTTTCTATTCCTTTTGAATATTCATATGCTAATAGCAATGTTATATTAACTTCTTCCCCATTTTCATCTATAATACTTTTCTGCCAAGTATCCTTTTCACTTAACGCTTTGCTTGCCTTTGCTAAATTTTTAGAATCATTGTCTTCATATTTTTTTAATAATCCATCTACTTCAATTTTAATTGTCATATGTTTTCACCTTATTTATTTAAAATAATTGTATCCTGTTTTAAAGCTTTCTTCTTTTCTTTCTGCATAGCTATTAATATTCTTGGTCTATTATACCTTTGCATAATAATAAATTGGCTATCAAAAGCCATAGCACAAAGTGCAGTTATAAGAAATATCCAAAATTGTCCCCATATTGCAGAAAAGAAAATTGTTGAAACAGAAATAGCTTCATTTACCCAATGGTCCAATTCTGATTTTGCCATTGTATTTGCTATTTCCTCTAATGAATGCTCCTTTAGTGAAAATGTTGCTGGATTATATGTAAGTGCCTTTCCTTTCCACTTTTTCACTTTTAATTTTTGATACAGTTTCTTTTCAAATTTTCTCTCTTTAAACCACCATTGTTTATATGTTATATGTTTTTTAAATAGCTTAGTAACATTTCCCATAATAATTCTCATCCAAAAATGATACATTATAGTAAATACTGTTATACCAGTCCATAAAACAACTTCGCTTTTATATATATTTCCATAGTATAATGTAAAGCATATGATACTTGCTAAACATGTAACAATTATTACACTGTGCATAAAAATTGCTGGTTTACTCATTTTATTTTTTTTCATTTTATTACTCCATTTATTTTACTTGCACATATTATATCAGATAAAATTCATTTTTTATATAATCTCTTGCATTTTATATGTTATATTCGTATAATTTTCGTAAAATATGAAAAAGGAGTAAATTATGGAAGAAATTTTTGATGTTTTTAACGAAAAAGGAGAATATTTAAATAAAACTGCAAGTCGAGAAGTTTGCCACTCTAAAGGTCTTTGGCATAAGGCTGTAGCTGCTTTTATTATTAATTCTAAGGAGCAAGTTTTACTACAAAAACGTAGTCCTAATAAAAAACTATGGCCTAATTGTTGGGATATAACTGCAGGTGGTCACGTTCTAAGTGGAGAGTTTGGCTTTCAATCAATTATTCGCGAAGTAGAAGAAGAATTAGGCATTACTTTAACTAAAAATGATATATTATTCATTGGTAATTCAATCTCTGTTAACAAAAAAGGAGACATTATTAATAAGCATTTTAATGAATATTATATAGTAAACAAAGATATATATATTTCTGATTTAAGTCTTCAAACCGAAGAAGTTTCAGAAGTTAAATGGGTTAATAAAGATGAGATTATTAATAGAGTTAAAAATCATTATGATGGTATAACAGATAAAGAAGGCTGTTGGGAATACCTCTTAAAATATTATGAATGGTTAGAAAACAATCGTTCTAATAGATTATAATTGTTTTAATTTACATAATTTTGTTTTTATGTTATAATTTAATAGCATTTAGCAAATTTTAAGTAATGAGGGGGATTTTTTTAACTACATATTGTAGTAGAAAGGATTTTTATGACAAGAGAACTTTTAATGCATTGGTGGCGCTATTATGGTAAAGCCATCTATACTTTTGAGGACTTAGAGAAATTTTCAGCATTAATCGATAAATATGGTGCAGAAAAAATTTCAGAACTTGTAGTGGCCTCATACATTTCTAATGATGGTTCACCAACCGTTTTACTTTTTGCCATTAGGCACAATCAAGCAGAAAATCTTCTGAATACATTACCTGATGTTTCAGCTTTTTCAAAAAAAGAAAAGGAGTTATATGATGTTTTAAAAAATTCTTTAGAAAAAGAGATTGAAACGTCGTATAATAACTTAGGCGTAGCTGCAACAATCAATGAAAAAATCGGAGCAATAATTCGGTCAGCTATCATTTTCAACAAACGTCATAGAAGGCGTATCTCATTTGAAAATATAGTAAAGGTTCGCTTTAGAAGTTGTACATTTTACTTCGATGTTCGCGCTTTACAAAAGCACGAGCGGGATATTGTGTATATTTTTGACAACGTCAAAACAGGACAAGGTTCATTATTTAGATTGTTTAGGCTAAAAGATGATTTTATATGGACCGAGGACTTAGGTCTGATACATGATTTAATGTTAATTGGACTCGCTACCGGACATATAAAATATGTCAAAAACCACTTCAAAAACGTGCGATATCCGTACATTATTTGTAACTGATAACCTATCCCCCTCATAAAATATTCGATATATGATGATTTTACACAATTATCTATATCGAATATTTTTTAGCTCTTTTCTTTTTAATAAATTTATGATATCTTGTTATAATAATTATATTAAGGAGTATTATGAAAGTAAGTAAAGACATTAAAGATTCAAAATTTAATATAAAAATACAGGGAATTTCTCTTCACGAGATCCTTTGGTACTTTATTTTATTTAGTATTGTTGGGCTTATACTTGAAACAGTATATTGTTATCAAACTACCGGCGTATTAGAAAGTAGAAAAGGTTTAATTTACGGACCATTTTGCCCAATTTATGGTGTTGGAGCAGTTTGTTTAATAGTTTTATTAAATAAGTACAAAGACAATCCAATAAAATTATTTTTATATGGAATATTATTAGGTAGTATATTAGAATATTTTTTAAGTTTTGCTTTAGAAGCTTTATATGGTACTAGATTTTGGGAATACTCTTATTTAAGATTTAATTTAAATGGTAGAATTTCTCTTGTTTATTCTTTATTTTGGGGAATTTTAGCTATTTTCTTAATAAGATGGCTTAAACCATTAGTAGATAAAATAATTGACAAATTAACAAATAAACTAACTTTAACTGTAGAAATTGTTGTTGTTACTTTTCTAGTATTTGATTTATTTGCAACAATATATTCAATTTCTATATATAAAACAAAAGCTATAAATAAATATTATGATTTGCCACCTAAACCTTATGGTAAAATAGAAACATTCATAAAAAATAATATATTTCCTGATAGCTATATGAAAAGGAGCTTTCCAAATCTTCGTTTTATTGATAGCAATGGGAATGAAGTTTATATAAGAGATATTTTATAAAATTACAAAAAGTAGCCTTAACAGCTACTTTTTTTGTATATCTTTAATTTGTAAAACAAAAAAGGGATTTAAGGAACGTCCCTAAATCTTATTTTGGTAAAACGATTTTTGTTTTTTCTTTATTTCTTTTATATAGTGTTATTTTATTTCCCATTATTTGCACAATTATAGAGTCGGTTTGCAATGAAATTTCTTCTGCAATATCTTTTATTGGTGCCTCAACACTTTCTAATACTTTTATCTTTATCAGCTCTCTTGCTTTTAGAGCATCTTTTACTTGCTTTATTAAATTATCACTTATTCCCATCTTGCCTACTTGAAAGATTGGTTCTATATGATTTGATAAACTTCTTAAGTAAGCACGTTGTTTACTTGTCATAGTATTACTCTCCTTTATAAATCTATGTATATATTTTAATATATTCTTACTTTTTTATCAATATTTTAATTTATTTTACACAAATTTTTTCTTTCATATTTTCAAACTTGCTGTCCCCTATTCCACTTACATTTTTTATATCCTCAATCGTCTTAAATTTACCATTAAGTTCTCTGTATTCTATTATCTTTTGTGCTGTAGCCTCACCTACACCGGGAATTTCTTCTAGTCTACTTTGGTCTGCAGTATTTATATTTATTTTTTCATTTTCCTTCCTTTTAATATTTGATGTTTCATCTTCTATTATTATGTCATCACCTGCTTCGTCTGTTACATATTCCTTTTGTAGTACTTTCTCTTCTCCGTTTATTTTTTCATCATTAATTCTTGGAATATAAATTTTTTGCCCATCTTCTAATTGATATGCTAAATTTATTTGAGAAATATCAGCATCTTCGGAAAATCCATTTGCCGCATCTACTGCATCGGCAATTCTACTACCTTCTTTTATTTCCACTACTCCTTCATTATTTACTGCTCCTGTAACATGTATGAATATTTTTGAAATATCTTCTTGTTCTTCCTCGATATTTGTTTCATTTTGTAACATATTATAATTATCTAGCTCTGTATATTCATTTTCTAGATTGCTACGCGTATAAAAAAAGACGCATAAAAAGATAATAATTATTATACAAATAATTACAATTATTACTTTATTATCCTTTAAATTAAACTCGTTCATTTAACCTCCTATTCTATTTTACTAATTCAATAAAAAAAGATTGAAATTTGTCGAAATATAATATATTATATATATATTCTTATAAAGGAGTAAAAATATGAAATTCAAAAAATTTATTTTATGCTTAATGGCTTGTATTTTAGGTTTATCAATCCTACTACCCGTAAGAACTTTTGCAGATAACAATAACTTAAATATCAATGCAGAATCTGCAATCTTAATTGATGGTGATACAGGAAAAGTATTATATGAAAAATCAGCAAATGAAAAGCGCGAACCCGCAAGTACAACAAAAATTATGACAGCATTACTAACATTGGAAAACTGTGATTTAAATGATATTGCAACTGTTACATCAGAGGCCATAACTTCTGTCCCATCAGGATATTCTACAGATTTATTAAAAATGGGAGAAGAATTAACTATAAAAGATTTACTATATGCCTTATTACTACCTTCTTCTAATGAAGCTGCTAATGTTTTAGCTATACATATAGCTGGAAGTATAGATAGTTTTGCTTCTATGATGAACACACGAGCAATAGAATTAGGTTGTAAAAATACTCACTTTGTAAATCCAAATGGAGTACATGATGATAACCACTATACAACAGCTTATGATTTATCAGTTATTGCAAGAGAAGCAATGAAGAACGATACATTTAGACAAATTGTATCTACCGCATCATATACTTTACCTAGTTCAAATAAATATTCTAGAATTGATAGAACTCTTATAACAACAAATGATTTGATAAAAAAGCAAAGTGAAAATTATTATGAACATGCAGTAGGAATAAAAACAGGATTTACTACACCAGCAGGAAATTGCTTAGTATCTTCTGCAACAAAAGATGATAAAAACTTAATTGCTGTTGTACTAAAATCTCGTACAGATAATGATAGATATAACGATGCAAAAACTTTATTTAATTACGGATTTGATAACTTTTCTAAAAAAGATATTGTAAAAACAGGAGACATTGTAAAAACAATAGATGTAAAAAATGCAACTTCTGCTACAAAGAACTTAAATTTAGTTGCTGAAACAGGTGTTAATACAATTGTTACTAATGATAAACTAAATGATACTATAGAGCCACAAATAACTTTAAATGAACAATTACAAGCACCAATAAAAAAAGATACAATAGTTGGTACAGCAACATATACTATAGATAATATTCAATATACTATTAACTTAAAGGCTGGAAACGATGTAAAGAAATCTTATGTTTTATATATAGTAATTGCAATAGCGATTATTGCTTTAATACTTATATTATTTGAAAAACCAAATAATAAGAAGAAACAAAAAGGTAGAAGAAAAAAATCAGCTGTTAGACCAACAGGATATTATAAAGCAAGGTAATTAATTACCTTGCTTTTTCTTTCGTATTAAATATTTAATTTAATTTTTCCCATAAATCTTCTAATTTATAATGTTCTCTGTCTGCTTCTGTAAATATATTAACAATTACATCTAAATAATCCATTAATATCCAAGAATTTGAGTTATATCCTTCTATTTTATGTGGATGAATATTTTCTTTCTCTAATTCTTCTTCTACATTGTCTGCTAATGCTTTTATATGTGTTGTAGATGTTCCACTTGCTACAACCATATAGTCTGCTAAAGAACTCTTTTCTTTTATATCTATAGTTTTTACATCTATAGCTTTCTTTTCGTCTAATATTTTTACTATTTTATTTAATAATTCGTTTTCCATATTTCCTCCTAATAATCCTGTCCAATTGTTATGGTAAAGTCTACATCTTCTGTGTCTTTACCTGTTTCTGTCTTGGCGGTTTCCTTTATTACATTTTTTACTTCTGTAACTGTTTCACTAGTTTGTTTCGTTCTATTTGTTATCTTTGTTTGTTTAACTTTTGATTCTGTATTTCCTACTTTTAAAATATTATAACCTTTTTCTTTATATTTATTTACAACTTCTTCTAAGTTAGTAAAATCGCTTGTTCCATTTAAAATTTGAAGTGTTGGCATCTCATTTGTTACTTCATCTTCTGTAGGACAATCAAAGAAATACTGTGCAATCATAGCTTGTGCCTCATCATCATCTGTTAAATATAACCATACTCCATTCATTTCTTTTGGTTCCCCTGGTAAAGTTGCAGTTTTTAAATTGTCTGTAGAAAACTCTACTGCATATGGAATATAATCCTTTATGGTATCTAATGGTATGTTTGTTTCTATATTGTTATTAGCTATATCTATTAATTCTCCAATTTTTGATATATTGCTTAATTTTAAAGTTTGTTTTAATAATGCTGATATAAAATCTCGTTGAGTTCTCATTCTTCCTGTATCTTGAGTTCCATAAGATGAAGGATATGTAGTACCATCATTATTATGTCTAAATCTTAAAACCTGTTCTGCTTGATCTCCATTTAACTTTTGCAATCCTTCTTTTAAATTGATGTGTAAATCTTGACTAGTATCATCATATTTCATATCCATTGGTACATAGAATTCCACTCCACCAATTGCATCTACTAGCTCTCTTAATCCTTTTGTATCTATTACAACATAATATTTTAAATTTAATCCTGTTAATTCATTTACTTCTTTTAAAATCTTTTCTGAATTTTTACCTTGGTATACAGAATTTATCTTATCATATGCTGTAGCACGTTTTGGATTATCCCCTATAAAAGTATCCCTTTGAATAGATACTAAAGATGCTTTTTGTGTATTAGGATCATATTTTCCTATCATTATTGTATCTGTTAAATTTAAACTTTCACCTAATATTAAGAATTCTATATCTGTCATATTTTTTCTTGTTTCTTCTGTTTGTCCAACTAATGTAGCAAGTAGTCCTTTAAGACCACCACCATTCATTACAACTTTACTTGTAAATACTCCTGCTAAAATAATTAATATTACTACTATAAATAGTATTACTCTTTTTGCAACTACGTGTTTCTTTTTATTTTTTTGTTTGCTTGATATATTTGATTTTTTTACATTATTTATTCTATTATTTTTTACTGGTCTTTTTGCATTATTTGCTTTTTTTCTATTTATATTTCCATTATTATTATTTTTCATATGTTTACTTGCCAATTTTTTCACTCCTATTATAAGATACAACACATAGTATAACAAAAAAATAATTAAACTTCAAGAATTTACTTGAAGTTTAATTATTTAAAAGAATAACATTAATAGTAAATTATTATTATATAGAATTGAAGCTATATATGATGTCTTAATTGCTAATTGCAATTCTTGTACATGTACAAAAGATAATATTGCAAGAACTATATAAATAATTAATATTCCTTCTATAAGACCATAGATAAATCCTCCTAATTTATCTAGTTGTTTTATTATTGGTAACGATGCAATCGCTCCAAATATAAACTTTAAGAAAAACATTATAATGTTAATAATTATAAATAGTACTACTATAACTATTAAATTAATAATAACTTCTGCTATACTTTTAGCAATTACATTATTTGTATTTTCTTTAACAGTTTCTACTTGTTCATTTATAGAATCTAATATAATGTTTGGCTCTGTACTTGTTTCTCCTGCATTTTCATCTTTTGAATTTAAAGAATTCTCTATCGTACTTGTTAAGTTATTATATATATCTGTATGATTTATAATTATTGCTGATACAGGCTTAAATAATATTAATGAAAGCACTAATGATATCACTATAGAAAGTAATCTAACAATTACTCCAGTTAACCCTCTTTTTACCCCAAAGAAGATACAAATTGCTAATATTAAAATAACTATAATATCTGCTATAATATTCATTCTATCCTCCTATAAATTTACAATCTCGATTTTGTCTGTATAAACGATACCTGCTATGCCTTCACCTAAAATAATATCTTTTATTTCTGTAGATGAATTATATCTTTTTATTAGCCAGCCACTTGTATTTATAAAATCAACTTCTGTTCCTAAGTTTACTGCAATTACATCTCCTACAGCGTTTAGACTTGTTGCTACTCCATCTATATTATATATATTGTTTTTTCCGCTTGATATATTAGTTATCTCTACATCTATATTTGCAAATAACCCCGCTGATTTTTCGGTTATACATACAACGCTATCTTTTAAATTTATATCTGAAAATGTATTTTTTGTATCAGAAATATCTAATAGCTTTTTATCAGAATTATTTTCTATAATATGTACTGAATCATCATACATACAAATTAGTTTGTTATTATCTTGATATTTTAATTCTATTATTATTTCTTTTGATTCTGCTGGATAAATATATTCTACAGAGTTAGATGGGTCGCTTTGTGCTTTTTCTATTGATATTATTTTTACATTTGACTGTATAAAACTTCCTGATGTATCTACCTCTCCATATGCTAAATATTTATTATCATTTGATATAGCTACATCTATTGCTGTCGTTTGAGATAAAAAAGTCCTAAATAACTCTGTTCCTTCTGGGTTATACGTTATTATAACATTATTATGGCTTGTCCCTGTAACTACTATAGAAACATAACCATTTTTATTTACAAATATATGCTCTATGTTTCCTTCTATATCTTTCTTCCAAAGTATATCTGTTCCAGATATAAGTTCTAGCTTTGACCCTTCATTTTCTGCCAGTGCCAAGAACCTATTTTCTGTATCATATATACAATTACTAATTTCAACTTCTAGTTCTTTTTCTTTTTTACCATTTGTAGAATAAACACTTAAAATACTTTTATTTAATATTCCTATATAATTGTTATAAACTAAAATATTATCACTTTCTATTTGCGATGGTAGCTCAATTACAGGTCCATTATTTTCTTCTATATTTTTTCTAAAAATATACCTGTCAACATTATCTCTAAAAGTCTTATTTAACATATATATACTTGTAAGTATTGCTAGTATAATTATTACAACAACAATCGTAATTATTATAGCAACTTTTTTCCTATTTAATTTTCCTTTTGGTTTAGTATTTTTATACTGATTAAAGCTAATTAATTGCATTATTTTCTCCTTTAATTTGTTCCCATTCTTTTTCTTTAAATCCCTTTAAAATTAAAGTATCTGATATAAATAATGGTCTTTTTATTAGCATTCCGTCTGACGCTAATAATTCATAAATTTCGTCTTCTGACATATCTTTTATCTTTTCTTTAATATTAAGTTCTCTATATTTCATTCCACTTGTATTAAAGAACTTTCTTACGTCTAGTCCTGATTTAGGTATCCATTTTTTTAATTCATCTTTTGTTGGTATTTCTGTTACTATATTTCTATCTACATACTCTATATTATTTTTATCTAGCCATTTCTTTGCCTTTTGACATGTTGAACATTTTGGATATTCTATAAATAAATTTTTCATTTTCCTCTCCACCTTTAATTTTGTATTTAAATCTTATCATAAAAGAATAAAAAAATCCATAGAATTACCTATGGATTTTCTTTTATCTTTTTCTTCTTCTAATTTGCCATATAACTATTCCTATAATAATTATCACTAATGGTAAAATGAATATTATACTTCTTATTATTAAATCTTCTTTTTGTGTTGCTGTATATGTTACATATTCAGTCTTTTTTCTAATTGTAACCGCTGGATCTCTGTCTGCTAAATATGACACTGTATTTAATAATACATCCGAGTTACTTCTAAAATTAATTGCATTTATTGATTGTGTTCCTGTAGAAGCTCTCATTGTTATTTGTGAATCAGAAACAAATAAATTATCTGCAAATATTATAAGTTTTGATTCTTTATCTTCTCCTAATGTTTTTGTTAGTTCTTCACCTATAGGGAATGAGCCTGTTTCTTCTCCCTCTTGTTCAGAAGTATCTGTTATACTTTGATCTGTTCTATAGTATGATGCTTCTGATGATTGAATAATTGGCTCTGCTGTAACACCTAAATTTTCTAATTCTTCATCACTCTTAAATTCTAGTCTTGTTGCATTAAATAAAATTATATAGCCATCAGATATATCTTCTGTAACTTTATGTGTTGATAGACTTGGTAATATAAAGTTTTGGGTTCCTGGTAACATTCTGTCTGAATCTGTTTCTCTTACAATTCCATTTCCAACACTTACGCCATACATATCTAAAACTTTTTGAACATTTGCAAGTTCAGTTGTTTTTGCATTACTTAACCATAATATATTTCCACCATTATTTATATAGTTTATTATTTTGTCTGCCTCTAAATCTGTAAAATCTTCTGTTGGTGTTGCAATTACTAAAACATCGCAATCTTCTGGTAATTCAGTTGTTAATAAATCTAAATCTGCAACATCAATAACATCGTTTTGTAAATATTGTTTTGCAAGAGCCATATTATCTACCATTTCACCATGACCTGTTAAGAAATATGCTTTAGGTTTATCTGCTGATGTAGTTTCTATTATTGCATTTGTTACTTTTTCCTCTGTTAAATCTGTTGTTTCTCCTGTTGTGTAATTATAACTACTTAAGTCATATGCTGATATCGTTTTTGATCTTTCTGGTGATTGTACTACAATTGCAGATTCACTATCTGATATATCATATTTTTGTAACAAATCTGGTCTTTGCGTACTATCTACAACTTCCACTTTTATATTTGGATTTATTGCTGTGTATTGTTTAGCAAAATCAATAATTGTTGTATTTTCATCTGCTCCGAAAAAATATAATGTTACTTCTTGCTCTATATCTTTTACTTTTTCTTTACTTTCATCTGATACAGAGTACAATTTTTCTTCTGTAAAATCTAATGTTGGTAAATTTAATTTATCTGCCAATATATTTATAGCTATATATGCTACAACCAATAACGCTACTAACAATATAACTCTGGTTGTATCTGCTATCCATTTTTTCTTTATTATTTCGAAAAACTTTCTCACTGTTATTCTCCTTCCTTTATTTAACACTTTTTCTTCTTTGTATAACTATAATTGTTAATAATACAAATAATACTGTATAAGAAATAAATGCTACTACTTCCGTACAAGCTATTTGGCCATTTCCGAATCTGTTAAACATATTCATTAGTCCTAATGGTTCTAAGCTTTGGCTAAGATAAGGAGTTCCAATCCATGTTATTACATAAAATGCTATTGATACAATAGCTGCGATTACTTGATTTTCTGTAATACTTGAAGCAAACATACCAAATGATATTAGTGCTGCTCCTAATAATATAAATCCAAAAACTGTTACAAGTGATGTTTTTATATTTGGATTTCCTAAAAACATTAAAATTATATAGTATATAAATGTTAATACTACTGCTATTAAAAGAACGATTAATGCAGCAAAGAATTTTCCTAAAACAATACTTGTTACACTTCTTGGTGCTGTTAATAATAGCTGTTCTGTTCCATCTTTTCTTTCTTCTGAAAATGTTCTCATTGTTAACAATGGTACTATCATTATTAATATTGTTGACAATGAATAAAATATATTGCTAAACATTGTTGAGCCTGTTACTAATACTTCTGAATAGAAAAATAAACTTGCCATTAATAAAAATAGTCCCACAAAAACATATCCTATCGGAGATAAGAAATATGTTCTAACTTCTTTTTTTATTATTGCCCACATTATTTTTTACCTCCTTTTTTCTTGTTTGCTTTTTTGTTATTCTTCTTTTCTTGTTTTTGTTCTTTCTTTTCTATTTTTTCCTGTTTCTTTTTTTCTTCCTTTTGCTTCTTTTCTTCTTCTAATTGTTTTGCCTTCTCTTCCTTTTCCTTTTCATTTTTCTTAATTAAATCCATAAATGCTTCTTCTAAAGTTATTTCTGGTTTTTTAAGTTCAAATATTGTAATATTTTCTTTTGCTAAATCTGAAAATATAGATTTTCTTATATCATAATCTTTCTCTGGAATTATTCTATATTCTTTTGTATTATCATCATTTTTCTTTATTAGTTCTATTTTCTTTGCACCTTGGATTTTTATTTTTTCTATTTTATTTTCTTTATCTTCTACTATTATATTTATTGCATTTTCTACATTTACTGTGTCTTCTAAATGTTCTGGTGAATCTTCTGCAACTATTTGTCCTTTATTTATTATTATTACCCTTTCACAAATTTGACTAATTTCAGATAATATATGTGAACTAATTATTAGAGTATGGTTTTTTCCTAATTTTTTTATCAAATTTCTTATCTCTATTATTTGTTTTGGGTCTAGTCCTACTGTTGGTTCATCTAATATTATTATTTCTGGATTTCCTACTAAAGCACCTGCCATACTAACACGTTGCTTATATCCCTTTGATAAATTTCTTATAAGTACTTTTCTTACATTTTGAAGCCATGTATCTTGTATAGCTTGATCTACACTTTCTTTAATCTGCTCTTTCTTTACGCCTTTAAGTTCTGCCATGTATGTAACGAATTCTTTTACTGTCATGTCTTTGTACAAAGGAACTCCTTCTGGCATGTATCCTATACATTTTTTAGCTTTTTTAGGTTTTTTAGAAATATTATAACCATTAATAATAACTTCTCCTTCTGTTGGTTCGATAAATCCTGTTAAAATATTCATTGTTGTACTCTTTCCGGCTCCATTTGGTCCTAAAAGACCTATTATCTCACCATCATTAATTTCGAAGCTAATGTTATCTACGGCTTTGAACTTTCCATACTTTTTTGTAACATTTTTTACAGTTATCACCAATTCTTCCTCCTTTTACAAATATACGTAAATATTACCACTTAAGATTTTAAATTTCAATATAATTTATAATAATAGAAACTGTTTCACAAAAAATTTACATTTTGTAAACATTTTGTGAACTTTAGGGACGGGGCTTAAAGTTCATTTGTTTACAGAATGTCTAATTAGATTCCAAAACTCTTAAATAGGTACGCTTTTTTGTGACCTAATTATTGGAGCAATATAAAATAAAAGAGAATCTATAGCATTTAGCTACGATTCCCTTTACTAAGCATTTAATCTAACAATTTAGAATTACTTCATTTTTTATACCTATTTCTTTTGTCATAATTATCCATTAATTATATCTCTAAGCAACTTTTTCAGTATAGTTAATTACTGTAATTTCTGTAATTGCATTTCTTACTGAATTTACTAATCTTTCTAATTGCTGTGCAACTTCATTACTATATGAAACTTCTCCGCATTGTTTACATACTTGTGATGGCACATTTTTAATAATAATAATACAATTATTCAATTCAACCATATATGTTGTTTTTTTGTCTTCCAAATCTCCTTTACACATTAAACAATTCATATTATTTTTTCTCCTTTCTTGTCTTTAAATCATCTTTCCACTTTATATCATCTGGATAATATGCTGTAATTATCCAAACTTCTACTTCATTCACTCCACATACCACATGAATAACTTGATTGTCTATAGTTATTCCATATACTAAACAACTTGGATATGGATAATCATCTTTATATTCTTCTATAATTTCTCCATTAATATGGCATTCAATACATCCTTTTGCATTATGTTTCTTTGAAATAATCTACTAATAGCATGATTTGTCCATCTCACTTTTCCACTATTAATTTTTTCTTTTATAATATCTATGCTTAAATTTTCCATAAGTACCTCTCTTTTTTTTTATATATTATCATATTATTAATAAAATTTCTATATTCACACAAAGTTTCATTTAAAATTTTGAACTTTAGGGACGGGCTTAAAGTTCAGTTGTTTACAGAATGTCTAATTAGATTTCCAAACTCCTAAATGTGCACGCTTTTCGTGGCATAATTATTGGATCACATATAAAAGGGAATCTGTAGTATTTAGCTATGATTCCCTTTATTACTTTTATTTCTTATTTACTTTTTTCTTTTGTCTCTTAGTTAATACTACTGCATATCTTAATGTTACTGTCTCTAATCCTACTAATGCTACTAATGCAAGTATTAATCCTATTGGTAATTCTCCAGTTTCTACAGAGATTATTACATTGGCATTTGATGTATTATCTTTATCATTGTTATCTACAAATCCTGGTACATTTCCTGTTTCTACTAATTTTACTTCATTAGCCTTTTCTCCCATATTCTCTCCAGTTTGTTCCCAGTTTAATAATACTGTATATTCTTTTGTCTCTCCTGCTCCTATCTCTGGTATTACCTTTATTAATTTTCCTTCTTGTTCTTCCCATGTTCCGTCATTATTTGCTAAACTCATTCCTTCTGGAATGTTTTCTTCTATTGTTGCGTTTCCGCTTACTTCTCCTGTGTTACTTACTTTTATCTTGTATTCTACTTGTACACTTGTACTTTCTGTAGATTTTCTGTAGATTTCTACTTTCTCTAGTTTTCCATTTGTAGGAGCTCTTCTTTCTCCATTTACAATGATTCCTGTTATCTCTTTTTCTACTCCTATATTAAATGGTTTAGCTTCGTAGTAATAATATAATTCTATCGTATTATTTACTACATCGTTTCCTTCTTCGTCTTTTACGATTTCTACTTTCATAGTTCCGTTTGGCTCTTCTGGACTTTCGATTAATGTATAATACTCGAATTCTTTTGCTGTTGTTTCATACTTATCTTGGTTAAATCCTTCTATTACTACTTGGCTATTTTGTAGTTCTCCTGTTTCTGGATTTATTTCCTCTATTTCTTTTCCTGTTGCTTTTTCTACATAGTGTACTATTACTTTTGCTGGTTGGTTATAATAGTAGTTTACTACTATTTTTTCTTCTGTCATCATTCCTTTTGCATTTTCTGGTAATACATTGTTTCCATCTTTATCTGTTGTAGCTACTACATAACTTAAGAAGTTCTTAGACGGTATGTTGTATTCATCTCCTATATGTCCTTCATGTAATGTTGGCTTTTCTAATTCTTCTCCTGTTCTTATGTCTATATGGTGTTCTTCTACTCCAGCTGATTTCTTAGCATAGTAGTATGTAACTACAGTCCTGTTATTGGTTATGTTGCCTTCTTCATCTGTTTCTACTACCATTGTTCCGTTTGCGTTAGATGGTACTTCTACTAAATCATAATTATCAAATGTTTTTTGCTCTGTTGTATACTCATCACCTTCATGTTTAGTTTCATCTACTATTTGTTCTGTTAAAGGTTCTCCTGTTAATTTATCTATGTAGTTTACTTCTAACACTGCTTTTTTGATGTAATAGTAATTTACTGTTACAAGTTCTTCTCCCATTGTTCCTTCTGCATTTGCTGGAAGTTTTTCTTCTACTAAATCATATCCTTCAAATTCTTTGCTTGGTATGTTGTAGTCTTCTCCTACTTGTATTTCGTGAGTTTCTGTTTCTAATATTTTTCCTGTTTTATCATCTATGTGGTTTTCTATTAATCCTGTATATACTGGTTCATAGTAGTAAATTAGTGTTTGTTCTTCTTTTGTTAAATTAATTGTTGTCTTTTCTGGACTTTCTACTAATTTATATCCTATAAATGCTTTTTCATTTGTTACAAATTCGTCTCCTACTAGTCCTTCTTGTGTATATGGTTCTTCTAAATCTTTTACTATTTCGTGTGTTTCTGGATTTCTTTCCACATATCTTACTGTCGCTTTTGTATTTTGTAGATAATAGTATGTAACTGTTATATCTTGTAATGTCATATTTCCTGTTTTATTACCACTATCACTAACTAGTGTATATGTTTTTCCGTCTTTCTCTATAGTTTCTTTTCTGTGGTCTATATCTGTATTGTAACTATCGTCTACATATCCAGTTATTTGCTCTTGATTACTTAATACAACATTATTGCTGTCATATGTGTCTTCATCCTTTTCTAAGTAATTTATTAATACTTTTGCTGGTTTTAATCTGTAATAATATATTACTTCTTGTGGTTTCTCTTCGTTGTATTTTTCTATTATTCCCTCTGCGTTTGCTGGAAGTTTTTCTTCTACCAATTCGTACTTTTCACTTACAGTGGTTGCCTCTTCTGTAGTATATGTATCTCCTTCTTTTCCTTCTATTATCGCATCTTGAACGTATTGTCCTTGAGCATCTGGTACTCTTGTTGTTGTTAAACTTCCATCTGGGTTCATTATGTAGTAATGTACTGTTACTTTTCCATATTTATTTGTGTTTGTAACTATTCTTCCTGTACTATCTAGACTTGCATCATAATATGTTAGCTCTCCATTTAACTCTGTTAATGTATATTGTATTTCATTTCTGTCACTATCGTATTTTGGAAGATTCTCGAATATATCATTCCATTTATTTGGATTTGTGCTATCCTGCGTTGTTGTACTTCCTGTTGTTCCTGGTTTTGCTAATTCTTTTGTATACTCACTTTCATCACTTCCAGTTAACTTAAATAACACTCTTGTTGGACGTTGTCCTAATTTGTCTGAGTTATCTTCCCATACTTTACTTACTGGGATGTTTACTGTAAATCCTGTTGATGTTATTGCAGTGTCTATTACTTCTACGCTTGTCTGTTCTGGTTTATATGTTTTTATTTGACCTTTTACAGTATTTTCTATTGCCTTTTGCTTTGTGTCTATATTCGTATACACTACTTCTATATTTTTATTTATTTGGATATTTCCACTTTCTGGATTTCTATATGTATCTATTCCTTCTATTAACTCTTTCCATATAATAGTTTTTGTTTCCGAATTATATGTTCCACCATTTAACGTTGATTTTGATACATCTATGGCATATGGAAGAGTATCAACGATTGTTATCTGTGCCATTCCTATATAATTACTTATATTTGCTGTATATGTTATATTATATGTTATTTCGTCCCTTATATTGTTTATTTTTTCTGTTGCTGTTTTTTCTATAGAATTCGTTAAAGTAGATTCTATTAATCTATATTCATATGTAACTTCTGTTAATGTATCTATCATTGTTCCTTCCCAGTTGTCTGTTTTGCTTACATATTCATAATTTGCTGGTATTTCAGAACTTACTTCTGTTGTGTATTCGTCTCCATATTTTCCTGTTCCATTTGCCGGAATAACTACATCTGGTGCTATTTGTTGTTTTGTATCTGTATCTATATGATGTACTACTACTCCTGCTGAATCTTTTATTCTGTAATAGTATGTTACTACTGTCTCTGTTCCTTCTATAATTCCACTACTATTACCTGGAACTGCTACTAATTCGTATTTAGGGTCTGCATTTATTGCAGGAGATGTTTCATAGTTTTCTCCCTTTTCTGTTATTTCTTTTCTTTGTTCTGACTCTGTTCCTGGAACAACTTCTGTAGTTCCTTCTATGTAGTAATTTACTATTAGTTTTGCTGGTATTTCTTTATAATAGTAAATTACTTCTTGTGGTTGCTCCGTATATTTGCCACTTGCATTATTAGGAATCTTTTCTGTCACAACTTCATAACCCTCAATTTCTTTAGGAGTTGTTGTATAATAGTATCCTATATTTCCTGTGAATAGCTCATCATCTGCTAATTTCTCAGTTGTTCCATCTTTGTAGTGATGAACTATTACCTTTGATGCCTCTTTATTTACAATATCTAATGAATTGTTTTCTCCACCTACTGTAAATGGTATTTCTTCTTCATTTAATACATATCCTTCTGGTGCTTTTGTTTCTTTTATTACATAATCACCATTTGGTAATGTTAGCTTTATTTCTCCATTTGAATCAGTTGTAACTGTTTGAGTATATTCACATTGTTCTACTTTAATTGAATTTATTACAAAATAATCATTTGTATTTCCATCATAATTGGCATAGCCTAGTGTTAGTCCATACATTTCTCCACCATGAACTATTAACGAATAATCTCGTGCTTCTTGTTTACCGGTCAAGTCAAATATCCATTGTTGTTCATAATTTGACATTCCTTGCACAAACGCCACTGCATTATCGCTATTATGATTTCCAGCATTCATTTCTGCATTAATGGTTATTTTGTACCAATCTTTTGCACTGCTTAAGTCTATCATTATTCCACTCATTGCTACAGAATTATTTACATTTAAATTTGTTGGTTTATATGCATTTCCTTCTTGTTCAAATTCATAATAATCTCCACCAACTTGTATTAGTTCGCCTATTGCATTTTCTCCTATTGATGGATCATCTGTTATTGGTGTTGTTAGTTCAAATTCTGCTCCTGGTAATTTTTCACCATCTTCATTTACTTTATTTATTGTAAATAAATATTCTTCTGGAATAAATGATACTACGACTTCTTTATCTTCTGTCATATTTGTAAATTTATCCAATATAACAGTTCCATCTTCTCTGGATTCATATGATATCTTCTCCCCATTTATTGTAATACTATATATTTCGTAGCCTTCAGCTGGAGTTATAACTATATCTTTTTTACTGTTTTCGTGTATGTTAACTTGTTCATAAGGAGGTTGATTTTGTCCACTAATAGTTCCACCCTCTCCATTTACATATGTCCATATACTATATTGTTTTTTATAATTATCAACTGTTATTTGTTGCATATCTGGAACTGATGGTAATATTTCTTTCTGATAAATTTTAAGTAGCTGATATGAATAACTTGCATATAGTTCGTTTTCTATATTTTTTACACTCGAAAAGCTATATTCACTGCTTCCTACTACTCGTATTATTTTTCCATCTTTATTTACAAACAGAAGCAAACCGCTAGTCCCGTCTTCAATTTTTATTGGTTGACCATCTTCTGTCATATTACCTGGTATTTCAAATTCATCATATGAATATCTAACTGCTGTTACTAAATACTGATTATTATATTCCTCACAAGAAGTAAAATTATATGCTTCTCCTAAATCAAAAGCCCATTCTACTTTATTATCTTCTGTATATTTTATAATTATACCTCTATAGCTGTCTGTAGCTGACTTATTTAATACAATTTCTTCTTGCTTTACTGTATCTTCTGCTGGAATAGTGATGCTTCCAGCGGAATATCCTGTTGCTATATAACCATCGCCCTCTATTCTATTAATATATGATGCATAGTCCCTCGCTGTACCACCTATACTATTTGCGTATTGAATTTTTCCTTCTTTATTAAATCTTAAAAACATCAAATCATATGCGCCGTTTGGTGTTATCTTTAATTCTTCCCCTGCTTCTGTATCTTCTGCTGGGAATGTATATGCATACCAATAAGTACCACCAAATATTACATCTCCGTTATCGTCTATAGAAAGACCTCCACACCAATTATTAGCATATATTTCTAATCCATAGCTCCATACAACTTTTAAATTATCATCAAAATAAAATATTGCAACATCTCTACTATTGTTAGTACCATCACCTTCTATGACTTCATTTTCTCCACTAACTGTATGTTGTCCTGATACCTCTACATTATCTGAATCAAATTCCAAACTTACAACAAAGTTTCCTTCTTTGTTTATTTCTGTAACATCAACTTCTCCGTATAAATATCCCTTCAGTGTAACACTATCTATATAATTTCCTTGTCCATCAAATTTCAATACTATAACACTAGCTTGATTGGTATTTTCAATACCAGTATTTACAAGAAATTTATTTTCTCCGTTTTCATCTTGCAAATATAATTCTTGTGATGCTGTCGATATTGCTATAATTATACTATCTTCAGCCTTATATTTAACATCTTTTATAATTATTGATGATTCTCCATAAACTGTTTTATTCCATATTAAGTTTCCTTTTTTATCAATTCTTGTAATTCCTAAGCTATTAATATATTGGTCTGTTTCTGCATTATATCTGCTGGTTGTTTTACATGCAATAAATTCTCCATTTTTTGTAGTGTCAAATTTACTAAAATAATTTAATTTAACGTTTTTATCTTTTTCGATTGTCCACTCTTTAGTTCCTGGCACTGTTTCATCAATACCAAAATAATATGTTCTATCCTCTAGTGCTTCTGGCAGTTTATAATCTTCTAGAGCTTCTACTTCTACTACTTTATATAATCCTTGAGGTAAATTTAAAGAAATCTCTCCTTTTTCGTTTGTTATTATTACTTGATAATTTTTCCCTTGAATTTCTATGTTCTCTCCAACTAGTTCGCCATTAACATCATATGCTTCATATTCATTATATTCTTCATCTATTTTGTATATCGCAAATTTTGTATTAGGTAATGGCTCTTGAGTAGCTCCATCTTTTTTATAAAGCGTAAATATTGGTGCATTTTTAAAGTTCACTTTAATTGTCCCATTTTCTACTGTATATTCAAATGTATTCTCTGTTAAAAATTCTAGCTCAATATTTCCATCTACCATTTTGCATCTAAATTTATAAGTATTTGTATCTGTTATATATCCTTCTGGTGCTACCACTTCTGTTAGTTCGTATTCTCCAAGAATATTTTTACCATCTACATATTGATATAATCCATTTACATCAATTATTCCTTCTTCATTTGTTGTATAATATTCTTCTTCTTCACTATCTAGTGATTTTAATTTAAATTGTGCATTTGCAAGAGTCGCTTCTGTGTCTTTATCTGTTTTTAGTATTTCAAAATTATATGTTGGTATTTTCTCGTTTTGTAATTTTATTTGGAAACTTGGTAAATTTTCATTTGTTCTTCCACTTGTTAATTCTAAAACATTTAATGTATCTTCTGTTACTCGTAAATTATAATTCTCTCCTGCTTGTTCAATTACAAATTTCAATTCTCCATTAGGTACATAGTATCCATCTGCTCTAGCTTCTTTTATTGTATATTCCTCATTTGGATATAATCCTGAAATTGTAGCTATTCCTTTGCTATTCGTTATCATAGCTCTATTAGTATAGCCTTTACCTGTTATTTCAAATCTTATATTTTCTAATACTTGTCCTTCTGTGTCTTGTTTTAAAATATTTAATGTACTTAATGGCTCATCTTCTACTGTAACAGATATTGTTTGATTATTTACTGTAAAATCTGTTTTAGTTTCTCCTTCTAGCTTTTCTACCTTAATATTTCCATTCTCGTCCACTGTTGTGTTAAACTTAATTTTATTTTCGTTTAATACATATCCTTTTGGACTTCTTATTTCTTCTATTTCATATGTTCTTTCTACATATAAATCATTTATTATTAATTTACCTTGTGTATTTGTTCTAGCTATTTTACTTGTATTTTGTCCTTCTTCTGTTATTTTATATGTTGCACCTTCAACAAAAAAATTATTTCCTTTTTGATTCTTTACTATTTCTAGATTGAACTTCTTAGCAATCATGAAACCTAACTTACTTGTCTCTGTCTGATCTTTTAATTTTCCCTCTTCTGTTTCTAAATAGAAGTATACTGCATGTGTTGAGTATGCTATATCATTATAATTTACATCATTTGGTATATTTACTTCATATGTGCAAATATACTCTTCTCCTTTTGCAATAGTGTAATCACCTAAATCTATTGCATATGTTCTTATTTTAGAAAAGTCTGTTACTTCATCTGCTGTTTTCCAATTATTAGTACTATCATTTATATCATTATTTACTACTTCATTTTCTGAATAGTAAACTTTTGCTACTCCTTCTAATTTTTCAGGAACTTCTATAGGCTCTGTCATTTCAGCTGTAAATGTTGAACCTAAATTGCTTCCTAATATTTGTGATGTGTTTCCCTTAAATGGTGTTTTCCCTACTACAACTACACCACTTATATTTCCAGAATAATTATTTATTATATGTACATTTATTTTAGCTGTTTTATTTTCTTGTAATTTATCTACTAAAGCAACTTGTGGTGCTATTATTGTAGATATTTCATCTCCTGCATCATTATAATCTGATGCTATTTCTGTTGTTATTAATGATGTTGGCCCTACAAAAGTTATTGCTTCTGTATCATAATTTACTGTATCTTTTGTATTTCCATCCGAATTTATATCATATACATCATTTGCTCTATAATTATCTTTATAATTATTACCATTTTCGTTATATGCATATAATTCTATATTTTTATTTGCAGATAACTTTCTTGGATCTGGAGTTAATTCTGAATCTATTGTAATTTTATATGTTTCTGGACTATTATTTTCTGTTAATATTTTTAAATAATAGTTTCCATTTTCCTCATAAATATCATATCCTAATACACTTACATTTCCATTATCTATCCTTACATCATTTACTTCTGCTAATATTATTTCTTCTGGAAATTTTATTAAAAATGTTCCATTTTGCCATTCTTTAACATTATATCCTAAATTATCTGTTCCAATTGTAATCTTTACATTTGTTGTTTCTTGTGTTGATACGGTATTAGGTGTAACACCAGTTATTCTTGCTATAGATACTGGTTCATCATAATTTGCAAAAGCTATATCTGTTGCAAATGTTGTATAATCATCGCTTGCTTCATATTTTACTTTTCCACTTAAATATGAATATATTTTATTTAAATTATTAAATTCTTCTCTTGTTTTATCTGTTGATAATTTTTCATCATTAATTTGTTTTATTTGTGTTATTTTAAAACTGCTTGACTTATCCGCTTTGCTTGTTTCTATTCTTATATGCCTTACTGGTGCTTTGTAATAATATGGTTTTTCTTTTGTATATGTTTCGTACTCTTCTGCTGTAAATTCATGTATTAATTCATCTGTATCATTATTATATAATTTAATCCATCCATTCTCTCCCAGCATCGCTCCTGCATTTGTAAAATATATTGCTATGCTTTCACTATATGATTCCATGTTTTCGTATGTACCATCTGTTTTTAAAAATGCATCTCCATAGTTTTCTTCTGGTTCATTTAAAATAATGTTCGATACACTTCCTGAGTTTCCTCTTGATAATGACCAGTTTACTTCATATCTATCTTCATATTTGTAATCCTCATTATTATACCAATCTACTACGTTTTTCTTTGATACTACATAAACATCATATGGATAAGATACATATTGTCCTACTTTTACATCATAAGTAAATACATCTCCTCCACCTCTTTCGTATGTAATGCTGATCACATCTTCTGCTACATTACTTACATATGGATTATCAAACTCTTCATTTGGATTATTATATCCTTCGAATGTTGCTTCCACTGGTATATTTAATACTATAGTACCTATTGCTTCATTATATGCTGCTAATGGGTATGTTACTTTTAACTTGAATTCACTATATCTTGCATTATTAAAGCTTGATGTATATGCTTCCTTTGTAACTACTCCATCTTCACCTATTTGTGCTTCTCTATATGCTGTAAATTTTCCTGTTTCTTCATCATATGTATATTTAACATTTTCTCCCGTTACCTCTACTTTTGTTGGCTTATATCCATTAAGTTCTGGTATTGTTCCTTCTATATTTGATTTTTGTAGTAATAACTTATTATTACTTTCTTGCGCTACGATTTTAAATTCCAAATTTACTTCTTGATTTTTTGAATCAACTATTGCTTCTGTATTATAGTTTTGGTATTTGTTTTTTTCGTTATTTAATCCATATGTATATGGTATTTCTGCTTTTGTACTACTATACCAATCTACTGGTATCTCTATTTCTTTTTCTATATCTGTTCTTGTTCCATCTTCTGCTACATGTGTTCCTGTTAATATAATTTTGTTTGTTCCGCTATATTTATTTGTATCTTTTCCTATAGCATCTCTTTTTGTACTTATATATCTATAATCTCCACTTCTTACTTGTCCAAATATTAACTTTTGTGTTCCTACATTTACTTGTTTTAAATTGATTTCTTTTGTATTTTCGCTTATATAATTTCCTTTTATTGTTTCATCATCTACTAATGCAGTTTTAAAATACATATTATCTGACTTTATCGTTATTTTTCCATTTTCTAAATATCCATTTCCAAGAACATTTAAGCTCATGTAAAGTGTATCTTCTCCTTCTACTTCTTTACATGTTCCTTTTACTTTTTCTGCATATCCATCTCCATTTAAATCTCTTGCAAAGTATACACTAAATCTTACATATTCACTCTGTGTCTCTTCATCTTTTTCTGTTAATTCTCCATATTCCATTGCTCTTGCAAGTTCTGGATTGGCTATTGTTTTATTAGTCTTATTTTGTTGTATGCTAAATAAAGCTATTGCTACAAATAATGTAACAATTGCTAGACACAATCCCGTCAATATTATTCTTTTTTTGGATTTAGAATCAAGCTTAAATTTCATGTTGCTCCCTCCAATTTAATGTCTTATAATTTTATTTTAATATGTAATTAGCATTAAAACTATGGTAATTAATGGTACTTCTAGATAATTTTTGCTATATTATTTCAATTTGCATTACTTTCCTTTGCAGACAGCCAAAGTAGGCATACCTTCTAGTACGCCTACTTTTATTACATTTTTTTCTTTAAAAGTGTTATGTGTGTGTACAGCGCCAACGTTTTCAGGTTTTGCTGTTTTATAGTTTTTATCTTGTCTTTTCATCCGTAACACCTACTTCTTCTATAATAACTTAATATATTAATTTTACTTATTATATAAATACATGTAAATAGAGCATCGTTCTTAATAGTTTGAACAATGCTCTATCACTTTACGGATACTATTTTTAGACATTTTATATTATATTTTGATAACATTTAATTTTTTGTATAAGTTTATAAATTGTAATATTCTTAATATATTAATAGAGATTTAAGGAACATCCCCAAATCCTGAAGAAACCGGAATAAGGAAAGCAGGAGCATCTCCAAATCCCTATATTTCTATTCTTTCTTTACCTACGGTTTCTTCGAATTCTTTTAATATTTCATCTGTTAAATATATTCCTCCACAAGGTTTTAGGTCTCCATCTTCCATTATTTGAATTGGCATATTATTTCTCTCTCCATGGAAGAATCTTATAAGTCCTCTTAATTTATCTTTTTGTGGTTCGTCCATTCCATTTATATCTATTGTAAGTATTCTTTGTTTTGTTTCTCCGAATGGTTTTATAGTTCTTGCTACAATTTTTGGTTCATCATCTTCCCTTATACTTAGCCTACCTTCTACCATTACAATACTCTCTTCTACTAAGTATTTTGATGATTCATTGTAACAATTTTCGAATACTATTATTTCTATAGTACCATATAAATCTTCGACTGTTACAAATGCCATTATTGTATTATTTTTTGTGTATTTTTTCTTTACACTAGTAATAATTCCCGCATATTTTACAAATTGTCCATCTTTGAATTCATTTTTTCTTGCAATAAATTCTCCTTCGTCTAAAACTGTCGATTGTAAATTTGCAAATTCTTTAAGTTTCATAGAATTAATATTTGTTTCACTTTCAATTTGAGTTCTTAACTTTTCAAGTGGATGCCCCGAAATATATATACCAAGCATTTCTTTTTCCATAGAAAGTAAATCTTTTTCTGAAAATTCTTTTTGCTCATTAAATGTATATTTAAGTTCATTTACATTATCTTCTGGTGCAGCTAAATCGAACATTGTAACCTGACCTGCAAAACTCTTTCTATTTGTATCTTGAATTGTGTCTAAAATATTCTCGAATGATGCAAGTAAAGTTGCTCTAGTTTGTTCAAATTCATCAAAAGCCCCAGCTCTTATTAAACTTTCTATACATTTCTTGTTTACTGTTTCATTTTGCATTCTCTCACAAAAGTCTGTAAAACTCTCATAAGCACCATTTTCTTCTCTTTCTTTTACTATTGCATTTACCGCTGCAATTCCAACATTTTTTACACTACCTAGTCCAAATCTTATTTTTCCATTATCAACTGTAAATTTAGTAAAGCTTTTATTAATATCTGGTTTTAAAATTTCTATATTTAGTCTCTTACATTCATCAATATACATAGGAATTTTATCTAAATTTCCTAAAAAGCTATTTAAGGTAGCTGCCATAAATTCTTCTGGATAATATGCCTTTAGATATGCTGTTCTATATGATACTACAGCATATGCAGCAGCATGGCTCTTATTAAATGCGTATTTTGCAAATTCTGCCATCTCATCAAATATTTTATTTGCAGATGCTTCATCTATTCCATTTCTTACACAACCTGGAATAACTACATTTCCATTTTCATCTGTTTGACCATGTATAAAATATTCTCTTTCTTTTGCCATTACATCTAGCTTTTTCTTACCCATTGCACGTCTTACTAGGTCGGCTCTACCTAATGAATATCCTGCTAAGTCACGAACTATCTGCATAACTTGCTCTTGGTATACCATACAACCATATGTAACTTTAAGAATTGGAATTAATGATGGATGTGTATATTCTGCATGTTCTGGATCTTTTTTATTTTTTATATATCTAGGTATTTGATCCATTGGTCCAGGTCTGTATAAAGAAACTCCAGCTATAATATCTTCCAAACAATCTGGTTTTAATTCTTTCATAAAGTTTGTCATACCTTGACTTTCGAATTGGAATATTCCTACAGACTCACCATTTTGCCATAATTTATATACTTTAGGATCATTCATATCTTTATCAAACTCGACATCAATTCCTCTATTTTCTTTTACTAAATTTATTGCATCTTGTATAACTGTAAGTGTTCTAAGTCCTAAAAAGTCCATTTTTAGAAGTCCTAACTCTTCCAAAGTTGTCATTATAAATTGTGTTGATATTTGTCCATCTCTTACATATAAAGGCACATATGTATCTACAGGCTCTTTTGTTATAACTATACCACAGGCATGTGTAGAAGCCTGTCTTGGCATTCCTTCTAATGCCATTGCAATGTCTAGCATTTTATGAATTTCATCATCAGATTCATATAAATCTCTTAGTTCTTTATTTTGCTCCATTGCCTTTTTTATAGTTATATGTAATTCGTTTGGTATCATTTTTGCTAATTTATCACATTCAGCATATGGCATATCTAATGCCCTTCCAACATCACGAATTACCATTCTAGCAGACATTGTTCCAAAAGTAATAATCTGTGAAACATGGTCTTTACCATATTTTCTTTCTACATAATCTATTACTTCTCCTCTTCTTTCGTAGCAAAAGTCTACGTCAAAATCAGGCATACTTATTCTTTCTGGATTTAAAAATCTTTCAAAAAGTAAATTATACTTCATAGGATCAATATCTGTTATTCCTATTGCATATGCTAAAATTGAGCCAGCTCCAGAACCACGTCCTGGTCCAACTGGTATACCTACAGATTTTGCATAATTTATGTAATCCCAAACTATTAAATAATAGTCTACATACCCCATTTGTGATATTATCTTAAGTTCATATGAAGCCCTATCTAAAATTTCTTGAGAAGGATTCTCACCATATCTTTTCTTTATACCATCATCACATAATTTTTTAAAATAGTCATAGTGTGTAGCATAATCTTCTGGCACATCATAATTAGGTAAAATTGTATGTCCAAATTCAAACTCTACATTACATTTTTCGGCTATTTTCACTGTGTTTTCTATTGCATCTGGAAAATTCTTAAAATACTCTGACATTTCCTCTGGTGATTTTACATATAACTCATCTGTTTCGAATCTCATCCTATCTTCATCTGTTATACGTTTTCCTGTTTGTATACAAAGTAACACTTCGTGATTATACGCATCTTCTCTTTTTAAATAGTGTGCATCATTTGTTGCTACAATTGGAATATTCAATCTTCTAGCAATTTGAATTATCTTTTGGTTAACCATTACTTGTTCTTTTACACCATTATTTTGTATTTCTAAGTAATAGTCTTCTCCAAACACATCATGATGCCATTTAGCTACATTCTCTGCCTCTTCTATATTTCCATTTAATATAGCTTGACTTACGCTTCCTGCTAAACAACCACTTAAACAAATTATTCCTTCATGGTATTTTTCTAATATTTCTAAGTCTATACGAGGTTTATAATAATAACCTTCTGTAAATCCTAAAGAAACTAATTTACTTAAATTTTGATATCCTTTATTATCTTTTGCAAGCAATATCAAATGATAATATTTTTTATCTTGTGGTTCTTTATCAAATCTCGTTCTTGAAGCTACATATACTTCACAACCAATTATTGGTTTGATACCTTCTTTTTTACATGCTTTATAAAAGTCAATAACACCATACATAACACCATGGTCTGTTATTGCCATTGCTTTCATACCAAGTTCTTTTGCCCTCACCGGCAAATCTTTTATTCTATTTGCTCCATCTAATAAACTAAACTCACTATGTATGTGTAAGTGTACAAAATCAGGCATTTTCCTCTCCTTTTGAACTCGAGGGACGGAGCTTAAAGTTCAAATTTTATGTTAAACAAATGAACTTTTAACCCCGTCCCCAAAGTTCACCCAAAGTTCATCTTAATTCTTCTTGTTATGTTATCACATTTTTCTTAATTTAACAATTAGTTTTTTCAAGTTGCCAGGACTAAATTATTATAAACTTTCTCATATATACATATTATATAATGGGAGGTTTATTTTTATGGATTCTTCTTGTGAATTTGTTCTTTTTATTTCTATATTAGCTTGTACAATTGCCAAAGATAAAACCCAAAAAGAACTCGAAATATTAGCTGCTTTTTTTACACAATTAGGTGATACTTTAGCTAGCATTTCTGTTCTTAATGACCCAGAAAATTAAACTAATATAAAAAAATTATAAATATTTTTATCAGTCGACATCTTTCGACAGACATTGCATTTTTTATTTGATATCATCTCTTTTACACCAAAGAAAAAGGAGATGATTTTAAATGTATGTAGGTACTGTCACTATTTCTGTTTTTAAAGATGAGAAAAATGATGTTAATTTTAAAATTAATATTGATAACGATGATGTGCTACCAGTCTCATATGTTATCGAGGACACTTTAAAATTATATTAATTATTTCGGCTAACTTTTGTTAGTCATTTTTATTTGTAGTCCCTTGCTAGAATACAATCAAAAATCTTTTTTTCGCTTTTCTATTGACAAAAAAAGGATATGCTATTATAATAATATCTGTTACAGCAAATGGCGAAGTAGCTCAGTTGGCTAGAGCATTCGGTTCATACCCGAAGGGTCATGTGTTCGAATCACATCTTCGCTACCAAAAATCCAGATAAAATCTGGATTTTTTTATTATATAAGAAAAGTGGCTTCGACACATGTACAGATTGCTTTGCAATCGCACGGACATATGTAACTTAACCTTGTTATTTACGTAAAAACCGACGATCTTTTACGTATATACTAAAACAATTAGCAACAAAAAAACACATTAGAAATATTTCTAATGTGTTTTTTAGTTATATTTAATTTATCTTGCTCCTCTTGTTCTAGCAGAACCTTTGTCTTGCTCTTTATCTTCTACTTTTTCTTGACTATTCTTTACTTTTTCTTTATGTGCTTTTACTGCTTCTATTGTATCTACTTTTCTTTTATATGAAGCTAATCCATCAAATTTTTTGGTTTTTCCTGCTGTAACATAAAAATAATCTGTCTTCTCTTTTAAAGTAGTTGCTTCTACTTCAGCTACTCCAGCTTTTTCATCTAGTGTTACAACTTCTTCTTGTATTTCGTCTTCGTCTGTGCTTCCTAATGTTCTGAAGAAATCTGTCATACTACCAAAAACAGTTTCTTTTATAATTCCAAATATATTTCTTTTATTACTAATAACTTTACTTTTCATAATTAATTATCTTAGCTATACTAAGATTTTCACCTCTCTTTTTATTTTATCCCCATAGATATATATATTATAGCAAAAAAACGCCCTAAAGTCAATCTTTTAAAGGCGTTTACATAATTTTTTATTGCTATATTTTTCCTTTTTATATGTTTTAGCTCATATAATCTTTTAATTTTTTACTTCTACTTGGATGTCTTAGTTTTCTTAAGGCTTTTGCCTCTATTTGTCTAATTCTTTCACGAGTTACCTTAAATTCTTTTCCGACTTCTTCCAAAGTACGAGCTTTTCCATCTTCCAAACCAAATCTTAGTTTTAATACTTTAGCTTCTCTAGGTGTTAATGTACTCATAACTTCTTCTAATTGCTCTTTTAGTAATGTATATGCTGCAGAATCTTGTGGTTCTGGAGAATCTTCGTCTTTTATAAAATCACCTAAGTGGCTATCATCTTCTTCACCAATTGGTGTTTCTAAAGAAACTGGGTCTTGAGCAATCTTTTGAATTTCCATAACCTTTTCAACTGGCATTTCCATTTCTTCTGCAATTTCTTCTTGCGTTGGTTCTCTACCTAATTGTTGTAATAAATGTCTAGAAGTACGAATTAATTTATTAATTGTTTCTACCATGTGTACTGGAATTCTTATAGTTCTAGCTTGATCTGCTATTGCTCTTGTAATAGCTTGTCTTATCCACCATGTTGCATAAGTACTAAATTTAAATCCTTTAGTATAATCAAACTTCTCAACAGCCTTTATAAGTCCCATGTTACCTTCCTGTATTAAATCTAAAAATAGCATTCCTCTTCCAACATATTTTTTAGCAATACTTACAACTAATCTTAAGTTTGATTCTGCTAATTTTTGTTTAGCCTCTTCGTCTCCCTCTAAAACTTTTTTTGCTAAATCTAATTCTTCTTCATATGTAAGAAGTGGTATCTTACCTATTTCTCTTAAATACATTCTAACAGGGTCATCAATATTACTACTCTCGTAACCTGCAACATCAATTTCATCTAATTTTAAATCTTCTACTTCTTGTAAATCCTCTTCATCAGGACCTTCTTCATCTAAATCGTCATCTTTACCAATATCAACACCCATTTTTTCCAAAGCATCAAATACTCTTTCCATTTGTTCTGTTGATAAATCGTCTAACTCAGCAGCTAAATCCCCATAAGTTATTTTTTTATTCTTCTTTGCAAAATCTAATATTCTTTTTACTTTTTTTTCTGTTTCTGCTCTTTCAATTTCTTGAGCATCATTTTTTTCTGTTATTTCTTCTTGTCCTTCTATCTTTTTCATTATAACCTCCTAGTTATTTCGCAAGTTTAATAATTATGTCATTTAATTCTCTCTCAAGTGCTAACTTACTTTCATTATCAAGTTCAGAATCTTCTAAAGATTTTAATATTTCATCTCGTTTTTCTTTTAAATTTTCTCTTTCATATGTATTTAAAATATCGTCAATTCCTTTGTCTATATCTGTAATACCATAATCTTTTGCCATAATCTCTGTTATGTGATTTATAATATCTTCATCCTCAAATAAACTTAAAACATCATATATTTCTGTTATACCCTTTTCATATTCTGCATAAACTCTTTCTAAAATCTTTTTATTTTTTTCATACTTAAAATCTTCAGGCTTTATCTTATTTTTTATTTTAGAATATACATTTGCATTAGACATAAGCAACATTGCAATTATTGTATTTTCTCTTTTTAATCTTGCCTCACTAATTTTAGTATCTTCTTTTTTTACTATGTTATACTGAGTATTTCTTTTTTCTAGAATTTTAGAACTAGCATTTTTAGGATATAATATTTTTTTAATTTCCGAATATAATGCTTCTTTTGAAATATCATAATCTTTAGAAATTTTTTCTATATATATTTCTTGTTCCATACTGTTTTCGACTCTTGCTAATATTTTTGCAACTTCATTTAAGAATTTTATTTTGTCTGCAGTATTGTCAAGATTTAATGTTCTTTTTAAAACTCTAACTTTAAACTCTACTAAAGATATTGCATCATCAATACATTTTTTTAGTCTTTCTGGCCCATATTTTGTAACATATTCATCTGGGTCTTTTGCTCCAGAAATTTGTAAAACTCGAACATCACAACCTAAATTTCTTAATATATCTAGTCCTCTTACTATAGCTTCTTGCCCAGCACCATCAGCATCATAACCTAATATAATTTGCTCCGAACTTCGTCTTAAGAGCCTTCCTTGTGCCTCTGTCATAGCTGTACCTAAAGAAGCTACTACATTTGTTATACCTCTTTGATGTAATGATATAACATCCATATATCCTTCTACTATTAAGATTTTTTTTGTATCATGTTTTTTTGCATTATATAGACCAAATAAATGTCTACCTTTACTATACACTAAATTTTCTGGTGAATTTATATACTTAGGTTTAGAATCATCTAAAACTCTACCACCAAAAGCTATAATTCTTCCTCTTACATCTTGTATAGGAAACATTAATCTGTGCCTAAATCTGTCTATATATTGACCTCTGTCATTTCTGTTTACCAAGTCAGAAGCTAAGATTGCTTCATCAGAAAAGCCTTTGCTCTTTAGAAAATTATATAATTCATTAAAATTGCCTGAATAACCAATTAAAAATTCTTTTAATGTTGCATTATTTAATTTTCTTTTTTTAACGTATTCTTGAGCAGCTTTAGCTGTTGGCTTGTACAAATTTTCATGATAAAAATAGGCCGCGTTTTTATTTATTTGATATATTTTGTCTTTTAATTCTTGAGTTCTATTATCGCCAATACTTTCTAATTTTGGTAATGTTATATTTGCTCGCTCTGCAAGTAATTCTATACTTTCTCTAAAATTAATTCCTTCTATTTTACTTATAAAGTGAATTACATTGCCTCCGACACCACAACCAAAACAATGAAATATTTGCTTATCTGGAGAAACTGCAAAAGAAGGTGATTTCTCGTTGTGAAATGGACATAATCCAAAATAATTTCTTCCACTTCTTTTTAAATGTACATATTGTGATACAACGTCTACAATATCATTATTGTTTTTTATTTCATCTATAAGTTCATCACTATATCGTATCATTTTCCTACCTTTCTTTTACAAAGAACTTTGCTATCTACTTTTTCCTTATTTTGTAAATGTTTTTTTCGTTTTTTGGCATTATGGCGCAAAATTCCCCTATAAATTAATATTCGACAACTTAACAATAAATCCTTCTTTTATGTATACAAAACTATATTTTTAGAAGGAAATTTTTGCAAAAAATTAACTCCTGTCAAATTTAAATTGGCTTCGCCTAATTTTTACAAGAGTTATCTTTTGATTAAAATATAATTGGTGTGTTTACATTTATCATCTAAATACACCAATTACATTTTTCATTGTTGCTATACAGACAATAAAAGAAAGAAATTAAAATTTCTTTCTCCTAAGTATTAATCATTAGATGCTTTTTTATTTATATCATCTGAATTAAATGGTATGAATTTGCTTACAATGTCGCTGCTTATATCTGATGCAGAAATATTTGAGTCTACTTTATATTCTTCATATGATGTTGAAATTTTACTATCAACCATTTGCTCTATTTCGTCTTGTGTAGCATGTTCTGTTAAAACAAGTTCGCTTACTAAAATTTGTTTTGCGTTATTTAGCATTTTCTTTTCGCCTGTAGATAAACCTTTTTCTTTTTGTTTAAAGCTTAAGTTTCTAACAACGTCTGCAACTTTATATATGTCTCCACTTTTCATTTTATCCATATTATCTCTATAACGCTTGTTCCAGTTCATAGACATTTCTGTTTCGTCTGACTCTAAAACTCTGAAGACTTTTTCGGCACTGCTCTTATCTATAATGCTTCTTACCCCTATTTCTTCAGCTTTAGCTGTTGGCACCATTACTTTAACTTCACCTGGCATCTTTAGTATATAGTACGCTTGCTTCTCCCCTAAGATATCCTTTTCTTCTATTGCATCTATTACTCCTGCCCCGTGCATAGGGTAAACAATTTTATCGCCTACATTAAACATGCAAGTCACTCCTTTCAATGTCTATTCAATTATCAACACTCTTATTATACTACAAAAATTACCAAAAGTCAAAACTTTTGGTAATGGTTTTTTAGTCTTAAAATCGCTGAACCCGTTAGTAATTCTGCATTTTAAGCCTTATATATTTTTTATTGTGTTTTTGGATTATCTACTACTTATTCGAATTCCTATTTCTTATCTGTAGAACCAAATCCTCCTACTCTTGTTCCTTCTGCTGCATCATCATCTGTTGTTAAGAATTTTTGGAATATAACTTGACCAATTACATCTCCTTTTTTTACCTCGATATCATGGTCTTGGAAATTAAAATATTGGAAATAAAAATGTCCATCATTAGATTCATTTCCATAATAATCTGCATCTATTATACCTATACTATTTGCCATTACAAATCCTTTTTTAGGTCCACTACTTCTGTTGGCTAACATATACCATTCATCATCTTGGCAATATGCTTTTAATCCTGTTGGAATTAAAGTTGGTTTTATTCCTGGTCTGTATGCAGGTATTACAACATCTTCTGCTGCTTCTACATCATATGCAGCTGCATGTTTTGTTTTTCTTACTGGAATATGTATGTCTTTATCTTCCCATCCTTTTGCTATTTCAAATCCTCTTAATCTTTTTGCCATATTAATCTCTCCTTTATTATTCCTTTACTTTTCATATTTTATATTAATATTTTTATTTGTCAATACTCTAATTTCTTGCATATTATAAAGTAATAAATTATGTTTACTGGTGGTGAATTACTATGAATTTTTGCTCATTAGATACCGTAAAAATAGGCAAAACCTCTAAAATTATAGATATAAATTGTAATCAGGCTATAAAAAGAAGATTATTTGATTTAGGGATTATAGAAAATTCTAATATTACACCTGTATTTAGAAGTCCTTTTAAAGATCCTACCGCATACTTAATAAGGGGAACTATAATTGCACTCAGAAGCGAAGATACACGAAAAATCATTGTTTCTATATAAATATAGTAACCCTATATATAAACTCTTCATATTATTAAATACAGAGGTGATTTTATGTCTTCTTATAAAGTTGCTCTTGTTGGGAATCCCAATGTTGGCAAATCCACAATTTTTAATAGTTTAACTGGAATGAAACAACATACTGGTAATTGGACCGGAAAAACAGTTGGCAATTGCGAAGGTCATTATAAATTTAATAGTGATAATTTTACTATCGTTGATATTCCCGGAACTTATTCTTTAATGTCTAATTCTGAGGAAGAAGAAATTGCTAGAAATTTTATTTGCTTTGAAAAGCTTGATGCTATAGTAATTGTTGTTGATGCAACCTCTTTAGAACGAAATATGAACTTAGTGTTTCAAATAATGGAAATTAGTTCTAACATAATAGTTTGTGTAAACTTATTAGATGAGGCAAAGAAAAAAGGAATAAATATAGATTTAAAAAAATTAGCTATTCTATTAGGTGTACCAGTAGTAGGTACAATTGGAAAAAAGAAAAAAACATTAGTTAATCTAAAAAACGAGATTACTAATGTTTGCTCTGGCAAAATTTATCCTACACCTAAAATCATCAAATATATTCCAATCATAGAAGACAGTATAGCTTTACTTTCTTCTGAGATAGATGTTCAATTTCCTCTTTCTAGATGGATTTCGTTAAAATTAATATGTAATAACGAAAGGTTACTTGCCTCAATTTCTAATAATTTTCAAGTTAATTTAAATACCCCTAATATAAATGCAAAATTGGATGAAATTGGCTGTTTACTTGCACGAAATGATATAACTGCTTCTAATATAGAAAATTCTTTATTAACTAGTATTATAAAACAATGCGAAAATATTACTAATGCTGTTTGTACATATAAAGAAGTTAATTATACAAAACGAACAATAAAAATAGATAAAATATTAACTTCCAAGAAATTCGGAATTCCAATAATGCTGCTTTTTCTGTGTTTATTATTTTGGATTACAATAGTTGGTGCAAATTATCCTTCCCAACTGTTATCAGATTTTTTTACTAGTTTAAAAGATAAAATTTTAGTTTTCTTTGAGTATGTACATTCTCCTACCTGGCTTACCAGTTTACTTGTAAATGGAGTATATCAAACTGTTACATGGGTTATTTCTGTTATGCTTCCACCTATGGCAATATTCTTCCCTCTATTTACTATTCTGGAAGATTTAGGATTTTTACCTAGAATTGCTTTTAATTTGGATAGGTGTTTTAAATGTGCGTGTACTTCGGGTAAGCAGGCACTTACCATGTGCATGGGAGTGACATGATGGTAATTTTATTCATCGTTTGTACTAATCAAATTGCTTAATACCTGTAAAGTTATATTTGCATTTAAATAATTATTTTTAAATGTAGATATAACTTTATTAGGTATTCCAAACGCTGTTGCATAAACCAAATATTTTTCCCAAAGTTCAACTGACATATTACTTCGTTCTTCCATTAAACTATAATCTTCTATGTATTTCTTCAAGCCCAAAAGCTTTAAATATTCTTCTTTACCTTTTTTAGTTAATATGTTTGGCTGTAATAAAATACCTATCAGTAATAAATCCACTAAGTATATAATCGTATCTAAGGTTCCAAAAAAATCAAATATAAAATATACAAATGGCATTACCATTAAAAGTGTCAAAGCACCTTTTAAAAGATTACTTTTATTTGTTGATACTCTTGCCTTAGATATATCAACAACTATATCATTCGAATACTTTATACTTAAGAATAATATACTTGCAACAATAATAATAAAAGTAACATACGTTGGCTCTTCAATACTAAGTACTGTAGCACATAAGTAAGCTGCAATCATCACCAAAATAAGCTGTATAAAATCTAAAATTAATCGTTTTTTTATATCATATATTTTTAACATATATGTTTTATCCTTTATTAGATATTTAATATCCTTAATATCTTTAAAGAATTGTGAAGTCTTTTTATTTGATACAATAAACATATTATTTAACTCTTTAAATGTTATAACTTTACTTTCCCTAAAAACACTATTTAAAATCCTTTTTTCATAATCTTTTACATCATTATAATTTAATAATCTTATTCTATTGTCGCTCTCAAATTGTACATTTCCTCTGGTATTTAAATCTAGCAATAAGGTCATTATCATATTTTTATTATCTATTTTTGAATTAATAATATATTCTGCGATAGCTGGTTCAACAATATTATCAACTTCCCTATTATAATTACATTTTTTATATATCTTATCTCTATATATTTTCCTTGCACCCAAAATAACACCCTCAATTATTAGTAAAATAAGTGGGGCAATTAGTTTGTTGATATCAATTTCTATAGGCTCATTACTATGATATTTTACCATTATATAAACTATAAAAGATATAAATAATAATATTGGAATAATTATTTTTAATATTGATTTCTTCATATTTTTCCCCTTCTTTTGTTATTTATTTTACCATATGTAACAAATAGAGTAAATCAAGAAATGGTAAATTTACCATTTCTTTTTACAATTAACTAATTCTGAAATATATCCTATTAAACAATAAGGAGCCAAAATAACTACATATAATAAAACATAAACTATAAAAGCTAATACACTTCTTTTTTCTAATTTACAATCAATTTCTTTTAACATATTTTTTCTTCTAATTTCTATTAATAGGCAAAGTAGTAATCCAAATGGAATTATCAGTAATGATATCCATCCAATTAATAGAGGATTTCCTAATAGTAATAATATTAAACCTAGTATTACAAAAATAAGAAGAGCCAAATCTGTAAATGGGAAAAATAAATTTAATGACATTAAAAATTTAGATTTTAACTTAAGTTTTTTTGATTTAAAAACTTTAACTTTCTTAAATGCTTCAATCATACCTCTAGCCCATCTTTTTCTTTGTTTTCCTAAATCTTTAAATTTTTCTGGAACTTCTGTAAATGCAATTGCATTTTTCGCAAAATTTGTTTCATATCCTTCACTTAATGCTTGCCAAGTTAATACAATATCTTCCCCAACACTGTTCTGCCATCCGCCTATTTCTTTTAATGCTTTAGTCTTGTAGGCACTAAATGCACCTTGTGCAACTAGTGTTGAATCATAGTTACCTTGAATAAATTTCACTCCAAATATTCCTAAAGTATAGTCCCATTCCTGAAGTTTAGTAATAAAACTTTTCTTACTATTTTTAACAAATAAGCAACCTGCTGTAGCTACTGTATTTTTATTAGAATTTATTAACTTATTCATAATGTTTCTTATAGCTAATGGGTGTAAAACTGTATCACTGTCTACAGTTATTGTATATTTAGTACATACTTCTTCTAACCCCTTATTAAGAGCTTCTGCTTTTCCTTTGTGCTCTGCCTCTATAATAGAAATATTATCTGGTAAATCCATAGCTTTTAATACTTTTAAAGTGTTATCTGTTGAACCATCATCAATAATTTTTACATATATTTTTCCAGAATATTTTTGTTCTTTTATAGAAACTAACGTATCTTTTATTGTTCTTTCTGCATTATAAACCGGAATTAAAATAGTAACATCTTCATCTTTGCACCATAATTTCTTTTCTTTCTTCTTAAATAACAAACTTACAAAATTAAAAACATAATTAAATCCAGGAATTATTGCTACAAATACTACTAAATAAATTGCTAGGAAATATCCGAAATAACAAGCTATATCGTTAATCCAATTAATATTTATACATATTGAACAAATAAGATATAAAAATGCACATATAAATGATGTTAAAAACATTCTTATCACCTCATATTATCATATGAGAATTGTCCAAATATGGTGAATTGTGTCAAAAGATGTCCAAAAATAATACAATAAATTGAGGTGATTATATTGAAAACAAAAAAAATAATTATACTACTACTATGTGCTGTATTTATTATAGGTATAGTAATATATGCTGTTAATCAACACAGTAGTAAAAAAAGAAACGATGTTGCTATTCCAGTATTGCTTTATCATAATTTTGTAACTACAGTTCCCGATTTTGATCCAGATAATTTTAATTATATAAATACACCGGAAAGTTTTGAAGAAAATATAAAAACACTTTTAGATAATGGATATAGCATAATTTCTTTTAAAGATTTAAATGATGCCTATTCTGGGAAAAGCGCCCTTCCTAATAAACCAATAATTATTACTTTTGATGATGGATATTACAGTAATTATGAATATATCTATCCGATTTTGAAAAAATATAATGTAAAAGCTTCTATTTTCATCATAACTAGCAAAATAGGAAAAGAACTTGATGGTATTAAATATTTAAGTTGGGATAATTGCCTAGAAATGCAAAATAGCGGTCTTGTAGAAATATTTAGTCATAGTACAAATCATATTTTTTATGATAAATTTCCTGCAAGAAGAATTCGTGATGATGTAAAAGAATCATATGAAGAAATAGAAAAACATCTTGGAAAACAGCCTCTAAAGGTATTTGCATATCCTTATGGTGCATATACTAAAGAAACTGTAAAAGCTTTAAAAAATAATGGTATTGATTACCAAGTTTATGATATTGGAATTAATAATTTTAAAGATTTAGATAAAAGCTTTATTAAAAGAATTAATATTCCTTGTGAAATGACAGGGAAAGAAATTATCGAAATCGGGATTTAGAAACGTTCGGGATTTGGGGACGGTCTTGTTTTCCCTGTTTGAATAGATAAAACTAAAGCGATAGCTATGCTATCGCTTTGTTAAACTTCTTTATAGGGATTTTAGGAACGTCCCCAAATCCCGAACCCGAAGAACGTTTCATATCTCGAAGAACGTCCCCAAATCCCGGAGCATCACGAAAGCCAGCCCCCGAGAAAGGTCAAAAGTCCCAAATTATGATTCCTATTTTTGCTATTTTTACCAATATATTCTTGTTGAAAGCCTTGATACTAGCATGTTACAATTAAACTGTGATTAAAATTTTTGATTTTACCCTAACAATTTTTTGTAAAGGAGTTTGATAAAAAAATGAAAAAGAAAATTTCACTTTTAATTATTATAACTCTGATTTTGCAATTAGTATTAAATGCATTTAATAACATAACTTATGCTACATCAACAAATAAAACAAAAGACGAAAAAAGAAATTCAGAAAGTTATTGGAGTAAAACAAACGCTCCTGTATTTTATGGAACTACAAAAATAACGATAAAACAAGGTATTATTGATGAATTTAATGTATTAGATTCCAGATTTAGAATATTTGCAAAAGACTTTGAAGATGGAGATTTAACTCCTAAAATAAAACATTCTGGACAAGTTAATGTAAACGAAGTAAATAATTATGAAATTACTTATACAGTAACTGATTCTCATAATAATACAACGTCTCTAGTGGTTCCTGTAATTGTAACAGATGATGAAAATGCAAAAATCACAGTAGAAAGGACTTTATATACCACACCTTCTGTATGGAATATGGATTTAGCAGAATTTTCAAGATGTAATTATGGTGATAGGCAAATTTTTGGAGTATTCCTTGCTGAAAATCAAAGTATAAATGCACGTATTTTATCAGCAGAAACAAGTTTAAGAATCGATTTTATGAACAATGACTCACATACAGAAAGCTCAACAACTCTTCCTACAACAGGAGAATGGATTACACTTCAAAACATTAAAGATAATATTGGATATGACGCTGTTCCTTTAGTAAGAACTCCAGTTTTATCCAAAACTAATACATTAATTAATAAAACTTACAAAGTAGAATTAGAATACGATGAAACAATCTCGCCTCTAAACTATTATCATTATCTAGATAATGAAGATACTTTTAGACATGAATGGACAGCAAGTCAAAATAGCTATGCTGTAGTTGAAAGTGAAACTTTGTTATTAGTTGTGCCTTTTACAGATATGAAATATATGTCAAACTACTATGCTAATGGTTTTAGCTCTATAGATAAGTTTTTAGAATATTACCAAAAAGTTGTAGAAAAAATGGATGAATATATAGGTTTAGATTTTAATCCTATAAAAATAACTGACCAAAATGTTAGGACAAAATATGTTATAAAAGCTAATGTTCATGGTATTGGAGCAGCTTATTATGCAGGTGACCATGTAGGAGTTAATAATGCAAGTATGAGATCATTTTTCGAAATGAACTGGGGTGGATTACACGAACTTGCGCATGGTTACCAAGGAACACTTGGAAAAGGTGAAATGCAATTAGGTGAAGTTGCTAATAATATTTTAGGATATTATATCCAAACTGATAAAAGTATATATGATAAACCAGGAAATTGGCTTGGCGAATTACCTGTAATTGAAGAAAGCAGAAATGCCGAAAGACTTGCTGGTAAAACATTTCTAGAAATTGATGAGCCAAGTAGATTGTACGTAATTATTAATTTACTTGATTCTTTTGAAGGTGGAACAACATATGCCAAAATGTTCTCCTGGTATCGTGAACAACTAAATCTTGGTAGAACAATGACAAATCAAGATGCTTATGTAGAAGCCATTGCAGATATCTATAATGTAAATATTCTTCCTTACATGGATGCATGGGGACTAGATATATCTAATGAAGTAAAGGCTAAAGTCTATGAGTCAAACTACCCTTTAATAAATATCTTAGCAGATATGACAAATCAAGATGGTTTAAATACAATTATGGTTGGTGAAGGAATTAACAAAAAATATTCACTGCTAAGTAATGATGTTTTCCAAAAATATGGTATTACTTCAACTGCTTCATTAACTATTGATATTGATGATATCTCTGTATTAAATGGAAAAATAGTTTTATTAAAAGATGGAGAAAACATCATTAATTCATATAACATTACTGACTTTACTTTAGAATTAACAGACATTCCAATTGGAGCATATTATTTGCAAATGCCTATACTTAATGGCTATTCCCAAGAACATACTTATATCCAAATAAAGCAGGATGGTTTAAATACTTACACTTATACTTATGAAAACCTTAAAGAAACAACATATGATAATTATCTAAAAATGCAAATTCTTGGATATAATTATGATACTATTGCATACCAACTAAATTTTAAAGATAATTACAACAAAGTAGAAATTTCATATCCTAATCAATCTAAAATGAGTGGCAATGAATCAGTAACAATATATAATTCAGAAGGAAGTATAGTTTCAAAAGCTACTACCGCTGGTGGATATTTTGATTTTGATAAAGGAACTCATGAAATCGATTTACAACCAGGATACAAAATAGAAATTACATATCCAGATAAATATGCTACAAAAGTTAGAGCTTACAACACTTTATTAAATCAGATTGTACCAGAATATGGAGCAATTGGTGCCACAACAACATATACAGTGATTGATAATGGATTGATTCGTGAAGATATGAATAATGAAGATGCTGATGAATTAGCATATATTAGTTTAAAAGGTTATTTAACAAAAATTATTGATGATTATGCTGCAACTGTAACAGAAAAAGAACTTACTAATAAGAATATTAATATTTCTGGCAAAGCAACTATTATTAATGCTTATGAACAATTAAGAGATGCTGATAAAGTGCCATATACTGAATTAATTAATGCAATTAAGCGTGGTGGTAGCCCAAAAATTTCACTTAATGCTACAGGTTTAGAATTTGAAGTTGGTACAAGTGTAAATCTATATTCATTAATTAAAGCAACTGATAATGAAGATGGACCTATTACAATTAGCAAAAATAACACTACTCTAATAACAGATTTTAATAACAAAGTACCAGATACCTATGATGTAACCTACAAAGTAAAAGATTCTGATAATAATATTAGTAGTTTTACATTAAAAATAAAAATAGTTGATAATTCACCACCGCCTATTACACCTCCAGTTACTCCACCAGAAAATGGTGATAATACAGATCCAGTTATACCACCTACTGACGATGAAGAGAATGGCGAGATTCAGCCTCCGGATGATGAAGATAGTAAGCCTGCTTTACCAACTGAAGATGACGATACTAATACAGATATACCTCCTGATGCCGAAGAAGATGATGATGGAAATGATACTATTCCTCCAGAAAACGAAGAAACGGAAGATGATGACAGTGATTTATTACCACCTACTGATGAGGATTTACCAGAAAATGATAATTCTGATGTAATTTTACCACCTAACACCGATACTGATGTAGATTTTCCTACTAGTGGTAATGATAAACCTTCTCATAATATTAATACAAGTGATGTAATTATAAAACCATCTATTGAAAATAATGCACAAGTTTCTTTAATAGATGATATGAAAGAAGAACTAATAGTTGCTACTGCACCGGTATTAACTGATGAAGAAGATATAGTAAGTACCAATATTGATGAAATAGTTGTACCAGAAATAGAAATCAAAGATGATGCAGAAACAATAGAAGATTCTGAACACAAAGATTCTGAATTAGCAGAAAATATAAACACAAGTTATAAAGAAATTATACTTGTAGTCGTAATAATCATATGCATTATAGGGATTATTACATTTATACTAAAACATAATAGATAATAAACTGGGATTTGGGGACGTTTCTCTAAATCCCGGTTTTTATTTTGGACTGTTTCTAGTACTAATTTTTAAATATTAGCTTTAACTTACATTCGTTTTTGTCACTTTCTTCTACTATAATTTTATCTATCAACACATCTATGTATTCTTCCACATTAGTTATAGATATTTCTAGCTCAGCTAAAATGTTTCTCTCTATTTCTTTTAGATACTCTTGTATTTTATCCTGTTCTGTTAGTTTGCGTTTTAATTCTTCTTGTATTTGTTTTATATTTCTTGTAAGTTCTATATTCTTTTGTTCCACCTCTTCTTTTGTAAAAACTTTATCTAATGCTAAATCTAATAATCTCTTTTTCTTTTTTATTAGTTTATATTGTTCTTGCTCTAATCTTTTCCTTTGTAATATTTCCTCATCTCTCGTAAAAACCTCTTTATACAAATTTAATAAATCTTTGCAAATTTCTTGCTTATTAATTTTGTATTGTTTAAGTTGTTCTACCAGTTTGTCATATATATCTGTTTCTTTAATATATGCTGGTGAGCACTCTTTCTTGCCTGTTTTGTGGAATTTGCTACAATACCAATATATAACATCTGGCTTGTTTTTGTAATGTCTAATTTTTCTTACAAAACTACATTCATGCTTATTACAATAAACTTTGCCAGATAAAGGATATTTCGTTTGAGAATTTGCCTTTACTAATTTTCCTCTTGCTGATAACTTATAATTTGCTTTTTCCCATAATTCTTCCGACACAATAGGTGGAACTTTAGAAAAATCTTTATATGTTATCCACTCTTTTTTATCATAAAAATTGCGTTTCTTTGTACGATAATCTATTACAGTTGATAACCTCCCTGTATAATAGCCTTTATATTTGGGATTCTGAATAATTTGCTTTAATGTATTTTGATGGAATGGTTTATCATTGTGATTATAAAATCCTTGATTTGCTAAATTTTCAGATAATTTTTTAAGTCCTATCTTATTATCATTTGCATATATATTAAAAATCTTTTTAATCAATGTAGCTTCCTCTTCATCTACTACAAGTTTCCCTTTTTCTTTTTTATATCCCCAAATATTGTTAGTTCCTAAAACAGTTCCCTTTTCTACTGCTCTTTTAAATCCAAACTTTGTTCTTTCAGATATTTTGCGAACTTCATCTTGTGCCATACTAGACATAATTGTAAGCCTTAATTCTCCATCACTAGAAGCTGTTATAATATTATCAGATAAAAAATACACGCACACATCATATTCTAATAATTTTCTGGTATATACTAAACTATCAATAGTATCACGCGAAAATCTAGATACTTCTTTAGTTATTAATAAATCAAACCTTTTCTGCTTGCCCTCTTCTATCATTTTCATAAAATTTTCTCTTTTTGCTGATGTTGTTCCACTTATTCCTTCATCTATATATCCTTTTATAAAATTCCAGTTTTTGTTTTGCTTAATATACTCTTCAAAAAAAGTTATTTGATTTTCTAGTGAATTAATTTGCTCTTCTTTTTCTGTTGATACTCTTGCATAAAATGAAACGTTTAATGGTAAATCAAAAATTGTTTTTCCCTGTGAAAAGGCTTGTTTCATTTCGAATATAGTCAAATGAATTACACTCCTTTCCGTTTTTTAATGAAAAAACTAATTGTCTTTTTTATATAGTAATTTATTAAGTTTACTTGCTGCCTTTTCATACATACTTTTATCAATTATTTTTTTCTTGTATAATAATTTATTTACAATCTGTTCTATTTCTATATTCACATATTTCTCATTCATAAATCTTCCTCTTAAAATATGTATTAAAAAAAGAGTTGTACTATTACTATAAATTTAAAATAATATTAATTTATAATTAGAACAAGTTTATTTACTATTTATATACATACTTTTTTTGAACTTGTAATAGTAACTGTTATCACTGTTGCTTTATTAGTAATATTGTTTATTACTATAAGAAGAACATATAACAGAAAACACATCTCTGCTGGTCATTAGAGATGCGTTTTTTATAAAAAATATATCTTTATTAATGGCACGCCACATTTTGTGGTCACTCATCTTCTATAAATATTAGACTTAAAGACTATAAAAAAGTCAAATATTCTTATAAATATTAATTTATAAATTAATTTCTTTTGGCATTAATATTATATTTTACCAAACTGTCACTCCCATGTGCATGGGATTTGGTTGTAACGCAGCAGCAGTTGTTGGAACAAGAATAATAAATTCTCCGAGAGAAAAATTAATTGCAATACTAACAAATTGTTTTGTACCTTGTAACGGAAGATTTCCATTTTTAATTACTGTTGCTACAATATTTATTTCAGGTTCTATAGCAGGTATATTTTCCGGATTAGTTGCAGCAGTAATAGTTATGCTAGTAGTTTTATTAGGAATTTTGTTAACATTATTAGTCTCAAAAATACTCTCGAAAACTATATTAAAAGGGCTTCCATCATCTTTCACTTTAGAGCTACCACCATATAGGACTCCACAAATTGGCAAAATATTAATTCGTTCCTTATTTGATAGAACTCTATTTGTATTAGGTAAAGCTATTTCAATAGCAGCACCTGCTGGAATTGTAATATGGTTATTTTCTAATATTAATGTTGGTGAAGTATCCATATTAGATTTCATTGCAACTACTTTAAATCCATTTGCAAAAATGATCGGTTTAGATGGCTATATTTTAACAGGATTTATCTTAGGAATTCCTGCAAACGAGATTGTACTTCCTATAATTTTAATGGGATATTTAAAAAACAAAGAATTAATAGATATCGAAAATGTTGCTGTAATTGGTAATATTTTAACAGCAAATGGATGGACTTTACTTACCGCTATTAATGTAATGATATTTACATTATTGCATTTTCCTTGTGGTACTACTTTACTTACAATAAAAAAAGAAACAAAAAGTATAAAATGGACTATTGTTTCTTTCCTTCTTCCTACATTGTGTGGAATTATAGTATGTTTTATAACCACACAAACATATAATCTAATTAATTTAATTTAGGGATTTGGGGACGTTCCTTTTTTCCCTTTTCGGGATTATAGGAACGCCCCTAACCCCCCTATTTTTCCTTTATTACACCATTTATTAAATTTAAATCTGATGGAATAATATTTTTGATATTAGCCTTTCTAAATATAGCTTCACCCAGCATTATTCCTGCTTTTGCACCATTCATCCAATCTGGATTTGTAGGCATTAAACTCCTTAACTCGTCTAACGTAGTTTTATTAAGTAACTCCTCATTTTTCTTATCAAAATCTTCAAATGTAACATATGCTTTATGAATACCATCATCAAAGAACTTATTAGGTTGTAAGTTATATTTTACTAATTTTTGAAATCTTAATTCTCCACCTGTATGTATTGCAATATCACAATTAAAATTAATGTCTTCTGGAATTAAATTTTCTAAATAATTAATAATATCTTCTTTTAATATACCTGAATTTAGCTCATTAATGTTAGGGTATTTATCAAAAACATCAGATACTCCTACTGTTAAATTAACTCTATTTTCTACTGTATCATTGTTAAATATTACTAGCTCTGTAGTTTTACCACCCATATTCACCGTCATAACTCTATTATTATATGTTCCTTGCATTGCCTTTTCAAAATAATAGTTCTCTTTATCGTGTGAAATAACATTAAATTTTAAATCCAATTCATTAAATCTTGTTTCTATATTTGCTAACTGTTCATTTGATATTTTTCTCCATATTCCAGTTGCATATATTTCTGTATTGTTTTTATTCAAATTATATTTTTCTTTAACTTCTTGTATAAATGCCATCATTTTTTCTATATTTTCTTCTTGAATACCTACTTCCGAAAATCCTTTTTTAAACATAATAGATTTTTCTTCTATTAAAATTAATTCATTTTTATATTCATACAATTTTATTGTTGATGACCCAATATCAAAATAATACATATCATAACTCCTTCTATTTTATTAAATCCAACTTTCCATTTATTATTGTTGGCCCAAAGCCGTGAATTTCATCATATAAATCGCCTTGTGGTATATCATTAAATAAATAAATCCTTTTATTCTCTAAAAAAGAATTATACATTTCTAAAAAAGTTGCCCCACCTATATAATTTTTCTTATTTTCTTTATCGAAATTTAATACTAATAGTGCATCTACATTTTTTATTTTTTCCCTACTCATTTTATACATATTCTTTTTGAATTTTATATGTTCTGTTTGTCCAAAATTCCATGCTGTAGATTCTTGTTCTACTTCTTTTGTTCTTTCTTCATATAAGTTAGGAACAATAATAGTGTGTCCTTTTTCCTCTAATTCTTGTTTAATAGGTTCTACCTTTGTGTAAAAGCTTTTACTACAGACTATAAAAATTTTCATAAAATCCACCTCACATTTTATGATTAATATTTAATTTTTACAATTATATTCTTTAAATAAAAAATTAACAATATTTATCTTAAATTTAAAGAATATAATTGTAAAAAT
>OHPO01000083.1_pt1 | contig 47900 bp, 61 predicted proteins | sample 1577741 | NCBI WGS metagenome assembly OHPO01 (sample SAMEA3879574, study PRJEB24766) | human gut metagenome | biome: human-associated habitat; feature: feces | place: USA | collected 1985/1987
TTCTTATTACTTTATCTAGCATAGGAACAACTCTATAACTGTTTTCTGTTTTTACATCTGTTACTTTTCGTTCTCTTTTTATCTTATTTAAATCATCATCATAAGTTGTAACTTTTTGAACTCCCCTTCTTACATAAAGAGCTTTATTTTCAAAATCAATATCTTTCCAAGTAAGTCCACTTAGTTCTCCTGCTCTTAATCCTGTATTTACTAAAACAATATATGCTGTTCCCATTGTGTGTTCTTTCATAAATCCTTCAAATATCTTTTGTTCCTCTTTAGTCATTATTTTTAGTTCTTTTCTTCTCATAGAAGGTAACTTTAATTTCTTTGTAGGATTCATTGTCATTAATCTACACATCATTGCATCATCAAAGCACATTTTTAATATGCTATTATAATGTCTTAATGATTTAGGCGATTTTCCTTCTTTTTGTAATTGACTAATAAATTTTTGTAAATGATATAACTCTATTTTTTGCAACTGCATATTACCTAAATACTCAATTATTTTCTTAGTTTTTTCAACATACCCTTGATATGTTCTAGGCGAAATATAAGGCTTTTTATAAATTTTCATCCACTCTTTAATCCATTCTTCGAGTGTAACATTATTATTTTCTATAAAATAATTATCATCCTTTTGCCTTCTCATTTCTTGCATTTTTTCTACTACAACTCTTTGAGTTTTCCCATATACAGAAACTTGTTTATTTTTACCATTTACACAAACTGTTACCCTCCCTTCATAACTATTTCCTCTTTTTCTTATTGTGCCTTCGCCTTTAATTCTTCTTGAAACTTTATCTTTACTCTTACTCATTATCTCCCTCCCATAAAAAAGGGACTTATAATAATGGTAATTTAATATTGCTCATCCACTATTATAAATCCTATATCGTTTCAACTCCAAACCCTAAACAATAATTCTTCCTGAATTTTTATCAAACCATTCAATCATCTTAGGCTTGTTTATTACGATTCTTCTTTCAAATTTTATGCAAGGAAAATCTTTTAATTTAGTCAGTTCTGCCATAAGCTGTTTACTTATTCCTAATATTTCAGAAGCCTCTTGTATATTTATTCCTATTTTTTCATCCATATAGCAGATCCTCCTTCTTTTAATATTTCTTCAGCTTTTTTAACTGCCTCTCTTGGAGAATATAATTTCATCACACATTCAATTTCATCATTTAATAATTTTACACTTAAATCATTTGGTGCTACTCCTAAAGTATTTAAAGCAATAACTGCATAAGCTCTAGCTTGTTTTACAGTAACAGTTTTTACATTATTTAATTTCATTTTTATCAATTCCTTTCACTTATAAATTTTTTAATTAGTTACAAGCGAATTTAGTATCATTCACATAGGAATTGCACCTCTCCGTTTCCACCGAGCGACTCCTCAACTAAATTAAGCCGAGTCGAAGTATCATTATCACACTAATATAGATCTTCGCCTACATAAACTTACCATCGTTTACTTTTTCCCTCGTTATAGTCGCTATTTACTTTAAATTAACCTTCGCCTTCTTGGAGCTACCTACATTAGTTAAAGTCTTGTAACTAATATATTCACTTGTCAATGTTCATAGCAAATCTCACTTGCTACTCACATTGGCGAAAAAAATTTTAAAATGTCCCGATTATTTTAAAAATTTTTTAATTTCTTTTATTGCTTTAAATTTTTCAATATTGTCAAAGACTCTATCTTCAATATATTCCTTACATTCTTGATTAAATTTACCTTTTATATATGATTCTTTATTTATCAAAGGCTCAAATAAAATAAGAATCTCAAATTTTGATTTTGTATCTCCATTTACAGCTTTTTCAATAACATTAAATAATTCTTTATTACTCATCTCAATTTTCATTTCTATTCTCCTAACATTTTCTTTATTTTAGATTTAATAATACTTTTTTTATTTCTAATTGTCTTTTCCGTTAAATTCATTTTATTAGCAATTTCTTTACTGCTATATTCATCAATACTTAATGCTAATATTTTCTTTTCATCTTGTGTTAAATTATGAATTGCTAATTTTAATTTCTTATTTGTAGTAATATCTTCTAATTCTCTTATTTCTGATATTTTTAAATCTTCAAAAGCAAAAAAAGAGTCGCTATCATACAATGACAACGACACATTTCTGTCCACAAAATCAGTAAAAGTAATTTCTTTTACTGCTCCACTATCAACCTTTCTTGCAAAATCAATCGCAGAATGTTTTACTACTTTTTTTACATATACTTTAAATGCCCTTACAACATACTCAACTTCACTTTCTGAATATTCTCTAGCACTCATAAAGATTACCTCCGTTCTAGGACACACTAAAGCCCATACAACGGAGGCAATATAAAAACATTACCTGAAAATATTTATTTTATATTATAAGAATTTTCAAAATCCTGTATCTATTCATAATAAAAATCTCCTTTTAAACAAATAATCCATAATTGCCAAAGCATATAAAAATTCCATCCTTAGTCTTTTCTTAACACATCAACCTTAGTGTAAAATTACATTACCTCGTATTTATGGACTATTTGTCCTGCTTAATATAATAGAACTTTTTAGCAAAATTTCATCAAAATTGCTGAAAGGAACTGAAAAAGTGCTGAAAAATGCTGAAAAATGCTGAAATCCTTGTCGAATTATAGGAAGTTGTGTCGATTAGATTGAAACTTAACATAAAAAATGATATAATAAAACCCAGTTAGATAAGCTAATTGAGAGCTTTTATACACTAATTGTAATTTTAATGGAGGGAATTAAATGATTGAAGTTATGATTGCAGATGATAATACAGCACTTTGTGAAAGCTGTTTCAAATTTCTAACAAAAGATAAAGAAATAAAAATTGTTTCGTATGCCTTAAATGGCGAAGAAACACTAGAAAAATACTTTGAATTTAAACCTGATGTATTATTATTAGACTTAGATATGCCTATAATAAGTGGCATTGATGTTATTAACACATTACATAGGTTTTCTGAAGAAAGATCAAAATGTAATATAATTGTTGTTTCAGGAAGTTATGAAAAATTAAATCAATTATATAATACAGCACAAGTTTTTAGAGTAATACCTAAACCTGCTAATTTTGATTACATATTAGAAACAATAAAAGAAGTACCTTTAAAAAGCCAAGAAATAAACCAAAAAGAATTAAAAGAAATTCTAATAGAATTAAGATTAAATGTTTTCTCTACTAGAGTAAAACACCTAATATCAGCAATAAATGTAGCATATAAACACCCTTATTTATTGAACAATATAAAAGACTTATATTCAGAAGTTGCAAAAGAATATAATATAAGTCCGAAAACAGTTAAATGGAGTATTAGAACTTCAATAGACACTTTAAATCGTTCTCTGTCTATTGATAATCTTTGCTCCGTTTTTTCTTTAAAATTTAGACCTGATACAGTAACACCAAAATATTTTATAACTTTACTTGTAGAATATTTTGAGCAAGAATAAAGAGCAGAAGTTAATTTTTCTGCTCTACCTTTTTTTAATACGGATTTTCTAATCAAATAAACTTTTTCAGCATTCTCAATTATTTACAAGTTTTATAGCTACTTTATGAATTTAAAATCAAATAAAGTTTAACATCATTACAGTATATAATATTTTTAATTACAAAAATCTTCTTTACAATACTCTGTTCCAAATTTACTTGGAGTAAAATACTTAACTTCCCCATTATCATTAACAGAAAAAATATGCAAGCATAGAACTTCTGCTATTTCTTTAGGTATTCTTCTTAGAGCTACTTGAGCAGATTCCCAATATAATCCAAGTCCATATTTATAAGCATGATTGATTCCTGAGATTTTTCCATCATCTTTTGAAACCGAATATCTTTTTACATCCATTCTTGTTATTATTTGTCCTAAGGCATTAAGCCATCCTTCTTTATTAACCGATTTAGCCGATTTTGAATATGATTTACCTTTACATTCAATAAAAAAATATTCACTATTTCTTTTACCACCAACTAATTTAATATCAACTCCGTGTTTATGCAAATCGCTTTTTTCTACTTTTTCTTCGTGCCAATTACCATTTGGTTTATTTATCATAAATTTAATAATTTGCTCTACAACAAATTCTTCGGTAATTTTCTCATTCATATTTTATCTCCTCAACAAATTTTAAATCTTATGAATTTTTGTAATCATCCATATATTTTATATCATTTTCTTTGCAAAATTGAATTGCATCCTTATAAATCTCATCCTCATTATCCTTATTATCGTATAATTTTCTCGGAACAACTATAGACTTTTCAATTATTGCTTTATATTCTTTTTTATTAAATAAATTTGCATCATATTCAGGTAACATATAAAAATCTGTTGCTACTTTATTTATAAACATACTCATCTTCTTAGAATAGTACATTGTAATATATAATTCTTGTGTATTTTTCATAGGTAAAAGTTTCATAAGTCTTTTAATTGAAAGTACATCAATATTCATATCCAAAATTATTTTATGAAGTTTGTTTATTTCTTTTTCTTTTTTTACAAGTTCTTCAGCAGAAACATAATCATCCTCATCGTATTCATCAATATCATCATAATATATATCATATTTGCTTAAATCAGTTGTCTCAGTAATTTTTTCAATAACTCTTTTTGTTTTCTCTACTGGATATGGTGCATTTTCTCTTGTATAATATTGAGCATCTACTACAGTTGCAATTACTATATTATCAGCCATATAAACTACAACTTTATCCCCTATTTTAATGTTTGTATCTTCTGACATATAGCAATATGTTTTTCCGTTATTATATTCATCATATTCAACAGTTAAGTAATAATATTGTTCCTGTAAAGAATCAGGTATTTCATAATCTTTTCCTTCAATATCACTTTTAGCATCTTTCTTTTTATTATCTTCTTTTTCAGGGAATATCTGAATTATATAATTATATATCTCTTTTATTTCTTCCTTGTCAAAACATAAATTATAATAATTGGGAGATAATGCCCCATCCTCAAATAAATTGATTCTCAAATCTACTAAATTATTAGTATATGTATAAAACTCTAAATCAGGCTCAATAAAACTTATACTTTCATCTTTTTTTAATTTATCATTTATGAATTTTTGTAATAAATTTCTAAGTTCCACTACTTCAAATTCTAATAAAAGTTCGCCTTTGTTATTATAATTAAAATATTTATTTGAAATAGAGATTATAACATCACACCACCTATCATAAGGATCGTGTTCAAAATCTTTTTTTCTAATAATCTTTAAATAAAAATCTGTATAATCATCAATTTTTAATCTTAAAAAATTATTTTGTTCTTTTTTTGCTATTAAAATTTCCAATCGTGGTAAATATTCTTCTTTATTGTATTTATATATAGTTTCAGGAGAAGGGAGCATATATACATCTCTTTCTTCTAGCTTTCCTTCTTCGTACATTTTAATAGCTTGTATAAGTTCATCTCTTTCTTTATATAATTTTTGTAATGACCATTTCTTCTTTTCATCTATATAAACTTCAGGACTTATCATCATAATAACACCTTCTTTATTATCTTATACTCCACCTAATAAATTTAATGCAGTTTGTCCTAGAAGGTTTACCACTTCTGCATAAAACCATCCGTGTTTATCAAAATGATCTGTTAATTTTTGAAAGAAACCTTTTCTTTTATCAATATGTTTAGAATCCTTCATATTTTCTATTATTTCTTTAGTTTCCTCTAATAATTCCTGTAATACTTTTTTATCATCTTCATTATCGCATTTTTCTTCAATCTCTTGTTCTATTCTTGAAACTGAATTATCTATATTTAAATTAGAATTAACAACATCTCCCATAACGAAATTACTATTAGTAGCAGTTAGATTGTTAATATTATATGTATTTGAACTTAATTTACTTAGTCTTTCGTTATGTTTTTTTTCTCTTTCAAAATATGTTCTTCCTGCTTGTGTTAATATTGCATTATAAACAGTATCACTTGCCCAACTTACTCTTATTAAACCATTTGAATCTAAAGTTCCTATTATCCCTCTAATAATATCTTTTTCATCATCATTAACTTTTTTCTCTAGGAACTCCGTTATATTACCATTTGAATTTTCTACTTTTATTATCTCATTTAATAGATTTTTTTCACTATCTGTTAATTCATCAAACAATTCTTCTCTACACCCTTTCTTTTCAAAATATTGCAAAGCTTCAGGAGTTAATGTTACAAACCACCCTCCATCAATAAAATTATTATAATTTGAGATATATCCATATAATTTTAAATCTTCCATTGTTTCTTTAATACAAAATCTCATATAATTTGGAAACTCCGACATATTTCCATTAACAGAATAATCTTTTTCTTCATTATACTTATTTAAAAAAACATTTAACATTATTTCTGCATTTTTACTTAAAATATTCATAGATAATCTCTCCTTATTTTGTTGTATCAATATCTCTTTTTGTTTTTTTCTGACAATTTCATCAACTTTTTTATTTAATTCTTTTTCTATTTTTTTAGTATCAATTTTTATTTGAAATTTTGCCATTTATTCATCATCCTTTTATAGAACATTATTCAAATTAACCCAGTTTTCATCATTCATATCTTCAATATATTTTTCTGAAAATAGTATTTTAAGTAGTGGCTTTTCTCCCATAATATGTTCTTCTCTAACAAATCCATATTTCAGGTTATTTTTATTACAGTATCTTTTTAAAGCCTCATATTTTAAAGGTGTTGGCAACTCATCAACATTTCTACTACTACCATCTTCATTTTCTCCACCTTTAGTTTCAATTATCCAAATATCTTCGTTTTTATCTTGTAATATAAAGTCAGGATAAAAAGTATTATATCTATTGGCATCAGTATATATTATAGAAAAAAATTCTTCAGAACTTTCTCCGTTTTTATATATCCATTTAATATTATTACTTTCTTCAGCATAATCAATCAATAACTTTTCTGGTAATGATAGTTTTTCATTTGATGGATATAGTTCATATACATTTTTCTCTAATATTTTTATATCCTTCTTATATTTTTTTACATATTCTTTTTCCGGCAATATTTTAATAATCTTTTGAACAGGAAATTTAAAATCTGTCTTTTTTATGTTTTTTTCATTTAATTCAAGTTGTCTTGCCTCGCTTTTTATAGCCTCATATATATCATATTTTAATAATTGTTTGTTATTTATGATAAAAGAAACAAATTCTAATCTATTCAATTTTAACAAACTAAATTTATTAAACATTTTTTTAGAAAATATCTTTTTTAATACTGCTTTTAATCTCGTTTTATCTATTATTCCTGATTTTGCACCAATTTCATATATTGCTAAATTTAATTCTTTTTCCATTGACTTTTCTTTAACATTTATTTTTAAAGTAATATCATCTAGTTTTGAAATATTATCAGCTGAAACAGTTTGTCCTCTTTTTGTTTTAAAAAGAACATCAGTAGATAAATTATATTCATTGGCTTGTAAATTTATTTTATTTTTATCAATATTATCAGAAAGATTATATTTTTCTTTTAAATAATAATAAATAACTTCGATATCTTCCTTATTTATTCTAGTTCCCACAAGCTCTTTTTTGCATTCCTTTGTTAGCTTGAAATCATAGTATTTATCCTTTAAATATATTATTTTTTTTCTAACTGTGCTATCTTCAAAAATACTATTTACTCCATTTACAAAATCGCTATCATAAGTATATAAATATGAAGTGTTTAGAATATCATTTTTATAATGAATACCATTTATTGATCTTCGTATTCTACCAATAGTCTGAATAGTAAAAATATCATTCATATTTTCTCTTAGCTTAACTAATATTTTTGCTCTAGGGCAATCCCAACCTGTTGCAATAGCTTGTTTCATAATTAGTACTGAACTTTTGGAATTATACTCAGAAATATCAGATGTATTTTCGTTTTTTTTGCTTAACCAAATTGCTAATTCTCCATTTTTTACAGTAATACCAAGAGTTTCTAAATATTTCTGTATATCTACATATAATTCCTCTTGATTATTTGGTATTTGTATTAAAATTAAAGGATTTATATTTAGATTTTCATCTAAAAATGCTTTATGTATTTCTGCTTGTTTTTTTAAAGCTAAATCAATTAAATAATTAGTTGGATTTTCCACTGTATTTTCATCTTTAACATCTTCATTTATTGCAACCATCTTAGTAATTAAACCTTCGGAAATCACATCTTCTTCATTTATTTCAATAAGCAGAGAATCTTCTTTTTCTTTAACTGTAGCTGAAATTCCTATTAAAAATTCAGGATCAAATTTAGCTTTTAAATCATCTGTTTTAATAGTTTTATTATAATGTTGTTCATCAACAATTATAATAAATTTTAATCCTTCAAGCTTAGCCTCATCAATTCGTTCAAATAAATTATTTTTTTCAGTTTTTGATATGGCATTATTTCCCTTTTTAGTTACCACTTCCCAATTTATAAAACAAGTATCTCCTGCATCGAATCCGTTTTGTAATACTTCTTTTATTGTTTTAGTATTTCTATTAGGAATATATTGTTCCATTTTACTTTTGGATTGCTCTTCTAAATCTCCAATACCTGGTGTAAACCAAATAAATATTGCTTTATCATCAATATTTTCTAAGTATTGATTGATAAAATTAACCATAATAATTGTTTTTCCACTTCCTGTTGGAGATTTAATCAATATTTCATTACTTTTATTAGTAGAAGTTGCATCTAATAAATCAAGAATACACTTTTTTTGAAATTCTTTTAATATTATTTCTTTCATTTATAACTCCTCAATTTCGCTCCTGTAATAATACTCAGGCACATATATTATTTTTATATTATTTTCTATAAAACTATTTTCGACCTCTGAATCAAGTAGTATATCGCTAGAAATATATACTTTACTTATATCAGGTAAACTCCAATTTTTTATATCCGATAGGTCATCTTCTTTTAAAATCAATTTTATTTTATTATTTATTCTAATATTATTTTCCAAAACAACTAATTCTTTTATATTATTTAAAAGTTCATCACTTAATTCAATATCCTCGTTTTGTAAATGATATCGTTTTACATATTCAGTCGTATAATATTTTAAATTTGCTGGTATTCCTATATGATCTCCGTACCCTTTAATTACCTTTTCAATTCGCTTATATGTAATTTCTTCACAAATATTATTCTCATTGTTTGTACATAAAATAAATTTTCTGTTTTTTCCATCTTCCTTATTTTGTTCTAACACAGCCTGAGCTGTTGTTCCACTTCCTGCAAAAAAATCTAAAACAGTTTCACTTTTTGTATGTTCTAATAGAAATCTTATTATTTCAACAGGTTTAGGATTAGGAAAAACATCTTTTTTTTCAAAAATTTCCGTTAAGGTTTTAGTAGCATCGCCAGTTTCAGCTAAATCATATAAAATACTTCTACTTTTAATAATTTTATATTCATTTCCTGTATAATAAGTTTTTTCGTAAGGTATCCATCTATTGTTTTTTTCATCTTTATTCCAATAAATTAAATCATTCTTAATTAAATCTTCCATTCTATTTTTTCCAACTCTCCATCGACCATCTTGTCCATCTGGAGCAATGGGAAATAATTCATTATTATCAGGATCTAAAATGGAAAAATACATTGTTGGTCTATCTTCTCTATGAGCTGAACTCCCCCACTTTTCTAATTTTGTAATATTAAATTTTCCATTCTCATCTTCATATTTATAACTTTCATCTGTCTTTTGAACTTTTTTATCTATCCAATTAAACTTATCAGTTTTTCTGTATCCGAAAATATACTCGTGTTCAGTTACAAAGAACTCATCTGTTTGACCTCCACCATATTTTTTTCTCCAAATCAGAGTTCCAATAAAATTATTTTCTCCAAATATATCATCACACAATAATTTTAATTGAGCAAACTCATTTTTATCTATACTAATAAAAATAACTCCATCATTTGATAATAGTTTTCTTGCTACATTTAATCGTTTTGCCATAAAAGAAATCCATTTTGAATGTCTATATCCATCATCTATTCCAATTCTTTTATCATCATATATAAACTCTTTATTTTCTGTATTATATGGCGGATCTATATAGATAAAATCAATTTTACTTTTGTGTGTTTTTTCTAATAGATACAAACTATGTAAATTATCGCCTTCAAGTAAAAAGTTAATATTATTATTTTTATCTGAACAAATTTCTTTTTCCTCTATTTCTCTAAAAACAGGAATATTTTTTTTCAGTTCTTCATCTACTTTTTCCTCGTGTTCTTCCCAAATAAGTCCATATTTTTTACTTTTAAGCTCTTTTTCAATTTCTGTAAGCTTAGCTTTTATTTCTATATCTGTATTTCGTTCTTTTAAAAATTCTAAAGTTTCAATTAAACTATCTCTTTTTTGTTGGGATAAATTTGTACTCATTAAAATTCCTCCATATTCACATACAAAAATTCTATTTTAATTTATATCATAAAATTACTTTTTTCTCAATATTTTGACAGAAATTTTGGAAATAATAAATACCAGTATAATTACTGGTACTATATGTTATATTCTTCAGATATTTTATTAAATTTTTCTAATAATTTATTATATTCTTCTCTTGAAACTCCTGTATCTTCCAAGGGTTTACAAAGTTTTAAATCTTCTTCATCCATTTCATCTTCATTTCTATAATATCTGATTAAATCTCCTTCAACAATATCAAATTCATAGTTAGTATAAATTTTATCTTTAAGTTCTATATCTAATTTATTTAATAGAATAATATCAGCATCATTTAAGTATTTCATTAAGTCTATAAATTCTTTGTTATGGTATTTTTCGCTCCATTCTTCATAGTTAAACCTATACATATATACTTCTTTTCTTACTATATCATAGTCATTATCAATATTAAAAAGTTCCTTAATACCTTTTTTTAAAATCTTTCCATTTTCTTCTGATAACCTATTACTTACCACAGCAAGATTTATTATTAAACATATATGATGATATGTTTCACAATCAAATATATCATCTATAATATAATTGACTATTTCAAAACTAAATTCCTTTTCTAGTTTATCCTTTAATATTTTAAATTCTTTTCTTCTTTTCTCTATATATTTGATTTTACCTTTAGCACTTTCTACTTCATTTGATGAATAACCTTCAAAAAAGTTTTCCATACTAACTATAACTCCTTTTATATTTATTAATATATCTGTGCTGTATTTATTATTATAGCAAATTTTATTTGTCGAAATCTGTCGAAACTTGTGCATTTTCATTTTTGTAAATACAGGCATTTATAATTATAACAAGTTTTTATTATAAAATCAATAGGTAGAGGAGATGTCTATATGAATAATACAAGATCAAAAGAGGGCGAATTAAATGTAGTCGGCTCTAAGATAAAATATTATAGAGAATTAAATAACTTATCTTATCAAAAATTATCAGATAAACTAATGTTATTAGGAATAGATATTCATAAACAAGCAATATATAATATTGAAATAGGTATTAGAACTGTTGTAGATTATGAACTTTGTGGATTTGCAAAATGTTTCAACATAACTGTAAATGATTTAACTGATGATTATTTTAAAAACTTAAAATAGAATGCTAGAGTCTTTTAAATAAGTTTACTCTAGCATTTTACTTTTACTCTTTTTTCAATTTCACAAAATTACTTTTCACGATTTTATTTTTTCATAAATAATATTACTTTCTTTTACTCGTATCATAGTCCCCATATATGATACAAAATAATATCATTTTTTATATAGCTTATCAAAAGCTATTTTCTCTTGTTCTTCCATAAAGTTGTCTATTACCTTTTTTCTAAAAAGAACTCTCCCACCCACTCTAAAATGAGGTATCTCATTCTTTCTTACTAGCTGACCTATAAGCCAATAAGAAATCCCCATATATTTCGCAGTTTCTTCCATAGTTAAGGTAGTTCTTTCTACTTTTTGATAATTCTCTAAATCTGGCATAATCTCACCTCCTAGCAAAATTATACAAAGCAATTCTTATCAATCCAAAACCCTTTTTTTTAAAAAATTGCAAAAAAAATAAAGGGCAAAAGATTTTACTCTCTCGCCCTTCATTGTAGTAAAAAATAATTTATATAATATGAATTCATAAATTATCTCTATTATATTTAATTTTTCTTAAAAGTCAACACTAACAACCTGTTCTAGGAAGTTTTTGTGTTGTTTCTATTTCTTTTAAATAAGTTATTGTTTTCCAATCATCTTTATCTTCTACATAAATATCTTTATAGTTGCCTGATGCTTTTGTATGATTTACAAATATAAATCCATTTGGTAAATTATCTAACATATCACAATATAATCTAGGTTTTTCAACTTCTTTAAAGTCTGATTTTACTGTTCCAAATCTGAATTGAAAATCTGTTATAAATTCTCCCTCTTTTAATGTTGCATCTGTAAATTTAACTTCATTATTAACTAATGTACTCAAACCATCTTTTAGCATTATATAGTCATCACTTAAATTAGTTTTATACCATACAGAATATGTTAAATCTTCATTCCAAGTTCCTGTATAAATTTTATTTGCTCTTAAAGCATTTGTAGGTAATGAATCACTCCAAGTGAAATTATCTAATGCTATGTTAGATTTATTATGAATATTTGAAAAATCATAATATATGTTATCTTTATTTTGTGTTTCTATAAATCCTTTTTTAGTAACTTCAATATCAATATCTACATTATCATCTTCTACTTTTGCATCTACAATTTCTTGATGTTTTATTATTTCTGCCTCAAATATTTCATCTGTAAGTATATAGTAATCAGGGCTTTCTACTTCTTTTAAAGTATATTTTCCTTTTAATAATTCTTTTGTTGTAGCCTCTCCGTTTTTATCTGTAAGTAAAGTATCTACTAAATTATTATTTTCATCATATACTTCAAATTTTGCATTTTCAAGTCTTGAACCTTTTACATCTCCATTGTATTTATTATCTTCTTTGCTTACCTTTATTACTCTGATATAGCCTTTTATTAGTTCGTTTTCAAAAGTTAAATTTGTAATTTGATCTTGTGTTAATGTTACTGTTTGTGGTATTTCATTTAACACATAATTTTCTAATGTTTTTGATTCTTGTACTGTGTATTTTTTATCTATTCTTAATCTTTTACTTGTAGCCTCTCCATTTTCATCTGTAATTAAAGTATCTACTAAGTTTTTATCTTCATCATATACTTTGAATTCTACACCTTTTAATTTTACCTCATTATTATCTTGATCAACTTTTATTACTTTGATTTGACCTTTTTTTAATTCATTTGTAAAAGTAACTGTTTTAATTTGTTCTGCCTCTAACACTACTGTTTGTGTCGTTTCATTTAATACATAATTTTGTAAAGTTTCTTTTTCTCTAATTGTTAATTTTGAATAATCTCTTATTGCATATCTTGATGTATAAGCTTCTCCGTTTTCATCTGTTGTTATTGTTTCTAAAACTTTTCCGTTTTCATCTAAAACATCAAATTTTACTCCTTGTAGTTTTACTTCTTTATTGTCTAAATCAATTTTTATAACTTTTACTTGACCTTTCTTCAATTCATTTTCAATAGTATTTTCTTCAGTTGTATTCCATTTAACTTCAACAGTTGTATCTTCTGCAAGATTATACCATTTTCCTGTATTTTTTTCGATTAGTTTATAACTTCCTGTTCTTAGGTTTTTTATGCTTATTTCTCCATTAACATCAGTTGTATATGTTCCAATTACTCTTTGAAATTCCTCTGAATATAAATCAAATTGTACATTTCCTAGTGCTATTTTGTGATTATCTTTATCTACTTTATATATTTTCAAATTTCCTTTTTTATGATCATTTGTTATATTTTGATTAGTAGATTTGTTATACTCTACATTTACATCAAAAGTAGCTTTATTTATAACATAATTATCATTTGTAGAAATTTCTTTTAATTTGTAATTGCCCTGATATAGTCCACTAAATGTTGCTATACCATTTAAATTTGTAGTAGCATTTGCGACTACTGTTCCATCTGCTTTTGTTAATTGAAATGTTACACCTGCGATTGGTTTTGATGTTTCACTATCTGTTTTATTTATTTGTAATTTTCCTGTATTAGTTTTAATGTTAAGAGTAGCACGACCAACACCATCTCCAAAAGGATCATAAGTTAGTGCATAGTTTTGAGTACCTTCTGTTCTAGTTTTACCATAAAATACAGGATATGTTTTACATTTACCTTGCACATTGATTATAGCATTTGAAATATCTTGTACCATTTGAGATTTAGGTATTTTTACATACATACTTTCATTTCCATTAAATGAATTTGTTTGGATACCGTTTGAATTAGTTATAATAGTTCCTTGTGGTAAGTTAGCAGTAGCTGTAATTGTATAATTTGTCATCTCTACTGTACTTGAAACATTTATTTTTTGAGTATAGTAATTCCCATCTTCATATAAATTGCCTGAATTAGATAATGTTATATTAGGATCTGAAGGCATTTGACTACCATTTCTTCCTATGTTTACCATATTAACTATTGCATTTTTAATAGCATCGCCTCTAGCATCTGCTCCTTGATTTGCTCCTCTAAATCTAGTTACTGGATCAAAGTTATATAAAATGCAATATACTGCTTGTTTAGTAGCTTGAAAAGCCTCTAAATCATTTGCAACTCCCAATTCACTTGCTGATTTATAAGGAAATCCATTTATAATTGTTCTCCATATTCTAACATCTCCTAAAACATCAGTAACACTAGCATTTACATCAACAGTATATCCATCTAGCTCCCCAACACCTGGATGTTCTCTATTTACACAATAAGCAGGATATTCTTTTCCACCTTCACTATATGTAGTATAAGTGGTTGTAATATAATACCAAGCATTTTTTGCCTCATTCCAATATTGTAAATGGTATTCCACATCTCCTCTATTTTGAATATTTGCTGAACTAATCTCTGTTGCAAATACACTAGGGTTTATTGTAGAAAATAATGTTAATACTAACATTAGCATTGCTAAAATTCTTTTACTTTTTACTTTTATCATTTTATCAATTCCTTTCCATAAAAAAAGACACTTGAAAAAGTGCCTAATTAAATATTATTCATTATCTTTGTATTCTGAAAATTCAACTCCTTTGAAGTCATTTTCATCTAATACATATTCTTCTTTTTTATATTTTTCTTTTGTTATTTCAATTGCTTGTTCAATATTCTCAGCTTCAATTTCAACGACTCTTTGTAGCAATTCCTCAATTTCAATTTTGTAAATTCTTTTCATACTCACTTCCATCTATATTAAATAACATTCTGTTGTTATATATTGTCCATTATTATAATAATCTCTTGCATATATTCTGATTGTTCCAAATTTATATTTAATTTTATCAATTACCCTTTGTTCAGTATATGTAAATTGAGAAGTTAATTCAACAATAGAACTATCTACAACAATGTTATATCCATATAATTTCATATCTTCACTTTGATTATTATTTATAATATTTTTAATAGAGTTAATCATAGCATCATTAGTTTTATATTCCTCTCCTTTAATTACAAGCTCTTCTTTTACAACTTCTTGCTTAGTTGTTTCAGGTTGTATTTGTATGGATTCTTCTTTTGTTTGTTGTGGTGTATTGTTATTATTTTTATTTTCTGTACTTTCCTGTTTTACTTCTGCAATAGGTTGTTCTTGAACAGTTGTAACTTGTGGAGTAGAAATCTTATTTTGTTTTACTTCAGTTATATTACTTTTGGCTGGAGTCTTTTCGATATTTTTTTCTTGTGTTTGTTCAATTTTTTCATATACAATCATACTTTCATCTGAAGTATATATTTGACTTGTACTTTCCACATTTTCAACTATATTTTGTAGATTATTATTATCAATAATTTCATTTTTAGGATTTGTACTTTTATAGGTCATATAATTGGATAATATAGAAGTTCCAAATACAATAAATAAGATTAAAAAAACATATTTTTTCATAACAGATCATCTCCTTAATATCATTATAAAACGATTTAAAAGACAATCCAAAACCCTTTTTAATATTTTTATTGTCCGTAGTCCATACCTTCAGAAGATTCTATTGCTTGAACACAAAGTCTTTTTTCTTTTTGCCCTGCAACACAAGTAATAAGTGTAATTCTATTATCTTCGGTTTTCTGTAAATATGACCAATCTTCTTCATCAATTATCTTTTTTACAGTTACTACATATCTTTTAGTACCATAGTTTGTTTGATAATATATTTCACTACCAATTTTTATTTTCTTTAAATTCTTAAAAAAGTCGCCTTTATTTCCTGAATTATGAGAGGCTAAACCAACATTTCCCTCATAAATAGAAGTAGAAGGAAAATGACCTATTGTTTCAGATAGTGTAGATAATTCAACACTTTCTCTGATAGGTACATTATCAAGTAAAATATCAGGAATTGTAAGTGTTCCTATTTCATCATCATAATGAATAATAATCTGCTCAATATCCTCAATAGGTGTATCATCTAAATCTATATTATCGCCAACAACTATATTTTCAGCATCTTTATTTGCTTTATATACAGGATATTTAATTACAAAAAAAATAACTCCAACAAGAGTTATAATAGCAACTAAAATTATCGCAATTAAAAATTTATTTTCTTTTTCCACTTTTTGCCTCCTAAATTCTAGTTTCAAATATATATTTTTCATCATTAGTATTGACTAACATTTTAATATTTGTATTACCTTTTTTAACAGTTATCATTTTTCCTTGCATTTTATCTGTTAATTTTTTAGAAAATTCTAATTTGTATTTATTAGTTGTTTCAAATAATGAATATTTAGTTAAATTGATTATATTATTTCTATTCATTAGTGTTTTACCAACTTTTACATATTCGCCATCTTTATAGTTATATACTGTTACATTTCTAGTAAAGAAAAATAGAATTACTAATATAATTCCAGTAGTACCTCCTGCAATAGGTAGTAAATTATCCTCTTTTTCTTCAATAGTTTCAGGTATAGGATCAGACTTTTCTTCTTCAACTTTATTATATTTAACTGTATAAATATATGGACTTTCTACTGTTTTTGTTGCTGTCCCTGAATATTCAGCAGTTACACTATAGGTATTAGGATAATCAATTCTTTGTTTACCTGCATAGTAACATTTTGCTGTATATAAATTTGCAACTTCATATTCGCCAATCATTTTAGTAGTTTCAACTTCCCATTCAACATTTAATAGATTTAAAGTTAATCCATTTTTAACTGTTTGCTTAGGTATAAAATCTAAGTCATTTCTTTCTAGGTTAGTGTAATTTATTGTTTCTTCTATTAAATCTTCTCTAAAGCCATTGTAGTTCGTTTTAATTTGTATATTTTGAGTGTTTAATAGATATTCTCCAATATATCCATCTTTTTCATAACTAATAGTTGTCCCTAATTGATTTATTATACTTTCTAAGTTATTTGTTTTACTTGTTATTTTTTTAGTTGTAGTTATATCAATAGTATCTGTCATAGATCCTCCTTCAGAAGTATAACTATCAAAAGTATATTTATCTCCAAAAACTTCAATATCTTTTTCTAAATTTTCTATAAAAGTATTTTGTTCATCTTTTTGTACTAAATATGTTATATAACAATTTAATTTATTATCAGTAACATTTGTGTTATCTAGCGTTACTGCAAAACAATTTGTAGCAGTAAGTAAAGTGCAAAAACTACATACTGCAAATATTCTTTTTATTAACTTCATTTTTTTACCTCCTAAAATATATTTATTATTCCAAATTTATTAGCAAGATAAGTAGCTCCAATGGAGCATAAAATTATAATGCCTAAATAGAATAAAATATTAAATATTCTTGATAAAATATTAAATAAAAAAAGTAGTGCCTTTAGAACTGAATTCTGTTCATTGACAACTACTTGTTCTTCGTATTTTTCTTTGATTTTTTGTTTTTTTAAATATTCTTTATATAAATTTTTCCTCATTATTTACCTCTTTTCAGAAAACTGAACAAACCTTTATTTTCAACTACTTCAAGTTTATTAGATTTTTCAGAAATGTAATCCTTAAATATTTCGTGATATATTCCTGTATTTATACTGCTATTAAAAGTATCTGTTGTAAATTCAGAAAAATATATATGTTTTATATATGATTTTAAAATCTTTCTAAATTTTGCTTTTTCCTCATTACTAGAAAAATTAAATATATAATTTACTTCAGGTATTTTTTCTAACAAACTTAAAACTCTAAATGTTTCATCTGTTTCCCAAGCCTTAGTACCACCAACTATAATTTTTACTTCTTTTGATAAAAAATTATCTAAAATATTTTCATTTAGAATTCCATAATCATATATGTAAAAATCATAGCCATATTGCATAGCATCAATTTTATTGTCATTACTATAAAGATCAATACCTTTATAAGAATATAAACCATCTTTTTTTACCACACCATCTAAGGTTTCTATATTTTTAATTTCATCTTTATCTGTTGCACAAATATAACAAGCATTCATATTAAGACTTTTTAGAAACATTGTTATTAAAATTGCTTGTGTAGTAACTCCTATATGTTTTTCAGTTCCTGCAACAGCGATATTTACAAATTGTTTTAATGTTTTATATTCTTTCTTTATAATTATTTTGTTTTTCTTTCCACCTTCGATTTTCTGCCTAAATCTGACAGCATCTTTATACTGGCACCCTTCATCACTTAAACATTTCTTAAATTGTTCTTTTTGTTCATAATAGGTATTGCTATTTACAAAATTATAAATACCTTCATTGAATAGTTTAGCCAATAGATTATTTCCTTCTTGAAATCCTAAAGCAACTATAATAATTCTGATATTATACATACTTTTAATTGCTACAACTGATTGCACAATTTCATCTTCTGATTCCTTAGTCGAGGCTATATCAATAATAATCTGCTTGTAATTATTTAAGTTTCTAAGTTCTTGTACTGCAAATCTTTTAAGACTATCAACACCAGTTAAAACTTGTGGGCTTTCAAATCCATTTTCTTTGCATACCTCATAAATTAACTTTTCATTTTCTCTAGTAATTGCTAAAATCAATTTCATCAGCTCCTTTCTTAAAATATAAAAAATAGACTGCCATTTCTGACAATCTATAACTCTTGATTATTATTTGGAATTTCTTTTTTACTTTGTATCTTTTCTTTTATTTTTCTTTTTTCATCTTTTGTTGGTATATAAAATTCCTTTTTTTTATTTCTATATAATGAATTTTTATACTCTTTCAATTCATTTTGAATTACTAATAAATAATATAATGTATTCATAAGCATTATTGTATCAATTTTTTTATAACTATACGATTTACCGTGTGAAATTGGATTCCTTCTTGCCTTTTTATTTGTATTTATAGAAATTTTATTATTAAACTCAATTTGTTCATATAATAAATTTATATTACTATTTACCATCATAACTATAAAAGAAAAATCTGAATTATCTCTTTTTAAGTCTAAATCGTTAATAATTGGCTCAAATAATTTTAACCTAGATGTGCATCCCTTATCAATTAAATAATATGACAAGGAATTGTCAATCATTGTTGTTATACCTATACTTGCTAAAGCATAAGATTTACTTTTATATGAAGTAACAATTTGATTAAAAACTTTTCTTTGATTATTGTTAGATAACATACCTCTTATATCGTTAATAAGTAATTCTACTTTTGTTTTATTAAAATATCTATTTATATATTGATCAAATTCTTTTTCTGTCTTTACATTTTGTAATATTTCGTGCAATTCTTCTGTTGTTATTTTATATGGCATAATCCAAAAGAATTCACTCAACTTATCATAATAGTTCATCCAACTTAGTAAACTATCAGGATTATTTCTTGCCTCCTCTAACGATAAAGATAAAGCCTTAAATGCAGGAGTAATATTTCTATTCATAGCCTCAGCTACTGTGCTAATCAACTGTCTTTGTGTTTCAGCTATTTGTGAAATAACATTAGATAAAGAGCTTGTAACTACATTCATGATTTTTTCATTACACAAAGATAATTGCTGTTTTGCTATTGTTCCAATCATTGTAGAAATTCTATCTATTCCCATAGAATTTTTTACTTGTGTCATCATATTTTGATAAGCTGGCATTAGTGATTGTATCTGATTTTTATACATATTTGAATTTATTGTATTTATTATTTGTTCATTGCTAGAAAGTATTTTAGGCTTTGCAAGTTCTATCTTATTTGAAATATCCATCATTCTTATTGAATTTGTTGCTTGTTCTATTGCTTTGTTATACTGAGGACTAATTACTTGTAACTGTTTTTTATATTTTTCTAACACTTTTTCACTACTTTTTATTTTTGTTTTTGAATCTTCTTCTATTTCTTTCTTCTTTTTTTCTTCATCCATATTACCACCATCTGAAAAATCCAATTATTTTTTTAACATTATAGCAAAAAAGTGTGTATTTTTCAATATTTACACTTCATTTCCCCACGAATCCCAACCATCTGCTGTCTGTCTTGCAAACAATTCAATTCTAGGTAAATCCCCTACAAGTTCAATTATTCTTTCTCTAACAACCTCAGGTTTTTTACTATGTTCTTCAATATGAGTATCTACTATTTGAAATACTTTATTTGATTTTCTTTTTATAGTCCCTCTCGTACCTATTAAGCAGATTTCTGAATTTGCTCTAGTCCAATGTCCCATACCGAAAAACCAAGTATCACTTTTTTTATTTCTTTTGATCCAATTAAAACCACAAGTTTTATACTTAAATCCCCATTCTTTCATAACTCTTAAACCCTCTAAAAGACAAGGAAATGTTACCCATAAAAAAAGGATACAATCTTTATTTGAAATATTTTTGATTGTATCTTTCATATTCACTATATCTTCAATATTCATTGTAGGATAATGCTTTTCAGCTGTTCCTGTGCCATCTCTCCAAGTTTTGTATTTCCAAGGAGGATCAGCATAAATTATATTGTATTTTTTATCAGTATTATATATATCTGTTACCAATTCATACCTCCTTATTTCCATATAAATATTCTCTAGGATTTATATAATCCACATTTTTCGACATTCTTATTTCAAAGTGTAAATGCGATCCTGTACTATATCCTGGATTTGGATCACGATTAGGATCTCCTCCCTGAATACCAATTACTGTACCTTGCTGAATTTCTTGACCTTCAATAGCATCGATTCTAGCTAAGTGAGCATATAAAGTATAATAAGTTATTCCATTTTCGGTTATATGTTGTATTTCTACACAATTTCCATAGCCTGTTTTGACACCTGCAAATACAACAGTCCCTTTTTCAACAGTTGTAATATTTGAGTGCCAAGCTCCTGCTAAATCTATTCCTGTATGAAAACTTTGCTTTCCAGTTACAGGATGAATTCTTACTCCAAATTCACTTGTAACAGTTGCATTTTGAACAGGCATAGGGAATGTTCCGTTATATTCTAACTCTCCAATAGTTACAGTAGGAGCATAGGTATCGTGCATTTCAACTAATGAATAGTACGAACTGTCTGAAGTCTGCCCATCATCTCCAAAGCCAAAGAAACTTTTAATTTTATCAATAGTGGATGTTATTGCAAAAACAGGAATTAAAATTATTAAAGTTATAACAACAATAGTAATAATAATTCCTATAATTAGTCTTTGTCTTTTTTCTTCATCTGTTATTTGACTAATAACAGCTTGTGCGATAATCTTTGCTGTATGTGGATCTACTGCCATTAACGACCACCACCTTTACCAAAATACTCAAACTCAATAGGGAATATATCAAACCTTACGAATATTCTGTTTGAGCCAATGATAAATAGTGCTAAACCTCTTTTCTTTTTATATAAGAATTCTGCTTGTGCCTCACTTAATTTAAAAAGTTCAGTAGATTCTTCTAAGTTCTGTCCATCAGTACCCATAAGAATTTTATATGTTGCCATATCAAGTATTGCTTGTCCATACATCTTTACTGAGCCATCTAAAAAATCAACAATAGAATGAGAAATAATAACTAGGCTACCTTCATATTTTCTACATCTCTTAGCAACATTTCTTAAAAATATCAATGTTTGTGGAACTTCAGGATCTATAAGCAAATAAGCCTCATCGCATACAAGCATTGTTTTTTCAGTTTTATCTTTGCTCATTATTTCCCAACAGTAAGTTAATATATTGAAATACTGAGCTTTTTTAATTCTATCTGAAGCATTTTGAAGATTAAAAGTATCAAAACATACAACTTTTGCTATATCATTTACTGAAGTATAACCATTAAATAGTCCTTTTTCAGCTCCTATACTAATTCCTCTTAATAAACTTTTTAATGTGGCAAATACTTTTTGTTTATCTTTTTCTTTTTCAGTATTTGCTTTTTCTTCAAGTAAATTATATAAATCTGTCATAATAGGAAATTTATTATTAGGAATACCTGTTATATCTGTATCCCAAGTTATACCAAATTTTTGATATAATTCTTCTAAAACTTCTTCTAAATATGCTACTTGTATTGAATTAAGTTCAGGATATAAAAGTTTAAAGAAAGTCCTTAAAGTTTGAAAATGTAAAGCCATAGCTCCCATTCCTTTTCCTTCATCTTTATAACCAATTTCTTCTTCATTTTCATCATCAAGTGGAACTGCTTTTATTTGTAAAGGGTTTATAATTCCACCTTTGCCACTTCCTATGTCAATCCATTTCTCGCCTAATTTTTCTGTCATTTGCTTATATTCTCTTTCAGGATCTATCAAAATTATTTTAGTATCTGTCATATATTCATTTAAAATCAAATGCTTAGCAACAGTAGATTTTCCAACTCCTGCTGTTCCCATAATTACAAAGTTTGAGTTTGTTCTATCTCCTCCCCTTTTCCAAGGATCAAGTATTACAATTCCACCTTTTGTATCTCGTGCAAAATAATATTTGTTTCCATCATTAAATCCTGAACTAGAAAATGGAAGTCCACCTATCCAAGAACTTTCTAGCATATTTCTATCAGCAATTTCTTTAATTACTGGATCTGTAATAGCAAAAGGCGACATTAACTTAAATGAGTTTCTACTCAAATTAGTTAATAATCGCCCTTTCATTTGCATAGTTGCTAGTTTAGTTAAAACAGCTTTTGATCTTTGTTTTAATTCTTCCATATCTTCAGCAATAACCATTATTGCAATAGTAACATATACAACAGTTTCTCCGTTTAGGTCTATCTTTTCAATAAGTTCTCTAGCATCGTTTATTTCTCTTTCTGTTCTTTGCCTTAATATTTCATCTTTAATACTATCGTACTGAATTTCATTCTGCCTAATACCTTTACTTATATTCTGCATTAGGGTATCTTTTTCAGTAGGAGATATGTTTAATGAACATACCGTATTAGGAATATTTGCAATACTTTCTAGCCATCCTACTCTTACTTTTTGAGGATATTTTGTTATTGCATATACCCTACCTAAATAATCTCCAACTCTAAAATAATTCTTTTTATATTCAATACCTCCAATAGGACTAAGAATATTAAGCAAAGTATGATTCTCAATTATTCTTTCTATTTCTTTTTTCTTCAATTTAAGCCTCCTTCAGCATTACAACTTTATCCTCAATATCAGTATCTTCTCTATGAGCATAATTCATATTTAAAAAGCTATTACATAACTGTATTAGAGAAGGCTCATCAAGGATTTCTGTTTTAATGCTACATCTCTCAAATTTATTGCTTAAATCTAAACACCTTTTTAATAAATCTTTTTCTGAATTATCATCGTGCTTAGCATTTATCATTAAAAAAGATTGCCTCTCAACGATTTCTCCGTTCAAAGACAACCTTTGTACTTCTTTTAAATGTGTTTTTAATAATCTTTTTTGAATTGCATTATCTGTTGTATTTATAATCTCTGTTAAATATTCCTGTAATGGAGATATATCAACAGCTCTAGCAATATTAAAATATTTCATTTCTCCTTGTTCTGAAGAAAGTTCAGCAGATAATTCATTTATTAAATTTTGCTTTTCTCTTTCAGTAAGTAATTGAGTATTTATTGAATATATTTTTAATCCTGCAATTACATTGCCATCTCTTGTATAAATATAATTATTTCTAATATCTAAAATACCAACTTCTTCATTACAAGTATTGTCTTTTGATTTTTTACCAAATATATTAAGTATTTTTCCCAACATTTCCCCTCCATTTATTATAATATTTATATCTATATTGTTTTTGTGTATTAGCAAAGTCTATTAAAAACTTTATTTGCTTTGTTACACACAAATTATTTTCATCTTTAGCAGTTGCTATAATTGTTCCTGCAACTCCTATGAATTCAATTACCACAGGCAATAAGAAACTACCCTTTAATTTGTAAATAATTAAGCTAATAGGAAGTAAACAAGCAAAAACAATTATTGTAGATATTAGTTCTTTTACACCATATCCTTTAAAAAATTCCATTCTAGTTTTTACATTAGAAGGAATATAAAGTTTATAATCATTTTCATTATCCATCTTTAACCTCCATAATATTTTTTTACTAAATCTAAAATTACAAATATCAATTCTGATATTATTCCAAAAACTATGGTATTTCTTATTTTTCTTTTATATGAGCCTTGTGCATCTTCATCATAAATCATTTTAGTTAAGCAAAATACCACTCGGAATATAACTCCAAGTGGTATAACTACAACTTTTAACAAATTTATTATTTCATTTAAAGTATCCATAAATTACCCTTTCTTTAATGTACTAAGTTTTCTCTTAATTTGAGAAGAAAGTTCCATAGTTTTACTTGTAGTAACTATTACATTACTAATTCCACCAGTTCCACCACCAAGCATAAACTCTTGTAAGAACTTAGGTGTTTTAATCGCCATTATTATCGCAGCGATTCCAAATAACATTTTTACATTCATTATCAGTATTATTGCGATTTTGCATAATATAATTTGTACTAAAACAGTCAAAATACTTTTTATTAGTTTTTCTGAATAAGATTTAAAAACTCCTCCATCAGGATTTACTAAACCTACACAAGCTAGAGGAAAACCTAATTTTAATACAAACATTTCTAAGGATCTCATTAAAAATTGTATATATAGAACAAATAATAGTATTAAAGCAATTAAGGCTACTATTGCCGTAAATAAGCCTGAAGTTGCAATATTAGCAATAGCTGTCGTAAGTGATACATTATTAGCCATATTCATAGCCGTTAAAATAGATTCTCCAAATGACTTAGCAATTTGAATTACCCAATCATATAGAATAGAAAAGCTAATTGCTACAACTATTGCTCTTATAAAGTAAACAATATAAGTAAGTGGAGGTGTATCAGCCTCTCCATCTGTCCATAATATATACATATCAAAACCTTTTTTCAAAAACTTTAATACTATTAAGGATATTGCCAAACTTAAAATAAGTGCTTTTAGCCCAGAAAAGTCAACTACTGTACTTCCAAAATTAGAAGATATATAGTTTTCTGAATTAAAGCACATATCAATAAGTCCATTAAATGCAGAGTTTATAACATTATCAGCACCACCAATAATACTGGTAATTAAGCCAGTTAAAATTGATTCCAAAACGTACCTCCTTATCTATAATATCCAATTATTAAGTTTATAAGTCCACTAGCAACAACTACACCAACACAGCAAATTATTGCTACCTTTATTCTTGAATCCCATCTCTTGCCATCCATTTCATCACTTGATGATTTTCTAAGCAAGTAATAGCCAACTAATAATACTGTTAAAACAGGAGCAAGTATTAAGAGCCAGTTAGTTAAATCTGTTATTAAATTTTGTGTACCTGTTGCAATTTGACTGTCTTGAACTCCTGCAAAACAAGTGCTTGTTGCACAAATAAGACTTGTTGTAACAAGTCCTGCTTTTCCTATTCTTTTTGAATATTTTTTTAATTTTTCTTTTATCTTTTCCTTCATACATAAATTCTCCTTCATTGATTTTTTATTTATACGAATTCCAAATCCCCCATAGTTTTATATCTTCAATATCTTTTACATTTCTTTGACTTTCTCTTTCAAATCTTAATTTTCTGTTATGCTCTTGATTTCCCATTCCAAATAAACTATTAAATTTCCATTTTGAAATATCAGGAAGTTTAGTAATAATAGGAAATAGTCCTGTTTGAATAACCAAAACATAAGGTCTTTCAATTCTAAGTATTTCATCTTCAGTCAATAAACTTCTACTAATTAAATTTATTGATTCAGAATTACTGCCATTTTGATATTTACTATAACTACTTGATCTACTGTAACTGGAAGTAGTATAAGTTCCAAGTTTTTTTGAAATTATACTAGCTGTTTCATTACTAGCAGTTTTCAAATATATCCAAGTTTGACAGTTATCTCTAATATTTTCAGCCACTTCACGACCATATTTATTTTCTAGTTGTGAAAATGATTGTAAAAATAAATTAAATCTTATTTTTCTACCACCTGCAACTGTAAGCATATTACTAAAAGCAGGAATAGTAGTAAAGTTTCCAAACTCATCTAAAATATAATTTACTCTTGTCTTTAATTCGCCTCCTCGTTCATCAGCACTTTCAACAAGTGAAACATAGTTCTGATATACAAAAAGTGAGGCTAAAGGATAGTAAGTAGTTTTTTCATCAGGAAGAATAATATAAGTAACTGTTTTTTCTTCCCCTGCTTGTTTTAAACTAAAATCACTTTTACAAGTCATTCCATAAATGCTTTTACTTGTAAAAAGTCTTAAAGTAGTAAGAGCTGAAGTAAAAAAAGAGCCTCTTGTTTTTTCAGGTGCAATTCTTGCAATATTAAATATTGTACTTGCAGGATGCTCAGGTGCGAGATTTTCAATGTATTTATTTATTGGCATCTGTTGTCCTGTTGTTTTGCACATTTCTGAAATAAAAGAGTAAACATTAGTTAAATTTTGATATTCAGGGTGTTCTTTATTATCAAAAACAACACTCATAATTGCTCCTGCAATTACTGACATTTCTCCATCTCTCCAAATTTTCTCCATCTTAGTATCTTCATTTCCAACTAAACTTTGTGTTATATCCCAAGCATATTCTTCAGCTTTTCTAAAATCATCTCTATTTACTGCATCAATTACAGGTTGTAGAAAGTTATATCTTGTACTTTTAGTAGGATTCTTAAAGTCTAAGGTTATAATTTTATACCCTAGTTCTTCTAAAAATTTTGAAGTATAGTGATATATTTCAGCTTTAGGATCTGAAATAATCATACTTTCTCCTGCTAATCCAAGATTACCAACAGTTTGTAAAACAATACTTCTAGTTTTACCACTTCTAGTAGCTCCAACAACTAAACTGTGTATATTGTCATCAATGTAGTAAATATTTTCACTATTTTTATTTTTCTCATAGCCAACAATAATACCTCCTGAATTAAAAGTATTATTACTATCACTTAAAGTATTACATTTAAAAGTCTTTCTGAATTCTTTTTTTGTAAGCCATCTAGCTGTTCCGTGCTGTCCTTGTCCCATTATTTCAGGTGTCTTTAATTTATCTGTAATACTAACTGTTCCACTTTGAAAAACCTTCTTACTTCCAAAACCAAAAAGCATAATAATTACAACTTCAACAAGTAAATAGACAAGAAAAAATAGTAGTAATAATTGCTTATCAACTACTATTTGTGAAATTTCTATTTTAGCAAGTTTTGTATGAATTGTGGCACTCAAATATATGCTTAATGGAATATTAAGCATTGATAATATTGCTATAATTCCAAGTTTCTTTTTATTCATTTTCTAGCTCATCTCCTTGTTCTAAGTTATTTTCTAATTCAAATTCAACAGTATATGCTTTTATCTGTTCTTCTGTTAAATCTTTAAAGTCTTGATGTTTTTCATCATTTCCTGTAATAATAAAATTCCCTCTAATATTTAAACCATCAATCGTTCTATTTATAGGAAGTAACTTTTTAAAAGCCTCCTCATCATAAACAATAAGAACATCTTTATATTTAATAACTTCTATATTTTGATTTCCGATTATTCTTCTTAGTGTATTAAGTCTATTAGGAATTCTTTTTAATTCAGGATTTTTAGCATTTTCAACTATGAGAACTAACATATTCTGTTTTTCAATAATTACCACCTCCTAGAATTCCATTTCATCTAATTCTTCTGTGCTATAATGCATCTCAATAGCAAGTTGCTTTTTAGCACTTTCATTTAATCCAGTTAAGGTAGTTGTATCTTCAGCTTGTTTATTTCTACTTAATTGTTCAATAATGTCTACAATGTTAGAATGAATACTTTTATAAGTAACCTTCTCTTGCTTAACACCTTTAATATTTTTTCTTGCCTTTTCCTTAAAGTAAAGTTCCATATTTTCTCTTAAATACTTTTCTTTATGGAGCTTTTTATCACTACATTTATAACCAGTAGGAGTCGTATAAATAATGCTTAATTTTTCTTTACTCCAATTCACTTTATAACCTAGTTTGTTCATACCTGTAAAGAATTCATACTTATTGTTTGATTTTTCCATAACAGAATCTATATCTTTTGTTAATAATTCTTTCCAACTAATACCTTTAATCCTTGCTTGATATTCATTTATTTTTATATCATCAACTTTAGATTTTTGCTCTGTTATAGCAAGTCCATATTCTTTGCAAATTTGATTTGATAAATCTTTAATTTTTTGCAAGTCTTGTTTGCTTTGGTGGAACTTTAATCCATTTTCAAAATTCACAGTATTTAAAACTATATGATTATGTATGTGTTCTCTATCAATATGTGTAGCAACTACTACTTGAAAGCCTTTAAAATATTCAGCCATTCTAACTCCTATTTCGTGAGCCTGTTCGTATGTTGGTTTATCAGTAGGAGAAAATGATTGAACAAAGTGTATTTTTTCTCTACCAGTTAGCTTTTTATACATCTTCTTAACTGTCATCATTTCTTCGTAAGCAGTTTCAGGTATGCAATCTTTACCTGAAATTAGCTTTTTATCTGTTTTTTCTTCTTTGCATATATAATTTAGAGTCTTTTTTAAACTGACTTTGTTGTTAATAAATTTAATGATTGCCATAATTTTTGTAACTCCTTTTTTGTACCTTCTAAATCAACACAAGTAATAATTTTGCTATTAGCAAGTCTTGTTAATTGATTGATATTATTTCCAATTCTTCTAAGTTCTGTTATCATTTCAGGTAATTCATTTATAACTATAATCTTATTGCCAGTAGAACTTTTAATTATAAATTCTGAAATACTTTGATTAGCTTGTTTGCTCTTTAAAGTTATAGTCATTTTTTCTTCAGGAGTTACCCTAATTTCAATTCTCTCTGTTTTCTTCAATATATCTCCTTCCTTGTGCTAATAAAACTTATGTGGTGTAACCACTTGATCAAAAAAAGGTACTTTTTGCTCCCTTTGTACTGACAAAGGGGAATCTTGCTATACATCGCTGTCGCTCCTAAAATAGTCATCTAATAATTTCTTAATTAAAATACTGAATTCTTTATCTGAATTAAATCGGTCTTTATATTCATTAAATACTTGCCTATTTAATTTTCCAGTAAATTTTTCTTCTTTAACTTTTTCATTTTTTAGTATTTTTAAAACTATTTCATAAGTAATATTGTTTCGTTTTAATCTAAGTTTTTGTGCTTGAACAAGTGTTAATTTTATTTGTTCATCATCTAATGCTTGATTTATAATTTCTTGTTCTTCTTTAGATAAGTAAGAAATTTCAACTCCTGCCATAAAATTTATTTGTTCTAAATTCACTTTATTTTGTAAGGGCTTAATTAGTTCTGTAAGTCTTATATATCTATAAATTTGAGCTAAACTTGTATTATTCTCATCGTGAGAATTTTCCATTAACTCATTGATATTACTTATGTTAGGGTTGTTTTTTAATATTTCTAATTTCATTTTGTAAGCATATCCTTTTTCAACAGGAAGTATTTTATCTCTATTACAAAGATTAGTATCTATCATAATTAAGGTAGCTTTATCATCATCACAATCCACAATTTGAGCTGGAATTGTTGATAAGTGTAGTTCTTTTGAACATTCTACTCGGTTATGTCCTGAAATAATTTCATATTTTTCATTAGCTATTTTTCTAACAATAATAGGTACTAAAACTCCGTTTTCTTTAATACTTTCTAATACTTCTTGTTTTTTAGTTTCATCATACATTGAAAAAGGTTGCCTTTTTCTAAAAGCAACCAATTTGCTCAATTCAATATTTATAATATTATTACTATTTTCAACTTTCTTTGTTTCGTTCTTTTCAGGTGTTTTATCTACCACAAACTTTTTTCTTGCATCTTCTATACTCAAAATAATTCCTCCTATTCAAGTTCTATATCAGATTCCATAGAATTAGGTTTTACATATAAGTCTTGGACTTCTTCATAATGTAAATTTTCAAATTCTTTATCTGTTAAAAAGTCTTTACCCTCTAATATATCTTTATTTGTTACAAGTGATCCAATGTTATTAACTAACACTCCTCTTTCGATTTGGTATCCATTGTCAATTTTTGAATCTCTTATATCATAATAGAATAAATTAGGATTTCTTTCTTCAATAGGTGGCTTTTCGTGTAGCCATTGTATTTTTAAACCTTCCATTTTACATCTCCATTTCTTCCTCGTATTCCAAATCTTTATTAAATTGTCCTATCTTATTTACTGCCTCAAAAATATCTGTATTTGAGTCTATTTGTAAATAAGGAATAGTGTTTTTTAAATTATTATAAACCGTAAAAGATCCATTTATAGGATCTAAAATAATTGCATAAAAAGAAACATTTTTTGATTTTAAATCTCTGCTTGTTTCATTCCATACAATTTCATCATCATCTGAAATATTTTCTTTAGAAAAATATATCATTTCTTCTAATTTCTTCAGTATAGTAGGATTTCTAAATATATTATCTTCAGGAAGTTCAGAATAATTATTTACAATATAATTGTATAAATAACTTTCATCAGAAAAGGCTTGTAGCATATTTAAGTTTTTACCTTTTATAAATAATTGTATATTTTTCAAGTTTTACCTCCTAAAAAAGAGTTAGTATAAACTAACCCCTTAACTAATACATTCAATTAACAAATTGATTCCATCTTTAAACCCTTGTTTATAATATTTGTCTAAAGTTGCACTTTCTCTTTTTAACATATCTTCTAAAGTTAAATCTAAATATTTGTCAATTTTATTTCTCAATCTTTGATTATAGATTTTATCAATAAGTTCTCTTAATTTTTCTTCGTTACCATCTTTTTGTATTTCGTAGCTAACCTCTTTTTCTAATTCACTTCTGTTAGCTAGAACTCCTTGCTCTCTATCCCAATAGATTGATTCTAAAAGTGTTTCTTTTGGCATATAATTTTACCTCCTTGTCAATGAATTATATAATGATATAAAATTAAATCCAAAACCCTTTTAGAAAAATTTTTTAAAATTCCATTTCATCTGTTTCTTCCATTGCTGAATCATCAATCTCTTGCTTTTCCTCTTGATTTTCTTCTTTTCTATATTTTTCGACATCATTTGCAAGTTGTGTACATAGTTCTTCTTCTAACCTATCTATTTTCTTTCCTAGCATTTCTTTTGGCATACCAACTTTTTCCTCATTATAATCTGTACTTAAAAATAATGTTTTAAAATTATATATCTTTGTTCGTAATGGATAATTTCCCAATGTATAATAATCTTGCATAATCTTTTTATATGGTATTATACTTTTATGATTTCCTCTTAATTCATTCCCTTCTTGAAGTATTTTTATGATTTCTTTATCTAATCCTTTTTGACCTTCTCTATTATAAATATCTGTTAGCCAAGTATATTTACTAGAATAAAAAGGAGCAGTATCATTACTACTTTTGTGGCTTAGATACACTCCATCTTTTTTTATTGTAATTCTATTTATTAGCTCTCTACTCATTAAAATTCCATCTCCTCTCCATTTTCTATTTGTGCCTCTAATTCTTGAATTTTATTATTTAAAGTTTCAACTTCTCCTTTTAATTTTAAATTTTCTTCTATTAGTAATCCTTTATCTATTGCATTAGTTCTTGGATCTTCAAAGTCATTATTTATAGCCTTTATTTTACCCATACTCAAATATTGACTTTCTCCAACTATAATATGATCTGTTAGTTGAATATTAAATGCTTTTAACATTTTACCTGTAATATTTGTTATATGTTTATCAGGTTTACTTGGCTCTAAATCATTTGAAGGATGATTATGTACTAATATCACTTTTTCACTTGCTGTTATTAAAGCTGTTCTAACAATATATTTACTATCTACATATATTTCATTACATTTACCAACTCCAATTAAACTTATATTTCTAACATTATTTCTTGAATCTAATCCTATAAATAATAAATGCTCTTGAACAGCATCTTTTATTTCTTGTACTTCTTTTAATTTATATACATCATCTGAACTTGCTACTTTCATAATATCTCTTTCTTCTACTGGAGGCTTTTTTTGTATTTCTATTTCTAACCCCATACTTTTAAAACTCCATTTCATCTGTTTCTTCAATTTCTTCTAAGATAATTGTTCTATCTTCTAAATCTTTCTTAATATCTTCAATTTGACTTTCTTCAACAGATTTAAAATCTCCATTTTCGTAATCATCTCCAATAATAAAACAGTTTCCTGCAATATAATCATAGTCAAATTGTAGATTAGGTTTTAAATTTGTAATTTTACCTTCTTCATTACATATAAGAAGTAAATCATCTTTATAAGGCACAACTTCAATTAGTCCTCCAACTAATTTTTGTTTTGCCTCTAAGGTATCTTCAATTTCCATAACAATAGGATCTTTTCCCACTTCTTTATAGACAATTCTCAACTTTTTTTCTTCAGATTCTTCTTCATCGTATCCTAGTTCTTCTTTTATTTCTTCTAAAGAATAATAATGTAAATCAATATCTCCACAAGCTCCATTTTCAAGATAACCATTTTCATATAAACTAACATCATCATCCATACCATATTTTTCGTAGTCAAAACAATCAGTAACATAGTATTTTTCTAATATTTCATCTAAGCCATTCCATATAGCTTTAGACATTCCATATTTTTCTTCGTTAGAAAGATTTTCTGAATTTTCTTCATAAGGATAAAAAGGTATATTATCTTCTTGTAGCATAACATTTATTATTTCTTCTATATCATCTGTACCTTGATATTCAATATAAGCTTCAACAGCCTCCATATTATTTACTTTTTCAGATGCCATTGCTAATAAATTAAGCATATTCAAATTACTATATTCACTAACTTTTATTGGTAAATCAGTTTCATAATCATTTATCATATATTCTTCATAACATACACCATCTTCAGTGAGTGCTTTTTCAACTTCTTCTTGTGTTAATTGAAGTCCCACTTTTTCTCTTAAAAAAGTATCTAATTCTTTTTTAGAAACAGGAAGTTCTAACCATTCGCCAACAAGTTCTCCTTCGTTATATTTTCCTAAGTTTCCAATCCAAACATTAAGCATATATACTCCTTCCTAAAAAAGAGCTAGTAATACTAACTCAATTTTTATATTTTTTGTAAAATATCTTTCATTAGAACTTCATCAACTAAACCATCTATCATTTGCTGATATTTAGCAAGTATAGTTATTTCGTGTGTATTAGGAGCTTCATATTTTTCTTTAATTTGTTTTTCTACTTGCTCTTTCAACTCTAAAATGTACTTTTCTCGCTCAAATATCTTAATTTCAAGTTTTCCTGTAAGCTCTAACTCTTGTTTTCTATATGGATAATTTTTTTCCATATTTGCTAAGATCATTTCTCCATACTTTCCAAAAATCATTTCAATTCCCTTCCTTCCATAATAAATTTTACAATACACCATAGGCTTATACAAAACCTAGAAACAAAAAAGAGATGTTAAGAACTTTCGCTCTTTTGCATCTCTCATACTTGTTTCATTATACTTATTATACTACTTATTTTTGATATTTCAACCTAGTCTTTTTTGTGTACTCTTTTTTGTGTGTACTTTTTTGTCTAGTATTTTTGTTAAACTTTTTTATCCTTTGATTTTAACTTTTCTATCTCCATATTATCTTCTAGTTCATTTAACCTTTCAAATTCATTTATCAATGTATTTATTGGAATATTCAAATCTAGTATAGGTTTTAGCATTTTTTCTAATTCATTTATCTTCTTATCTTTTTCTTTTACTTGATATTCAAGTTGTTTTGTGTATTCATCTATTTTGTCATCATTTATTAAATATGTTTTTTCTTTTTCAAATTTTATTCCATTTACTTCGCAACTTTTATCCCAATTAGGATTTTGATATTGTTTACTTTCTTCATTAAAATTTATTCTATGTTGTAATAATAATGTTCTTAATAAAAACTCTGTATCACGATTCACTTCATCAAATGCAGTTTCTGTAGCAATAAATACTAGGTCTTTATACATATTTCTCAAAACATCTATACTTAAATCTTCTATCGGTTGTTCCATATAATTATTATAATTTTTCTTAAAATCATCCCAAAGCATATTACTTTTCTCCTTCCTTTAATTTTTCTTCATAATATACAAAAATATCATCAATTTTCCTATCTCCAAAACATCTTTTATAATCTTCTTGTTCGTTTTCTTTCCACCATTCAAATTTCTCTTTTATTTTATTTCTTACCTTTGTAGTATCTATGTTAGAATTCTTTTCTATAGCTAACAAAACATTTATACTATCCCAACCACTAATTGAGACATCAAAGTATCTTATTGCTTCATAACCAAATTCATCTTTAGTTTCTTCTATTTTTCTATCATAAGAAATATATAAGTAGTCATCCTTAAATAAATGATTTTCCTTTACATATTCATAATATAAATCTTTTACTCCTGAAGTTTTAACAAAACCTGTCAAATACCATATCGTTTTACTTCTAAATTTAATGTAATCCTTTGGTAGATCTTTCTCTTTAATTTTGGTAGGATGCCATCCTAATGAATATAAATACTCGTTTTTTTCATCAATTGGTCTCCAAGTTTTTCTATCAAATTTTCCTTTTGAATACCAATATGAATTTATCTTTTTCATCTTTATCACCCCTTAAACATATATAAGTCATTATAGTTTGTGTCGGTATCTATTATTGCATAAAACATATCTTTATTACCTCTTTCTGTTTGCCCTGTTTGTATGCAAATTGTCCCATTCAATTCATTTTTCCAAATTCCTGTAACTCTATAAGATTCGTGAATATGACCGTGTAAAGACATATAAGCATTACTTTTTTCTAAGAAATTAGTTATTGCTTTTGAGCCTACTTGTCGTTTATCCATACATACATCTAGTCCTATTCCAAATGGTGGATTATGAAATACATAAATAACCTTTTTTCCTTCTGTTGCTTTAGGTAAATGTTCTAAGACATTTTCCATTTTTTCTATATTATTTCTATATTCTTTCCATTCATCAACAGATAACATATTTCTACATTTTTCGACATATATTATTCTTGATAATTGAAACTGCATTTCTAAATTTTTCTCAATTACGACTCTATCTTTACAGCCAAAAGGATGGTCTAATACTTTAGATAATCCTATAAATGAATTATTTTCAATATCTACCTTTTTATTATCTATATTAAATACATTATCAAATTTGCTACACTCATTTTCAAATATTTCATCTAATTGTTCTAAATCATCATTTCCTAATATACAAATACATTTAATATTATTTTTTTTCAATTCGGTAAAATAATTATCGAAAAATTGCTCTATAAATATTTTTTGTTCATTATATCTATCGCTACAATTTTTAGGTAATAGATCTCCTCCAAATACTAAATATTCTACTTTTTGTTTTATTGTCTCTTCTAATAATTTTTTGTATTTATATTCATCTCCGTGAATATCACTGGCATATATAAATTTCATTATTCTCCTCCCTTCGATCTTTTGTTTTTATACCATTCTCTTATTGCACTACCTAAAGCCACTTTCTCCTTACCATAATTTTCACTTGGAAAATCTGATAAGTTATAAATAATTAGTGCTGTCGGTACACTACACTTTCTTAATTTTGCAAACTCAGTCGGTGTATAAAAAATATTATCATTTAGTTCCATTTTTAACTCCTGTTTTTAAATGTTTAGCATATTCATTGATTCAAAATAAATATATGCCTCTTTAAAACCTAATTTAAAGGATTCTTTTAATTCAATAACATCAAGTTCTCCTTGTAATTCAAGAATCTCCAAAATTGCTTTCTGTTCAGCATTATTTAATTCTACATTCTCTTTTTCTTCTAAGAATTTAATTACATTTGGGTATTTTTCTTTTAAATTACATATCTTCTGATTTAATTTCTTATATTCTTTCTTTTGTAAAACATTCAATACTTTGTGCTTATCAAAATATTCCCAGAAATCATCAGAATATGTGTCAAAAAAACCTTCTTCAAAATTTTCCATTTAATATCCCTCCTATCCTATTTTTGCATTATATAGAATAAAAAAAGACAATCCCAAACCTTTTTATAAAAAAATTAAAAATGTGCCACTTTATACAGCGACACATCTTTATATTATATACAAATTCCTTCATTTTCAAGTATTTAATTATTTTTATTTTAATTTTAATTTATTTCATCTATCACTTCCTCATTTAAAATTTTCTTTAAAAGTTCTAATTTGGTTTCAGCTTTTATTCTTAACTCTTTTTCTCGTTCATACATTTCTTTACTAATAGAATCTCCACCTACTTTTATTTTGTATTGTCCTCCCTCAGTTTTTATATACTCGACTTCTTTATTATATAGTAATTGTAATGCAACATTATAACCTATCTTCCTTCGTTTCATAAACTCACTTAAACTAATCCATTCTTCCATTTAATTCACTTCTTTCTCACTAGGTATCTTATTAACAAAACATCCTATATTTAATTTTTTCATCTTGGATATTTCTTCATCTAACTGTCTTTCAGTAGTAATTCCATATTTTCTTAATTCCTTTACAATGACTTTATTATTTGTAAGAATGTATTTTAAATCAATATCCCTTGTATCTTGTTGTTGTCCTACAAATTCTAAGAACTTGCTTTTAATGATAACATAGTTCCATTTGCCTGTTTTTGATTGAATAGCTGTCCCAAAATCAAACCTTCCCTGTCTTAAACCTGCTCTTATAAATTCAGGATTTTTATTTATTATTTTTCCTGCCTCTATAGGAGTCATTGTTTCAACTTTTTCTATTTACATTCCCCCCTTTACTATAAAAATTTAATGTGTGTCGTTCCGCAAACTAATAACATTATAAAATAATTTAAAAGACAATCCCAAACCCTTTTTATAAAAAATTTACAAAATCGAGTAGAGAATAAATAATTATTTTATTTATTCCCTCTCACACCACCGTACGTGCCGTTCGGCATACGGCGGTTCAATTTATATTTCAATATGTACTTTTGAATACTGGTCTAATAGCATTATTAGACCTCTTTTTCTTAGTCTGTCGTTATCTAATGCAAATACAATCCACCTCATTTTGGCTATGAATTGATAACCTTTTCTTGTACTTGCTATATTATGTGCGAGTCTTCTTTCAATTCCCAATTGAATTAGTGCTTTTTCTTTTCTAGTGATATTTTTCCATTGCTTCCATATTATAACTCTTATCCTTGTTCTCAGATGCTTATCAATTTTTCGTATTTTGTCTCTCATATTTGCAATTCTAAAATAATTTACCCAACCTCTTACTAAATAATTTATTTGTTTTATTCTGTTATCTAAGCTTATACTCCAACTTCTTTTTGTTAATGCTTTTAACTTTCTGATTAACTTTTGATAAGATTTTAAGTGTGGCTTTGGTTTCCATCTTCCTTTTGTATCTTTCCAAAAGCTGTATCCTAAATATTTTGTCTGTGTTGGTCTTGTTATTTTGCTCTTTTCGGCATTTACTTTCAATCCTAATTTTCTTTCAATAAACTTTGTTATTGACTCTAAGACTCTCGTTGCTGCCTTCTCACTCTTAACTAATATTATACAATCATCTGCATATCTCACAAAGTTCAACCCTCTGCTTTCAAGTTCTTTATCTAATTCATTAAGCATTATATTGCTCAATAATGGACTAAGATTTCCTCCTTGTGGTGTTCCTTTTTCTATTGCTTTTACTATTCCTCCATCCATTACTCCTGCGCTTAAATACTTTCTTATTAATGATACTACATCTCCATCTTTTATTGTTCTCATTATTATATTTATAAGTCTATCTTGGTCGACTGTATCAAAGAACCTTTCTAAGTCTATATCCACTATCCATTCGTATCCTTCATTCAAATACTCTAATGCTTTTATTACTGCCTTTTCACAACTTCTTCCTGGTCTAAATCCATAACTTGTTTCACTGAATTGTTTTTCATATATTGGACTTAATACTTGTACCATTGCTTGCTGTATTATTCTATCAAATACTGTTGGTATTCCAAGATTTCTTTTCTTGCCATTTTCTTTGGGTATTTGAACTCTTCGTACTGGTTGTGGTTTATACTTTCTTTTTCGTATCTGTTGTAACAATTTTTCTTTATTCTGTGCTATATAATTATATGCTTCATCTATTGTTACTCCATCTACTCCTGGTGCACCTTTGTTTGTTTTCACATGTTTGTACGCTTTGTTAAGATTTTCTCTGTCTAAGATTTCTTCTAAAAGTTCCATATTCTGTTTCCTTTTCTCCTTTCTCGATGATAAACAAATCGTCTCTTTTAAGTTTTCCTTTGGAATACGTCCATACTTTCCTTATTAACACATTCTGACTATTGTCTATCCCTAATTTTGGTATTCGAAACACCATAAATTGTTCAACCCTTCGAAAAAAAAATTTTTCTACTATGGTCTCTGCTGACTTCTTGTGACAAACCTTTTTCGACCGTAATTCTACGTCCACAAGACCTCACGGGGTAAGTCGTTTAATTTTCATCTTTTACTCACTTGATTTACCTAATAAGATACGTACATCTTTGGGACTTTAACCTGTTTTGCGGTTTTATCCTCTTATTAAGCCTTGGTATCAAGTTCTTGTTCATTGAGCCAAGATTTTGCTACACACTTCCTCCACATCACACCTCACGATGGAATGCTTGTGTTTCACTATGTGGTTGGCGATGTAAACCTCCACTACGGACTTTCACCGATTAACTAAACGACATGCCCGTCGCACAAAAAATAAAGCTAGTACAATAATGCACTAGCTAACTTGTTTTAATAAAAATTCATATAATTCTTTAGTTGTTTTTAATATTAAATCAGCTCTAACAAAACAAGGTTTCTCATTGTAGTTATTTCCCTTTCCATCGTTAGAATATCTTAGTTTACAACCATCATCATCTATTATATTTAATACCTCTATTAACATATCAAAATCAGTATTACTTATATTTACCTCGTTTTTTAATTCTTTCCATAATTCCTTTAATTTATGTATTTTCTTAATTTTTCCTTGTTTACTATTTAATACTGCTTTAATAGATAGTTCTATTGTATGCCTACACAAAAATAAAAAAGGCATACACATTTGATTTGTTCTAAATACTTTTATTTTTTCATCAGGATTATTTTCACTACGAAAGAACACATATAAACATTCTGCTGAATGTAAATAAGCATCTATTATCTCTCTTTCTGCTGTTTTATTTCTAAGTTCTTCTTTAAAAAAAGGAGAAAGAGAAATACAATCCCATTTATAAACTTCTTCTGTAAGTCCATTAAATTTATATCTTATATATTTATTTTCCATATTGAAAACTCCTGTTACTACAAAGTATTGTAATATTCTTCTAATTCTTTTCTTTCTTTTTGAGTTAAACTATCATATACATTGTCTATTTCTGTATCTGCAATATTGTGTTCATCTAAAAATGCTTTATGTTTTAAATCCCAATATTTTCTTTTTATATTTTTTATATTTATATCTTTAATTGCATCAATTTCTTTAGGATTCATTGCACAATTATATTTTTCTAAAAACTCATCTAAATTCATTTTACTTCAACTCACTTTCAAATTGTTTGTAGTGATATTATACCATATCTTTAATAAAATAGCATTAAGTATTAAGAATATTCTTATTTATCAAATTATTAAAAGTTGCTAGTATTCCTATTTCAAAATAGATGTCATTTATATAAGTTCTAACTGTTGTTTTAGAAACATATAATTCATCTGCAATAATATCTTCAGGGATATTACCAAAAAACTTGTATTCAACAACTTTCAATTTTGTTTTATCACATTTTCTTAACTCCTGAAGAATATTATCAATTAGTTCTTTCCATTCTTTATATTCTTTTATTTTGCTGTCTATACTAATATTCTTTATAACTTGTGATTCTACTTTTCTATTTATTTTATTTTTACTTCTTATTGAAGAATTTATATCTCTGCCTTCAGTAGTATCTTTCTCTAATTCTAGTTCATTTATTAGCCTATCATAAATTGGATATTCATATAATTTTTTTCTAATTATCTTCTTTACTTTTTTTGTAACCATCTTTTCCTCCTAAAATAAAAAATCACAACCTTTTAAGTTGTGTTACATATCTAAATCCATTTCATCTTCTTCAGTATTTTCTGAAGCAAAATTATTATTTTCATATAAACTATCAAAAAATTCTTTAGGATATTCTCTTTGATCATAATTAGCAAAACTTTTCTTTTTAGTAACTTTTTTATCTTGTCTTGATTCTAATTCATCAACTCTTAATATTACCCATCTTTTAATTGTTGCAAAATCGCTTTTATATTCCACTCCTTTTGATCTCTTATATAAAGAAAGTTCTTCTATACATTTATTAGCTTTAGTTTCTCCGTATTCATTAACTAAATCAGTATATTCGTAATTATATAAATACACATTATCTAAAAATTTTTCTTTGCTAACTGTGTGTGTATTTATATTATTATATTTTATATTATTATCTTCTACTTTTTCATCACTACCCTGGTGATTATTTAATACATAGGGGTAGTGATTTTTTGATAGATAGGGTATATCATTTGGATATATCTTTCGCTGAATAATCTCTTGCTGTTCATTTCTAATAATATCTATAACTAAATAATTATATTTTCTTAAATTCGTAATCCATCTTGAAACAGTTTTATGATCTACTCCTAGTTTTTCTCCCAAATACTTATTACTCGCATAACAATATCCTTCTTTATTTGAAAGAGCAGTAATAAGAGCATATAACAATTTTTCATTTGGTTTTAACTCATTATTAAATAAAACTGTTGCAGGAATTACAGCAAAATATCCTATTCTATTTATTTCATTCTGTGTATCCACTTCTCCTATCACTTTCCTTTCCTGCTACTATACAAGCATATAAAATTAAACTTAAATTTGCTCCTACAAATAATCCTATTATTAATCCTATCAAAAACATAATTTACACCTCCATATTCAAGCCAAATTTCTTATTTGGGCATTTTTATACACGAACTCAATTAACTTGTCCTTTATTATTTTTTGTTTCTTAAAATTGAATTTAAGAGTTTCCTCAATTTCATCTTTAGACTTATTTTTTAAATATTTTAGATTTATAAAATCGTAGTATTTAGGATATTTTTGCATTAAAAAAGCAAGTACCTTTTTTATCAGTACCTGCCATCTCTTAAATTCTAATATTTTTCTATTTTCTATTATTTTAATTACCTGATTTTCTAAAGTATTGTTACATACCGTTATGCCTTTTCTCCAAGCATTTCCGCTTACATTAACACTACTTATCAAACCATCTTTTATCTCATCAATCATTTCATCTATATTATTATAATTATACAAATAAAATTCTACTTTTTTATACTCTTGTTTTGTCATCTCCCTGTCCTCCTTGAAGTAATTTTTTTAATTCAAGGACAAAGAATTCTGCATCTATCTCATTATAATTATTTTCTTCAAAATCTAAGATTACATCAACAATATATTTATCGTTGTAATCTTCTATGTTTCTTATTATTTTTCCTAAGTCCCTTTTATTATACATTAGCAATATTGTGCTTTTATTATAAAGTTTATCTTGTGCATTAAGTATAGCAATTTCTAATTCTTCTAGCAATTCTTCAAATAATACAGAAGTATTAGTTACTTCTTCTAGTGAAGTTCCAACATCCGTAGCTAATCTAAGCCACTCTATAAAGTAAAAATCTTCAACAAATTCATCGTACTTTTCATTCATTTCTTCTATTTTATTATAAATACATTTTAATCTTGCTATTTTATTTATTTCATTTACTAAATCTAAAATTTTCTCTTTTTCCATAAAAACCTCCAAAAAAACAACTTCAGCGATTGCTGAAGTTATTGATATTTCAATATTAAATTACATTATTTTATACCCTTTATTTACCCTTTATGAAACAAATTTTAATGCTTTTTAACGGTTTTTAATTCTCTTAAATGGATTTTTCAGAGAAATAAAAAATCCTCTGTAACTAGCTTTAACAGAGGTATTTCAATGGTTGCGGGGGTAAGACTCGAACTTACGACCTTCGGGTTATGAGTTTAATGATTTGTTGACTTTCCCCTCAAAAATAGGATTATACTTAAATAAAAAATACTCTTCAAAAAAACTTAAAACTCTATTTCCCAAACTTGCATCCAAAACTATATTAATCTTCGTTAAATTATCTTTCATCCAATCTTTAATTCCATCCTTCTTGTCTTTCAAATTGCTATTATCTGAATTATCTAATATTTGCTTCATTTCTTCTTTAGTTATAATTGCAGTAAACTCTTGTTTTATTTCTTCTAAAACTTTATTATCTATTCTATCTTCCTGTATACTTTTTATCAATGACTTGGCCAATGTACTTTTAGTTTTGTTTATACAATAATGTTGTGTAGAAAATCTTGCTTTTGTTTTTTCACCAGCTTTTCCTATTTTAAAAAATACTTCTTTATCTTTATATCTATAACAAAACATATATATTCCCATTTTTCCATCTTCTAATTTACAATTTGGTTCATTTATATGTATTTCTACATTTTTCTCGTTTAATGCAACATTATTTTTTAAATTTGAATCAATCTCTTTTAGCATTCTTATTACTTTAGCTATATCCTTTTTTATTTGTTCCTTTAACTCTTCTTCCATATATATTTCTCCCTCTTTCTTTATCCAACCCCAAAATCCGTATTTTCAACTAAAATATCAATATTCTCAAAATCCTTATACAACGGATAAACCTCTTGCAAAAACTTTCTTTTTAAATCCTCATCAGCAGGCATAATATCATCCATTTCCTTGTACAAATTAACACAAACCCTATCAAAATTTTTCATTCCAATTTTAATATCATCTTTTATTTGTTCTAAAGATTGTCCTTCAACTCCAATCAACAAATTAACTATATCAAACACTTCCTGCAAATCAGATAAAGTAGGATATCCAAAACCTTTATTTAAAATTTTCTCCCTAAAATCAGCCTCAAAAGTCTCCACTCCACCTTTTACCTGTAAAACTATTCCTAATTTTGAACACTTTTTTCTTAGGTCTATTATGCGTAATTTATACATAAAGTGACTTTCTATAATTAATCTTTTAATTTCTTTTTGTTTACAAACTTCTAACAACTTATTAAAGCTTTTTTCATTTAATTCAAATATACTTCCTGAATTAATAGCTTCTAGTACACCAAATTCTCCTGTAACTTTATCTAACGCTTCAGCATTTATCTTATATTGCTCCTCTTCATCTTTATTTCTGTCTAAATGATAATTACAAAACTTACACTTACTCCATTTGCATCCATTACCGATTAATAAAACGATTTCTCTTTTATCTTTATCTAGTATTTTTGAATATCTTTCCATAATTCTCCTCTTCCAGACATTACCTTAATAAACTTTTCTATAATTTTTATCTTCTTCTATAAAATCAGCGCTATTTATATGCTTTACGAACATTCTAATATTAATCTTTCTCTATTTCAAGTTTTTCCTACCAACTTATATAATTAACTTTACTGATTTTCACAGTTTTATTAATTGCCAAAATAAATTTTACCCAGGCTATCTGGAGGTTTTCATAAAACAAAAAATACCACCCCGCATGGGGTGGATAAAATGTAAAAGCAAATCAGTTATGGATGATTACCTCCATAGGTAATTTGCCATTCGAGGCTTTCAAGTTGCCAATTTCAGTTACAGTTCGTGAATCAAATCCTCGGAAAATTGAAACTTCTCCATCTTCTGATCGAACTGTTATGAAATCACCTATCCGTTCAGATGCAATATCAAAGCTTTTTCCTGCTTCGATAATCGCTCCCTTTCCATAATAGCTAATTTCAACTGTTTTTGATGTTTCATTTGTAATTTTCATGTCTATCTACCTCGCTTTCAAATAAAACACACATATATTATAGCACATTGTTGACATAACTTCAAATCACTTTTTTAATGAATTAATTTCTCTAAAAAAACTGCAACACCGTCATCATCATTAGACAACGTTATTTCATCTGCTTTTTCTTTTACAATATCAATTGCATTTGCTACTGCAACTTTATACCCTACTTGTTCAAACATTGATAAATCATTATTATCATCGCCAATTGCAATTGCTTCTTCTTTCTTGATATTCAAAATTTCTAATAATTTTTTTATTGCAGTTCCCTTATTGCAATCTATATTTGCAATATCACAAAAGATAGTTTTATCATCTTTAAATTTAATATCTAATAAACTTTTATGTCTATTTTTTATCTCAACATTTTCTACCTGTTCAAGTTTAGGTATCAAATTCTTTATTTTGTCAAAATCGCTATCTGCTATTGTGCATTGCACAACATCATTATTATATACAAAATTTCTTATATCCTCTACTAATTTTATCTCTTGATCTGGATGTTTTACTTTATTTACAACTCTTCCTTCTCCAACATTCATAATAAATCTAACATCCGCTGGATTAGCGATCTCATAAAGTTTTATTATTGCTTCTTTATCCATTTTGTTTATATATAGCACTTTATTTTGTTCATAATCAAAAATGTTCCCACCACTTGATGTAATAATATATTTACTCGCAAAACATTCTCTACTTATCTTTTCGGTATATTTTCTTGGTCTTCCAGAGCACAATATTACTAAAATTCCATTCTCTGTAACTTTCTTAATTGTATTTATAGTTTTTATTGAAAGTTCTCTTTCACTATTTCTTAAAGTTCCATCTATATCTATAAATATTGCTTTTATCATAAATCTTAACTCCTTTATATTTCCTATTTCTCAACCTCTTCTTTTATCTTCTCAATATTTCCACCTTCATCAGTATTTAACCTAATCAAATCCAGGCTATACTTTCTAAAAATAGAATCCTTCATCCTATCTTTTACTAACTGTTTTGGATTATTCGCATGAAAAGCAAATCCATCAACCTCTATACAAAATTTAGGTGTTCTATCATTCTCATATATTATAAAATCTACAGAAGCATTATTATTTACATATCTTCTTTCCTCTTCTGTAAGTCTAGATAAATCCTTAAATATATTTTTTAAATACATTTGAGAGCAATAAGACAATCCTTTACTCTTCTCTGTTTTTAATACTTCTATCAAAACAGTTTCAATAATATTCTCCGATTTATATTTTGAAGTATGTACCAATTTTGACTCTAACCATTTCAATCTTGGAGAATATTCATTATATAGCAAATCAAACACAGACACAATTTGACTGTTTATAATATTTTTATCCAAAGAATTATATTTTATATATTGGATTAAAGCTTTTATTTCATTAGATTGTTCTGAAAATAACTTTTCATTCGTAATTAATATAAATTGTTCTTCTGCTCGTGAAACAGCCACATTAACTAAACATGGATCATCTACAAAATTCATACGCCTTTTCCCAGTATTTGAATTATCCAAAACAGTAGATAAAATCATAACTTTCTTTTCTTTGCCCTGATATTTATGTACTGTTTTACTTTCTATTTCTTTATTCTGCATAGCTGCTTTTTCTGCTTGTTTCCTATATGGAGTTGTAAATCCTATATCATTTTTATTAACATTCTTTAATAATTCTCCTTCAGCAATTTCCTTCTTTAACATTTCTAATTCGCGTTGATTATAGTTTCCTCTTTCTACCATATTATTTAGAACTCGCATATGATTTCCTGGTGCTGGATAGTATATGTATAATGGATTCTTTTGTGTTGCATGATTTTTATTCTCATATGGAATTAATTCTCCATCATAATATCTTTGATTACAGAATTCTATTATCTTTGGATGGCATCTATAATGTTCTTTTAAAATTTGCGTTGGTATCTTTCCATTATATACTTTTAAAATTGATGTTAAAATGTTTTCTTTAAAATAACTATATTTATCATCACTTATCTCTTGAACTTTAGTTTTTATTTTTTCATCAACTATTTGTGGTAATTGCTTTTCGTCTCCAACTACTATAACATTTTTAGCACATGATAATGCTAAAGTTGCAGTTAATAAATCAACTTGTGATGCTTCATCTATAATTAAATAATCAAATAAATGTCCACTTGGCGTACAATATCTTAAAGAAAATGCTGTACTAAGAATTACAGGAAAACGTTCATTAAACTTTTTAAAGTCTTTTTTATAGTTTTCTTTTGATGGAATATAATTCATATTTTCATATTTTTCATATAACATACTTTCAAATATCTTCTTAGAAATTTCAGTATGCTCTTTTTGTAATTTTTTAAAACTATTATCTTTAAGTTCTCGTTCAATTTCTGCTATTTTATTTTCTAATTCTTTTATTTTTACTATGTAATATTGTCTTTGCAAAGTTAATATATAATCTATACTTTTTGATTTTTTCGCTTCTGTTCCAAATCTTAACAATAGTAAAATATTAAATACAATTTTATATTGCAAGTATTTTTCCTTTGCAAGTTTCGCATATGCCAAAAAGTCAATAATTTTTGCTGATGACATATTTTTCATTTTCTTTGAATCTATTTTCTCAACATTTTGACTTTTATAATATTCTTCAAAATATTTTTGCTCTAATTTATAATTGTCCAATTCTCTTTTTAATTTATATTTTTCGTTATTTAATTCTAATAATTTCTCTAATTTATTTGTTATTTCATATAGTTTTTGATAAATGTCATCATTTATCTGCTTTTTGTAGAAATTACTAATATCTATTTGTGGTAGATGATTAAAAAAGTCTGTTACATTATCATCTTTACCTAATTCTGCTACAATAAAGCCATATCCATTTTTATCTAATTTTTCTTTTACATTTCTTGTTGCTTCATTATTACCTGAAACTAACGCAATTGTTTTATTGTTAGCAACCAAATTTGCTATTATGTTTAATATTGTCTGAGTTTTTCCTGTTCCTGGAGGTCCTTTTATAACTGATATATTGCTTTTATTTACATTTTCTACTGCTTGTTTCTGGCTAATATTAAAATTAAATGGATAAATATTTACTTTTTCTTTTAATTGGCCTTCTGTATTTATACCATTCAAGTAATATTTAAGTACACTTTTTTCTGGAATTGTAAATTTGTTATATTGTTTTTCTAACAAATAACGTTCTTCTCCTGTTTTTTCGTCTACAATTTTCACATATTTTGATAATTTTTTAAAATAATTTAATATTTCTTCTTCAGATGATTTATTATTATTTTCTAGTAATTTAATTTTGTTTATGTCTGTTAACTTTTCTCTTGAATCACTAAATATTATTCTTATCTTTGATATATATTTTATAATTTTAGTT
>OHPO01000091.1_pt1 | contig 45798 bp, 35 predicted proteins | sample 1577741 | NCBI WGS metagenome assembly OHPO01 (sample SAMEA3879574, study PRJEB24766) | human gut metagenome | biome: human-associated habitat; feature: feces | place: USA | collected 1985/1987
CCATTTCCATCGGGCAGAAACACATCACACAAAGCTACGTCGGGGGTTTGGAGTTCCAGTTGTCGTAGGGCGGCCCTGCAATCACCAGCCTGACAGACTTCATATCCTTCTAACTCCATCATACGCGCTAAAAGGGTACGGATTTGTACCTCGTCATCAACGATTAGAATCTTACTCATATCTTATTCGGATAAGTGTTTAAACTGATAATGGTAAAAACAAGGTGTGCAAATATAAAGCTTTTCCCGAATACGAGCGGCACATCTTTTGAACTTTTATAGTAGAGGAACGGAAAGCTACTGAATCTCCTTTATAGCTTAACTCCATATATACAAGGAGATAAGGATTCAGACAACCTCCACACCTTACGGACAAATCTCTTCCATTTTGATAAAATCACCCTGAAATGGAAAGGAAAAAGAAACTTCCGGCAAGCATCATTCAATAAATAACTAAAAAAATGAAGAATATGGAAATCTGTAAATTCAATGGAAATTCAACCGCATCCGTAGAAGGAATGCAACATGTTGCCAAACTGATTATGAACAACCAGCCTACGATAGCAATACTATCGGCAGCAGAGGATGTCACTAAACACCTGGACGAAATAGCCGCCTGCTTCTTCAGCCGTAATACAGAGGAGGCACATGAGAAGATCACCCGGCTGGAGTTCCAGTTCATTGACTTCGCCAATGAACTTCTTACGGATGATGAAATCAAGCATCAGGCCATCCGGTGCATACTCGATAGTTTCCAGGCTATCTGGAAGTATTGCCTGGAACCCTTTACCTCAGCTGACGAGAAAGATATTCTGGCACAAGGAGAACTACTCACCAGTACATTAATGAGTCTTTATCTTCAGGAACAGAAAGTCGATAATGCCATGCTTTGTGCATTCGACTTCATACGCGTAGGTACAAACCGGGAAGTAGATATCGAATACATAGAGCAAAAACTGGATAAGCAGCTGAAACTCTATCCCGGCACTCACCTGTTTATCACTCAGGGAAGTATCTGTAAAAATGCTTTTGGCGAAACCGATTACCTGAAACAAGGCGGCAGCGATTATACGGCAGCCCTTATTGGTGTGGCCTTGCATGCAAAAGAGATAAAGCTATGGACAAACTTTGCCATACGCAACAACGACACGTTGGTCATAAAGGACGCTGATACAATCCGGAACCTCAGCTACAGCGAGGCGGAACGTCTGATCTATTTCAATCCGCAAATTCTTCATCCGTTCTGTCTTGCTACAGCACGGAAAGGAAACGTTCCTATTCATCTGCTCAATCCGATGAATCCGATGGTGGAAGGAACTTACATCTCCGATAATTTGCAAAATGGAGAAGCTGTAAAAGCTATTGCAGCAAAGGACTCAGCGATTTATATTCGCTTTGAGTCAAACCATACGCTACGGCCTTATCTGTTTATCAGTAAGATTATGGAAATTTTTGCCAAATACCGGACGAATCCCTGCCTGTTAACTTCATCCAATGATAATATATCGATTGTGACGGATAACAAGGAGTTCCTGTCCCGTATTCTGCGTGAACTAAACAGATATGCCCAAATATGGGTAGAGGACCGTATGTCCATTGTTTCGGTTGTGGGTAATATGAAGTCTTCGTGCATCGCCATGGAAAACCGGATTATTGATGCACTGAAGAATATCCCGTTGAGAATGATTTCGTACGGAAGCGACGAGAATGATGTATCAATTGTGGTCAGGGGAACAGATAAAGCAGAAGTACTCCGGTTGCTTGATGAAAAGTTACTGAAACCGGAGTACTTCGGAAAAGCTTGTTAGAGGAAGATATCTATGAAAAGCGTTCCATTATTTCCATACACATACGTCCATTATGGTACGGGCATTTCCAGAAACCCGCTTTATCATCGTCGGTATTTACCGTACCATCTGCACGTATACTCCAGTACCATTCACCATTCTGGGGGTCTATCAGATTCTTCTTGATGAATTCCCAGCAACGGAAAGCTTTCTGTAAGGCTACCTCATCATCAAAGTGCTGGTAAAGGTTGCTGTGTCCTACTATATTTTCAGCTTGCACCCACCAGTGACGGTCTGTATCCGTCCTTTGCTTTGTAAGAAAAGTTTCATAGGCCATAGCTCCGTCGGATGCCAGGCCTTCATCGGCAGCGGCAGCTATAAACTCAACCAATGGTTCCACCTTTTCTAACAGAGCCTCATCTCCCAGCACCAACGCTGCTTCATGAATCAGCCAAGAAGCTTCAATGTCATGTCCATAGGAAACAATGCGATATTTACTATTCCAGTCTTCATCAAAGAAAAGCTCCAGGTGCCCGGTCTCAGCATTCAATATCTTATCGATAAAAATCTCTATCAGGTTACAAAGCTGACTTTTCAGCGAATCATTCTTCCATACACGATAAAGATTAGTATAAGGCTCCAGAATATGCAGATGGGTATTCATGGTTTTACATTCATTCTCATCTTTATCGCTCAGACGCATATCGGCAAGCTCACTCCATCCCCGGGTAAGGGCTTCACAATATCCATTCTTTACGGAATCGAAGCTATACCTTTCAATATCTTCAAACAAGCGGATAGCATAGTCCAAGGCCTCCTTATCACCTGTAGCACGATGGTATTCACTTAAGCCATAAATTGCAAATCCGATGGCATATATTTGTTTTTTGGTATCCAACGGATTCCCTTTATAATCGAGTGACCAATAGATACCACCGAATTCTTTATCATAAAAACGGTCAATGATGATTCGCTTGGCACGGGTTGCTGTAGTCAGATATTCTTCATTTCCTAACAAGCGGTAAGCAGCCGAAAATGTCCAGAGAATACGTGCATTCAAAATGGCCCCTTTCTCTGCTTCCGGCATCAGGATGCCTGTTCCCGTAATACGGCCATAAAATCCTCCGTTCACTTCATCTTTCATTCTGTTCATCCAAAATGGAAGGATGTTGCCTATCAACTCTGCTTCCATTTCTTTTCTCATACTCTTGATGTCCATCATTCAATTTGCAATTTAATCATTTACAAATACCAATTATTTCCCGTCATTTATAGCTGGGCAGCCCGTATCTTCTTCAGCTTTTCATCAACCTCTGCAACACGTTTCTTTGTCAACGGATAAAAGTATACGACTATCATAGCCAAAACGGCCACGGCAGCCGGTATCCAACTCATCAGCAAATTCAGTCCGGTCAAGGCTTCTTCTGTTTGTACTGCTCCCTCGGCCGTATTGTAACCGAATGCAGCCAGAATCCACATGACGGCAGCACCCCCAAACGCACCGCCAAACTTCTGCGCCATAGATGAAGAAGAGAAAATGAGTCCTGTTGAAGCCGTTCCGTCTTTTAGTTCGGCATAATCTGAAACATCCGCATACATACTCCATACCAACGGAGATACAATACCTGTGCAAACAGATATGACGACTTGCATAGCCAGCATCAACCAAAAACCTGATGGCGTACAAGGCAGGTAAAAGAACAAAATACTTAATACTGCCAAAGCAGCCATAGTCGAAATATAAGTAGATTTCTTACCTAATGAACGGGAAAGGGGAACCGCTAATACAACTCCAATCATATTTGAAACTTCTCCGACACTCAGAAACAATCCGGCATAAAACAAGAGTGAAAAGTCACCCAAACTTAAGAATATGCCATCACCTATATAATCTTTGAAGAAGTATGCGGCTGTAGCACCGCGCACCGTGCTGAATAAATTAGAACACAAAGCCGCACCGATAAGTAGCCACCAAGGAACATTAGCGAGTAACGATTTAATATCTTTTCCGATAGAAACCGTAGAGATACTCTTTATGTATTCCCGCGTCATACTGAAACAAAGTAAGAATATGACGAAACAGAATGCAGCAATCACAATCATGGAATACTGCCAACTTACGGTCAACGAACCCGTCATTTCCTTAAACCAGGCACATAACGGTTCCCAGGCAAACAAAGCAATAAAACTACCACCATAGGCAAAGAACATCCGGTAAGAAGAAAAAACAGTCTTCGTGTCCGAATCATCCGTCATTACCCCCAGCATGGCTCCATATGGAACATTGATAGCTGTATAGACCGTCATCATCAGTATATAAGTGATGTATGCCCAGACAAGTTTACCTGTTGATCCAAAGTCAGGAGTTGTAAACAGCAACACACCGCAAACAGCAAACGGAAGAGAAATCCACAGTAAATAAGGACGGTATTTTCCCCAACGGGTTTGTGTCCTGTCTGCTATCACTCCCATCATCGGATCGGATACAGCATCCCAGATGCGTGTTACCAATAACAAAACCCCGGTATCTGCTAAGCTCAAACCATATATATTTGAATAAAATATGGGCAGATAGTAGGAGAATATCTTCCAAAACATAGAGGAAGACATATCACCGAAACCGTAGCCAATTTTCTCTTTTAGTGCTGCCATATCTTCAGGTTCTTATCAATAAGTTTCTTCAGAGTCTCTACGGAGGCGAAAGAAGATAAACCGTCAGCCGGCGTGTTCATACAGTAATCGACCAACTTATCCACCGTGGAAGTAGCCACATGCATCCGTGTATCCGAAGAAGCATAATAGATAAACACCTTACCATCTTCATCAGCAATCCAACCATTAGTAAAAAGCACGTTACTTACATCACCGATCCGCTCTTCTCCCACAGGTGCCATGAAATAACCACCAGGAGCGGCAATAAGTTTTGTCGGGTCATCCAAGGCAGTCATATACATATAAAGTACATAACGCAATCCGGCAGCACAAGCACGTACCCCATGAGCCAGATGCAACCAACCTTTCGGCGTTTTTACCGGATGAGGACCTTCTCCATTCTTCACCTCTTTAATGGTATGATAATAGCGGTAATCTATAATCTTTTCCTCTTTCACTTCTGCATGGGTCATATCGTCCACCAAAGCCCAACCAATACCGCCACCGCTTCCGGCATTAATAAATCCATCTTGCGGACGGGTATAAAGGGCATATTTTCCATCTACAAATTCCGGATGAAGCACTACATTACGTTGCTGGCTTCTGGATTTTAAATCAGGCAAACGCTCCCAGTTCTTCAAGTCTTTTGTACGGGCAATGCCGGCTGTAGCAGTAGCTGAAGATAAATCACCCAAAGGTGCATTATCATCATGGCGTTCGGCGCAGAAGATACCATAAATCCAGCCATCTTCATGGGCTGTGAGACGCATGTCATAAATATTGGTAGCCGGAATCAAGTCCTCAGGCATAGTTACGGGATAATCCCAAAAACGGAAATTATCGATTCCATTCGGACTTTCTGCAATCGCAAAAAATGATTTCCGGTCGGCACCTTCCACACGTATCATCATCAAGTATTTACCATTCCACTTAATAGCACCTGAATTAAGGGTTGCATTAATGCCGATGCGCTCCATCAGATAAGGATTGGAATCTTCATTCAAATCATATCGCCAAAAGACAGGTGCATGTGCCGCCGTCACTACCGGATATTTGTAACGTGTGAAAATACCGTTTCCACCCTCTACCGGCTCATTTTTTCTTGTTATCAGCTCTTCGTGTTCCTGAAAGAGTCTCTTTACCTTATCACTAAAAGTTTCCATATTGATAGTTTTTCTTATTTATACAAAGAGTTTACATCTGCCGCAAACAAGGTTTTAGGATGCTTATAGAATTCTGCAAAATCATCAGCAGAAATCTGTCCCGGATAAGGGGCATAGAAATGAGTAACACGCTCACGGGCATTGCGCCATACCAATACATAAGCTATCGGATATTTCTCAATGGCAGGCAGCAAAGTTCCGGTCCACCATTTCGAATCGGGAATACCCTCATATCCGGTTTCAGTGATAGCAATTATTTTATTGTGTACTTTACCGATGCTATCTATAATGGCAAGCGATTTTTCAAGATTAGCAATATAACTATCACGATCGAATTGATAAGTATCGAAGCCTATTACATCAACCAGATCATCTCCCGGATAACGTTTCAGGTATTGTACGGTATCTTGTGGCTCGGAACCGGGGGAGTAAGCATAAAGAGCATTATTCACACCATCTTCACGAAGAATATCCACCGTCATATGCCAGAGTGCTTTATATTCTTCGGGAGTACAGAGTTTCTCACCCCACCAGAACCAACTACCTGTATGCTCGTGCCATGGTCGGAAAAGTACGGGGACTTTTACTCCATCCTCTGTCTGCAGAGAATTAATAAAGGCAGATACTTTACTTACCCAGCCGGTGAATTTTTCATGATTGCTTCCTCCAGGAAGAACTGACTTCACCACTGTTGTATCCGATACATCCCAAGAGTCTCCACCTGTCAGCGGATTACGTAAATGCCAACTCAAAGAAGACATTCCTCCTCTTTGATATTGGTTCAGTATTTCTCGACGAATCTTACTGAACGGAACATTATCCAGGCTCACTGTATCACCCAGTTCTATATGTCCCAGATCGAAACTGATAACAGCGGGATAATCTCCGCACACGCTTTTTACGTCGGAGCGTCCCTCTTCACCATCCCAGCCTATACCATAGTTAGTATCATCATGATGTCCGAACATAATCCCTTTAGATGATACTTTTTTAAGGTTAGCAAGTAAATTCTCCGTTTCTGTTGTACGCATAGAAGACGAACTAAAATTTGACTGTTTCTGACCCGGTCCACATGCTACAAGAGCAGTAGTGGCCAATGTTAACGCAATCCCTTTAAGCTTATTCATTTTTATACTATTTAGATTCCCATTTATTTTACACGACAAAGATAGCTGACTGTAAACGGATAAACTGATACAATTTTATCTCTTTTTTGTCTTTATCTGCCACACTTATTATTATATTTCTCCACTGCCTGATAAAAAGCTTCAATATTGGCAAATGGAACTTCCGGAGGGGTATCACAACCACTTGAAATTACAAAATTCGGATATGAAGATGTGCGATTCAGAAGCTCCTCTGTCTGACGGACAACTACCTCCGGCAAGGCCATCTTGAAAATACCAACCGGATCCAGATTACCCATAACCAGTACATCTGCAGGACAAACTTTCAGTGCTTCTACCATATCAGCCTTATTTCCAAAATGATATCCTTTGGCACCGGTTTTCAACATAGCAGGAGTACAATGTCCTGTATTACCACAGTTATGAAGAATCACTGCAAACGAATCATCTTGTACCGCTTCAATGATCTGTTTTACATATAACGAAGAATACTGAAAACAATCCTCATCAGAAAGTAAGCCTGCCGCTGGTTCTGCCATTACAACTCCGGCCACTCCTGTTGCCTTTATTGCCTGACAATAACTAAGAAGGAATTCCGTACATTTTTCAAGCAATAAAGTAGCAGTCTGAGGTTCAGTATATATCGCCATCATTATTTCAGTCATATCAAACAACCGTCCGGCAAGTGAATAAGGACCTATACAACCGGCAAAGACAGGTTTATTTATTCCGGCAGCAGCCAAAGCATTCGCCTTCAGATACTGGGGAACTCTGGCATTATCCAAGGAAGGAATCTGTAATGCGTCCACATCTTCAAATGAAGTCAACAAACGGCCTGTAACCGTAGGAACTTCATGTTCACTCATACAGAGTTGAGCCCCGAAAGCTTCTGCTTCTACAGTCAGGTCCATAATAGCAGTACATGCCATAGCTTTGGGAAAACGCTCATTCAAAGCACGAATAGCTTGAAAATGAACTTCACCATCAATCACGGCATCCAACACTTTCTTACCTAATAATTCAATACCCGGATGGGTCATGATAGGCATAGACAAACTTTTATCGGAAGCAATTATATCTTTAATCCATTTTGATACATTCATGGGAATCATTTTTTTAATTTATTTCTATTCTTATAGCAATCTATTTTACCACAAAGCTCACAGCCATATTTACGTTTCACGATTCTCTCACCTACAGCAATTACTCCACTTACCGATTTAATGGGAGACATTAGAGAGGACTCACTCAAACGAACTCTACAAGGTTGTTCCGGCAGTAAAGAAAATAAAAACTTTTGCTGTGTCACATGCCAACCGCAATATCCCGGACTATATGGATGACTTACACCATATCCCAGTGGCAAAACATGGCTTTCAACTTTGCTACATACTTCGCGTACAACAGCTTCTGCAATTGCGGAACCCAAGGAGTCAAGCAAAAACTCCCGCAAAATATCACCGGAAGATTTTACTTCATACTGGAACTGTTCGAACTCCTGTCCGGCAGTAGCTATAAACAGTACGTATCGATCAGCATCCAACAAATAGGGAGTAATAACTGTACCGGTATGCAGCTCCATCCCACCTATGCCTATATGATTTTTAGTTGCCGGACTGGCTTCAAAAAAAGCATAAAGGCAATGTGGACGACACCGAACAGCAATCTCTTTTTTCAAAAGATCAAGTTGCTTTAGCATCTCTTCATCCGGGACATAACCAACTCCCATTGAAAGATAAATATCTTCCGAATTAAGTTGAAGTGCATTCCAAGGTAGCTCGTATTGATAAATCTCCCTATTCATCATAAGATTCTTTTCAAAAATTAATTTGCAGCAATAAGTTTCTTGGCCATTACAACAGCAGCGTTGGCATTACTGGTATATGCATCGGCACCTATTGCTTTTGCAAAAGCATCATTCACAGGAGCTCCTCCAACCATAATCTTCACCTTTCCTTTCAATTCGGAAGCTTCAACGGCTGCAACTACTTCCTTCATATAGTTCATGGTCGTGGTAAGTAGAGCCGACATACAAATAATATCCGCCTTATTCTCCAGAGCAGCACTGATAAATTTATCACTCGACACATCAACTCCCAGATTAATAACTTCAAAGCCACACCCTTCAAACATGGAAGCTACAAGATTCTTACCGATATCATGCAGATCTCCTTTTACAGTACCTATCACAATCTTACCAATATAAGAATCGACTTGTCCCTGCATCAAAGGTTTCAGGACATCCAAAGCACCACGCATGGCACGGGCACTCATCAGAAGATTCGGAACAAAAACTTTACCAGCCTCAAAACGACTTCCGATTTCCTCCATCGCTTTAATCATGTATTGGTTTATAATTTCATGAGGAGTCATTCCTTCTTCAACTGCTATTTTGGTTACTTTTACTGCATCTTCCAGTTTACCTACCAAAATTGCATCATATAATTCATTCAGATTATTCATTATTACTTTTCTATATTTAAGTTATTAATTTCTAAGACTTTTCAAAGTATCAAACAAAGCAACTACATTTTCAATCGGAACATTAGCCTGTATATTATGCACTGCATTAAAAATAAAACCTCCATCACGTCCCAGGATCTCACACTGTCCTATCACATGGCGACGGATCTCATCGGGAGTACCAAAGGGCAATATTTGTTGCGTATCAATTCCCCCACCCCAAAAAGTGAGTTGAGAACCAAACTCTTCCTTCAGCCTATGTGAATCCATATCTTTGGCATTAATCTGTACCGGATTGATAATATCGAACCCCGCCTCTATCAAACCCGGAAGGATAGGAATAATAGCCCCACATGAATGTTTGAAAACTTTCCATGTAGTATGCTGATGTATCCAGTCATTCATACGACGATAATGAGGCAACCAAAGTTCTTTGAACGTATCAAGAGAACAGAACTGAGATTCCTGAGAACCGAAATCTGTTCCACAAGTCAGTACAACATCGACTTTATCTCCCAATGTATTCCAAAGTTTTTCATAGTTGGCTATCGCGATATCAATCTCTTTCTCAAATACCTGATGGAGATAATCCTGACGCATAGCTGTCGACATATACCATTCTACGACACTACGGATACCTTTCGGCTCTTTCAATCCCATACCCGGAACGAATGCTACATCCCCTAAAGCCGTCCCTCCAAAACTGGCTACTACGGCTTTTCCTGAACCAGACACTTTATCCACTAGTTCTTTGTAGTAAGCAAGGTCAGCATCCGTCAACAATGTAAACTCTTCAACATTATCTTCGGGATTCAATTTTTCTTCATCAATAGGTTGCTGTCTTTCAATGGCATTGATAAAATAACATCCTTTGGGCATCACAGCACTGGGAGGATATGTTTTATCACCACCGGCATAAACATAAACATCTCCCTGGCTATCCGGCGTAAGATCCATACTCAAAGGAACTAATACACGCTGTCCCCACGGAGTGACCTGTTCGTGAAGTTGTGTGGTATCCAGATCAAATATATCCTTCGCTCCACCAATACCTATACAATCTACTCCCAACAGTTCTGCAAGTTCCTCATCAACTTCACCCAACATTTGAAAAGCATCCACTATTTTCACAGGCTTAGACTCCAATCCATAATGATTTCGTAAAGCTTCTACAATACGGCAATGAATACCTGTCACTGCAGTAGAACCAAAATCAACCGGAACATAATCAGTATTCTGATGATTCAGCGCCTGGAGCACTCTATCTCTTGATTTACTCATGATATTTACATTTTAAAAGTATATCTTTTGGTTATCTCAATTTCTTTTTGCTGATAAATTTGTTCAGAAGAACCACCAAGCATCAATGTAAAACGACCGGGTTCTACAGCCCACTCTTCATTTTGCATATAGAGTGCCAGTGATTTCTTATCTAACCGGAATGTTATTTCCTTTGTCTCACCAACTTTCAAATGTATCCGTTGAAATCCACATAACTGCTTAAAAGGAGTAGTAAAGCTGGCCACTTCATCACGAAGATAAAGTTGAACGACCTCATCTCCATCCCGTGAGCCTTCATTCCGTACCTTCACTGAAATATTTACCAGGCAGCTATCTTCTGCTTCTACAACCTCCGCCCTCAAGTCCGAATAATTGAAAGATGTATAGCTGAGTCCATAACCAAAAGGATAGCGAGGTGTACCCTCTTCTTCTATGTATTTACTGCGGTTTCCTTTCCGTTTTGTATTATAATATACCGGAAGCTGTCCCACAGAGCGTGGTACTGAAATAGTCAAGCGTCCGGCTGGATTATAATCACCGAACAATACATCGGCAACTGCATTTCCTCCTTGCATACCCGGATACCAGGCGTCAACGATAGCATCGACTTCTGCTTCAATACCTTCCAGTAATAAGGGGCGCCCTTTAATCAATACCAATACAATAGGTTTATTTAATTTTCCCACTTCTCGTATCAGTTCCCGTTGTCTTCCCAGCAACTCAAGAGTAGAACGGTCATAGCCCTCTCCACTCTCCATATCACTGATATGACTATCAGAGACTTTTGCTGCACCCGTTTCTTCATACTTTGAAGAAAAATCACGGGCACTGGAACCACCCATCACCATTACAACCACATCCGACTGCCGGGCTGCTTCTATTGCTTCCTGAAAACCCGATTTAGAAGAATCACGCACAGCACACCCTTTAGCATATATAATATGTGTATCATTGGAAACTTTCTGACGGATACCATCCAATACCGTAACTACCGAAGACTCACTTTGAGGTGCCGTATAATCTCCCAGCATATTGTATATATTATCAGCATTCGGACCAATAACCGCAATAGTCTTCATCTTTTTATTCAAAGGGAGCAACTCATTCTTATTCTTTAATAAAATGATGGATTGACGAGCTACTTCACGAGCCAATTCCAGATGTTCTGTTGATGCCACGACTTGTTCCGGTTCCCGCTCATCAACAAAAGGATGATCAAATAACCCCATATGGAACTTTAGAGCAAGTATCCGGCTGACAGCTTTATTAATCACAACCTCCTGCACATCTCCCCTTTTTACGGCATTTACCAATTGCCCGGCATAAACATTTGTTCCTAAATCACTATCCACACCCGCATTTACAGCTTTCACTGCTGCCTCATAATCCGTATCTGCAACTCCATGTTCCCGAAGCCCTCCGATTGCATAAAGATCAGAAACGACAAAACCTTTAAATTGCCAACGTTCTTTCAATAATCCGGTTAATAAATTAGAATTAGCAGTACAAGGAATACCATCGATTTCATTATAGGAGCTCATCACAGACAATGCTCCGGCAGCAACAGCTTCCCGGAAAGGGGGATAAATAGCTTCTTCCATTTCCCGATTACCAACATGGGCACTTCCTCCATTATGTCCGCCTTCTGTCCAGCCATAAGCAGCAAAATGTTTTAAAGTAGCGATTACTTTACCTTTAGTTCTTGGAAACTCACCTTGGAAACCTTTTACTAAAGCAGCCCCCATCACGCCATTGAGATAAGCATCCTCACCATACGTTTCTTCTACCCTGGACCAGCGGGGATCACGGGCCAAATCAAGTACCGGACCATAACCGATATGCGCTCCCTGTGCACTTGCCTCAGTAGCAATAGCACGCCCCATTCTTCTGATTAACTCAGGATTCCAGGTACTGGCCTGCCCAATAGACGTCGGAAATACAGTTGTTCCGATAGCCATGTGTCCATGCGGACACTCTTCTGCCAAAAACAGGGGAATTCCTAAACGCCCATGTTCAATTGCATATTTTTGAAGCATATTTGAAGCCTTGGCTGCCAATGCAGGAGTTAATCCGGTAGTCAACGTACGTTGTGTCCATGGGTCAGCACGCATAAATCCCCAAAGCGAACCAGTGTGATACTCTTCAATCTCCCGAACCAATTGCTCAGTCAGGCGGATTGTATTCCCTTGGCGCTCATACATCGGCCATCCTAAAGAAGTAAGCATCTGGCCGACTTTCTCTTCTAGAGTCATCTGAGAGAGTAAAGCACGGACACGTTCTTCTACTGCAAAAGCAGGATTCTCATAGATATCAAGATGGCCGTTCTTATTCAGATCATAGTAGGATATTCCTGTTTTTTTATCTTTCTTCGGCTTAATATAATCTGCTCCTACTAATTGACCAGATACCATCAAGCCTAACAAAACTGAACATATGACTTTTTTTTTCATTTCATCTGAGTGATTTGGTTTATTTCATTCACGATATCCGCAACAAGCTTCACTGTAGTGTCGGTATCATATACAGAATTCAACCCCTGCTCTTCTTGTCCCGGGTCCCCCATATAGTCATCTCCCTTTTGCCAGAAAAGATGTTGCGGTTGTGCAAATCCTCCCCAAGCCCAGAAGTTGCATCCTTGAAATACACTTTTTTGTATAGCATGCTCTTTCACTATTTCAAAAATTTCTCCATAATACCTATCCCTTAGAGCTGTAGAACTTTTCCTATCAAACATTACACTGTCTCTCGGCAGTCCAAATTCTTCAAGAACTAACGGTTTATTCATTTTTTGTGCTTCCGCAACATGTACATCGATATATTCACGAGTATTTGCAATGGCTTTATCCAAGGTTCCCGGAATATCAGTCTTATCTATCCACCCCCAATTATTCGGCCAGATGTGAATCGTTGAATAATCTATATTGATATCCTGATGGAGTTTCACCCACAAACCCAAATCTCCTTCACAACCTGCCATACCTTCCGAACCAACAGAGATCAAGTGGTTAGGGTCAATAGACTTGATAAGTGCAGCACATTCAGCTATCCATTTAGCAAAGCTCTCCTTATTTTCCTCACCAAACGGACGGGGCTCATTACCTATCTGCCATGCCATGATAGCCGGATCATCACTGTATTTCAGCTTAGTATAGCGGTTAACACGACTTACAACCTGACGTACATGATTCTCAAATAATTTATGGGCTTTCTCTGATTTTGCATACTGAGCAACATAGTTTGAAAAGGCATTCCATCCTGCCACTTTAGGCATAGGTACTTCACCATGACCACTCCAATAGAGGTATTGTGAATATCCTCCGGACCACTCCCAACTGTTATTTAAGAACAATACGGCGTGCATACCTCTTTTGCCCAACTCCGACAGGAAGAAATCTAAGCCATCAAAAATAGTATCATTATACACACCGGGAGCCGTTTGAAGCGCTGGTTCTGCTTTTGTCATAATTCCATCTATTCCATCTGCGCCAACTAATACACGCAAATTAGTAATACCATTGGCTTTCATGAAATCAAGTTCTTTAAGCAGACGTTCCCGATTACCGCCTTGCCCCTGTGATCCTAATATAGCGGCATACCAGAAATTAGTGCCGATATAATAATACGGTTTATCATTGATAGAGAAACGTCCATCAACAATCTTCACAAAATTATCTGTTTGCGTAGGTGCTTTCACACATGCTCCCAACAGCAGAAGAGTGAAAAAGAGAATACTTATCTGTTTCATGGCTATTTGTTTTTTCTATAATATTATTTCATTTTGTCAGAACATAAAAATCCGGTGCTTCATCAGCAAATAAAATCAAAGAGTCTTCTTTAAACTGATAAAAATCCGATGCAGCAGGATGTCCTTTATAAGGAGCAAAACCTGACCAGGTACACAAATAATTCAACTCTACTCCTTCAAAATATAAAATATTCAGTAGTTGTGAATACCACAAAGAGTCTCTAGTCTGCGTTCCAGTCTCAGTAATAGCAGACAGCTTATTATGTTCCTTGGCATATTTAGTCAGAATGCGAGATTTTAATACGACTAAACTTGTATCTCCACCATCCGGCCTAAAATCCCAATAATTATCCATACCTACTACATCCACATACTCATCTCCCGGATAGCGCTCCAAAAACTCCTTTTCAGTCGTAAATCCACAATCAGAAGAAAATGCATATAAAAAGTTATGTACTTGCAGAGAATCCCTTAAATAGGTGACAGTAAAACGGTAGAGTTCTTTGAACTCTTCTACTGTACAATGGTTCCTTCCCCACCAAAACCAATTTCCATCAAACTCATGCCAAGGTCGAAAAATAATAGGAATCAGTTCACCGGCATGATTCTTAGCATTATGGGCAAAGTCTGCAATAATCTTCAAATCGCTTTTAAATGTTTCATGACGTGATCCGCCAGGAAGAATATGTTTCACCACCTGCGTAGTATCATAGAAATTATTCCCCGTAACCGTATTATAGTAATGCCAGCAAAAAGTGAGCACATTTCCACGCTCATAAGCAGCATAAAATTTACTCTTGATATAATCCAGATTTTTCGTCTCCCAACTAACTGGATTCGTAAAATGCAGAAAATCAAAACTGGCCATAGCCGGATAAGCCCCTGTCACATCATAAGCATCACAACGATTCTCTTCATCACGCCAGCGACTGGTATCCGAATCAAATCCATCCATTTCATAATTGTGTTGCCCATATACTACATGCTTTCCAGTCATTTGCTTCAGATTATGGAACAGAATAGCAGTTAAGTCGGTAGTGTGTTTATCCACTAAACTCAATCTGGTATCTTCCAAAATCCGCTGACGAGGAGAGGTACATGCAGAAACTCCACATAAAGCAATCACTATATAAATATATACTCTTTTCATTTATAATCTATTTTAAGAATTTCAGAAGCATTACTCTCCATATCATCACTGCTAACAGCCGTTACACGATAAAAATAAGTTCCTTTTAAAGGAGTACCGTCCAGATCTATCCCATTATCATAAAAAGAAGTTGTCTGCCCTCCTACAAATGTTATAAAGGAAGAAGCATCCGTTGCAAAATCAGAAGATTTACTACGATAAATCCGATACATATCCACATCAGGATTTTTTTCCCACTTTAATCGATTACCGGCAGTGAGTCTTATAACCGGAGAAGGTAATTTATTACTTCCACTGCCCGTCACAATAATTGTATGGAGTCGTGCAGGTGCGTCTGCCGGATACATAGCCACATTACGGGAATCAGAGGCAGTAATATAATATTCCATTCCTTGAATAGAAAACTCTTCAGCAGGAATAGTTATTGCAAAAGCAGCTCTTATTCTATGTTTAAACGGTATCTGCTTCCACTCTTTACAACCTATAGTACGGTAATGAAGTACAGCAGAAAGATCTTCAATGGAACGATTATCAACCATAGACAGCTTTATGTTAACATCATGTCCCTGAGGAACCGAAGTCACTGGAGAAGGATTTATAATAATAGGAGCTTCATCATCTGCATCACCAGCTAAGCAACAACTTGGAATACTAGCAAGACTTCTATTTCCATCCGTATCAATCACATATACTGTATAAGAGGCTTTTCCATTAAATGTATCGACATATTGATTAGCACTGACAGGTACTGATGCAATTTCCTTACCATCCCGGCACACAACAAAAATGTCTGCTCCCGGTTCTTCATTACGCCATGTCACCAACGCTCCATTTTGCGTTCCTTTAGCAGTAACATGGGAAGGGGCTTTCACTCTTTGGTATTTACGTAATTTATTTATCTTCTCTACGTAATTCTGCTGTACAAAACGGTTCTGTGTACTCATAATATTTCCAAAAGATGAAATATCATCAATACGGTATAAGAAACTACGAGCCCAACTATCCATTTGACCCGGCAAATCAGTCCATTGGTATTTCTCAAACTCAGAATTTAGTGCAATATGGTGTTTAGCACCTGCAATACGTGCACGTAAATAAGATAAACGTTTCTTCTGCCCTAAATTAGTAACCACAGCTATGCAACTATCAATCGTATTTAATTGCTTTTCAGCCAATTTATTAGCCTGTGTTATATCGTTGAAAGGATGAAAACTAACATAAAGAGAATAAATTCCTTTATCTATTTTAACAGGAACAGTCAAGCTTTTCCATGTCTGCCACCCTTCTGTGTTTTTTACATCAATCGAAGCAATAATAGGTCCATCAAGCTTCCCTACCGAAATAGTAATAATACCTCCATTTGAAGCAGAAGCAACTCTGAGGGATATTAAAGAAACATCATCCTTAAAATGAACCTGATCATATTTCAACCAATCACCAGCCATTATATAACCTACACATTCTCCTCCCTCATCACTTGGCGCATTTTTTGTTCCTTTCTTTTCCTGAAAGTTTACTGCATCTATCTTCATAAGTTCACCATGTTTTCCGGCAAAGGATAACGACTGAATATTCATTAAAGGATAAGTATTTACAACCTCATTAAAACCCGGTGTCGCCTGACACTCTGCAAAATCTGTAGCAAATGGTTCATTTTGATTTATAATGGCAGTAATCGGTTTAGCAACAGACTCTCCATAATTTGTTTTAGCATAGTCTCCATAAACTTTTTCCGAAGAGTTCAATTCTTCAGCTTCATACCAAGGTGCTTTACTTATATACCACATTTTAGGAGAAACTGCATCCGTTAAACGCCAAGTTAAAGCATAAAATCCTTTCATATTCTCCGAAGCTTTCTCATAAGCATGAATTGTTTCTGATAAATCCACATTATAAGGATAATAATATTGTGAACTACTCCAATCTCTCTCTAACCATGGACATCCCCAATATTCACGCTCTCCATATATATTCCCCGGTTCAAATGCTGCGGAATAATAAGATATCGGAGCACAAATAACATCTTTCGGTAGGCGAGCAACAGATTCCGCCGTCATTCCCCAACCTGATACAACAATGTGAGTTGACGGTGAAAGTCGCTTCATATCTTCATAAAAACCATCAAAAACTCTCTGCCATTTAGCATAGAAAACAGAATCTTTGCTTCCCTCTGATTGAAAACAGAACAAATAGTCCAAATATGGATATTGCTTAGCTAACTGTGCTGTTTGCGCAGCAATTACACCGCGTTCATCAGCAGATACTTGATATTCAGGAAGAATCACATCAATGTCAAGTCCTAATCCAATCTTTACTCCGCGCTGATGTGCATAATCTATCACCTTACGAAAAACGGTTTCACCTTTTTCTTTTATCTGACTATTAGTCAATGTCTCATTATGAAGTCCATAATCTGCTCCAAAATCATAATCATCATAAATTTCAGAAGCCCCAAAACGGTATTCATTAATATCCCATCCCGGACACAACCAACCATGTCCTGTTTTTACAGTCGGCATCCACCCTCTGGATAAATAGCCATTATATTCAAAATTATGAAAAGTTTCATTATGCCCGCAAAAACCATTATAATTATGAATCATAATAAAATTCATACGCATTTTTGCCGCTTGATCAATAACATACCTCCAATCATTCCAGGAATAAATAGTAGCTGATTGCGGGAAATTGGTCCATGGAAGAAATCCTCTAATACGCATTTGAGGAGTACGTACATCGTTTATCACAGGAAGGTGACCTCTCATTCTTTTTTCAGGCAAGATATCACCACTCATATAAAAACGCACTCCCAAATGATCCTCGAGTAAGCCATATACTCCATAAAGTAACCCGCAAGGATCTGTCCCGGCAATCAATAAAGTACGACGACCTGCATTCTTTACTGTTTGAAGTATATACCCTTGTTCTCCTGGCTTCTCTTTTAGCTTAAGTATACCTTTCTTTTGCCAATCATCCACTAATGGATTATCTAATGTGGTTAATATAAAATCTGATTTTAGATTTGCCGAGGCTGTCCTCTCGATATTAAAAAGTTTACCGGATAGCTGATAATAGTATCTCTGCAGTTCCGATGCTGCATAGTTTTCTAATGAAGTTCCACTACTTATTTGTAAAATTTGTGCTTGAACAGGTAGAACTAAAACAGCTATCAGACAATATCCTAATAAATATTTCTTCCAATCTTTCATCATCTCTTCAATTTTGTTTCAAGATAAGACTTCAAATCACTGTATTCTCTCCATAAACGCTGGTTTAAAGAGCTTAACACACCTAATTCTCCACGAGAATGAACTCTTTGCATATAAGTCTCAAACATATCTTTCACTGGAGCCGCCATAAGGCTACGATAAGCCTCTTCATATTCTTCGAACGAACTGGCCGCAACGCCCTGTCTGTCATTTTTCTTAAGAATAAATGCAGGCATCATAGCTTTATCAACCTCTCCCAATAGCAATTCAAAACGGAACATTGCAATGAAACGTTGCAAATTATCTCGCTGGCTGCCCTCTGTTTTTTTCAGTACCTGTTCAGCAGTCCGAATCAAACTTTCCCGCAGTTTCACATTTTGATCATCCAATAATCCCCATTCAGGAGTGAAGGCATAAAATTCTGGTGAGGGAACATTCCATTGTATTTGTTTAATATCCATTTGTGCCAACAGAGGAGCCAATAGTTTTGCAGCCTTATTACCCATATCCTCAGTCAGATATTCTTCATATAACTGTTCTACAGTCTTGTTGTCTGTCTTATTTGAAGCAAAATGAGCAAATGTTCTAAAATTAAAACGAGGCTCTTCCGTACGCCAGTGAATAGCAATCACCCCATCCAGATTCTGTTTCGCAGCAAGTTTCACATGATCACGCATCATTTCTACACGTGGTTGAAAATGCCAAAGCTGATGATCTCCCTCCAACCAAGGTACTGCCCACACAGTTCTGTTCTTAGCTATATCAGACAAGAATTCAGGCTGTGGACTTTTTCCTAAATCAGGATTTAAACAACTGAATATGACATCCTTTGGTAGAGCTCTGTCTAGTCCTTTCAATAAGGAAGGTAATTGATGACCACCTCCCCATCCTCCAAGAATTACTTTTGCATTCGAACCTTTAGATTTCAAATAGTCCGATGTCAATTTCATATATTCAAGTGCCCAAACTCCGACAAAACGGGCTACACTATCAGCTGCCTCTTTAAAATAACCTTGTCCGGCGTTATATGCTTCAGCAAAAGAAGCATTCTCCAAAGCTTTCTCTATATTCACTCCCATAAATGAGTGTTCATTCAACCATAACCAGACATAATCAATATCAGGATAGGTTTCCAAAACATTATCAAGTGCTGCATAATGTATCTCTATCGCTATCTGACTTTTTGGATTCGGAATCATGTTAGACTCCCCAGGCCAGTAAAAACAGTCGCCCGCTACATTCAAAGAAAAATATTCAGGAGGAATTACTCCAAATTCAAATCCCATTGCCATACGTATACCACGTTCATGAGCCATGCTCAAAACATCACACATCAACGTCTGCGATTTCTCATAATGCTCTCGTGGAGTAGAAGAAGTTACAGAAGCATCACTACCAAAAGCCTCCGCACCTTCCGGCAAAGAAAATACACGGTCAGTACCGAAAGCATAATCTTTCACTTTCATGGGCAAATACCCCCAACGTGCAGTAAGAGAATTATCAAAACAAGCTTGAGGAAGAATATCCTTATATTCTATCTTGATCATCGGTTCCACATAAGTGGCATAACGTTCACCCCCACCGGTATAATTATGAAATCCAATAAAATTAATACCATATTGCTGACATTCGTCCAGATAATCCCGATAGTCTTCCAAATTCCAGCCCGTAGGACCTGAAAGAAAGTTATGCCAAGGAAGTACTCCTCTAATATTAAATTTCTCTTGTGCCAACAAACTGACAGGTAAACATAATAGAATAAATATATATTGGATTTTTCGTATCATCATTCAAGCTTTTTTAAAGGATAAAAGAGAGGTAGCTCGTTTTTCATAACTGCCTCTCTTTTGAAATTATACTCTCATCTGAAAAACTGTTCTTTTAACCTTATAAAAGGATATAGCCAGTACTTAGTCTTTAGGCACAATACGGAAATTGTCAAAACTGATATCGGTATCTTCTGCATAACTGTTACCCATGATCTGTAGAACACCATCGGCAGGAACACTTCCCTTCCACATTGTACCCAATTCAAGAGTTACTGTCTGCCACTCACCATTTGTATTTAAAGCAAGTCCTGAAGCAAAAGGTTCCCAGTCATAATTTATCTGAGAGAAATAGAAGCGAATCTGACGCTTAGTCAAAGGCTTCAATGTATTCACTTCAAACTTCAGCAAGTAATTATTTTGATTGGCCAGTACTTCCGGGAAATACTCAACAGCAAGTTGTGAGATACCAGTCACTGAATTCCAGTCCCAATCATTTGCATCGCCTTTGGCTATATTGAAGCGGCAATATTGTCCGCTAATAGCTACCGGGGTAGGACCACTACTCAGATATTGTCCACCTCCCCATCCTGTAAATGGGTCATAATCACATAGCATATTGCCCTTTTCTTTATATTTTCCAGGAACCATTACCTCTCCTGCAACCGGGCTGACTATTTTAACTTTAGCACCAACTGCAGCATCAGTAGGAAGTTTGAAATATAAAGTATCCTGTACCGCTCTTACAATTTCCATCTCACGGTCACCAAAGTATAACTTACCCGATTCAGTAGTTATCTCATACAGATCAAAATAGTCTCCCACAATTTTCATCATTTCGCCTGCAGGAGTAAATTCATTATACATACCATCAATCCGCAAATCCGGGACAAAGACAGAAAGAGGTGTGGTTACCGTTGCGCTACCAGTTGACAAGGTTATCAGATTATTTACATTTTCAGGAATCACCCTCGGAATAGGAAATGTAATTTCATTGGATGTTATGTATGCCTCTAACATGTCTACCGGAACATCATTCACTAAAATAGATGTAACAGCATTCAACCCAGTACCTTGCACAATAATATATTGTGCAAGATTAGCTTTATCAATAGCTTCCTTACGGTCAGTCACCGTAGACACCTTTGCTACACTTAAGGGAGCAATCGCTTCATCATCATCAGAGCAAGATGAGAATGCACCACACCCTAATATCGCCAAAACTAATAAAGTATATTTTAATGTTTTCATTGTTTCTTCATTTAAGTTTATACAGAATACTCATTACCAACCCGGATTATTAGAGTCAATCTTATCATTGGCATTGACTTCACTAATAGGCAGCGGATAAAGCAAATTACGTTCCAAACGACGTTTAGTAACATTATGCTCATCCATATCAATAGCATTCATTACTCCCAAATAAATACCCCAGCGGAATAAATCGTACCGACGATCTGCTTCATACGCCAACTCGCGGGCACGTTCTTCAAGTACAGCAGAACGGAACTCATTCTGATTCATGCCAGAGAACGGAGTCGCATTTGCACGTGTACGGATTCTATTAACCTGATTATAAGCCTCAGCATCCGGTCCACCATTCAATTCATTCACAGCTTCCGCATAAATCAGCATAATATCCGGCAAACGAAGCAGTGGAAAATGGAAATCACTGTTCTTTTGTTTACGATCTGTCACAAATGTAAATTTAGTCAACTTTGCTAATGTCCAACCTTCGCCTTCCTGATATACTTCCGTACCATCAAATGCATTGCCTTCACTATCATAAACCTCTTTATTGGCTACTTTATCAGCATACCAACGTGGATAATAATTATAAATCACCTTTCCATTAGAAATACCACCAGAAGCATACCGGTGTATAACTCCGTCTACAGCACGCTTATCTTTCTCTTCAAAAAGTAAATACCAGTGGTCACGCATTCCATACCAGTTACCTTCCATCGTACCGTCTTCCTTAAAGATACCTACATAGTCCTGGCAAATCGTATTACCAAAATCAGCATCAGCACTTTTAGCCTGAGCCATCCAGATATGTTCCCCCTTATTACGGTTAGCAATGGACCACACATCCATATATTTATCAAACAAGGTATACTCCTGTATTACTTCCCATGCCTTATCACGTGCCAGCTCATAATACTTTTTCGAATCAAAACTTTCATATCCGGCCACAGTTTGTGCGGTATGCGTAATTGCTTGTGGTTCCGGATTAGAAGGTTTTCCACCTTTAACAACAATGGGTACTCCGGACATTGCCCCTGATGCCATTGTTGCATAAACTTTTGCTAATAGTGCTTTTGCTGCACCACTTGAAGCATGTCCTTCGATAAAACCCGCATCATTTTTAGAATACATATTCTCTGCCTGATCCAGTAGTTCAATAATATGTGCATAAACATCAGCTACGGAAGAACGAGCCTGATGCATATCTTCACCTTCTGATATAGATTTTCTGAAAATAGGTACCGGACCATAATTTCTGACCAGATTAAAATAAGCCCATGCTTTCAGGAAACATAATTGTCCTAAAGCATCTTCCTTACTTTCAGGGGTTAGATTGTTCATTGCAGTAATCTTAGAAGTAGCCAAATTAGCACGATGAATCAATGTATAACACCCTTGCCACATGTGGTCTATTCCCCAAAATCCCTGCGGATTACCAGCTCCCACATTACCAAATGCCCATGAAGCACCAGAAGCATAGTCACAATCCATATTCGTGAGATACAGATAAGAACCCGGAGCAATAAAATTGGTAATAATGGTATTGTAAGCTCCTGTTACAAGTTGTGAAGCAGCACTTTCACTGTCTCCCAACTGCTCAGGAGAAACAAAATCGTATGCTTTCTCTTCCAACAGGTTGTCGCAAGAGCATGCAGCCACAGCCGCCCACAACAATATGACTGATTTTAATATAATCTTTTTCATAACTTTCTTTGAATTGAATTAAACGTTAGAATGTACATTGCAAACCGAATGAAAAAGTACGGCTACTTGGATAAGAGAACATATCCACTCCACGACGTGAAGAATCGCTACCGAAAGAGTTTACATCCGGGTCAAACCAACTATAACCGGAGATTGTAAATACATTGCTTACAGAAACATATAGATTCACTGATTCTATCCCTTTAAATGAAGGTATCCATTTATAACCCAAATTAATATTTTTCATTCTGAGGTAAGATCCGTCTTCTACATAACGATCAGACAATTTCATAGTTCTACCATAACCAGCATAAGCTTTCGGCCATTTCGCAATCGCTCTGTTTTCTGGAGTCCACCGGGTATTATACATTTCTTGTGGAATATTACCGATACCGCTCATTGTTACTTCCATTAAGTTAGCATTGAAAATATCACCTCCCACACATCCTTGCAGGAAGAAACTCAAAGAGAAGTTCTTATAAGAGAAATTATGCGTCATACCAAATGTAAAATCAGGATTGGTATCTCCAATAATCTGGCGGTCAGCGTTTGTAATACCGGCTACGCCATCAAGGTCCTTATATTTCACTTCACCAATCATAGCTTTACATACAGCATCCGATTCATTAGCATAGAAAGGATCTGATCTCACCTCTGCAATGTTATCATAGAATCCGTCTTCTACAAAACCATAAATTGTACCGATCGGCAATCCATTACGTTGCAAGAAAACATTATCAGCTTTACTCCATCCTTGTGCAAACTGGTCACCGGGAAGTCCACTAATCTTATTACGGTTGAAAGAGATATTTGCATCGAAATCCCAATTAAAATCCTTTGTTGCCACTGCATAGAACTTACCGGAGATTTCAAGCCCCTTATTGGTTACATTACCAAAGTTCGTAGTCATGTTAGAAAAGCCTGTACTTTGAGGAATCTGTATATTCTGCAACAAGTCTGATGTCTTCTTATAATAAAGATCAACTGTTAAGTTTACTCTGTTCTTAAAGAATCCCATATCCACACCCACATTATATTGACTGGTTGTTTCCCATTTTAAATCCGGATTTGCCGGACCTCTCCAGGTTAGGTTGGCAAAACCACTGGCAAGCGCACCATTAATAGGATAATTGGCCACAGTCAAATAATCGCGTGTAGCATAAGCACCAATAGCCTGATTACCTGTCTGACCATAACTTGCACGTACTTTCAGGTTACTGAAGATATTCAGTCTCTTAATAAATTCTTCTTCCGAGGCACGCCATGCAATAGCACCTGATGCAAAGTTCGACCATTTATTACCAGGAGCAAACTTACTGGAACCATCTCGACGGAAAGAAGCAGTGAACAGATATTTGTTCATTAAACTATAATTGGCACGTCCCAGGAAAGAAACCAAAGAAGTCATGCCGCGCCCACTGGTCGGCTTACCCGGATTAACGGCTGCACTCATATCATAATCTTCTGTTATATCTTGCGGAAAACCGGTGGCAGTCATGGCTTTATTACCATAATCACCTTTTTCATAAGAGAAAGCAACCACTGCATTCAAAGAGTGATTCTTATTAAACTCTTTGTTATAAGTAGCCATTGTTTCGAGTACCAGATTCTTTGCCCAGTTATCAGCTTTAGAAGCATAGCCGTTCACCGGATCCTTACCCTCCACTGTCTCACGGTTATAATACACATTACGTTCGTTTCCATTATAAGAGAAACCTACATTCTGACGGAGTTTTAAATCTTTAATCGGAGTTATCTCCAGATAAGAAGAAGAGAAGAATGTATTAGTAGTCAGCTCATCTTTTGCTGCACGCGTATAAACATATGGGTTGGAAGAGAACCAGTTCAACTGAGCATTATTCGTTTCATCATCCAAAGGAGCAGTAGCTGGATAAAACAAAGTTCCACGAATAATACCATCACTGACTGAGTTTGTCTTTGCCAACTTATTCAATGAATTAGTGAAACTCATATTAGTTCCGATTTCAATCCACTCATGTACTTTACGAGCTACATTTGCACGGAATGTATAACGTTTATAACCAGAGTTGTTAATAATACCTTCCTGATCCAATATGTTACCGGAAATTGCATAATACCCTTTATCACTGGAACCACTAACACTCAAGTTATATTCCTGAGAAAAAGCTGTCTCAAACACTTCATCCTGCCAATTCACACTTGGATACTTACCATTTCTGTAATCGTCCGGTCCCGGAGAGTATACCGCTTCTCCTGTAGCCGGATCAACAGTGGATGTTCCCGGATAAGGTATTTTTTCATTTGCCCCATCATACTTATTAAACATCTCCGCAGCCTCATTACGATATTTAGCATACGTATAACCATCCAGCATATCCATCTTCTTCACCACTTTGGAGATTCCGAAATTAGCGCTGAAACTAATATTATCTTTGCCCTTAGCACCGCGTTTTGTAGTAACCAGTACAACACCGTTGGCACCACGGGAACCATAGATAGCAGTGGCAGAAGCATCTTTCAGGATTTCAATAGATTCAATATCTGCCGGATTGATGGCAGAAAGCGGATTGGTCGTTTGAAGCATACCATCCTTACCGGTCCCCGGAGTACCACTGGTTGTGAAAGGAATACCATCCACAATATAAAGCGGTTCCGTAGATGTAGAGAATGAGTTTGCACCACGGATCTGAATACTTACACCTGCTCCCGGAGCACCATCATTCTGATTAACCTGTACACCAGCAATACGCCCCTGCAAGCTTTGATTGATACTGATCGGATTGGTTTTCATCAACTCATCACTCTTAATACTGGTGACCGATCCCGTTAAATCACTCTTCTTCATCGTACCGTAACCAACTACCACGACTTCATCAAGCAATTCCGTATCCTCTGCCATTCTTACATTCAGAGTTCTCTGTCCAGGTTTCAAGGTTATCGTTTGTTCCTTATAACCTATACATGAGAAGACCAGCACATTTTTCCCTTTAGGGACATTCACGCTATACCGACCTTCCGTATCAGCAATGGAACCTACCCCGGCATCCTTAACCAACACATTGGCTCCAATCAATGGAGAACCATCGTTAGCATCAGTAATAGTACCGGTAACGATGGATTCCTGAGCCATCACATGACTACTCATTAAGAGCGTCATCAGAAACAACATAATGTTTTTCATATATAACACTGATTTAAAATAATAAATTCTTCAACACTGCAAATATAGCTGCCGTCTCTATGATAAACAAGTACAATTTTATCATTAACTAATACTATTTCGACACTATGCAATAAGTATCTGATCAGAAGGCATACCCCATTCAAACACGTTATATAAAACGAGTTGAAGAGTTTTTACCTAACATAGTTAAAAGTTAAATTAATACATTTCAAGAAAAGTATTCCTATATTATATTATCCCAATATAAGAATAAAAAAGCATCATATCACAGACTATAAACTATCCATTAAAACAATCTTTTCCCCTAAAAAAGCACCTATATCCTGACTCAACTAACCTTATTCTACCCTTATTTCAAAATTCCTATTTATTCCTTTAGATAGTCCTTCCTGACCACTTCCCACAAACAAGGAATATTTCCCCGGAAGCATCTTCCATATTCCTTCCTGCCATATAGAAAGCTGGCGGGGAGCAATTGTAAAAGTAACCGTTTTACTTTCACCCGGTTTCAGGTCCACTCTCGCAAAAGCCACCAATTTCTTTAACGGGAAAGTATAAACCGGAGTATTTTCACGGGAAATATATACCTGAACAACTTCTTCTCCTGCTACATCACTTATATTTTTAATTTCAATAGAACATTGCAAAGTACCATCCGGACGAACCACACCATCACTTTGCAAATGTGTATACTCAAAGTTCGAATAACTTAAACCGTGTCCGAATCCGTAAAGAGGCTTACTTGACAAATATTGATAGGTACGACCTTTCCAAATATCATAATCCAAAATATCCGGCAACTGCTCTTCCGATTCATAAATAGTCATCGGTAACTTACCCGATGGATTTTCTGAACCGAACAAAATGCCAGCCAAAGCCTTACCTCCCTCTTGTCCCGGATACCAAGCTTGAAGAATAGCAGGGACATTTTCTGCAGCCCATTTTGAAGTTAACGGATTTCCCGTGTGGAGTATCAAGGCAGTATGAGGATTCACTTTATAGATTTCTTTTAGCAGCAATTCCTGTGTCATAGGTAAATAAATGGAAGGCAGATCACGATTTTCACGAGCCAACTTTTCATCATTCCCCAAAGCAACCAATACTAAATCCGCCCCGGATACAAATTCTTTCACCTTATCTATTTGATCTGAATTTCCAAAATCAGAAACCAACATACAAGCAGCAGCACCCGTCTTATTTATATATTCTATTTTAACTGGCATTTTTCTGCCTGCCTCAAACGGAACCTCTACAGAATAAAACTGTAAACCACGAGCATTCCATTTATCCAAAACTAAACGATCATTCAACCAAATGCGCACTCCACCATCCGCATACATACCAATAGTATGTTTGCCACTTACCGGAGCTTTCAGATATCCACTCCATCTGACAGAATAATTATTTTTAGTTAAACGTTCATCCGGTGTACCATCTCCCCAGTCAAAACCCACAGTCTTATCAATTCTTGAAAACAAAGGGATATTACTCAGATTGTGCCCACTTATATAGTCAGCAGTAAGTCCCTGGCTCACCCCATCAGAAGCTACCAAATACTCCGAACCAACCGGAGAAATCACGGAAGTGCCTTCCATGTATGAAACCTTCACTTTTTTACCTACTAAATCTTTAACACCCTGAAGCAAAGAAACGTTATGAACAGGTTTCCCACTATATCCGCCCAGATAATTATTATCAGCAAATGGACCGACGATAGCTACAGAACGTATCTTCTTCTTATCTACAGGCAAGAAATCATTGTCATTCTTTAAAAGTACGATGGATTTAACCGCAGCTTCATAAGCTAGCTTCCCAAATTTTTCTCCTGCAAGTAACTTTTTATCATAATGATTATAGGGAACAAGTTCAATAGGGTCGAATTCACCTAATTTAAAACGTGCTGTTAATACGCGAGTCAAAGCCTTATCAATAGCTTGTTCTGAAACCAATCCCATCTTTACAGCTGCTACCAGTTTCTCGCGATAGGTTCCCCCACATTCCAAATCACAACCACTATTTATACCTAAAGCAGCAGCTTCCTCCAATGAGTTTACAACCCGGTGCTGCCAGTTCATGACTCCAATAGCTCCACAATCAGAAACAACAAATCCGTCAAATCCCCACTCTTTTCTCAGAACATCTCCTAAAAGCCAGGTTGAGCCACTCGGAGCCACTCCGTTAAAGGCATTATAAGCAGTCATTACAGATTGCGCATCCGCTTCCTTTACGCATGCCTCATAAGCCGGAAAGTAATATTCATACAACTGCTTGGTGGGTATCTGTGAAGAACTGGAGAAACGGTCATTTTCTTGGTTATTGGCAACAAAATGTTTTATTGTAGCAACCGTCTTCAGATAATCGGGATGATCTCCCTGTAATCCCTTCACAAAAGCTACCCCCAAACGGGAAGTCAAATAAGGGTCCTCACCATAAGTTTCCTCATTCCGTCCCCAGCGGGGATCACGAGCCATATTAATAGTAGGAGACCAATAAGTAAGTCCCTTTCCTATTTCCAAATATTTCAGGCGAGCCTCTGTAGAGATGGCAGAAGCTACTTTCTTAATTAATAATGTATCCCAGGTAGAAGCCAGATTAATAGCTTGTGGAAACACAGTCACTTCACCCGCACGAGCCACTCCATGCAGGCATTCATTCCAATAATTATATGAGGGGAGATTCAGGCGCGGTATGCTATCTGTTTCATTAGAAAGCTGAGCCACCTTTTCTTCAAGTGTCATCTTGCTGATGAGATTCTCTACACGTGCAGATATAGGTTGAGATAAATCGCCAATAATTCGCTCCTTCACTCCACGCACTTCCACTTTTCCACTTGCATTGAAAGCCGGACAGTCATCACATCCACCATTGTCCTGGGCCTTCAATGAAATATTTGCTAATATAAATGCTCCAACTAATAAAGACTTTCTCGCTTGCATATTTTCCAATAGATTAGAATATGTTTTTCTATTTGCAAATGTAGCGATATCCTAATACTCCAACTGATATTATTTTATCCTTTCATTGTACAATTCTTCGTTGAGTAGGGAAATACCTCTTTTAAGAGTAAGACAAACGATATGCCAAATACTAAAAGTTCAAAATCAGATCACTATCTTCTTCTTTCTATAATTCTCCCGGAACTCTTTCGGCGAACAATCCTTCTTCCGTTTAAATATCCGGTTGAAATTGGACAAGTTATTAAAACCACAGTCATAACATATCTCAGCAATCGTATGTGCAGAGTCCACCAGTAAACGGGTAGCAAAACCAAGACGGATATCTATGATATAATCAGAAAGCGTCTTCCCCGTACGCAACCGGAAAAAACGGCTGAATGAAACAGGCGTCATGCCTACCATATCCGCCAAAGTATTCAAGCGAATATCCTCCTGATAATGATCGGCAATATACTTCTGCACTCTTTGCACGCGACGACTATCTGAGAAAGTTTCTATTTTAGCAAAAGAAGAACTGGACAATACTTTCGCATCATCATATTGCGATAGCTCATAAAGTATTCTCAAGAAATGCATCACTGCATAAAAACCTTGTTCCTCCGAAGCCAGTCGATCCAACCAATTATATACTTTCATAATGGCCTGCATAGGAAAACTAATACCGCACTGAGCTTTCTCCAGCATACAACGAATACTATCGAACTGGTTCTTATTCATAAAGTTCTTGAAAAACAAGTCGGGCGAGAACTGAATTGTAATCTCACGGATTTCTTTAGAGTCACATTCATGCTGTTCCCACACATGTTCCAACTCTTTGCCGGTTATCAACACCAGATCATAATCTCCGATAACTTCGGCTGAATCTCCTACCACACGGCGGACACCGGCCGCATGCTCTGTAAAGTTGAGTTCAAACTCAGCATGACAATGAATAGGATAAGTAAATTCTGTCTTACGACGATCGGCAATATAAAAACAATCGCGATCGGACAAGGGAGTAATTTCCCTCATGATGTAATTTGAGCTTTCCATATTGACTGGTTAAAAAAGTATCATGTTGCAAATATAATCATTCTTTATTAATACAATAATTAATAAGCCTGATTTTATTTGCAATCTTCACAACGCTCCTATTCCGACATCTTTCACTAAGAAATCCGCTGTGCTTTGCTATACTTTTCGACAGTACAATCTGTTCTTTTCCGATAAAATCACTTACTTTTGTATTCTCACTTAAACTTAATAGCAATGATAAACCCCATTTACTCTCCCGACAGCAGTCGGTACGACAACGGCATGAAGTATCGCCGTTGCGGACGAAGCGGCATATTGCTGCCCGAAATATCATTAGGTTTGTGGCACAACTTTGGCGACGTCAATACTTTCGCTAATTCACAGGCAATGGCACACCACGCTTTCGACAAAGGGATTACCCATTTCGACCTTGCCAACAACTACGGTCCTTCCTACGGTTCAGCAGAAGAAACTTTCGGAATGATCATGAAGAAATCGTTCATGCCTTATCGTGACGAACTGTTCATTTCCACGAAAGCAGGACATGATATGTGGCCCGGCCCTTACGGCGAATGGGGGTCCAGAAAATACTTGATGACCAGCCTTAATCAGAGCCTGCGACGCATGAATCTGGATTATGTGGATATCTTCTACCATCACAGACCGGATCCAAATACACCGTTGGAGGAGACCGTTCGTGCACTGGACGGCATTGTGAAATCTGGTAAGGCATTGTATGTGGGAATATCCAACTACAATAAGGAGCAGACCATTGCGGCAGCAGAACTGTTCAAGGAGCTGGGGACACCGTTTATTATCAACCAGAGAAAATATTCCATGTTTGTAAGAGATATTGAGAAGGACGGATTGAAGGATTATGCGGCTGCCCATGGCATCGGCATCATTACGTTCAGCCCGCTGGCACAGGGACTTCTGACCGACCGTTATCTCCACGGTATTCCTGAGGACAGCCGTGTCCGTACCGACGGCAGATTCCTGAAAGAAGCGGCGATCGTGGAAGAGACATTGAAGAAGGTACGTGCACTGAACGATCTGGCAGCCCAGAGAGGACAGACACTGGCACAGATGGCACTTTCGTGGATCTTAAGGGATGGGGATATTACCAGTGTTCTGATCGGAGCATCTAAGCCCTCACAGATCCTGGATAATATCGGTATTGTACATGCAACCGCATTCAGTGAAGAAGAGAGACGCAGAATTGAGGAGATTCTGGCATAAAAAAGCCGGTGCCTGCAAGAATATTGCAGACACCGGCCTTTATGTTATCTTCCGTAGAAAATCTGTGCGATCGGGGAATCCGGAGACAGGATCACCGTCTTATTATCGCCGGTCATGGAAGCCTTCAGTGCATCCAGGCTTCTGACGAAGGAATAGAAATCCTGTTTGGATTCATCGGAATAAGCTTCTGACAGAATTCTCATGTATTCCGCTTCGCCCTCGGCAATGAGAATCTCCGCATTTTTATTGGCCTCCGACAGGAGAACATTGACTTCCTTATCTGTGGTATTGCGGATCTTCTGTGCCTCAGAGCTTCCCTCTGCGGTATAGGTTGCGGAGATGTTTTCACGTTCGGAGATCATACGCTCGTACACAGCGGCTTTGTTGTCACTGGGCAGATCCAGCTGTTTGGTTTCGAAGGAGAGCAATTCGATGCCGTATTGCTCAGTGGTGTTCCCAATGTTTTTCATAATGGCTGCAGCCAGCTCTCCGTCACGCCCAGAGATGACGTCGTTCTGGGTCGTACTGCTTATGATATTTTTCGTAGAGTTATATACGATGGTGTCCAGACGGCTCTCTGCGTTGGAGATGGAGGAGTTCAGGGTCTGGGCAAATTTCAGAGGATCATTGATCTGCCATAAAATGTAACTGTCACAGATCATGGTCTTCTTGTCACTGGTGATGACATCGGAGGAAGACAGATCATAGAGCAGGATCTCCTTCGGAAGCTTATCGACGCTCTGTACAAAAGGAATCTTAAAGGTAACACCTGCAGAACTCACTACATGGTCTACTTTACCGAACTGTCGGATCAGACTGTATTCGTTTTCGTTGGTAACGACAATGCTGGAGGATCCGATGACCAACAATGCCAGTACTAATAGAATCAGAGATATATTTTTCACTTTTTTCATATTTATAAAACTGCCTTTCTGTAGACAATGGTTATTGTGCAGCTTCAGAGGTGCTGCTCTCCGAAGAAGCGGAAGCGGTACCTGTGAAGGATTCCAAAGGATAGAAGGTCTGTGTATTGCCGTTGGGGCTTTCGATGACAACCTTAAGGTCAGGCAGTACTTCTTCCATGGTCTCGTAGAACATACGCTGTTTGGTGACGGTCGGGTTCTTGATATATTCCTCGTACATAGCGTTAAAACGCGCAACCTGTGCAGTAGCCTCATTGATGCGCTCGGCCTTTTGCGCCTCAGCGTCTTTGATGATACCGTCGGCCTGTGCCTGCGCCAGAGGAAGTTGTTCATTGCGGTACTTATTGGCATTGTTCAGGGCAGTTTCTTTTCCCTGCTTGGCGGTTTCCACGGCCTTGAAAGCTTCCATGACTTCGGAGGTAGGCGGCTCGGAATCCTGGATTGTGATATTTACCAGCTGGATACCGATATCCTGTTCGCTCAGACGCTCCAGAATCATTTCTTTAATAGCGGCCTGAATCTCATTTTTTCCGGTAGTCAGGACATCGTCCACCGGATAACTGCCGATCACGGTACGGATACAGCTCTGGCTGATGTTACGCAGGATCAGTACGGGATCCTTGGATGCATAGACAGCTTTTACCGGGTCACTGAAACGATACTCTACGAAGAAATCGACGTTGACAAAATTATAGTCGGAAGTGATCATGAGAGAATCGTCGGTTTCCGAAGAATTGGAATCTACATCATATCCCAGGGAAAATCCCTGAATGGTGGTATTCACCTTGCGGACCTGCTGGATGAACGGTATCTTAAAATGAAGTCCGGGATCCGTTACCGCTTTGGCCTGGCCTAAAGTGATCAGAACCGCCTGTTCCTGTTCACGGATCTGGTAAGTAGAATTAAAAGCAAAAATAGCGATTACCAGAATCACAAGAATGATGCCGGGGACTTTCCACCAGCTTTTTTTCGTTTTTGCTGCTTCCGCGGTGCCGGAACCTAAATCTTCAAAGCCGTTCTGGCGATTACGGAAGGAGTTGAATTTTTTCATAAATATGCTCCCTTCTCATTGTAATTCGTTTATTGGTTGTATATTTTACTATATTAAAGGATGAATGAAAGGAAGGCAATGGAAAGTTCTGCACGATAAAGAGGGTTAATGCCGGATTCTTATCAGTTGCAAAATTGTTCCAGTCGTAATATGATGAAAACATGTGGGATGAAAATTATCATATTTTAAAACCACAACAGAAATTACAGTAGAAAAGGATGGAAAAGATGAAAGTATATACTTGTTTTCCCGGCGGAAAAGCAAAAGCTCTGACCATGAGTTATGATGACGGTAAGTTACAGGACAAGCGGCTGATCGGTATTTTTAATAAATACGGGATCAAGGCAACCTTCAACCTGAATTACGGACAGGTCGGAGAGCGGCCCCGTATGACCTTCGAGGAAATGGAAGGATTATACGACGGTCATGAGATCGCAACTCATACCATGACCCATCCCACCATTGAGAGATGCCCACTGGTGGAAGTCGCAGAGGAACTGTTGGAAGACCGGAAAGGTCTGGAAAAATGGACGGGGCAGATCGTCAGGGGACATGCGTATCCCAACGGTTCTTACAGCGAGGAGATCAAGCAGCTGTATCGTCAGCTGGGCGTGGCTTATGCCAGAGTGGTAGAGACGGTTCCGGATTTTGCACTGCCGAAGGATCCCTTAGAGTGGCATGCTACCTGCCATCACGATGACCCGAAGCTGATGGAGTATGCGGAATTTTTTGCTGATTTCAAGAAGAGCCAGTACCTGAAGCTGATGTATGTCTGGGGACACAGCTACGAGTTCGATAATAATGATAACTGGGATGTGATCGAGAACTTCTGCAAATACATGGGTGGCAGAGACGACATCTGGTACGCCACCAACATCGAGATCATTGATTATATGGATGCAGCGAAACGTTTACGGTTCTCTGCGGATTACGAAAAGGTATATAACCCCAATGCCTGCAGCGTATGGCTGCAGTTAAACAGCGACAAGTGCGTGGAGATCGAGGGCGGAACCCTGGTGGATCTGAATACATTGTTATAAGAGAAAACTGACCGGACAGCGATTGCTGTCCGGTTTTTTCGACTACATTTTACACAGAGTGTTGCTGGTTTTCGGTCGTGTTTTCCCGCAGAATATGGTAAAATAAATAGCAAAGAGACATTTGCGACAAATAAAAAATGGACATTCATAAAGAGAAAACGGATATTCAGAAGGTAAAGGTGGACATTCGAATATAAATGTAAACATAGGAAAGGCAGGGCGAGGTTATGAAGGATTATGATGTGATCATTATCGGCGCCGGAGTCAGTGGCTGTGCCATTGCCAGGGAACTGGCGAAGGGAAAGCTAAGGATCGCTGTACTGGAGGCGAAAAGTGATGTCTGCGAAGGTACTTCCAAAGCCAACAGCGGTATCGTGCATGCGGGGTATGATGCAGTACCGGGGACTCTCAAGGCACAGTTAAACGTCCGGGGCAATGAAATGATGGAGGAACTGTCGAAGAAGCTGGACTTCCCGTTCCGCAGGAACGGATCCCTGGTGTTATGCTTTGAAGAAGATGCCATGTCCGGTCTGGAAGAACTGTATCGGCGAGGCATGGAGAACGGGGTAAAAGAATTGAAGCTTTTGTCCCCGGAGGAAGTCTGGGGAATGGAGCCGGCGGTGTCCCGTGACATCGTAGGAGCCCTGTATGCACCCACCGGTGGTATCGTCTGTCCCTTCGGACTGAACATTGCACTGGCGGAGAATGCAGCGGAGAATGGTGTGGAGTTCTATCGGAACCATAAGGTGACATCCATTGTGGAACAGAGACCGGTATGGAGTGAGAATCCACCCGAGAAAGAAGGCCGGATGTATCAGGTACAGGCGGATGGAGAGATGTTCCTTGCTCCCATCGTTATCAATGCGGCAGGTGTCTATGCGGATGAAATCCACAACATGATCTGTGAAGAGAAGATCCGTATCGTGCCTCGCAGAGGTGAGTATCGTCTGATGGACAAAAATTGTGGTGATCTGGTAAATTCCACTATTTTCCAACAGCCCTCCAAAATGGGAAAAGGGATCCTCGTTACTCCCACGGTACACGGCAATTTACTGGTAGGTCCCACAGCGGAAGATATTCCTGACAAAGAAGATGTAGATACGACAGCAGAAGGACTGACGAAGGTTCTGAATCTGGGAAGCAACAGCGTGGATGCCCTGGACGGCAGACAGACCATCACTTCTTTTGCCGGACTGCGAGCTCATCTGGTACACGAAGCTCCTGCGGAAAAATCGGATTTCCTTATTGAAGAGGCAGCAGGGCATCCCGGGTTCATCGATGTGGCGGGTATTGAATCCCCGGGACTGACCAGTGCACCGGCAATCGGTGAGTATGTGGCACGGATTGTTGAAAATATTTATCCCGCAGAACGTAAGACGGATTTTATTGACAGCAGAAAAGGAATTCCCAGCATGGCACTTGCCACGGAAGAGGAGAGAGAAGCCCTGATCCGTGAAAATCCCGCGTTTGCCAATGTGATCTGCCGTTGTGAACTGGTGACGGAGGGTGAAATTCTGGAAGCCATTCACCGTCCGGTGGGAGCGACGACCTTGGATGGCGTCAAACGCCGTACCAGAGCCGGTATGGGCAGATGTCAGGCGGGCTTCTGCTCTCCCAAGACCCTGGAGATCCTAGCGAGAGAACTGCAGCTGGATCCGGCACAGATCACCAAGGAGGGGATCGGTTCCGAGATTTTAGTGGGTAAAAACAAAGAAACCGCACCCGGAGAGGGCGGAGCGTGGAAAAAGCCACAGGCACCGGTCGGAAAGGAGGCACTCCATGAGTAAACGTACGGAAGATATTGTGATCATCGGAGGCGGTCCCGCGGGACTGGCAGCAGCGCTGTCTGCGAGAAAGGCCGGCTGTGAAAAAGTACTGATCTTAGAGCGTGACAGAGAACTGGGAGGCATTCTGAACCAGTGTATCCACAACGGTTTCGGACTGCATACTTTTAAAGAGGAGCTGACCGGACCGGAGTATGCGGAACGCTATATTGACATGGCAGAAGAAGCAAAAATCCCTTATTTGTTGAATACCATGGTAACAAATATTTCCCTGCGCTCCGATGGACGCAAGAAAGTCACTGCCATGAACAAAGAGGACGGGCTGCTGGAAATCGAGACGGAGACCGTGATCCTGGCTATGGGATGCAGAGAACGTTCCCGGGGAGCACTGAATATCCCCGGCAGCAGACCGGCAGGCATCTACAGCGCCGGAACTGCGCAGTATTATGTAAACATCCGCGGGCGTATGCCGGGTAAGAATGTAGTCATCCTGGGTTCCGGTGATATCGGACTCATCATGGCGAGACGTATGGTGTTAGAAGGCGCCAAGGTGCAGTGCGTGGCGGAGCTTCGTCCCCAGAGTGGCGGCCTGAAGCGTAATATCGTACAGTGCCTGGATGATTTTAATATTCCACTGTATCTGAATACTACGGTAGCAAAGATCCACGGCAAAGACCGTGTAGAGGGTGTGACCCTGACAAAAGTGGACGATAATGGAAAACCCATCCCCGGATCCGAGTGGGAGGTTCCCTGCGATACTCTGTTGTTATCCTGCGGGCTGATCCCGGAGAACGAACTGACCAGGGGCTTAGGAGCGGATATGGACGGCAAGACCGGAGGACCGGTAGTGGGAGAGAATCTGGAGTGCAGTATCCCCGGCGTCTTCGCCTGCGGCAATGTGCTCCACGTCCATGAACTGGTAGACCATGTATCCGCAGAAGCGGAAAAGGCTGGAAACTATGCAGTGGAATATATCCAACAGAAAAGAGGGTGAGACGATGGCAGAGAAGAATACAACACAAAAAGAATTGACCTGCATCTGCTGTCCGGTAGGGTGTGCTCTGACCGTGATTATCGCAGATGACAGTAGTGTCACAGTGACCGGTAACCGCTGTCCCAGAGGCGCTGCCTACGGAGAAAAGGAAGTTACGCATCCTACCCGGATCGTCACCTCCACCGTGCGCGTGGAAGGGTATCCGGACACAGTAGTATCCGTGAAGATGGCTTCTGATATTCCCAAAGGCAGGATCGATGACTGCATGAAAGCCCTGGCAGATGTCACTGCGGCTGCACCCATTCATGTAGGAGATGTCATTGTGGAAAACGTAGCTGACACGGGTGTCAATATAGTGGCAACCCGGTCGTTTCGTGGTGACAGAGGACAGAACTATTGAGAATAGAGCATATTTGGGGCAATGGACACAATATATTCCAATGACACGATTGGGATATGCTATGGGCAGAGCCTGGAACGAACAACGGGAGGTTACATAACACAATGGGAGATACACATAACACACAGAAAAAGACATACATCATGGCACTGGATCAGGGAACCACGAGTTCCCGCTGTATCCTGTTTGATAAACAGGGAAATATCTGTTCCATGGCGCAGAAGGAATTCACACAGATCTATCCCCAGCCCGGCTGGGTAGAACATAACCCTATGGAAATCTGGTCCTCCCAGCTGGGAGTGGCCATTGAAAGTATGGCGGTGCTGGGTATCACCGATGACCAGATCGAGGCCATCGGCATCACCAACCAGCGGGAAACCACGATTATCTGGGATAAAAATACCGGCGAACCTGTATACAATGCTATTGTATGGCAGTGCCGCCGTACTTCCGATATGATTGAGGAACTGAAAAAAGACGGCTTTGATCAGATCATCCGGAAGAAGACCGGCTTGATCCCGGATGCTTATTTCAGTGCTTCCAAGATTGCCTGGATCCTGAATAATGTACCCGGTGTCAGAGAACGGGCAGAGCGGGGAGAATTGCTTTTCGGTACGGTAGATACCTGGCTGATCTGGAATCTGACCAAGGGTGCCGTACATGTAACGGATTATACCAATGCTTCCCGGACCATGCTTTTCGATATTCATAATCTCTGCTGGGATCAGGAGATCCTGAAGCGCTTCAATATCCCGGAGAGTCTGCTGCCCAGGGTATGTTGTTCCAGTGAGATCTACGGCAGGACCGATGCTTCTGTACTGGGCGGCGAGATTCCTATTGCCGGTGCGGCGGGAGACCAACAGGCGGCGCTGTTCGGACAGTGCTGCTTTGAGCAGGGAGAAGTGAAAAACACTTACGGAACCGGCTGCTTCTTATTAATGAACACCGGACACGAAGCCATTACCTCCCAGTCGGGTCTATTGACCACTATTGCTGCCAGCACAAGCAAGAACGTAGAATATGCCCTGGAGGGCAGCGTGTTCGTAGCCGGTGCCGGGATCCAGTGGCTTCGTGACAGTATGCGTATGCTCAAGACCTCTGCACAGTCCCAGGAGTATGCAGAGCATGTGCCGGATACCGCAGGGGTCTATATTGTTCCGGCATTTGCGGGCATGGGAGCCCCCTACTGGGATCAGTATGCCAGAGGAACCATCGTCGGCATTACCAGAGGCTGTACCAAGGAACATTTCATCCGAGCCACGCTGGAATCCATCGCATACCAGACGGCAGATGTGCTGGAAGCCATGGAGAAGGACAGCGGCATTGATTTAAAGAGCCTGAAAGTAGACGGTGGTGCCAGTGCCAATGATTTCCTTATGCAGTTCCAGGCGGATATCGTCAACACCCAGGTACGCCGTCCGGCATGTATCGAGACGACTGCTCTGGGAGCGGCTTATCTGGCAGGACTTGCGGTAGGCTATTGGAAGAATCGTGATGAGATCCGTGAGAACTGGCAGATCGGAGCATCCTTTGCACCGGAAATGGATGAAGAAGACTGCAAGAAGCTGTTAAAGGGCTGGCATCGTGCGGTGAAATGTGCTCTTGCATGGGCAGAGGATGAAATCTAAATAAAACCTTAATTTTTTACGGGTGACGTGTATTTTTGGCGGAGCAATCTTGTAAAGTGACAAAGTACTGTGGTATGATAACTATTTAGAATACCATGGCTGTTTATGATGGCCTCTGACAGGGGATGATCAATGACAGCTTGGGGATTCCGGAAAGGAACCGGCATGGATTTAAAGGGTTTATCACAGACCGTTCAAAATTTCATAGAGGAAACCATCCAAAACCGGGAAAACGGTAAATTTCCGGACAACGAGACCTGTCAGAAAGTGATGGAATATGCAGCAGACACCGGCTCACAGAAGCTGGCCGGTCTGGGGCTTTATTATCTTGCAGAATATTATTGGCAGAACGACCAGTATGAAAACACCTTGCAATGTCTGACAGAGAGTATCGGTTATCTGAAAAATGAGCAGATGTATGAACTGCTGGCCAGAACCTATAATATGATGGGAGCGGTGTCCGATCGGAAGAACAACCGGATGGTGGCCTTAAGTTCCTATTATAACTGCCTTCAATATGCGGAAAAATACCATTTTTATTATATCCAGGGCATGGCGGAGAGTAATATTGCCTATACCCTGGTCAGGATGCGCCTGCGGCAGGAGGCGATACAGCATTACCGTACAGCAATCGACTTCTATAGTAAGTCAGAGAAAACATATCAGCTGAATTATAACAGGATCAACTGTATGATCGAATGTGGCTGCTGTCACATGTATATGGGAGAAATGGAAGAGGCTTTACGGCTTTGGAATCAAATAGAACAGATCATCAGAGAGGCTCCGGAAAGCTATTATTCGAAAATAACATTAGAAATGTATCGTATTTCCTGCGAATTATTACAAGGGCATGAGGAAGAGGCTTTAAAGCTTGCAGCAGATCTTCTGGAGCAATTGTCAGACCGGGATGTTTTTGAAGAGATCATGGATGAACTGGTGATCCTGGCGGGAATTCTGGAAATCCTGCCTGATGGAAAATATCTGGAAGAATTGATCCGGATCATTGATGAAAAGCATATCGAAGAGCATTATAATATTTTCCTGGATCTGTATCCTATCAAGAGTGAATTTCTGCAGAAGAAGGGTCTTACCTGGGAATACATAGATTATACCCGCCAGTATTTTGATATTTATGAGAAATACCAACGGGAAAACAGAGAAGCGCTGATCAATGTCATAGAATTGCAGAACCGGCTGAAAAACGTTACGTTGGACTGGACGAACATGAAAGCTTCCAACCAGGAGCTGGAAAGTCTGGCTATGCATGATGAACTGACGGGACTGGCAAACCGGACCTTTTTACATGAATACCTTACGAGCAGTTTTGAACATGCCTATGAGGAACATGAGCTCATGGGAGTAGAACTCATGGATATTGATTTCTTCAAGGAATACAACGATCATTACGGACATCTGGCCGGAGATCAGTGCCTGAAAGCGATTGCCGGAGTTCTGCGGAAACAGCAGGTTCCGGGTAAGATTTTCTGTGCCAGATATGGTGGGGATGAATTTATGATCCTCTATACAGGAATGACGGTGGAGAAAATACGAAGAGTGGCGGAAGATATTTTGAGGGAGGTCCGCAAATTGAAACTTCCCCATGAATGCAGTAATTGCAGCAACTATGTATCGGTAAGCCAGGGAGTATTTGTGCGGATTCCGGTGGGCAATAGCAAGGAATGGGATTTCACATCAAGAGCGGATGATCTTCTCTATAAGACCAAAAGCTGTGGAAGAAACAGTATCTGTCTGTCCACGGAAAGGTTCAGAGATAAGTTTATAGAGATCAAATAGACAGCGCAGAATCAAATTTGAAATTTGATTTGCGATTCCTCCGACGAAAGGAATCGTCTGCGGAAAGGAGATTAGTATGTTAGTTCAGAAATATAAAGATATGCTGTCCGGAAAATCAGTGATTCGGCAGCTTTCGGAATTTGCTACGGCAAGGGGACAGGAAATCGGATACGAGAACGTATTTGATTACAGCCTGGGGAATCCTTCCGTTCCGGTTCCCAGAGAATTTACTGACCGCATGATCCATATGCTGGCGACGAAGGAACCGTTGGAACTGCACGGCTACAGTCCCAGCCTCGGTATTACAAGCGTCAGGGAGGCAATTGCGGAGAACCTGGAGAAGAGGTTTGGGCTGCCTTATCGTAAGGAGCACATTTTCATGGCATCCGGGGCGGCAGGAGCGCTGGCACATGCTTTTCGTCTGGTGACGGAGCCGGGAGATGAGATCCTGACTTTTGCACCGTTTTTCCCGGAATATCATCCTTATGTGGATCTCACCGGAGCGGTACTGAAGGTAGTTCCGCCCAATCTGGAGAACTTCCAGATCAACTTCGAGGCGTTTGAGGAGATGCTGACGGAGAAGGTCAAAGCAGTACTGATCAATACTCCCAACAACCCCTCCGGTGTGGTATATTCCACCCCGACATTGCAGAGACTGGCAGATATCCTGAGCGAAAAGTCCAAGGAATACGGTCATATTATTTATCTGATCTCTGATGAACCTTATCGTGAGATCGTGTTTGAAGGTGTAGACAGTCCCTGCGTATCCTATTTTTATGACAATACCATCATGTGCTATTCTTTCTCCAAATCCCTGTCTCTGCCGGGAGAACGTATCGGTTATGTGGCAGTGAACCCGGCATGTGAGGATGCGGAGACCATGATCAATATGTGCGGACAGATATCCCGCGGTATCGGACATAACTGTCCTCCTTCCATTATCCAGCTGGCAGTGGCACAGGTACTGGATAAGACAGCGGATCTGTCGGTGTATGAGACGAATATGAACATTCTCTATAAAGAACTGCTAGACTTGGGATTCACCTGTGTGAAGCCCGGCGGAACCTTCTACATTTTCCCGAAAGCGCTGGAAGAGGATGCCAAGGTATTCAGCCAGAAAGCATTGAAATATGATCTCGTTCTGGTACCGGGTGATAGCTTTGGTGCACCCGGATATTTCCGCATGGCCTACTGTGTGGACACTGAAAAAGTGGAGAGATCTCTGGAAGCTTTGCGTAAGTTCGTAAAGACCGAGTATGCAACTATCTAGAGTCACACAGCATATCGAAAAGCGAATCGTGCTTGCACGAATGAGTCTTTCGATATGCTGATGTGACGAAATAACCACATGAGCAAATAACAAGAGAACTTGTTATTCAGGAAAGCATCGCAGATGCGATTTTGCGAATGTGGTTCTAGATAGTTGCAGAAGCAGAAAGGAGAGTAATGAGAATGTATCAGGCAGGACTGGTATTGGAAGGCGGCGGAATGAAGGGTGTATACACCGCCGGCGTACTGGACTTTTTTACGGAAAAGGGAATTGATTTTTCCCACATCTACGGAGTATCCGCCGGTGCATGCCATATGTGCAGCTACCTGTCCAGACAAAAGGGACGGGCGCTGAGTGTCAGTGTGGATTATCTGGATACGAGACGGTATTGCAGCCTGGAAAGCTTATTGACCAGCGGAGATTTGTTCAATGTGGATTTCTGTTATCACCTGATTCCGGATTACCTGTATCCGTATGATTACGATACCTTTGAAAAATATCCCGGCAAGGCCTACAGCGTGGTGACCAACATCGAGACGGGACAGCCGGAGTATCTGCGTGTCCGTGATATCCGCAAGGATATCGACAAGATCCGGGCATCCGCATCCCTGCCGCTGGTGGCACGGAATGTGAAGATCGATGGGAAGCTGTATCTGGATGGTGGCATCAGCGATGCCATTCCTCTGGAGAAATCTATTCTGGACGGCAACCGGAAGAACATCTTGGTCATGACCAAAGAGGTGGGATTCGTGAGAAAGCCCGCATCTGCGTCACAGCTGGGACTCATAAAACTCAGATACCTGAAATATCCTAAAGTATATGAACTCATGGCAGACCGACATATCCGTTATAACGAGTGCCTGGATTATATTGACAGACAGGAGAAAAACGGTCAGGCTTTCGTGATCAGACCTCATAAGAAGAGTGATGTGGGACGGATAGAGAAAGACAAGGACAAACTGATCGCATTATATGAAGAGGGCTATCAGGAAGCAGAGAACTGCTATGAAGATCTGCTGGCATATCTCGAAAAATAAAAGCTCTGATTCGTCAGAAAATAAAAAAGATAGGAGAAACAAAATGTTAGAAATTATCAAGGCAATTATCTACGGTATCGTAGAGGGCATCACCGAGTGGCTGCCCATCAGCAGCACAGGACATCTGATCCTGGTGGAGCGTCTGATTCCCTTTCAGGAGACCAGTGAAGGCTTCTTCGATATGTTTGATGTTGTCATTCAGTTGGGAGCTATCCTGGCGGTAGTCGTTCTGTTCTGGAACAAGATCTGGCCTTTTTATATGAAGAAAAATCAGCAGACAAAAAAAGGTGGTATTGTAAAATCCGCAAAAGATCCCGCAATGGGAAATGTGGCACTGAGCATGGATGCTTTCTGGATGTGGGTGAAGATTGTTGTGGCATGTATCCCGGCAGTCGTATACGGTCTGTTATTTGATGATGCGGTGGGAGAAGCCTTCCAAAAAGAGATCGGAAGCGGTGGTGTTACAATTCAGGTCATAGTGGTAGCTGTAATGCTGGTAGTGGTCGGCGTACTGTTTATCGTGATCGAGAATTGGAATAAGGACCGTGTACCTACCACAACAAAATTGTCTCAGCTGACCTACAGAGATGCACTGATCATCGGTCTGTGCCAGCTGGTAGCGGCGGCACTGCCCGGAACCTCCCGCTCCGGAGCTACGATCCTGGGAGCTATTATGATTGGTATATCGAGAACAGTGGCAGCGGAATTTACCTTCTTTCTGGCGATTCCCGTTATGTTTGGAGCCAGCCTCCTGAAGGTACTGAAGTTCGGATTTGCATTCACGGGAATGGAACTTGCCTGCCTGCTGGTCGGTACGGTGGTATCCTTCATTGTATCCTTGTTTGTACTTCGTTTCCTGATGGGATATATCAAAAAACATGATTTTAAAGTCTTCGGATGGTATCGGATCGTACTTGGTATTATCGTATTACTGTACTTCCTTGTATTCGCATAACAGTTGACAATTATAGGGAAAAGGAATACACTACCCTTATCGAGCGCCGGAATACGGTACTTGTGAGGAGAATGAAAATGTTTTTGTACATGATTCGTACAGAAGGGAGACGGTAACATGGCAATAGTTAAGAAAACTGTAGCACCAGTAGCAGCAGCGAAAGTGGAAGCGCCTAAGGCAGAAGTGAAGAAAGCAGCACCGACAACTCCAGTTAAGACAGAAACTAAGACCGCTGTGAAGGAAGCTGAGAAGGCACCTGCAGCAAAGGCTGAAGTAAAAGCACCTGTAAAGGCAGAGGCTAAGAAGCCTGCAGCCAAGAAGGAAACAGTTAAGAAAGAGACCAAGAAGGCAACACCTGCAAAGGCAGAGGCTAAGAAGCCCGTAGCCAAGAAGACAGAGTTAAAGAGTGAGATCAGCGTTCAGTTCGGTGGAAAGTCCTACTCTCAGGAAGAACTGCTGAAGATTGCCAAGGACGTATGGAAATACGATCTGAAGCAGAAGGCAGCTGACCTGACCAGCGTAGAGCTGTATGTAAAGCCCGAAGAGAACATGGTTTACTATGTAATGAACAAAGAGATCACCGGAAGCTTCTACATATAATTATCCAGAGTCAGATAAAATGAGCAAAGTATATGTCGAATGCTTGCATTCGTAAGAATACTTGCTCATTTTTATATGACGAAGTAACCTTATGAGCAAAAGAAAAGCACCGCAGGTGCGTTTTGCAAATAAGGTTCTGGATAATTATATGGGTGGTGATCTATCGGACCCCAAAGTTGAATTTACCACTTTGGGGTCTTCGTATCTATAAAAATGTTAAAGGATGACAGAATGCAGAAAAAATCAGAAAAGATTATTTTTACATTATATCTGTTGGGATTCCTGGCACTGGCACTTACACTTGCACTGTTGCAGCCGCTGGCCAACACACCGCCGCTGTATGGTAATCCGCCGGATGAACATGCGAGATATCTGATCCCGCAGTTTATCTGCAAGTATGGGAAGATCCCTACGGGATGGGAGGAAGAGGTGCGGATTCCGGCCTACGGATTTTCCTATGCTCTGTATAACGTATTTCCCTATATCGTGCAGGGATATCTCATGCGCTTTGTGAGCCTGTTTACGGAATCGGAAGTGGTACTGCTCTATACCGCAAGACTGGTGAACGTAACCTTTGGCCTGCTGATGGCAGTAGTGGTATATTTGATTGGAAAAAGAGTGTTCCGGGATGACCGATTCCGTTGGCTGTTCT
>OHPO01000092.1_pt1 | contig 45720 bp, 38 predicted proteins | sample 1577741 | NCBI WGS metagenome assembly OHPO01 (sample SAMEA3879574, study PRJEB24766) | human gut metagenome | biome: human-associated habitat; feature: feces | place: USA | collected 1985/1987
TTTTACCATATTTTGGTTCTTTTTATTTAGTGTGAACTTTAAAGGTATTATAATCAATTATTCTTTTTTTATATTGTTATAAATTTTTTCTAAGATATTATTTTTTTCTTCTTCATTTGAGTTGTTCCATAAAAGTTCAAAAAATACTCCTAGTCCTGGTAATAAAACTTCATCTTTACTTTTTATTGATTCACAAATGGATTCTTTTATTGTATTTGTATCATCATCTTTAAAATTATTTCTTATGTAACTTCTTATATCCATAAAATCACACCTTTCATATTTATTCTGTCAAATAAATAAATATATATTCAAAAAAATTATAATATGTGATATACTTTTATTAAGGAGGATGATATTATGCCAACATGGGCGTGGATAATTTTGATTGTTATAGCAGTAATAGTTTTGTTTATTGCAAGTACATATAACCAATTAGTTGTGTTAAGAAATAAGGTAAGAGACCAATGGGCTCAAATAGAGGTTCAACTTAAGAAGAGATTTGATTTAATACCTAATCTTGTAGAAACAGTAAAAGGGTATGCTAAACATGAAAAAGAAACTTTAAATGCTGTAATAGAAGCTAGAAACAAATTTAAAACTGCAGAAACTCCTGAAGAGGAAATGGCTGCTAGTGGAGATTTGAATAAGGCATTAGGAAGATTGATGGTTTTAACAGAAGCATATCCAGAATTAAAAGCGAATGAGAATTTTATTCAACTTCAAACTGATTTAAAGGATGTGGAAGAAAAGATTGCTTATGCAAGACAATTTTATAATGATACAGTTCTTGCTTATATGAATAAATATGAGATGTTCCCATCAAATATAATCGCATCTATGTTTCACTTTAAGGAAGTTAAATACTTTGAAGCTGGTGAAGAAGCAAAGAATGCACCTAAGGTTTCATTTTAAACTTACATTTGTAAGTTTTTTTCTTTTTTCTATGGTATACTCAGAGTGGTGATTTTATGAAGAAAATATTATTTTTAATGTTGCTAGTATTTCCGTTTATAGCAAGTGCAGATGAAGTACATGATTTTGATATGGATATATATATTAATTCAAATGGTGATGCATATGTGACAGAGGTGTGGGATGCAACTAGTGACATGGGAAGTGAGTTCTATCATTCGTACTATAATTATGATGGAAGTGATTTTAGTGATTTTAGTGTTTCTATGGATAATAAGCAATATACATTTATTGATGATTGGAATGTAGATGGTTCTTTAGAAGATAAACAATATAAGAATGGTTTTAATTATGTAGAAAATGGAATAGAAATATGTTTTGGTAAAACTGGTTTTGGTAGACATAAATATATATCTAAGTATAAGATTACAAATTTTGTAAGAAGTTTAAATGATTCAGATATGATTTATTGGACACTTTTGCCATATAATAATGGTGGACAATTTAAAAGTGTTAATGTAAATATATATAGTGATTTTGAATATGACGATGATACTCAATTTTACTTGTATGGTAAAGGTGGTATGGAAGTTCGAAATAGTGATGGTCATATAGAAATTAGTAGTAATGGTTCTTTAAAAGATAGTGAATATGTTACTATACTTGTAAAATTTGATAAAAATACTTTTGATTTATCAAGTAAGTTAGATGAAGATTTTAGTTATTACTTAGATATGGCAAATGAAAATGCAATAAAGTATGAAAAAGAATCACGTGTAGAAAAAATAATTGGTATAGTAATGTTTGTGTTTTTTGGTATAACTATGTTTTTTGTAATAATGTTGTGTAGTAGTGCATTTAATGCTGTAGGAAATTATAAATTAGATTTTGGTAAGAATAAAAGGAAAATGGATAAGAATTTACCTAATTTTAGAGATATACCATGTAATAAAGATATATATAAGGCATATTTTATAAGTGTTGCTTATTATTTAACTAAAAAGAAAACTGATATATTTGGTGCAATATTGTTAAAATGGGTTAAAGAAGATAAAATATCTATAACAAAGATAAATAATAAAGATTTAGCAATGAATTTAGGAGAAAGTACTTTTGATAGAGAGATTGAACAAAAGTTATATGATATGTTAAAGGAAGCATCAAAGGATAATATTTTAGAAAGTAAAGAATTTGAAAAATGGTGTAAGAAAAATAGTAATAAAATAATTAAATGGTTTGATGATTTATTGAATGAAGAGGGGAATGTATTAGTTAATGAAGGGTATTTAAAACAAAAAGGTAAAAAAGGTTTATTTTATACTAATGTGTATGTAGATGATATGTTTATTTCTGAAGGAAAGAAATTGTATGGACTTAAGAAGTATTTAACAGAATTTTCAAAAATAGGAGAAAAAGAACCAATAGAAGTTAAGTTATGGGATGAGTATTTAATGTATGCACAAATATTTGGTATAGCGAAAGAAGTAGCAAAACAATTTAAGAAATTATATCCAGAAATAATAGAAAATAGTAATTATGGATTTGATTATGATACATTCATGTTTGTAAATACAATTAGTAATACAAGTATGACATATGCATCTAGTTATTCTCAATCAGGAGGTGGCGGTGGTTCTTTTGGTGGAGGAGGAGCAGGTGGTGCTGGAGGAAGATAATGACTTATGTCATTTTTTCTTTTTTTAGAATAAATATTATGTTATAATTTAATCATAGGAGTGATAGGATGAAGAAGTTGTTATTTTTAGTGTCAATATTATTATTTCCATTTATGGTAAATGCAAGTTTAATGCATCAAGATATAGAAATACTAGAAAATGGAGATTTGCATGTAAAAGAAGCCATAGCAATAGATGGGAGTTATAATGGATTTAAATTAGAATTAAAGTATAAATATTATGATGAAAATAGTATTTATAGTGCGGATGATTTAGAAATAATAAAAGTATGTGAAGCGGATAAAAATAATCCGATTGAAAATGTAGGAGAATGCTTTAATGAGGTTACATATGCAAATAAGGGAGATAGTTTAAAATATACATATCAAAAAGGAAATATAGATACATTTATGTTATATAATCCAAGTTGGAGAAATAAGGCATTTTATGTAGAATATATATTAAAAAATGTAATAGTAAAACATAATGATATAGCAGAATTAAGATTAAATATGTTATCAAGTTCATTTGTAGAGAACTTAGATAAAGTAGAGATAAAAGTAAAATTACCAAAGAAATCAGAAACATTAAGGGCATGGGCACATGGACCATTATGGGGGAATATAAGTTTAGATGAAAATAAAGAATATGTGTTATTTACAATAGATGATTATTATCAATATACGGCAGTAGATATAAGAATGGCATTTGATAATTCATTAGTTAATACTAATAAAAAGACAAATAAAGATGCACTTAATAGTATAGTAGAAGAAGAAACACGATTAGCAAATGAAGCGAATGAAGAGAGAGAAAGACAAAAAAAGGAATTAGAAGAGTATCAAAAAAGAATGGCTAGAATTCAGATGTTATCTAATTTAGCAATTGTTGGTTGGATGGTAGGTGCTGTAATTGTATTCATAGTTGTTTATAAAAAATATGATAAAGAATATAAAAGTACATTCACAGGGAAGTATTTTAGAGATTTTCCATCTAATCATTCACCTGAAACTATAGAATATTTAATGACTAGGAATATAACTAGTAATGGATTATCTTCTTCTATATTAAATATAATATATAAAAAAGGATTCAAAATAGAAGAATACATGGCAAAAGAAGGAATATTTAAGAATAAAGACGTAAAGAAATATACGTTAATTCTTAATGATAACGGATTAAAAGAAGAATTAACAGATGAAGAAAAATGGTTAAGAGCGTGGTTAGTAAGTGAATATGGTGATGGTGCTAAGTTTGATTTAGATAGTTTAAAAACGACTTCAAGAAGTGAATCTAGTGCAAGAAAATTTATAGCAAAATATAATAAATGGATAAATAAATGCACTGAAATTGCAAAAAAAGAAAACTTTTATGAAAATAATGGAACGAAAAAATTATTGCCAGCATTATATGCAGTAATTGGAATTATGTTATCTTTTTCAGTAATTTCAATAACTAAACTTTCGTATATATCTTTAATAATGAGTTTTGTTTTCCTTATCTATATAATTGCATTTAAGAAGAGAACTGCAAATGGCAATGAATTATATACAAAGTGGCATGCACTTAGGAATTTTTTAAATGATTTTGGAACTTTTAGTGAGAAAGAATTACCAGAAATTGCATTATGGGAAAAGTATTTAGTATATGCTAATATATTTGGACTTGCTGATAAATTAAGAAAACAAATGGAAGTTAAAGTACCTAATTTAAATGATGATATAAGTGGAATGAATATGAGAGATTATTGGGTTATAAATAATGCAATAAATAGAAGTATAGCAACAAGTGTTAGTGCCGCTGTAACTGAAGCAAAAAGTAAAATTGCATCGTCAAATAGTTCATCAGGTGGTGGCTTTGGTGGTGGTTTCTCTGGAGGCGGAGGAGGCGGTGGCTTCTCTGGTGGAGGTGGCTCCGGAGGAGGAAGATTCTAAAAAATATAATAAATTATATAAATCCATACATTAATTTGTACTGGATTTTTTCATATTTTAAAAAAGAACAATTATTCTCTTGACAAACATAGGGGGGGTGTATAATAGATATATAGTATAAATAGAAGGAGATAAGGATATGAGAAAAAAGAAAAATGCATTTACATTAATAGAATTACTAGCAGTAATAGTAATACTAGCAGTAATACTAGTAATAGCAATACCAAGGATATTAGATGTAATAGAAACATCAAAAAAAGATTCAATCAAATCATCAGCAAGAATGATAATAAATTCAGCAGAAAAGAAAAACATGATAGATAAAGTAAATGGGAGTACAGAAGAAGTAACATGTGATAATTCAGTAAAATTAAGTAAAGAAGATTATGAAAGTTGTAAAATAACAATAGATGAAGAGGGAAAAGCAACAATTAACTTAGTAGGGAAAGGAAAGTTTGATGGATATAAATGTATAGGTACAAATGATAATTTAGCATGTGGACAAGTAGAAAGTATAACATTACCATTAAATGGAAAGGAATATATAGAGAAACTATATACTAATGAATTGTCAAGAATAGAAAATGGGTTAAAGAAGGATAATACAGAAGATCAAAATATAAGATATTATGGAAGCAATCCAAATAACTATGTAAGATTTAATAATGAGTTATGGAGAATAATAGGAGTATTTGGAAATAATGTTAAGTTAGTAAGAAGTGAATCATTAGGTAACTTATCATGGGATAGTAGTGAATTAAGTGTAAATTATGGTTGGGGAGTAAATGAATGGGGAGAAAGTACATATGAAGATGAAACAACATACGAGGGATCTGATTTGATGCAATATTTAAATAAGATGTATTATGGAGGAACAGAAGTAACTTGTTATGGTAGAAACAACAATTCAACAACAACATGTCCAACAAATAGATTAGATGAAACATCTAAATCATTAATAGATAATCATACATGGAAAACAGGAGCAATAGCCATAACAGATGCAACAATATCAAATCAAGAAACATTTGCACTAAATACCGTACCATTTTATAATGCAGAAAGAGGAAATGTAACTGGAAAGATATGTAATGGTGGAGGGCGTTGTAATGATACAGTTGAAAGAGCAACAACATGGACTGGATATATAGGACTTCCTTATGCAACAGATTATGCATATGCAAGTAGTGAGAGCATTTGTGAAACGAATATGCAAAAGCAAGATAGTTCAAATGCATATATATGTAAGAATAATAACTGGATGTTTAAACCAAACACATGGTATTGGACTATGTCGCCTCGTGCTCGTGCTTCCGATGCTAGCCTTGTCTGGATTGTGCGTGTTGATGGGCTTACTGGCGACAGCCCTGCTTCGTTTGCTAATGCGGTTTTTCCCGCCATATATCTAAAATCTGATATCCTTATAGAGAGTGGAACTGGAACAAGTAGTGATCCATATATATTGAAAGCAAGCGCATAATAAGAGGAATGCGTAAAATGCGCCCCAGGTGGGTAGGGACCCATTGGGAGCCAGCTTAATAGGTTTAATATGAGTACGTATAAGGAACAAAACTTATCCTTGAGAAATCTAAAATGAGAATAGAGATGATTAGTTATACGTAACTGTCTATTAACTTTTGTAAAATGGTAAGTGCTAGTATAGGTTTATTCTTTTACTAGTGCTTTTTTTTAGAAGGAGGAAGTAAAAATGAATGAATTAATATTAAGAAGGAATGGTGGATTTTATTCAGTATATGGATGATTATATTTTAATTCATTATGATAAGAATTATCTTAAGAAGTGTTTGCTAGATATAAGTGAAAAGTTAGAAAAAGAGTATAAGTTATAAGAAGACAAAGATATATGAAAGTGATTCTGGATTTAATTTTTTAGGTTATAAGTTTAAGGTTATTAATAATAAAACGATTGTTAAAATAAGTAAATTTACTATTTTTAGAATAAGAAAGAGAATTAAGTATATTATAAAAAATTATGATAATAAGAATTGTTGTTATATTTATAGTCAAATAACTAATTATTATAATAGTTTTAAATATAGTAAGAGTTTAGTATTAAAAAGGATAATTAATTGTTTTAAGTAATAAAAATGTTTATTTAACATATTTTACACACATTTTTTATAAAATTCCCATAATTTTTGTGATATAGTATTATATGTATAAGGGAGGACATATGAAAGAAAAAGTAAAATATACTATAACAATCGTAATCTCAATAGCAATTGGTGTGATAGGAACATTGCTTACATTAAATTATTGTGGATTGTTTGATACGAAGATACTTGAAAAAACTATCAGAACAGTTAGTTTAAGTGAAAAGGATACTTTGAAAGAATCTATTGATAAGGTGTATGATTCTGTTGTTTATATAGAGTCATTAAAAAATGGTAATACAATAGGTAGTGGTAGTGGTTTTGTATATAAGAAAGATGATAATTCTGGATATATATTAACTAATTATCATGTAATAGATGGTTGTGATGAGGTTTATATAACTAATATTAAAGGTGAAACTGTGGATGCTAAGATATTAGGGGCTGATGAGTATACTGATATAGCTGTTTTAAAGATTGATGAAGAAGATGTTTTACAAGTTGCAGAGTTTGGAAGTAGTGAAGAAACTAACTTGGGAGATACAGTATTTACTGTAGGATCTCCACTTGGAAAAGATTATATGGGAAGTGTTACAAAAGGAATAATATCTGGAAAAGATAGAGTTGTAACTGTTAGTTCAAGTACTAATAATCAATATGTTATGGAAGTTCTTCAAGTAGATGCGGCACTTAATCCAGGAAATAGTGGTGGACCACTTGTTAATATTAATGGTGAAGTAATTGGAATAAATTCTATGAAATTAGTTGAGAGTAAAATAGAGGGTATGGGTTTTGCTATACCAATTGAGTTAGTTAAATCAATATCAGAAAAATTGGAAAAAGGTGAGAAAATAGAAAGACCTTTATTAGGAGTAAGTATGCTTGATATTGATAATCAATATTTATTGTATAAGAATGGTATAACTATTGATTCATCTATTGAAAATGGAGTAGTAGTAGTAGAAGTAGTAAAAAATTCTCCTGCTGGTAAAGCATCTTTGAAAAAGGGTGATGTACTTCTTGCAATAAATGATGATGAAGTAACTAACATTGCTTATTTTAGGGCTATATTATATAAATATAGTGTAGGAGATACAATTACTATCAAATATTTGAGAGATAATAAAGTACGAGAAGTTAAAGTAAAATTAGATGTAACATTAGAAAATAGTTAATTAAGTTTAGCTATTTTTTTATTTGATATATAGCAATAAGGGGATATAGAAAGAATTAGGGAATATATTTAATATACTAATAAGTAAAATTAGATGTAATACTTAAAAATAGTTAATTAAGTTTAACTTTTTTCATTCTAGTATGGTACAATAAAAAGGAGGTGTAATATGATGGAAGATGAGTTGAGAAAAAAGATAGAAGAAATTTCTGCATCTATCGGGCTTGATTTTGAGGATGAAAATTTGTCTGATGAAGAAAAGAATGCTTTGTTTCGGTATGCACTTAAAGAAATAGATAAGGAAGAGTATATAAGATTATGTGGAAAGAAGATGAAATGAGAGAGTTTCAAGATCCGTATTGTTATAAGGGAACAAATGTTTTGATAAATAATTTGGGCATAAGAAATGAAAAAAATTTATCTACCTATGAGAGGACTCATGTTGCGTCTAAATTATTGGCCTTAAATATAAGACCAAATAATGGAGATTTTTCTTTGAAACATTATTTGGGTATTCATAAATATTTGTTTGAGGAAGTATATCCTTTTGCAGGAGAGATAAGAAATGTTGATATTACAAAGGGTGGTACTTATTTTGCAAGATGTCAATATATTGAACCAGAGTTAGATAAGATATTAAAAGAGATGAAGAGTGAATTACTTAAAGTTTCATCAATGGATGAATATGCAGAAAAACTGGCTGGTTATTATCTTGATATAAATATTGCTCATCCATTTCGCGAGGGTAATGGAAGATGTGAAAGAGAGTTTTTTAGGGAATATGTGCTTCATTTAAATAAAGTATTAAAGCTTCCTGATCTTGAGCTTGATTATTCTAGAATGAATAAAAGTATGATGATGACTGCAGTTATAGAAAATAATATCAATATTATGAAGCAAGAGTTTATGAATGCACTAATAAAAAAGGAAAAAGGTAAAACAAAAATAAGGAGGAAAAATGAATTTAGATACACTTAATGAAACGCAATTAGAGGCAGTAAAGATAACGGATGGTCCTCTTTTAATATTGGCAGGTCCTGGTTCAGGCAAGACAAGGGTAATAACGTATAAAATTGCTTATTTATTGGAACAAGAAAAAGCAAAACCATGGGAGGTACTTGCAATAACTTTTACTAATAAAGCTGCAAAGGAAATGAAAGAAAGATTACATAATTTAATAGAAGAAGATATAAAAGGAATGCAAATCTCAACATTCCATTCATTTGGATTAAGGGTTATTAAGGAATATTATGATTTTTTTGGGTTAGATAGAACATTTACAATAATAGATGAATCGGATAGTATATCTCTTATTAAAAAAATAATAAAGGAGTTAAATTTGGATGAAAAAAAATATATTCCAAGGGCAATAAAGAATAAGATAAGTGGTGCTAAGAATGAGCTTTTAAATCCAGAGGGTTTTAAAGTTTTTGCGAGAACTCCTTATGATGAAGATGTAGTAAAGATATATAAGAAATATGAAGAAAAGTTAAAAAGGAATAGTTCAGTTGATTTTGATGATTTACTTATGTTACCTATTGAATTATTTAGGAAGGATAAAGAGGCGTTAGAACATTATCAAAATAGGTATAAATATGTTTTTATAGATGAGTATCAGGATACTAATGAGGCACAGTATTTGCTTAGTAAAATGATAAGTGATAAGTATAAGAATATATGTGTAGTTGGTGATGAGTCACAAAGTATATATTCGTGGAGAGGCGCAAATTATAAAAATATACTTAATTTTGAAAAGGATTATAAGAATGCAAAGGTAATATTATTAGAACAAAATTATAGATCAACTAAAACTATATTAGAGGCAGCTAATAGTGTTATTAAAAATAATAAGGAGAAAAAGGATAAACATTTATGGACTTTAAATGGTAAGGGTTCAAAAATAAAATATCTAAGATGCTATGATGAAAAAGATGAAATATTAAATATAATAAACACTATAAAGAAGTTTAAGAGTGAAGGAATTCCTTATAAGGAAATGGTTGTTTTATATAGAACTAATGCTCAATCTCAATCTATAGAAAGGGGCTTTATTGAAAATACTATTCCTTATAAAGTAGTTGGATCTTATGCTTATTTTAATAGGAAGGAAATAAAAGATTTAGTTGCATATTTGCGACTTATAAATAATGAGAAGGATGATGTGTCTTTAATAAGGGCAATGAATGCTCCTAAAAGAGGTATAGGTGCTAAAACAATAGAAAAGTTAGAATTGAATGCAAATGAAAATAATGTTAGTATATTTGATTCGATAACTAGTGGTAAAGAACTTGCATTTAAAAATTTAATATTAGATATTAAAGAAAAAATGAAAGATAAATCATTTGTGGATTTGGTTGAACTTGTATTAGATGAATCTGGACTTAAAGATGAATATAAAGAAAAAACTATTGAAAATGAATCTAGGTTGGAAAACTTAGAGGAGTTTAAATCAATAGCAAGAAATTTCGAGGATTATAATCCGGGTGCAACTTTAGAAGAATTTTTAATAGAAATATCTTTAATAAGTGATGTAAAAGAAGCAAGTGATTGTGATGAAGTGGTAACACTTATGACTATGCATGCGGTAAAAGGGCTTGAGTTTGATGTGGTATTTATTACTGGTCTTGAAGAAGGGTTATTTCCACATAGTAACTCAATGTTTGATGAATCTGAGTTAGAAGAGGAAAGAAGATTATTTTATGTAGCAATAACAAGGGCTAAAAAAGTATTGTATTTAACAAATGCGAGAAGTAGAATGTTATTTGGGCAAATAAAATCTAATTTGCCAAGTAGATTTATTGAGGAAATAAATCAAGAAGATATAGAAAAGTTATTTGAAGAGAATAAGAGTACAAAGGAAATAAAGATAAATAAAAAAGATAATTTTAATGATAATGATTTAGAGCTTAAAGTAGGAGATCATGTTAATCATAATGCGTATGGAAATGGTATAGTTGTTAGTTTAGAAAAAAGTGTTGCAACGATTGCATTTAAAGTAGGAATAAAGAAAATATTAACTACATATAAGGGTTTGAAAAAAATATAGGAGGATTTTATGAATAAAACTTTATTAATTTTAGCAGCAGGAATGGGAAGTAGATTTGGAGGACTTAAACAACTTGAACCAGTTGGACCAAGTGGTGAATTTATAATTGATTATAGTATATATGATGCTATAAGATGTGGTTTTAATAAGATAGTATTTATTATAAAAAAGGAAAATTATGAAATATTTAGAGAAACTATTGGTAAAAGAATAGAAGATAAAATAGATGTTAAATATGTATTTCAAGAGTTAAGTAATTTACCAAGTGGTTATAGTGTTCCTGATAATAGAATTAAACCATGGGGTACAGCACATGCGATATTATGTGCAAAAGATGTGATAAATGAGCCATTTGCTATTATAAATGCAGATGATTTTTATGGGAAAGATGCATATAGAGTAATAAGTGAATTCATGGATAAAAAACATGATGGTAGTAAGGAAGAATTTGGACTTGTTGGATATAAAGTTATTAATACTCTTACTTTAAATGGAACAGTAAAAAGAGGAGTATGTGTATTACATGATAATCACTTAGTTAGTTTAGATGAGAGTGTAATTGAAAAAAGAGATAATGATATTTATGCGACGTCACTTGTTACAAATAATGAATATAAAATAACTAATGATACTTTAGTATCTATGAATATGATGTCATTTACGCCAAATATATTTAAGTATATAGAAGATAATTTTAAGAAATTTTTAGATGAGAATAAAGATAACTTAGATAGTTGTGAATATTTAATTCCATCAGTACTTTCAAAAGGTATTAAAGAGGGATATTGCAACGTATCTGTAATTAAAACTAACTCTAAGTGGGTTGGTGTAACTTATAAGGAAGATAAGAAGGATGTGGTTGAATATATAAAAAATATAGTTGAAGAAGGGGAATATAATAGTAATTTGTGGAAATAAAAGTAAACTTGAATAAAATGATGTTAAATTAAAATATCTTATTTAAGAGGTGATGAAATGGATGTAAAAAAAAGAGTAGATGAACTTGTTAATATTATTAATGAAGCAGATTATAATTATCATACACTAGATAAACCAATTATAACTGATCAGGAATATGATAAGTATATAAGAGAATTATTTGATTTAGAAAGTGAATATCCAGAATATGTTAGGGAGGATTCTCCAACACATAGAGTTGGTGGGAAAGTATTAGATGAATTTGAAAAGATAACACATAAAATACCTATGATGTCACTTAGTAATGTATTTAATGAAAGCGAAATAAGGGCTTTTGATGAGAGAATAAGAAAAGAGGGTTTTAGTCCAGAGTATGTTTGTGAACTTAAAATAGATGGTTTATCAGTGTCTTTAATATATGAAAAGGGTAAATTAGTAAGTGCTGCTACAAGAGGTGATGGTGTAGTTGGTGAGGATATTACTAATAATGTTAAAACTATTAAAACTGTACCTCTTAGAATAAATGAGCCGATAGATATAGAGGTTCGTGGTGAAATATATATGAGTAAAAGTGTATTTGAAGAAATTAATAGGAATAGAGAAGAAAATGGATTACCACTTTTACAAAATCCTAGAAATGCTGCAGCGGGTTCTATTAGACAATTGGATTCTAAGGTGGCAGCAAGTAGAAAGTTAGATACGTTTATATATCATTTACCAAATCCACTTGATTATGGGATAACAACTCATTATGAGGCATTAGAATTTATGAAAAAACTTGGATTTAAGACAAATCCAAATAATAAGTTAGTTGGTGGAATTGATGGAGTGATGGAATTTATTAATTATCAAACTAAAAATAGAAGTAAATTACCATATGAAATAGATGGAATAGTTATTAAAGATAATTCTGTAGTTGAGCAACAAAAGCTTGGATTTACGGCAAAGTATCCTAAATGGGCAACTGCTTATAAGTTTCCAGCAACAGAAGTATTAACAAAATTAACTGATATAATATTTACTGTAGGAAGAACGGGTCAAATAACACCTAATGCAGTTCTTGAACCAGTTTTAGTTCAAGGATCAACTATTAGAAAAGCAACGCTTCATAATGAGAAATATGTAATAGATCACGATATTAAAATAGGAGATACTGTATCTATTATAAAAGCAGGAGATGTTATACCGGCAGTACTTGGTCCAATAAAAGAAAGAAGAGATGGATCTGAAGTGAGTTTTAAAATGATAGATAAGTGTCCTATATGTAATTCTTATTTGTATAAAAAAGAAGATGAGGCAGATTATTATTGTAAGAACGAAAAATGTCCAGCAAGAAATATAGAAAAATTATCACATTTTGTATCTAGAAATGCAATGAATATAGATGGATTGGGAGATAGTATAATAGAGGATCTATATAATTTAAAATATATTTCAAAAGTAAGTGATATATATAATTTAAATAAATATAAAAAGGATATAATGGAACTTGAGGGATATGGAGAAAAAAGTGTAACTAATATGTTAAATGCAATAGAAAATTCAAAAAATAATTCATTAGAAAGATTATTATTTGGTTTGGGTATAAGACAAGTTGGAGAAAAAACAGCAAAGATTTTGGCAAAAAGATATAAAACTATGGATAATCTTATAAGTAGTACAAAAGAGGATTTGAGTAATATTCGTGATATAGGTGGTATTATTGCGGATAGTATAGTTGATTATTTTAAAGATGAGAATAATATAAAATTAATAAATGAGTTAAAGAAATATAACTTAAATATGGATTATTTAGGTAAAGAAGAAATAAATAATCCTAATATAACAGGTAAAACATTTGTAATAACGGGTACTTTATCAAGAAGTAGAGATGAAATTAAAAATATAATTGAATCTGTTGGGGGTAATGTATCTGGTTCAGTAAGTAAAAAAACGGATGTTGTTATAGTAGGAACTGATCCTGGGAGTAAGTATGATAAAGCAAAAGAACTAGGAATTACGATATGGAATAATGATGATTTAGAAAAATATATTTAAGATACTTTTTAAGTGTCTTTTATTTTATAAATAGAATTGTTATGTAGATTTTAATAAACTATTTTGTTATACTATTTATATGTTTAAGGAGGTTAAAGTTATGTTTCAATTTATATGTTTGTTTTTTCCCACGCTTATATCTCTTGGTATTTTGGAAAGAAATAAGGTTTTAGAGAATAATTTGTATAGTTTTATTATGAACTATGGTATTTATAACTTAATAATAAATTTTATTATGTTGTTTATTGTGTGTGTATATACTGGATTTGAAACAAAGCTAATTAATGATGAATTGTTTTCTGCTTCATTTTGTTTAAAATATATTATTATTTCAACAGTTATTGCTGTTTTAATTCCATATGTATATTTACTTATGAGAAAAAATATGATTGTTGAAGTAGAGGTTAGTAATTATGAAGAAGTTAGCAAAGAAAACAAAAGAAAAAAGAAGTAATGTTGTAGCAAAAATAATATTATTTGTAATTGCTTTTTTGATTTTTTTATTACGTTTTACTACGATTTGGACATTTAAAACTTATGGTAGTTTAAAGGTAGAGGAACTTGTATTTCATTTAAAAGTTCCATTGAATGGAGTTGAAGCTGGGTTATTTAATAGTTATATAGTTATTGCACTTATACCAACATTAGTTACTACTGTTGTGGTATGTTTTTTGATATTATTGATTTTTACTAACTTTTCTTCTAAGCAAGTATGTTTGAAATGGGGAATAAGGAATAAAAGTAAGATACATAGTATAAGAATATTACCACATGAAGGAATGTTAAAGTATGTAAATGTATTTTTATTATTTCTGTTATTTTTTGAAGTTTATACAGATATGAAACAACTAAATATTACAGAGTATTTAGAAAATCAATCTAAGGATTCGCCTTTTATAGAGGAAAATTATGTTAGTCCTATGGATATAACTTATACATTTCCGGAAAAGAAGAAAAATTTGATTTATATAATGGTTGAATCGTTTGAATCAACGTATTTTTCTATAGATTTAGGTGGTGCTCAAGAAGAAAACTTGTTAGAAGAACTAATGCCTTTAATAGATGAGGGAACACATTTTTCAAATACGGATAGATATGGTGGTGCGATTAATACGCCTGGTGCTGGTTGGACAGTTGCTGCTATGGTTTCTCAAACATCTGGTCTTCCTTTAAGGATTCCAGTAAATGGGAATTCGTATGGAAAGAATTCTGCTTTTTTAAGTGGTGTATATAGTTTGGGTGATATATTAAAAGATAATGGTTATAAGAACTATATAATGATGGGATCTGATTCGTCTTTTGCTGGAAGAGATTTATACTATACTCAGCATGGAAATTATGAAATATATGATTATTATACTGCAATTAAAGAAAAGAAAATTCCAAGTGACTATTTTGTATGGTGGGGATTTGAAGATTCGAAATTATATACATATGCAAAGGAAAAATTATTGAGTATATCAAAAAATAGAGAACCTTTTAATTTTACTTTATTAACTGCAGATACACATCATATTGATGGTTATACGGATTCAATGTGTGAAATAAAATATGATTCTAATTATGCAAATTCTATATCGTGTGCTAGTATGCAATTATTTAATTTTATAGAATGGCTTAAAAAGCAGGATTTTTATTCTGATACAGTAGTTGTTGTAGCAGGTGATCATTTGAGCATGGATCCTAATTTCTTCACTAATATATCTGGATATGAAAGAACCGTTTTTGATTTGATTTTGAATTCTGATAGAGAAAGTGAAAATACTAAAGATAGATTATTCTCAACAATGGATTTATTTCCTACAACTTTGAATGCGCTTGATGTTTCTATTTCTTCAAATAGAATTGGATTGGGTACTAATTTATATTCTGGTGATAAAACGATATTTGAAGAATATGGAGTAGATTATGTAAATAATGAATTAAATATTAGGTCTAAATTTTATGATGATGTATTTTTGTATAATAAAAAATAATATTCATTTTGTACGATGTTTGTGTTATACTAAGGATGTAGAGTAGGTGTAAGGATGAATAAAGATATTGTTTTGCAATTATTGTTAATGATAGTTATACCTTTTACTTTTGTTGCTTTAATAATCCCATTTATTAAAAAAATAGCAATTGAAGTGGGAGCTATTGATGTTCCTAGGGGTAGACATAAACATAATAAGCCAACGCCTAAAATGGGTGGTTTGGCTATATTTTTGGGATTTCTTTTTGGGTATATGTTATTTGGAACGCATAGTTCTCAAATGAATTCTATACTAATTGGAAGTTTTATAATAGTAATAACAGGGATAATAGATGATATTGTTGAGTTAAAACCATCTGTTAAGTTTTCTGGACAGTTAATTGCGGCTTTAATAATAGCTATTTATGGTGGAATTATTTTAAAAGATGTTAGTGCTTTTGGAATATATTTGGATTTTGGAATATTTTCTTATCCACTTACTATATTTTTTATACTTGGTTGTATTAATTGTATGAATTTAATTGATGGGTTGGATGGACTTTCTGGTGGAATTAGTTCAATATATTTTTTAACAATAGGTATAATAGCAACTATTCAAGGTAAACATGGTCTTGATTTTGTTCTTACTTTTGTAATGCTTGGTTCTACACTTGGCTTTTTGGTTCACAATTTTCATCCTGCTAAAATATTTGCTGGAGATTCTGGTAGTATGTTTATGGGATTTATAATAGCAGTAGTTGCTCTTCTTGGCTTTAAAAATGTAACTATGACGTCTTTAATAGTGCCTCTTCTAGTTCTTGCAATACCAATACTTGATACTTTGTTTGCAATAATTAGAAGAACTATAAAGGGTGAACCGATTTCAAATGGAGATGAGTTTCACATTCATCATCAATTATTACACAGAAATTTTTCTGTAAAGCAAACGGTTTTAATTATTTATTTTGTAGATACACTTTTTGCAATCGCATCTATTGTATATGTATTAAAAGATAGATATTTAGGATATATAATATATGGGGTTTTACTTGCCTTAGTAATTGTATTTGTTATAAATACTAATGTTATATATGATAAGAAAAATCTAAAAAAATCGAAGTAGACATGGTTATAATTAATTGCTATAATTATGTAACAAGATAGAAAAGGAAGTATGGATAGATGAAAATTAAAAATATTTTTCTTAATTTAAAAAAATACACGTTTCTTTTAGAGGAATTAATAAAAAGAGATTTTAAGGTTAAGTACCAAAGGAGTGCCCTTGGTATATTGTGGAGTGTTTTATATCCACTTTTGATGATGGCTGTAATGGCTGTTGTGTTTTCTAATATATTTAAAGCAAGTATGCCTGGTGTTAATTATTTATGTTATTTACAAACTGGACTTGTATTATTTAACTTTTTTAGTGATGCGACTAATCAAGCAATGCCTTCCGTTGTTGGTAATATGGGACTTATAAATAAAGTATATATACCTAAATATATATTTCCTTTATCAAAATGTTTGTTTTCAGGAATTAATTTTTTAATTACATTAATACCTTTATATGCTGTTATATTATTAACTGGAACTGGATTAAATATCCATCATTTATTACTTCCATATTGCTTTTTAATGTTATTAATTTTTTGTATTGGCTTTGGATTTTTCTTATCAGCGATTTCAGTATTTTTAAGAGACATATTTTATATATGGGGTATAGTGGTACTTGCGTGGACTTATTTAACTCCTATAATGTATGATATAAGTATATTACCAGTTAAACTAATGACTGTTATGAAGTTTAATCCTCTTTATCAATATATAAATTTTGCAAGAGAGATAATATTATTTAATAGAGTTCCAAGTTTGGAATCTTGGTTATTTTGTGCAGGATATGCAATTATTGCCCTTTTAATTGGAACAATAGTATTTAGAAAAAATCAAGATAAGTTTATCTATTATATATAGGAGGACATTTATGATAAGTATTAAGAATGTTTCTATGAAATTTAATTTAGGTATTGATAAAAACTTTTCTTTAAAAAAATTATTTATTAGTTTTTTGAGTTTTAAGAAAAAAAAGAAAAGTTATTTTTGGGCTTTGAAAGATCTTAGTTTTGAAGTGAAAAAAGGTGAAGTAGTTGGACTTGTTGGAAGTAATGGTGCGGGAAAGAGTACGTTATTAAAAGTTGTTGCTGGTGTTATGAAACCAACTAGTGGGGTTGTAACATGTTTAGGTAAAATTTGCCCAATGCTTGAACTTGGTGCTGGATTTGATATGGAACTTACTGCAAGAGAGAATATATATTTGAATGGTGCAGTAATGGGATATTCAAAGGAATTTATAAGTTCTAAGTTCGATGAAATAGTTGAATTTTCGGAATTAAGTGATTTTTTGGATGTTCCAGTTAAAAACTTTTCATCAGGTATGATGGCAAGATTAGCATTTTCTATAGCAACAGTGGTTGAACCAGATATATTAATTGTTGATGAGATACTATCAGTAGGTGATGCAGCATTTCAAGAAAAAAGTAGTAAAAAGATGCAGGAAATGATAGGTGGAGGAACAACGGTTTTATTTGTATCTCATTCAATTAGTCAAATTAGGAAGTTGTGTGATAGAGTTATATGGTTAGAACATGGGAAGATGATAATGGATGGAGAACCAGAAGAGGTTTGCAATAAGTATTTACAGAGTCAAAAAGAAAAATAAATAGCTTTTTGCTATTTTTTATTATGATTAAATAAAAAAATATGTTAAAATAAGAATGTGTGTATGAAAGGATATTTTGGTATGGCAAGTATAAATTATGATTATCTAGAGGATGCTGAATTATATAATAGTGGTTTAATTGAAGAGAAAATGCTTGAAATGTATAAAAAAGGTTCTAAACCGGATAAGTATGATATGGGGTATTTTTATTCTACAACTGATGTGAGAGAAAATATTATTAATTGGTATCCATTTAAAAAAGATTGTACAATTCTAGAGGTTGGTGGTGGCTTAGGTGCAATAACAGGTGCACTTTTAAAAAAAAGCAAAAAGGTTGTTTCGTGTGAATATTCAAAAAGAAGAGCAGAGAATATTTATTATAGGCATAAGGATAGTAAAAATTTAGAGGTGATAGTTGGTAACCTAAACAAAGTAAAATTCAAGGAGAAGTTTGATTATATTGTTCTTATAGGTGTCTTTGAATATGCAAAGAGATTTAGTGATTCAAATAATTCGTTTGTTTATTTCTTAAATAATTTAAAAAAATTATTAAAACCATCAGGAATTATATTAATAGCCATAGAAAACAGATATGGTATTAAATATTGGGCTGGTTCTATGGAAGATCATTATCCTGAAAAGTATTTAGGTATTATTGGGTATGAAGATGAAGATATACAAACTTTAGGTAAACAGGAATTACTTGATATATTTAAAGAAAGTGGAATAAAGTATAGCAAGTTTTATTATCCATTTCCTGATTATAAAATGCCATATGTTGTATATACAGATGAACGGTTACCACTTCATACGGAGTTAAGTACTTTGCTATATTATAATCACGGATTACAAACATATAATTATGATTATAGAGTAGCGTTAGATGGGCTGTTAACTAATAACATGTTTGGTTTCTTTTCTAATTCTTTTTTAGTAGAAATTGGTAACGATAGAACTAGTTTTAGTGATGTTGTTTTTGCAAAAACGAGTTGGTATAGAAGTGAACCATATCAGTTATATACTATTCAAAATAGTAAAAATGAAATATATAAGTATCCAAAGTATGATAGGTGGCAAGGTACATTTACAAGAAGTGGCTGAAAATCAAATTAATTTAGGCAAGTTGGGACTTAAAACATCTCTAATTTATAGAAAGAATAATAGATTTTATAGTAAGTATGTAAATGGTATATGTTTGTGTGAATATATTTATCAATTGACATTAAAGAAAGATAAGAAAGGTATATTACAAGAAATAGATAATTATAAAAAAATAATGGATTCTATATCTTATTTTGGAAATATTTCGAAATTTATAAACGAAGATGAAGAGAAGTATTTTAATAAGAGAAAAATAAATATATTAAAGTTGGGCTTAATTGATTTACATTTTTCAAATATTATAAAATGTAAAAATGAATATGTAATAATTAATCAGGAATGGGTTAGTAAGTATGATATTCCACAAAAGTATATGTTGTATTTTTCAATAAATTATTTATTTGAGTGGGTAAAACGTTTTGATTTGCTATTTACTAAAGAGGAATTATTTAAAAGATACAATATAAGCAATGATGAGATAGATGTATATTTAAAAATGTCTATTGATATAGCCGTTAAAGAAATGAAAAATATGGATGAGAAATTAGTACAAATCTTTGGTGCTGAACAAACATTTAGAACAATAGTTGATCAAGATGAAGTTATAAAGGGACTACAGAGTAAATTTGATAATTGTGATGTAAGTGTTAATTTAGAAATGGAAAAGAATATGCATTTAAATCAGGAATTGGAAAGCATTACTTTAGATTTAAATAATACTAGAAATGAATTAGAACAGATGAAAAGTAATCTATTACAAAAAGATAAAGAATTAAATGAAAAGAATGATGTAATATTAAATCAAGAAAAAGAATGCGAGAGATTATTAGCAGAAAAAGAATTGATTGTAAGTAATTATAATGAAATTGTAAATAGGAAAAGATTTAAGTTTGCTAATAGGGTGTGTTCTGTGAGAGATAAGTTTGTCAAGGGAGGTAGAAATAATGTTTAAAGACAAAGTATTATTAATAACAGGAGGAACAGGATCATTTGGAAATAAAGTGTTACAAATGTTTCTTGATTCAGATTTAAAAGAAATTAGAATTTTTTCTAGAGATGAGAAAAAACAAGATGATATGAGGAAAAGATATAACAATCCTAAATTAAAGTTTTTTATTGGTGATGTTAGAGATATAACTACGCTTGATAATGTAATGGATGGTGTTGATTATATATTTCATGCTGCTGCTTTAAAACAAGTTCCAAGTTGTGAATTTTTTCCAATAGAAGCTGCAAAGACAAATGTTTTTGGTTCTTATAATGTTTTGGAATGTGCTGTAAAACATAGTGTTAAGAAAATAGTATGTTTAAGTACAGATAAAGCTGCATATCCAATAAATGCTATGGGTATGAGTAAAGCACTTATGGAAAAGATAATTATTGCTAAAGCAAGAATGTTGGGTGAAAATGCGAAAACTACTATATGTTTAACTAGGTATGGTAATGTTATGGGATCAAGAGGTTCTGTTATACCATTATTTTATAAGCTTATAAAAGATAAAAAGCCATTAACAGTAACAGATCCTAATATGACTAGATATATGATGACATTAGAGGATGCAGTTAAACTTGTAATGTATGCGTTTGAACATGGAAATCAAGGAGATTTATTTGTACAAAAGGCACCAGGAGCAACTATACAAACATTAGCAGAAGCAGTAAAGAAATATAAAAATAGTGATGCAGAAATAAAAATAATTGGTACTAGACATGGAGAAAAAGATCATGAAGTATTAGTTACTAGAGAAGAAATGACTAAGGCAGAAGATATGGGTAATTATTTTAGAATACCTATGGATAATAGAGATCTTAATTATGATAAGTTCTATACTGAAATGGATGGACAAGTTAAAAAGTTTGAATCTTATACATCAAATAATACTCATCAATTAGACGTTGATGGAATGGTTGATCTTCTTAAGAAAATGGGAGAAATAGAAGAATGAGAATTTTAGTACTTGGAAGAAATGGAATGTTAGGGCATGTAGTATATGAATACTTTAAGAGTATTGGTGAAGATGTATTCGGAACTGATATAAGAGGTAATGGTATAGTTTATGATGCTTATAAAAATCAAGATGAACTTGAGAATATAGTTAAGGAATATAAACCAGAAGTGTTAATAAATTGTATAGGTATATTAAATCAAGTTGCAGAAGATAACAAAGTTCTTGCTGTTAAACTTAATAGTTTGTTACCTCATTATGTTGATTCATTGAGTGAAAAATATAATTTTAAATTTATACATGTAAGTACAGATTGTGTATTTGATGGAAAAAAGGGAAAATATGATGAAGATGCATTACCAGATGCTACTTCATTTTATGGAAGAAGTAAGGCACTTGGAGAAGTTGTAAATAATAGGAGTATTACTTTAAGAACATCTATTGTTGGACCTGATACTAATCCAAATGGTATTGGATTATTTCAGTGGTTTATGAATCAAAAAGGTGAAGTTGGTGGCTATACTAAGGTTATATGGACTGGGGTAACAACTATTGAACTTGCAAAATGTATGAAAAAAGCAATAGATAATAATTTAACTGGATTTCATCATGTAGTTAATAATGATTTTATATCTAAATATGATTTGATATCTTTGTTTAAAGAGGCATTTAATAAAGATATAGTTATAAATAAAAATGAAAATGTAGTTAGTGAAAAAACTTTAGTAAGAACTAATAAATCATTTGATTTTAATATTCCGTCATATAAAGAGATGGTATATGAAATGAAAAAATGGGTAGATGATCATAGTGATTTATATAAATAAGAGGTAAGAATATGAAAGTAATGACAATAGTGGGTACTAGACCTGAGATAATAAAGCTTGCTAGTACAATTAAAGAATTAGATAAATATACAGAACATATTTTAGTTCATACAGGTCAAAATTATGATTATGAATTAAATGAAGTATTTTTTAAGGATTTGGGTTTAAGAAATCCAGATGTTTATATGAATGCGGCTGGTGAAAATGCAGCAGAAACAATTGGAAATGTAATTATTAAATCTGATGAGTTATTTAAAAAGCATAAACCAGATGCAGTGTTACTATATGGTGATACTAATTCTTGCTTGGCAGTTATATCTGCTAAAAGAAATAAAATACCTGTATTTCATATGGAAGCAGGTAATAGATGCTTTGATGAAAGAGTTCCTGAAGAATTAAATAGAAAAGTACTAGATCATTTAAGTGATATTAATTTGACGCTTACTGAACATGCGAGAAGATATTTAATAGCGGAGGGTATTAGACCAGAAACTATAATTAAAGTTGGGTCTAGTATGAAAGAAGTATTAAATGATAATATGAAAGATATTGAAGCAAGTGATGTGTTAAAAAGATTGAATATTGAGAAAAATAAGTATTTTGTTTTAAGTTTACATAGAGAGGAAAATGTAGATAATCCTAAGAATTTTGAATCTCTTATGAATGCAATAAATGTTATAGCAGAAACTTATAAAATGCCTATTATTTTTAGTGCTCATCCAAGGACAAGAAAAAAGATTGAAGAACAAAATATTAAATTTAATGAACTTGTAAAATATATGAAACCACTTGGTTTTAATGATTATAATAAACTTCAAAAGAATGCATTTTGTGTGGTTTCTGATAGTGGTACAATTACAGAGGAATCTTCTATAATGGGATTTCCTGCAATAACAATAAGACAAGCACATGAAAGACCTGAGGGCATGGATGAAGGAACTTTAATAATGAGTGGTGTTGATTCAAAAGATATAATAGATTCAATAAAGGTTGTAACATCAGAAGAGCAAAAACCACACATAGTTAATGATTATGATGTTGATCATGTTGGTGCTAAAGTAGTGAAAATAATAATGAGTTATACAGGATATATAAATAGAACTGTATGGAGAAAATATTAGTTTAATTAGGAGTGAGTAGTTATGAAAAAAAAGGAAGATAAATTCAATCCATTAGTATCTATAGTAATTCCAGTATACAATGGAGAGAATTATTTAAAAGAAGCAATAGATAGTGCATTAAATCAAACTTATAAAAATATAGAAGTAATTGTTGTTAATGATGGTTCTTCAGATAAAACTGAAGATGTTGCTAAATCATATGGTGATTCTATAAGATATTTTTCTAAGAAAAATGGTGGGACTTCTACTGCTTTAAATTTAGGAATTAAAAATATGAAAGGCGATTACTTTTCTTGGCTAAGCCATGATGATCAATATTATCCTGACAAAATTAAAAGACAAGTAGAAGAATTATCAAAATTAAAAAATAAAAATACTATTATGATGACTGATTTGGATGGTATTAATGAAAAATATGAAAAAATATATGAAACAAAGTATATGAACCATATAAAAGAATATCCACCTAGAGAAAAATGTATGTTGCATCCTATTATATATAATCAAACTCATGGATGTACTTTATTGATACCAAAAAAATGTTTTGAAGAGTGTGGATTGTTTGATGAAACATCTTTGGTAGCACAAGATTTTGAATTTTTTTATAGAGCATTTTCTAAATTTCCACACAAATTAATACCAGAAGTGCTAGTGACTGCGAGGGATTCTTCAAACAGACAAGGAAGAAGAAGTAAGGCAAAGGGTTCAATAGAGTATAGCGAATTATTTATAAAGATTATTGAAGGATTTTCTGATGATGATTTTAAAATGTTAGCACCAACAAAATTAAAATTTTATGAAGATATGTTGGAATTTTTCAATGCAGCAGGTTATGATAAGGCATATGACTATATAAGTTTTTTAGTATTAAAGAATTTGCAGGTCTCATCATATGATCTTGTTGGAAATAAGTTTAATGGTCATGATTTACATAAGTATTTGAGGGAAAAAGGTGTATTATCAAATCAAATTGTGTTACATAAGGAATCAGACGATATAAATACATATCCATTTGATTTTTTTGGAAAAAATGCAACTAAAGAATTTATTAAAAACAAATTGTTTTATGAAACTGATATTGTACATTTTCATTTAATACATAATATTATAGATTTAAATTATATGCCAATAATTACAAGATTAAAACCATGTGTAATTACTTTGCATGATGCATATTTTTTAGGAGGACATTGTGTGCATCATTTTGATTGTAATAATTGGAAAAACATTTGCCATGATTGTCCATATTTAAATGAGTTATTTCCTTTAGATAAAGATTACTCTTCACTAAATTTTGAGATTAATAAGGTGGCTATACAAAATTCTCAAATTTCTGTTATAGTTGCGTCAGATTGGATGAAAAGTAGAGTTGAAAAATCACCTATTTGGAAAGGAAAAAAAGTATATAAATTACCTTTTGGAATAGATACCAATAAATTTATGCCCACAAAAGATATGAATAAATTAAGGGAAGAATTAGAAATTCCTAAAGATAATATAGTTGTGATGTTTAGAGCAGATTCGGGTAGTTTTAAAGGAACTGATATAATCAAAAAGGCACTTGAAAAAATAAATAATAAAAATATTACTCTTTTAGTTGTAGGTGATATAAAACAATTGGCTGGATTGTATGGTAAATATGATGTAAGGGAATATGGTTGGTTAAGGAATGATCAATTATTACTTAAATTATATCAAGCTTGTGATTTGTTTTTAATGCCTTCAAGGTATGAGTCGTTTGGAATGATGGCAATAGAGGCAATGGCTTGTGAAAAACCAGTTTTGACTATAAATAGTGCTGGTTCTGCACTTCCGGAAATAATTGAAGCTCCTAAATATGGCTTATCAGTGGATGAGGCAAACTTTTATGATGAGCTAAAAAGATTATTATCTAATAAAAAGGAATTAAGTAAAAGGGGTAAAGAGTGCAGAAAATTGGTAGTAGAAAAATATAATAAAGAAAAATATATAAATTCTATGATAGAAATATACAAAGATGTAATTAATAATTATCAATTTAACGAAGAAAGTGACTTGGTAATTAATCAATTAAAACAATATATGCCATATGAAGCTCAAATTCAAGAATCTAATGAAGATGGTAACGTTAAAAAGAAATTACCAAAGAGACCATCATTTGCTAGATGTGCATATAGGAAATTGCCATTGTCATTTAGAAAAAAAGTTAAGGGTTATATGTTAGAAAGTGATAGTGAGATAATAAAAGAATTGAATAAAAAAATAAAATTTCAATAATGGAGATATATGTTAAAAGTATTAGAAGTAAACAATATTGACTTAGTAGGTAGAACATTTAATGGGTTTAATCTTATAAATGAGTTGAATAGTGATGATATAAATGTTAAACAAGTTGTTATTGAAAAACAATCCTCTTGTGATAACGTTATAAAGTTACTTAATAATAAAGAAATGCTTATTTATGATAAATTAAATTCATTTGAAGAAAAAGTATCAATTCATAATTTATTATCTATTACAACTCCTGCTTTAAAGCAGATGAAAGAATATAAGGAAGCGGATATTATTCACTTTCATATGTTTCATAATACAAAATTATCTATTCCTTCACTTATAGATATTAGTAGAGAAAAACATGTGGTGTTATCTTTACATGATCCTTGGTTTTTAACAGGCAGATGTGTACATTTTTATGATTGTAATAAATGGATTAGTGGTTGTAATAAATGTAATAATTTAGATAATTTGTTTCCTTTTACAAAGGATAATTGTAAGAATATGTGGAATATTAAAAAAGAAGTATTTCATAATTCAAATATAGATGTAGTTGTGTCTTCAAAATGGATGTATGATAATGTTAAATTATCACCAATATTTGGAGAAAATGTAAGATTACATTTAATTCCTTTTGGTGTTGATTTAGGTAAATATAAAAATGAAAATAAACAAAATGAATTAAAAGAAAAATATGGTTTTAATAAAAATGATATAGTGCTTTTCTTAAGGGCACAAATGGAATTTAAGGGAACTGAATATGTAATAGAAGCATTAAAAATGCTTAATGTTGATAAAAAAATAGGTATACTTACTTGTAATGAAGTTGGTTTATTTAAAAATTTAGGTGATAAATATAAAGTAGTTGATTTAGGAAATATAAAAGAAAATGAAGTAATAGGTGCGATGAATGCTTGTGATATATTTTTAATGCCTTCAAAAGGTGAATCTTTTGGAATGATGGCAGTAGAAGCAATGGCTTGTGAAAAACCAGTAATTATATTTAATAATACTGCTCTTCCTTCTATTACTTTTGCTCCTAAATGTGGATATTTAGTGGAAGATAGAAATGCTTTTGAACTTAAAAATGCAATAAAAGAATTGGTTATTAATGATGAAGAAAGGGTTAGAAGGGGTAAATTAGGCAGACAGTATTGTGAAAAATATTATAATTATGATAATTATAATTTCAAACTGAAAGAATTATATTATGAGGTAAATAAAAATAAACTAGAAGAATCAAATAATAAAAGTATTAACGAAAAAGATTATGAATTATATTTAAATGCGATAAAAAAATATTTAGAGAAAGGTATTATTGAAAATATCGACTATTCGAATCCAAAGTATTTATATGTTATAAATAAAGTTAATGATAAAATATATTCTAGTATTGTTGATGGACATTGTTATATTAAAATAACTTCTTTTCAAAAGATAAAACAAAAATTAAGGTCAAATGGGTTTATAAAGAAAGTTTATTATAAAATAAAGAGGAGATAGTTTATGAATAAAAATGTAAGTGTGGTAAAAGAGTGTATGTCATGTAAAACTTGTAAATTGGTATGTCCTGTGGAAGCAATAACTTATAAATTAAATAAACGAGGATTTTATGTGCCAAGAATTGATAAAGAAAAGTGTATTAAGTGTGGTAAATGTCTTAAAGTTTGTCCTGCAATTAAAAGTTTACAGCATCATGACATAAGTGTTTTACCAGTGCTTACAAGTAATAATAAAGATTTAAATACTTCTACTTCAGGAGCTGTTTTTCCTATTATTGCAAAGTATATTTTAGAAAATAAAGGTACTATTTATGGCGCCAGTTTTGATGAAAAATTTAATGTAAAGCATATTAGAATAGATAATGAAAAAGATTTAATTAATTTAAAAGGTAGTAAATATGTATTGTCAGATTTAAATAATATTTTTTTGAAAGTAAAAGAAGATTTAGATAAAAAGAAAATGGTATTATTCTCTGGCGTACCATGTCAAATATCTGCATTAAAATCTTTTTTAATAAAAGATTATGAGAATTTATATACTGTTGATTTAATTTGTCATGGTTCACCATCCGATTATTTGTGGAAAAAATATTTGATTCAATTAAAGAAAGAATATAATAGTGATATAGTAAATGTAGAATTTCGGAATAAAAATCTTGGTTGGACTAATCCTCATACAATAATTACTTTTGCTAATGGTAAAAAAATAGATACAACTGTTTATGATAATCCTTATTGTCAAGCATTTTTAAGATGCATGATTTTAAGTGATGGCTGCTATGATTGCAAATATACGAGATTTAGACAATTAAGTGATTTTACACTTGGTGATTATTGGGGTTATCCAAATAATGATAATTATAATGGTATAACAAATATGATTATAAATACATTAAAAGGAAAAAAAGTGTATGAGCTTATAAAAAATAAATTAATAGAATTGCCAAATGTTGATTTAAATGAAACAATTAATTGTAATTATCCATTAATTCATTCTGGTTTGGCTCATTATAATTATAAAAATTATAATATTAATAAAGAAAATATAATTGGTGAAATATTATATAATTTAAGTGAATTAAATGGATTAAAGGAAGATAAAAATGGCGTTGCAATTTTGAATTTTTATTATGAAAATTATAATTATGGCGCTAATTTAGTTGCTTATTCTTTAAGTGAGATAATAAGAAGAATAGGATATAATCCATATATAATTAATTTTGATCCTTTTGATGATTTAAAACCAATTGAGAGATATAGAACTATTGGATTTATAAAGTTTAGAAATAAATATTTAAATATGACACCAAGATTTAGAAATAAAGAGGATTTAAAAGTGTTAAATAAATATTTTAATAAATTTGTTGTTGGCAGTGACCAAGTTTGGAGAAAAGTTATTACTGGCAGTAATATGTATGCTTATTTTTTTGACTTTGTAGATTTTGATAAAAGCATAATTTCTTATGCTGCAAGTTTTGGAAAAAATGAATTTGAAGGTACGGAAGAAGAAAGTAAGTCTATTAAATTATTATTAAAAAAATTCAATTCAATATCTGTTCGTGAAAATGATGGCAAAAAAATATTGAAAGATAAATTTAATATAAACTCAGTGGTTACGATTGATCCTACTATTTTATTAACTGTAAGAGATTATGAGAAAATATACGAAGAAAACAATAAAAAAGGTTATGTTGCCGTTTATTGTTTATTTGATGAAGAAATTTGTAATAGTATACATTTAAAAGAATTGTTTAATAATAAAGAAATATTAAATATTAAAGGTTATAATGAAAAATTTCCATTTGGTACAGTATTTAAATATAATTCTATTGGTAAATGGTTAAGTGGTATTAAAAATTCTGATTTTGTTATAACTGATTCTTATCATGGAGTTTTGTTTTCATTACTATATAATAAAGAATTTATTTGTATAGGTAATGCTTCTGCTTCTTATAGTCGTTTTAAAAGTATAATTGAAAACATTAGTTATGATATATCTAGAAGAATGTTTTATTCAATTGATGAGATAACAGATTTATCAAAATTAGATAAATTGAATTATGAAAAAATAAATAAAAGAATATGGAAATTAAGAATAAATGCTATATATTGGTTAAAAAATGCATTTAATACAGAAAAAAATATAACTAATGAATGTTTTGATGCATTAGTTAAAGTCGATAAATTTAGTGGTGAGCTAATAACAAAAGAACAGAAAGTTAGTGAATTAAGTATTAGAATAAATGAACTTAGTAATTCTATTTTGAATTTGAGTTCTAAAAATAATGAATTAAGTGATAGATTAAATGATATTACTAGTGAATATGAAAAAATGAAAAAAATGTATGATGATACTAATGTTGAATTAAATGAAGTAATAAAGCAAAATAGTGAATTGAATGATAAAATAAATAGAATAATAAATTCAAAAAGTTGGAAAGTAACTGCACCTATAAGAAATTTTAATACTAGAATAAGAGGTAAGAAATGAAAAATCCAAAAGTAAGTATAATAATACCAGTATATAATGGTGAAATGTATATAAAAGAAGCAATTGATAGTGCACTAGCACAAACATATAAAAATTTTGAAGTAATTGTTGTTAATGATGGTTCTTCAGATAAAACTGATGAGATATGTAAGAGTTATGGAAGCAGGATTAGGTATTTTAAAAAGGAAAATGGTGGGGTATCAACTGCTCTTAATCTAGGAATAAAAAAAATGAATGGAGAATATTTTTCTTGGTTAAGTCATGATGATTTATATTTGCCTAATAAAATAAAAGAACAAATAAATTATTTGAATAAAATAGAAAAATATGATGTTATTTTATATTCTGATTATAGTTGTATAAATAAAGATGGAAATATTATTGGAGAACCAGTAATACTTGATAGTGATATGCTTTTAAAAAAGCCAATTTATTCTTTGTTAAGGGGATGTATTAATGGTATTACTATGTTAATACCTAAGAAGTGTTTTTATGACTGTGGCTTTTTTGATGATAATTTAAGGTGTACTCAAGATTATGCTTTGTGGTTTAAGATGATAAAGAAGTATGAATTTATTCATATGAAGGGTATAAATACTTTAACAAGATTGCATTCACTGCAAACAACTAATGTGAGTGATAAGATGCTTAGTGAGGGTAATAAACTTTATATTGATATGATAAATGATATAGGTGATAATGAAAAAATAAAATTAGAGGGAAGTTTGTATGATTTTTATTATAAGGAAGCAGAGTTTTTGAATACAACTCCTTATAATGATGCAAAGGTTTATTGTATAGATAAATGTATTTTAATTGATAAGAATTTATATAGTAAAAAACCTATTAAAGCTCCTAAAAATGGAATAAAAAAAGTAATTCAATATATAAAAGATTATGGTATAATATATACAGGTAAAAGAGTTTTTAGGAAGCTTTTTAAGTGAGGTATCTGTATGCAAAATAGAAAAACAATAAATACTTTAATAATACTTTTTCCATTTCTTGATTTAATAACAGCGTTATTTACAAGAAATAGTGATATTATTTATACACCAGGTATAATTGTAAAAGGTATTTTTATGATATTTATGTTTTTTTATACTTTTAAAACTACTTCTAAGTATAAAAAGTTAGCAATTTATTCATATATATTTTTCTTTATATATATTTTCTTTTATTTTATGTTTAAAAGTGAATTATTAAATATTAAGTATATATTTGATGAAGTTAAATATTTATTTAAATTATTTTACTTTCCTAATATTTTTCTTGGATTATTATGTTATTTTGATGAATATCATTTTAATAAAAATGAGATGCATAATATTTTTAAAATATCACTTATAATATATACTATTTTATTGTTTATACCATTTATTTTGGGAATTTCTTATAATACATATCCAGAAAAGTTGAAGGGATATATTGGATTTTTTTATTCAGGTAATGAAATAGCAAATATTATGATTTTATTATCACCTGCAATGTATTTATTTATAAAAGATAAGAAATATACTTTTTTAGTATCTTTGTTAATTATTTATACAATACTTACTATTGGTACTAAAGTTGCTACAATAGGCATTTTAGGTGTTTCGTTTTTGGCTTTTATTTATTATCTTTTATATGGAAATAAGAGGGGTAAAGTAATATCGCTTGTTTTATTGATTTTTACAATTATATTGTCATTGAATTCTTTTGCATATAATAATTATAAATATTCGTTAAAGAAAAACTATGTACCTAAGGGAGAAATAAAAGTTGATAAGAAAAAGACGGAGGAAATAGGCGAAATAATGCATCAAATAGATAAGTTTTATGGGAGTAGCAAATTTAATGTAATATTTAAATCATTATTAAGTAGTAGAAATGTATATTTAGCAAATACTGTAAGTATATATAAGGATAATAAAGCTTTAGCAAATACTTTGTTTGGAATGGGTTTTTCTAATACTAGCAATATTGATGATGAGAATATTTCTAAGTTGATAGAAATAGATATTTTAGATGGATATTTTCATTATGGAATGATAAGTTTAATTATAATGTTTTATCCACTAATTGTTACTTTAGTTTTAATGATAAAAAGTAAAAACAAAATGACTGTTTATCAGAGTTATTATATACTTATGATATTGCTTGGAATTGGAATATCTTGTTTATCTGGGCATACATTTTTTTCTCCAGCTGTTTCTATTTATTTAATATTATATTTATTATTAATAATAAATGAAAGTAAGTGTTTTAAAAGTATTAAACTAAAAAACAAAGTATCAATATTATCATTACATATGGGATATGGTGGAATAGAAAGAAGTATAGTTAATCAAGCAAATATGATATCAAAGTATTATGATGTTGAGATAGTATCATTATATAAGATAAGTAAGGATATATCATATAAATTAAATAAGAATGTAAAACTTATTTATTTGAGTAATATAAAACCAAATAAGAAAGAGTTTTTAGATGTGTTTCATAGTAAAGATATATATAAGATATTTAAAGAAGGATTTAAATCGTTAAAAATATTGTATTTAAAAAAGAAGTTGGTTAAAGATTATATATTAAATACAAATGCGAAAGTAATAATTTCAACTAGATATGAGTTTACAAAATTATTAAATTTGTATGGAGATAGTAATGTTAAAATAGCAGAGGAGCATGTGTATCATAATAATAACAAAAGATATATTAATAAGCTTTATAGATCATTAAAGAATATAGATTATTTAATACCTGCAAGTAAGTATTTAGAGGATGATTATAAAAGATTATTTAAGAATGTAAATGTTTTTTATATACCACAATCTATTAATGATACAAATGATTTTTCTAAATCTGTTAATAATACGGTTATAGCTGTAGGTAGATTAGAAAAAGAAAAGGGTTTTAGTGATTTAATAGATGTATTTGAGTTAGTAATAAATAGCAATAAAAATGCAAGATTAATAATAGCAGGTGATGGATCTTTAAAGAGGGATATTTCTAATAGGATTAAGAAGAAAAAGTTAGATAAATATATTAAATTAGTTGGTTTTTTAAATGATAAAGAATTAATATCTTGTTATAAAAAGTCATCAATACTTGTAATGACTTCGTATTATGAATCTTTTGGATTAGTTCTTTTAGAGGCGATGAGTTATAAAATTCCATGTATTGCATTTGATAGTGCGTTGGGTGCTCTTGAAATTATTAAAGATAATTGTGGATATTTAATTGAAAATAGAGATAAGAATAAAATGGCTTATAGTATACTTAATTTATTAAATGATAAAAATAAATTAAAAGATATGGGGAGTGAATGTTATAAGTATTCTACTAATTATATGTGTAGTAATGTAGAGAAAAAATGGTATAAATTTATAGATAAAGTTTTGGGTGAGTGGAATGAAAAAAATATTGAAAAGAATATACAATAAAGATATTAATAGTTTATTAAGTTTATTAGAGAGAAGAAATAAAAGTTTTATTATTACAGTTAATCCAGAAACTATTATTTTGAGTGAGGAAGATAAAATAGTAAAAGCAATAGTTAATGATAAAGTTCCTAAAGATATAGAACGTATGGTTTAAGAAAAATATAAGAAAATCGCTAGTTTAACTAGTGTTTTTATTTACAATAATATTTATTCGTGATAGAATTATATTAGGATAAGGTGAAGATATGAGAAGAATATTTATACTATTATTTTTAGTAACTATGTTAGTTGGATGTACAAAAAGTAAAAATGAGATAGTAATGGTTACAGAAGCTGGTTTTGCTCCTTATGAATATTACGAAAATGGTAAGATAATAGGAGTGGATATTGAAATATCAGAAAAAATTGCAGAAAAACTTGGTAAAAAATTAGTTGTAAAAGATATTGCATTTGATTCAATCATAAATGAACTTAATTCTGGTAAAGCAGATTTTGCTGCTGCAGGAATGAGTATTAGTGAAGAGAGAAAAGAAAAAGTAGATTTTTCTTTAGAATATATCACTTCTAATCAAGTGGTTGTAGTAAGAAGTGATAGTGATATAAAGAGTATTGATGAAATTAAAGATAAAAGGATATCAGTACAACTTGGTACAGTAGCAGATTCTTATGTTACCGAAAATTATAAAGATGCTAAAATTAATCGTTTAAAAAAATTCTTAGTAGCAGCAGAGGATGTAAAAAATAATAAAGATATAGATATAAAAAAATACTATGAAAAAGAAAAAGACTATAGCAATAAGTTTACTAATAGTATTAACACTTTATCAAATAATATAAATAAAACTTCAAGAAAAATAATTGCTGATGAAATAGGAGAAAGCCACGAACAAGTTAGAAGATATATTAGACTAACATATTTAGTCCCAGAGTTACTAAAAATAGTTGATGAAGATAAAATGGGGTTAAGAATAGCAGTTGAATTATCTTATTTAACAGAAGATGAACAAAAAATTGTTGCAGATAATATGGAATATTTAGATGTTGTTCCATCACATGCTCAAGCAAGAATAATGAGAAATAAAAGTGAAAAAGGAGAACTAACTAATGAAGAAATAGAAATACTGTTGGAAGAAGAAAAACCTAATCAAAAGGAACAAATAAAATTTAAGTATGATAAGGTTAAAGATTATTTTCCATCTGGTTATAGCATAGAAAAAATGCAAGAAGTAATAACAGAATTACTAGAAAGTTATCAAGCTGAATGGAAAAGAAAAAAACAAAGAGATAATTCAAAAAACAAGTATATATGTGTATAACCAAAAAAATAATGAGAATAAAGAAAAACAATAATTTATAACAGGTGAAGAACAAATGAGAGCAAAAAAAACTTTAAAAAATTTAATATTTAACTTATTGCAACAAATTGTAAGTATCGTGACCGGTTTTATATTACCACCCCTCATAATTCATAATTATGGTTCATCAATTAATGGGCTGATTTCTACGATAAAACAGATTGTAATGTATGCTCAAACTACTGGTGCAGGAATTGCAAGTGCTAGTACATATGTAATGTATCAACCACTAGCTGAACGAAACTATAAAAAGTTAAGTGGTATTTTTAATGCAACGAGGAAAATGTTTGTAAAAGCAGGAAACTTGTCAACTCTTATCATGCTCTTAGTTGCATTCATATACCCATTATTTGTGCGTAACGATGTAGATGTTTTAACTACAATTTGTTTAATTATATTACTTGGAGCCTGTGGCGTATCGGAATTTTATTTTATTGGAAAGTATCAAGCCTTGTTTAGCGCAGATCAAAAAAACTACTTGGTATCTATTGCTCAAGGATTGGGTAATATATTTAACATTGTCATTTCTATAATATTAATTAAATTTAACTGTAATATTATTTTGGTAGAATTTGGTGCAATGACTGTGTATATTGTCAGAGTGGTTGTGCTTTGGACGTACTTCAAAAAAAATTATACTTATATTGATAAGAAAGAAAAACCACTGATGAACGAAATTTCTCAAAGGAGAGATGCAATAATACACGAAATTACTGCACTGATTATTAACAATAGTTCTATTGTACTAATATCATTGCTTATTGGGTTAAAAAATGCAAGTATTTATAATGTTTATATGTTAGTTTTTTCTGGATTAAACATGATTTGCAATATTGTTTCTAATGGAATATATGCATCTTTTGGGGATGTAGTTTCGAAAAAAGAAGATGAAGTTCTGAAAAAAGCTTATGATGTTTTTGAATTTACATACATGATTATGATCTCCGCAATTTATACAATAGCATATATATTAATTATGCCATTTATAAAAATATATACTCAAGGAATGACAGACGCTAACTATGTGCTTCCTATATTAGGTAAGTTATTTGTACTAGTTGGATTCATAAACAATCTTAAGATTCCATCAAGAACGATGGTCATTGCAAGCGGGCATTTTAAACAGACAAAAAAATATTCAGTAATTGAAATGATTATAAATCTTTTGGGACAAGTAATTCTAATGTATTTTTGGGGAATCTATGGAGCTTTATTAGGATGCCTATTGGCAGCAATATATAGGGCAATTAATTTTATTTGGTACTCTAACAAATATATATTGAAGATATCGAATAATATAATTATAAAAAGAGTTTTATTATTTTTAGCGGTTGCATGTATAATTATTGGATTTTATTCATTTGGAATCAACCTTATGATTTTAAACTATCTGCAGTGGTTTACATATGCAATTATAATATCTACTACTGTAGGGATTATATTTTTAATAACAGGAGCAATTTCCAATAGAGAAACATTTAAAGAGACTGTAAAAATTTTAAAAGGAATTATAATAAGAAGGTAACTTATATGAAAAAACATGCATATCTAATTATGGCTCATAATAACCCATACATTCTAAAAAAATTGTTAAATTTAATTGATGATAAGAGAAATGATATTTATTTACATATAGATAAAAAGTCAAAATTATTCAATGTACAAGAAATAAACAATATTGTAAAGAATTCGAATCTATATTTTACGAAAAGAATTGATGTGAGATGGGGGGACTTTTCTCAGATAGAATGTGAATATTTATTACTAAAAGAAAGCAAAAACAAGAACTATGAATATTATCACTTTATATCAGGAGTAGACCTACCATTAAAAACACAAGATGAAATTCACGATTTTTTTCAAAAGAACAATGGAAAAGAAATTGTTCAATTAACGACGGATGAAATAATAAACAAAAGGAATGCATATTATAGAATCTCTAGGTTTCATTTTTTTCAAAAAATTGCAAAAAGCAATCGAAGATTAGAAAGAACATTTTATAATGCTTTTCAAAATGTTTTTATGCCTATACAATCTATTTTAAAAGTTGATCGAATAAAAAAGCTGGATATCAAAGTAGGATATGGTGCAAATTGGGTCAGTATTACAAATGACTTTGCAAACTATGTGTTGAAACAGGAAACTTGGGTAAGAAAGGTATTTAAATATTCATTATGCGCAGATGAACTATTTATTCAGACACTTTTAGTAAACTCTAAATTTAAAGAAAATGTTTATAAAGAACCATCAAATAATTTTAACGGAGATGCTTGTATGAGATACATTGATTGGGAAAGAGGAAATCCATATGTATTCAAAGAGGAAGACCTAGAAAGATTGCTAAAAAGTAGAATGCTGTTTGCTAGAAAGTTTGATGTAGAGACAAATAAAAAGATTATTGATGACATATATATGATATTAAAAGAAAAACAGAACAAATAATAACTAATTTTAGTTATAAGTGGAGGAGAAAAATTGACAATACTAAAGATTTTATTATTAATAGTTTTTATGTGTTTTAGTTCAAAGGCACTTGGACTTTATGTTTTTGATAAGATAAAGAAAGATAGGGAAGAAAAAACAGCAATAGGCTTTTTGGCAAATCTGACTTTGTTTTTTATATGTGAGCTTCCAGTTATGTTCTTTAAACTATCATCAAGATACTTAAATATTTTTGGACTTGTATATTTAACAATAATTGGAATTATTATGCTTAAGTATATAAAAAACAAGAAAATTATTAAAATAACAAAAAAAGAAATTATAGCACTTATTGTGGCATTTGCTTTTATGTTATTATATATGATATGCATTCACTTTGGATACATGGAAACATATGATTCCTATTTTTACAGTGTATTTACTAATAGTGCACAAAATGCAGAACACATATCAACTATAGACCCATATACAGGCCAAAGTAATTTGCAAAATTATTATAAATATATGTCATATTACTACCAAGCATCATTTTTGGCTAACATAGTCGGACTACAAGAGGGATATTTAGTTTTAATATGGGTAATGACATTTATGAATTACTTTTTTATAAGTATGACAGCAATAACATTGGTGAGAATAGCTCGAAATAAAAATTTAAACAATATACTTACAGCATTTTTTTTAACATTTGTTCTTAGCATTTTCAGGGCGCCATTTAATGCACTTCATTTAGTAACAATAGTATTAAGTATTTATTGTTTTACTTATATGTTTGATTTATTCAAAGAAGAAAAAACATCATTACATTTACTATTAATTTGTATAATTGCTGGAATTTCTATAACATCTACGATGATGTTTATTATGTTATTTTTTATTTGTTCCTTCTATATAGTTGTATGTATATTAAAAAGAAAGGACTTATTGAATTCAGTATTATATGTAGGTACACCGGTATTGATAATTTTGTTTTTATATATTTATGAATCGTTAGATAATATATATGTTATTGCAATTATGCTATTTGTGTTAACAATTTTATATTTGTTATTTCAAAACAAAAAAATAATAGATATAATTGCTAAACTTGGATATCCAATGATGATAATTATACCAATAATACTTATTTTACTAGGAACTCCTTTATATGATAATATATTGGCAAAATTATTAATAAAGAAGGATAATATTGATTCAAGCATGCAAATAATTCCAGAGAATGCAGAGAATCCGGATGAACATTTAGAAGATGGGGAAAAATTAATATTAAATTATACAGTGGATAAAGAAATTCATAGTTCATCAATGAAATATATTTATGAAAATAAATCTAATGTATTAAGTACAATTCTGATTTTAATTACACATTCAAGCATCTTGTATGGTGGTATGATATTCTTATTAGTATATGGAATAAAAAATTTAAGAAAAAAACCAGAGTTTTTATTACTAGTGGTATATATAATTATTTTGTATAATCCTTTAGTAAGAAAGGGTCTTTCAGCATTAACATTAGGGCTTGAAAGTAGGATATATTTATTCTTTAATACTATTTTTGGAATATTAGGAATATATTATTTGCTTGAATTTATAGAAACTAGAGTAAAAAATATAAAAACACAATATAACATTAAGAAAGTATTGCAATATGGAAGTTATGTATACATAACATTAACAGCATTTTCAATATTAGTCTATATATTACAATTTGATATAATTGATTGTAAAAAATATAGCATACTTGCTAAAGTGCCAAATACTTTAGTAGAAGCGACTGAATATTTTAATAAATATATACAGGAAAATAATTTATCTAACGAATATGTTAGGGTCTATTATACGGCTAATACTTTTAATATGTCTATGATTGACAAAAATGTCAATAAGAAAATTAAAATTATAAATAGTAAAGAATATATGGGATATTTGGGAGATGAAAATAAAACTTTTACAAGTAAATTAGCTATAAGTGCTTACTTTGATTCAGAGGGTAAAAGCTATTTATATAATGAATCTGGAAAAGAGGTACCAATAGAAGAAAAGGAAATTGAGGAATATATTAAATACTATGATATTCAATATATAACTTGCAAGGCATCTAAAGAAGAAAAGTTTAAAAACTATATAAATAATAACTTTGAAGTTATTTATTCAAATGACGATGTTCAAATCCTAAAATTGAAATAAGGGGGGAAAAGAAAAAATGGATGAAGTGACAATTATTATAAAAACACTAGACAGATGTGATTGCTTAATTAATTTATTGGACTCTATTTTTAAAAAATATCCTAAAATTAGAGTTTTAGTTGGAGATGATAGCGAAATATCATCCAAAGAAAAAATACTATCAAAATTTAACCAATACAATTTGCAATATTACAATTTAGAAAAAGATTGTGGACTATCTGCTGGAAGAAATTTTTTATTAAATAAAATACAAACGAAATATTTTGTATTAGCAGACGACGATTTCGTTTTTGATCAAAAAACAAACTTAGAAAGAGCAGTGCAAATACTTGAAGAGAAAAAATTAGATATTATAGGGGGATATATACGCAACTATAAAATTATAAAAAGTAATTGGGACAAGCTTCTTGTTCTTATTCAAAAAATACTAAAATATGAATTGCCAACAAATTATATAGGAACCTTAAAGATGGAAGGAAATACATTTTATGCAGATTACACAGTGCATTCATTTCCGGAATTTGCAGAAACAGACTTAGTATTAAATTTTTTCTTGGCTAAGACAGAAAGAATAAAAGAAATTCACGGTTGGGATCCAAAATTGAAATTGCAAGAACACACGGAGTTTTTTTATAGAGTCAAATTGAATAATTTGAAGGTAGGGTTTACAAATGAACTATCAGTTCAACATCATCCGGTTAAACTAAAAAAGTACAGCGAAAAAAGAAATAGAAATTATACAAATGTATTTATGGATAAGTATGCCATAGACAAAATAGTTGCAAATTATGATGACAATAGAGGACAAGTTATAACATTAAGAGAAAATTTGGAGGGGAAAAATTGAAAGTTAGTGTGATTATTCCTATTTATAATGCAATGGAGTATCTACCAATTAGTTTGGAAAAAGTTTTAAACCAAACATATCATAATATAGAAATACTGTTGGTTGATAATAACTCAAAAGATGGCAGTTATGATTATATAAAGACACTAGAAAAAAACGATTGTAGAGTTAAAGCACTAATAGCTACAATGCAAGGACCTAATTATGCTAGAAAGGTCGGATTTGAAGCTTCGACAGGAGATTATGTTTTATTTTGCGACTCAGATGACTTTGTAGAGCAGGATGCAATTGAGAATTTTGTGGGTAAACTAGAAGAAACAAATGCAGATATTGTTATTGGAAATTATAAAGAAGTAACAAAAAAAGATGAGTTTTTAAAAGAAAAAAAGGGAATTCCGTATAAATATTACTCAGAAAACTTAAAAGAACATAAAGATATTATTCACATAAAACCAGCTCTTTGGAACAAGATATTTAAAAGAGATTTAATAAAAGAAAGTTTTTTTATTACATCTAAAATAGGAGAAGATATGGTAATAACAATATCTTCCATTATGGAAGCAAAAAATATTGCATATATGGATAAAACAGTATATCATTATGTTCCAAATGATGAAGGGCTTTCAAATTCTGTAAATGTTAGAAATTTACTAGATATTTTAACAACAACGGAAGAACTGAAAAAAATTGCTAAAAGTCAAAATACATATAGTAAGTATGAAGAAGAGATTGAATTTTTATGTTTTACACATGTGATCTATAAAATACTAAGAACTGTAATGATGGAAAATGATGAAGAGCGAATAGAAGTATATACAAAATTGAGAGAATATTTAAAGAAAAATCACAAGTACAAAGAAACTAAATATTACAGGACTAAAATGTACTATAAAATAGCGGCAGTGCTTTTAATGAATAAAAATATATACAATTTAAAAATTTTTAGAAAAATGTTGAAAGCAATATTTGAAAATAAAACACTATATAAATGTTTCAAAAAATTAGATAATTAAAGGGGAAAACATGAATATAAAAATTTTAATGTCTACGATGAATAAAAAAGATATTGAGGAACTAAAGTTAAATGAAAAAAATATATCAAACTGTATAATAATAAATCAAACTAAAGAGCAGATAAAAAATATAGAAAAAGGTGATGTGGTTTTTTATTCATACAATGAAAAAGGGCTAGCAAAATCACGTAATAGGTTATTGGAAAAAATAGAAAGTGATGTAGATATTGGTATTATTACGGATGATGATGTGACATTTGTTAAAGAATATAAAGATATAGTTCAAAAAGCTTATGATACAATAAAAAATGCAGATATAATTATATTTAAGTCTTTAGATGAAAATGGAAAAGATAGAAGAAAATATCCATCTCACAACAAGGAACTAACAAGAAAAGAAATCTTACAAGTATGTTCTATAGAAATAACCTTTAGAGTATTAAAAATAAAGGATAAAGTGAGGTTTGACGAAAGATTTGGATTAGGTTCTAGATATAAAAGTGGCGAGGAAAATATATTTTTACTTGATTGTTATAATAAAGGATTAAAAATATATTTTTATAATGAAGCAATAAATATACATCCAAAGGAAAGTACAGGAGCGATATGGATGGAAGAAGACATATATGAAAAAGGGGCATTATTTAGGAGGTTATATCCCAAAATGTGTTTTTTTATGGTATTGCCAATTGCAATCTTAAAAAGAAATATTTGTAAAACAAACATATTCAATATAACAAAACTATTGTTCAAAGGAATAAAAGATTACAAAAAAGAGGAAGATAGATGAAAAAAATAGCTATATTTCAATATGATTTAGGATTAGGGGGAATTCAAAAATCATTAATAAATTTATTGAACAACTTAAATTTGGATGAATACAACATAGATTTATATTTATTCAGCAAAGAGAATTTTTATAATGTTAAAATGCCAACTAAGATTAACATTATATATTTATCACCTTTTGCTGCAATATGTAAAATTATTCCATTTAAAATCCTTATAAAATATAAAAAATATCACATAGAAAAGGAATATGATATAACTATTGATTTTAACGGATATTCTAATGAATGTGCAATAGCGGCACTAGAAACCAATAGTAAGAAAAAAATAATATGGTGCCATAATGATATTGTAATTAAATCTAAAAATGAATGGAAATATAATATTTTATATAATGCATTTAAAACAAAATATAAATATTTTGATGAAATCGTTAATGTTTCAGAGGGAGCAAAACAGTCATTTATAGCTAAAACTAAAATAGATCAAAAAAAGGTATGGAGTATTCCAAATTATATAGATGCAGAAGAAATAATAACAAAAAGTAAAAAAGAAAATAGTTTTACCGTAGATAATAAAAAATATAATTTAGTTACAGTAGGAAGAATATGTCATCAAAAGGGTTTTGATATATTAATAGAGCATATGGAAAATATAGTACAGCAAAATAAAAATGTTAATTTATATATAATAGGAGATGGACCAGATGCTCCAAAAATAAAGAAACTAGTAAAAAGAAAAAAATTACAAGAAAATGTATTTTTCTTGGGTAGCCAAAAAAATCCATTTGAATATATGAAAAAGATGGATGCTTTTGTTATAACATCACGTTATGAAGGACAAGGCATGGTGATTTTAGAAGCTAAAGTAATAGGATTACCAATTTTTATACCTAAGCATTTGGAAAAATATGTAGAAGGTATAGAAGGATGTATTAATATAGAAAAAGACATATTAGGAGCAAAAAAAATTGAAGATAAACAAGTAGATTATTTAAATAAATATAACTACAACATTAAGGAAAAAATAGCTCGACTATTATCCTAAAAAAGGAGAAGAAAATGAAAATATCAATAATTGAACTAGTTAAAAAGATACCAAGATTTTCAGGATATTTACTTCAAATGATTTTTTATTATATTGTTTCAATATTTTATAAAGACAGAGAAAAATATAAAGATGCATGGCTTATTTGTGAGAGGGGAACAGAAGCAAGGGATAATGGGTACTGGATGTTTAAATATATAAGAGAAAAACATCCAGAGCAAAAGGTTTACTATATAATCAATAAAAAAAATAAAATAGATTACGAAAAAGTAAAAAAACTAGGAGAAGTTATAGAATACAATAGCTTTCAACACAAGATTGCGCTGATATTATCTAATGTATATATTTCTACACATATTGGATATATTAACATCTGGAGTTATTTATTGTACAAGAAAGTTTTTGACAGAAAAAACAAGAAAAAATATATTTTTTTACAACACGGAGTTACAAAGGATGATATGAGTGATTTATTAAATAAAAGAATAAATCAGATAAATCTTTTTATAACATCAACCTTTGATGAAAGAAATTCTATATTAAATAATCCTAACTATGGATATAAAGAAGAAGAAGTACCACTAATAGGAATGGCGAGGTTTGATAATCTAAATAATTATCAAACTAAAGAACAAATTTTGCTAATGCCTACTTGGAGAAGCTACTTAGTTAATCCGTCATACAAAAAAGAAGACAAGAGCGTAGAGAAAGGATTTACAGAAACAGAATATTATAAAAAATATAAGAGCTTATTAAACAATACAAGATTACATGAACTATTAAAAAAATATAATGTTAAACTAGTATTTTATCCACATTATGAAATGCAAAAATATATTAAATTATTTAATACGAATAATCCAAACATTATTATTGCTTCAAAGGAAGAAAATGACGTGCAGGAATTACTTAGACAGTCGAAAATATTAATAACAGATTATTCAAGTGTTTACTTCGACTTTGCCTATATGAAAAAACCAGAACTATTTTACCAGTTTGATAAAGAAAAATTTAGACAAAAGCAATATAAGGAGTGCACAATAGAATATAAACATAAGGAATTTGGGCGAATAGCAAAAAAAGAAGATGAAGTAATAGAGGAATTGGAAAAGATTTTAAAAAATGGATGTAAAATGGAAGAAAAGTATATTGAAATGGTTGAAGATACGTTTGCTTATATTGATAACAACAACTGTAAAAGAACATATGATGAAATTATTAAATTATTAAATTATTAAATAAATAGGGGAAAATATGGATGTATCTATTATAATACCAGTTTATAATACTGAAAAATATCTTAAACAGTGCTTAGAATCTCTAATAAATCAAAAAACAGAATTTAAGTATGAGATTATTTGCGTGAATGATGGCTCAACAGATAATTCGGAAAAAATATTAGAGCAATTTAGTGAAGATATACAACATATATATATAAAAAATAGTGGACCGGGTGCTGCAAGAAATTTAGCAATTCAAAAAGCAAAGGGACAATATTTACTCTTTGTTGATAGTGATGATTATGTATCAGAAAACTTTGTACAAAGGATGACAGAAGAAGCTATTCAAAACAATGCCGACGTGGTTATATGCAACTTTTACAGATTTAAGACCAATAATCTTGAACTAGAAAAGGTTAACAAAGGTAAAAAAGCAATTTATAAAAAAGGTAAAATACAAGAAGTTTTGTTAATGGAATTTCACTCATGTAATAAATTATTCAGAAAAAACCTAATGATGAAAAATTTATACCCTGAAGATATGCTATTTGAAGATGTTGTTGCTATTTCAGAAGCACTAATAGATGCTAATAAAATAGTCAAAATAGAGGACTATTTATATTATTACAGAAGAACGGATAACTCAATAACTAACAATTTAACAGACAGAAATTACGATATAAAAAAAGCTATAGATATAATTGAACCTAAATTTATAAAAAATGGTTATACAACACAAATTGAATTTTTGAATATAAATTGTATTTTGGTTGATTTAGCAATTAAAGTTATGAAGGCGAAAAAAGAAAAAAAAGCGTATAAAGAAGTAATTGAACCTGTAATAAAGAAATATCCAGAATGGTATAAAAATCCACTAATAAAAAATGTAAAATTTAATAAAAAATTATATTTGTGGTGTTTAAAACATAAAATGTATGATTTAATAAAATTTGTTTTTTAGGAGAATATAATGTTTATTGTTTATGCTTTTATTATATTTGTAATATCAAATGGTATAGGGAAATTTTTACTTAGTAAAAAAGAAGAAATAAAAATATTATCTGTACCTGTAGGATTTATTGTTTTCATGGGAGGTTTGCAATTAGGCTATTATCCAATGCAAATTTTTCAAGTCTCATCTACGTTAGTACATACATATACGGCACTAATAAGTATTCCATTGTTTATTTATGGAATTGCAAAGATAAAAAAAGAAGACTTTTGTTTTTTAAAACACTATGAGTTTTATATTTTAATTATTTTAATATTTGGAATTATAAAAATAATTCCTGCGACAGATGCAGGAGATGATTCCTTTTACATGCCATTAATAATGGAAAATTCACAGACTGACAAGATTAATAGCATAAATCCAAGGACTGGCTGGAATTGGAATGTCGATGAATTTTATAAATATCAAGGATATTATCTATTTCAATCAAGCATGTATAAATTACAAAATACATTATTCCATTTTACAAGTGATATATTTATTACTTTCAGGACAACCATGAGTTTGTTTGTTATAATTTCTTTTGCAATTATTATATATGGAATAAAAAGTATATATGAAATTAAAGATAAAACTATAGCATTAATTATTACAATCTTATCTATTTTATTAATAGGCACATTAGAATTAAGTCATTTATATTGGGGTTCTAATTTAA
>OHPO01000093.1_pt1 | contig 45354 bp, 42 predicted proteins | sample 1577741 | NCBI WGS metagenome assembly OHPO01 (sample SAMEA3879574, study PRJEB24766) | human gut metagenome | biome: human-associated habitat; feature: feces | place: USA | collected 1985/1987
GGTTCGCCTTTTTAAGCTCTTCAATGTCGTTCCATTTTTCCGGATCGTCCACCATGTAGAGAAACGGAAGCAGGCGGCGTTCCTTGCTGTTGCCTTTCAAAAAGGCCGTGGAACGCTTCATAAGCTCATCGTAAATGCCGTCGTTCTCATAGCCCGCCGTGGATATTGACAATATGAACGGCTGCCGCCTCGCGCCCAACGCCGACTTCATGACTTCGTATTGCTTTAAGCCCGCGTCGCCGCGCCAGCTGGCAACCTCATCGTTTACCACCAAATGCGGGTTGAAGCCGTCTGACTTTTTCGCGTTGAAGGCAAGCGGCTTTATGGCCGTGTTGCTTTCGTCTATATAAATGTCGCTGCACCGCTTTTTCGAAAGTGCGGCAAGCTCCGGTTCCTTCTTCAACATCTGATAAAAGTTATCGTAAACAATGTTTGCCTGCTCTAATTTTGGCGCTAAACAGTATATTTTCGCGCCGTATTCGCCGTCCAGATAGGCCATGCAAGCGATAATTGCGGACGCAAAAAGCGTTTTTCCGTTCTTCCTTCCTATGACGGCAAAGACTTCACGCCAGACTCGCAAGCCGTCCGCGTCCACAATGCCGAAAATGGCCGAAACAAGGGCTTTTTTCCATAGCTCCAGCTTTAGCAAATCCTCGCGGCCTTCACTTTGTGAGCAAAGCGGACGTGTCCACGCTATGCCGAACTATAAGCGGCTTCGTACTTTAAGACAACAAAAAAACCTTCCAACTACGACGGAAGGGGCGAGAGGGTGACCACATGGTTGCAGTCTTGAAAAATGCCTCATATATGCGCGTTATTCCTCCCACGGTCAAATAGAGCAAAGCATTGAAGGACAATTAAGAATCTGTTATGAATACGCTAAGCGTGAAGGACTGACCGTAATAGAAGAGTATATAGAACGCGCCTTGACTGGATGTTCGGACGATAGACCGGACTTTTAACGCATGATTTCAGACGCCCGAAAAAAGGCGTTTCAATACGTAATAGTATATAAGTTAGACCGATTCACCCGTAACCGCTACGACAGCGCTATATACAAGCACAAACTAAAGCAATGCGGCGTTAAAGTTTTGTCTGCCATGGAAAACATAGGTGACAACCCAGAGAGCATTATCCTTGAAGCCGTGCTGGAAGCTTCTGCCGAGTACTATTCCGTTGATTTATCTAAAAAATAAAGCGCGGGCGGCGGGACAGCGCCGCTAAGGGTAAATTTATTGGCGGGGCATCCCTATGGGCTATAAGACTATAGGAGGTCGGCTTGTTATAGACGAAGAAAAGGCCGCGACTGTCAAATACGCGTTTGAAGAATACGCCAAAGGTACGCCCAAAAAAGATATTATTGCAGAGTTAAACGCCAGAGGGCTTAGAAATAAAAATGGGAAGCCGTATGGTCTGTCCGCTTTCCAGAAGGCGCTGCAATGCGAAAAATATATCGGCGTACTGGATCAAGCGGGGGTACGAATAGAAAACGCCTGTCCCGCCATCATAGACGTTGAAACGTTTGAGAAAGTTCAGGCGCGGATTAAATCAAACAAAAGAATGGCGGGAAAGCAAAAGGCCACAGCCGAATATTTGTTATCAGGAAAGTTATATTGCGGTCATTGCGGATCGCCAATGCAAGGCGTATCGGGCACTGGAAAAAGCGGCAACAGGTGGTACTACTACCAGTGCGCCAAGAGGCGGAAACACGAATGCGACAAAAAGCATGAAAAAAAGGATTTTTTGGAATGGTATGTTGTAGAGCAGACAGTTGAGTATGTATTAATGCCCGACCGCATGGCCGCTATCTCGAAGGCGGTAGTTGAATTGTACAACAAGGAATTTAACTATGATAAAATCAAAGAGCTGGAGAAACGAATCGCCAAGTACGAGAGGGATATTGACAAGTATACTGAAAGCCTTTTGGATGCGCCCCGCGCCGCATACAATAAAATTTTTGAAAAAATAGAAGCGGCCGATGCTGCTAAATGTGATCTGGAAATCGATCTGGCTAAGTTAAAAATAGCCAACAAAATACGATACACAGAAGACGATATAAACATATGGCTCAAATCATTTTGCAGGGGCGATCTGTTTGACCATGAATTCAGGCGGCGTATCATCGACGTATTTATAAACACCATTTATCTGTATGATGATAAGGTAGTCATCTATTACAATGTCAAGAGCGGCAAACAGGTCAGCTACATCGAAATGCTCGACAGCATAGAAGACGAAAGCGAACCGGAAGTTTCCGATTTGCTTAACGGTGTTCGTATTCCGAACGCGGTGCCTCCGTACCTACCAGTAGGATACAATGATGCGAAAGGTCATTGTGCTGGTTTTGCGGTTGCATTTCGGAGATACAGTTGCAAGGCTAACCTATCGTATCAAGTATACAACGATTTAACTGCATTGCAAGCGGCGTCTATGTAGATGCAGATTTTGATACAATAGAATAGCCCTTCCCAGCCGGAAAAGGCTGAAAAAGGCTTGAAATAAGGGCTTCCGTGGTCAATCACTGACTTTGGAAGCCCTGTTTTGCTTTATGGAATTGTGTGGCCTGACATGGTGTTCCGGCGGCTGATTACTCCGCAAGAACGGCGGCGAAGGAATAATTAAAAGGTATCAAACATCAATTCATGCGAAGCTGTTAGTTAGCCTTCAAACGCGAATTAACAATAAACATAAATAAATGTCATCAAACCACTTGTAAACTCGCTCTGTTTGTGCTATACTTAAATATGGCTTGGTATAGTCATCAGAAACTCAACGAGGTGAAATGATGGGCGATATAATCAATGATAGCTGGATAAATATTGACGAAGCAGCCACCTATTTGGGCGTAAAGCCGGTTACTGTAAGAGATTGGATACGCAAGGGAAAAGGAATACCCGCCCATAAGATAGGAAAACAATGGAAGTTCAAAATCTCCGAACTTGATGCTTGGGTTAAAAGCGGTAAAAGCGCGATGGAATGAGCCTCCAACAAAAAAAACGAATGTAAATCATTAGGAATCAGATTGGAGTTTAAAAGAGGAATATGGCTGTGAAAAAATCAGAATTGTACTCCCTGCTCTGGGAGGCTTGCAATAAACTAAGAGGCGGCGTCGAGCCGTCCAGATATAAAGACTACGTGCTTGTGCTTCTGTTTTTCAAGTATGTGTCAGACCGATATAAGGGGCAAAAGTTCGCCGAGTTTACTGTTAATCCTGGCGGTTCCTTTGACGATTTAATTGCAGCTAAAGGCAAAAGCGACGTTGGTGAGCGTGTCGATGTTATCATTCAAAAGTTCCTTGAAGACAACCGTCTGCAGGGTTCTCTTCCTGATGTCAGCTTTAACAACCCGGACGAGCTCGGCTCTGGAAAGGAACTGGTAGATAAGGTTTCGGGACTTATTGCTGTGTTTCAGAATCCCGCTATCGATTTCAAAAGCAATCGTGCCAGCGGCGATGACATTATCGGCGACGCATACGAGTACTTCATGATGAAGTTCGCTCAAGAATCTGGGAAGAGCAAAGGACAATTCTACACGCCAAGCGAGGTCTCTCGTATTATTGCCCGCCTTATTGGAATTGGCAGAATCGAGAATGATGTCACAAAGAAATGGACTCTTTACGACCCGGCGGCAGGAAGCGGAAGCCTATTGATTCGCGCTGCCGACGAAGCACCCGTTGATGAGGACGGCAACTCTATCGTTACTATCTTCGGACAGGAAAAGTATCCTGACACCGCCGGTCTTGCTAAAATGAATTTCATTTTGCACAGCAAAGGCACCGGCGAAATCAAGAGCGGCAACACATTGTCCAGCCCTCAGTATCTGGATGAATTCGGCGAACTGAGGAAATTTGACTTTATCGTCATGAATCCTCCTTTTTCCGACAAGGCTTGGACGGACGGTATCAAGCCCTCAAACGATAGATATAAGAGATTCGAAGGCTTTGGAATCCCGCCGGAAAAGAACGGTGATTACGCTTGGTTTCTCCATGTCCTTAAATCGCTGAGCCAAACAGGCAAAGCCGGAATTGTCATGCCACACGGTGTACTGTTCAGAGGGAACGCTGAAGAAACCATCCGTAAAGAAATTCTTGCACGGCGATACATCAAAGGCATCATTAGTTTGCCCGGTAATCTGTTCTATGGCACTGGCATTCCCGCCTGCATTGTCATCATCGATAAAGAAGACGCTGAAAGCAGAACCGGCATCTTCATGATTGACGCCAGCAGCGGCTATAAAAAGGACGGAAGCAAGAACAGACTGCGTGAGCAGGATATAGAAAAGATCGTCCGCTATTTCAACGGGCAGATAGTAGAAACTGGTTATTCCCGCTTCGTAACCTATGAGAGCATTCTCAATGCAGATACGAATGACGGCAACCTGAATATTCCCCGCTACATAACGAGGATTGATGATACACTGCCGCAAAACATTGCCGCGCATCTGAATGGCGGTATACCCGGAACAGATATTGATTCTCTGAAGAAGCTATGGACGGTGGCACCTGCCCTAAAGAGCGTCTTATTCTCCACACTGGACGCAGAGCACAGCATCTATAGTCTGGCGGTTGCTTCTGATGCTATCGAAGAAACGATATATCAGGATGCCGCCATTATATCTGAAAAAGAAAATGAGCTTGTACCCACATTCAACGCATGGAAGGATGACGTGCGGAGCATTCTTCTCGACTTAACATCGGGCACAAATCCGAAGGCGCTCATTCGAGACATCTCCGGCAGAATTCTTGCCACCTATCACGATTCAAGACTGCTGGACAGATATGACGTCTACGACTGCCTCCTCAATTACTGGAACGAAAAACTCCAAGATGATGTCTACGCTATCAAGGCGAGCGGCTACGAGGTCGGTCGTGAAATCGAATATGAATATGCCAAGAAGAAGACAAAGGACGAAAATGGCGAGACCATTTCCTTGGATGACAAAACCAAGGTAAAATCCTTTGACGGTGCGTTGATTCCGAGAGCAATCATTGAGCGGATATATTTTGTGCCCGAATGCGCTGCCATTACTGCTCTTGAAGAACAGGGCGGGCTTATTGAGTCGGAGCTTGACGAAATGCGCGAGGAGGAATCAGGCGAGGATGGACTCCTGCTTGAGGTTCTCAATGAAAGCGGAGATTCTATACCGAAGGCTAAGCTCACCAAGCGCATCAAGGAACTGGAAGCAAAGAAAACCTCGGAAGAAGCGGATTTGCTTGCGCAGATAGCCGAGCTCTTTGCTGACGGAAAAACTGGTGAAATCGAAGCACTGTTGAAGAAGAACACCTCTCTTGCAGTATATGAGCTGCAGAATAAAAAAGGCGTCTTCATAAAATCAAAGATCGCTGCGGCGCTCAAGGCGGCACAGTCGGATGCCGTCATGCCGGAGATTTATGCGGAAGAATATGCTGCGCTCTGCGCATATCAAGAGAAGCTGGCTGTGCTCGACGAGGCAAATAAGCAGTTGAAAGCGCTTCGCAAAGAGCTGGACGAGAAAGTTGAGAAAAAGTACGGCGAACTGACCGTGGACGAAATCAAACATCTGCTCTTTGATGAAAAGTGGATGGTTCGCCTGTCTGATGATATCGCCGGAGAGATTGATCAGGTGCTGAACGCTCTCGCATCCAAGGCGTTATTGATTGCAAAGCGCTACGAGCATACTTTGAAGCAGATTGAAGAGAAAACCGCCTCGTCAAAGGCGGCGGTTAAGGCTGCTTTGGAAAGGATGGGCTACAAATGGTAACTTATCCGCAGGACTGGAATTCGGAGTGCATAGAAAACTTAACCTCATCAATAATTACTGGTGGAACTCCGTCAACTGCTAACGCTTCATTCTGGGGAGGTACCATCCCGTGGCTGGCTTCGACAGAAATTCATCAGAAGCGGATAACCAAACCGACAGCATATATCACCCTTAGCGGTTTACAGAGTTCATCGGCAAAAATTGCCCCGAAGAATTCTGTGTTGATTGCTTTGGCAGGTCAAGGGAAAACAAGAGGTACTGCGGCGTTCCTTCAACAAGATATGGCGCTCAACCAGTCGTTAGCGGCACTGGTGGTTAATAAAAAAGCCGACGCAGAATTCCTGTTCTACTTAATAGAAGCACACTATAATGAACTAAGGGAAGTATCCTCTGGAGATGGCGGTAGAGGTGGGCTTAATAAGAAACTCCTCAGAAAATACACCATTACCATTCCAACAGATGTTCGTGAGCAGGAATCCATTGCTAAGGTGTTATCCTGCATGGACGAGTATATCGCCAACCTCACCGAGCTCATCGAAAAGAAAAAAGGCATCCGTGACGGGGCTTTGGAGGACTTGGTGAGCGGCAGGACACGGCTGAAGGGGTTTGATGGCGAATGGGATGAGTACTTATTTGATGTGTATTTCACCCTACTTTCAAATAATACCCTGTCAAGAGATAAACTGTCTCGATATGGTTCTATCGGAAATATTCATTATGGTGATGTTCTTATTAAGTACCACAGTCTTGTGACGGATAAAGATGAGATACCCAGAATTAAGACTGATATCGATACTCGGTCATTCAAGCGTCTACAATCCGGAGATGTTGTTATTGCAGATACCGCTGAAGATGATACTGTTGGGAAGGCAATTCAGATATGTGGTGTAACGATGCCTCTTGTTGGTGGATTGCACACCATTGTTTGCCGTCCAAATTATACTACTGCTTTGGGTTATCTTGGATACTATATCAACTCGAAATGCTACCATAATCAATTGCTCCCCCATATCACGGGAATAAAGGTATCTTCGATATCAAAAAAGGCGATCAAAACAACTGTATTAAGATTACCAAAGAGCATTGACGAACAGAAGGCAATCGTAGAAGTGCTCTCTTCATTGGATTCTGAGATTGCGTCCCTTGAAGAAGAAAAAGACAAAATGCTGCAAATAAAAGCCGGAGCAATGGATGATCTGCTCACCGGGCGGGTACGGCTTACGAGACAAGGAGGATAACAATGTCAGTTGATTCTGAAAGAAAACTACAAAACAAGGTCAAGCATTGGCTCATTGACGACCTCGGCTATATCTTCCTCGGCAATCTGGACGACCGGTATAACACGCCCGTCAAGGAAGAATTGCTGATTGCCAATCTTAAAAAGCGCGGCTACAAACCGGAACAGATTACAAAGGCTGTCGCCGAGCTGCGCAGCCGTGTTTCCAATCAAGCGGATAATCTCTATACGGTAAACAAAGCGGTATATGCTCTCCTCCGTTACGGACTGCAGGGCGTCAAGGATGATGCCGGACACCGTAATACCGTCCACTATATCGACTGGACGGATGCCGGAAATAACGATTTCTATGTGGCGGAGGAAGTTACCGTTCTACGCTATGACCGCACAACAACGAAGCGCCCCGACCTCGTTCTGTATGTCAACGGCATTGCGCTTGGTATGTTTGAGTTGAAGCGCTCCTGCGTCAGCGTCGGCGAGGGCATCCGACAGATGCTTACCAATCAGAAAAAAGAGAATATTGAGAGCTTCTTTGCCACAGAGCAATTTCTATTTGCCGGAAATGAAGCTGAGGGTCTGCGCTACGGCACTATTGAAACCCCGGAGAAATACTACTTACAATGGAAAGAGGACACAAAGGCAACAGATGCCCTGTCCGCAGAGATAAAGGCTATCTGTGAAAAAGAACCGACTCTACTGCGAAGTGCCATTGTGTCGCTTTGTCAGAAGGATCGTTTTCTCGCTCTTATTCATGATTTTGTGATATTTGATGCAGGTATAAAGAAAGTCGCACGGCATAATCAGTTTTTCGCCAATATCGCGGCAAGGCAGCGTATTCATGACAAAGACGGCGGTATCATTTGGAATACGCAGGGCTCCGGCAAATCTCTCATCATGGTATGGCTAACAAAATGGATTATCGAAAATGTTTCTGACAGCCGCGTTGTAATTATTACAGACCGTGAAGAACTGGACGACCAGATTGAGAGCCTGTTCTTTGACGTGGAGGAAAAGGTCGTAAGGGCGAAAAGCTGCGCCGACCTGAGAACGATACTGGACAAAAACGAGGATTCCATCGTCTGTTCTCTGATACACAAGTACGGTCACAACGCTGGGAAACAGGCGGACATCGACCAGTACCGTAAGGAATTGCTTGCAAACCTCCCGCACGGTTATAAAGCCAAGGGCAATATTATTGCCTTCATCGACGAATGCCACAGAACGAATTCCGGCAAGCTCCATGAGGCGGTTCGGACACTGATGCCTGACGCTGTGCTTATCGGATTTACTGGCACTCCTCTACTGAAAACAGATAAAAAAACGAGCCTCGCTACCTTCGGCACCTATATCCACACTTACAAATTTGACGAAGGCGTGGAGGATGGCGTCGTCCTCGATCTTCACTACGAGGCACGAGACGTTGACCAAGACTTGAGCAGCAAGGAAAAAGTCGATCTATGGTTTGACAGTAAAACGACCGGTTTGACCGACCGTGCAAAGCTACAGCTAAAGCAGAGCTGGACGTCAATCAATAAACTATACAGCTCCAAACAACGGCTTGAGAAAATTGCTTCCGATATCATCTTCGACATGAGTTTGAGACCGCGACTGAAAAACGACCGCGGAACTGCTTTGCTCGTAGCCGGAAGCATTTATGAAGCCTGCCGGTATTGGGAAATCTTCAATTCACTCGGTTTTACGAAGTGCGCTGTTGTCACTTCCTATGAGCCGAGCACACAGGCTGTAAGAACCGCTACTTCCGACCTGTCGATGCAAGGCGAGGAAGAATATAAGAATGCAGTTTACGAGCGGATGCTTGGCGGCAAAACGGTCGCAGAGTTTGAAGCAAGTGCCAAGAAGCAGTTTAAGGAAGAGCCCGGAAAGTTGAAGCTCTTGATTGTCGTAGATAAGCTGCTCACGGGATTTGATGCGCCAAGCGCGACATATATCTACATTGATAAATCGATGCGCGACCATGATCTTTTTCAAGCAATCTGTCGCGTAAACCGTCCAGATGGCGAAGACAAGGATTACGGTTATATTGTTGATTATATGGATCTGTTCCGTAATGTTCAGCTTGCCGTTGCCGATTATACTTCCGGCGCGTTTGAGGAGTATGATAAGGAAGACATCGAAGGACTAATCAAGAGTAGCTATGACGAGGCAAAAGCGGAAATGGATGGCTCACGGTCATCTCTGATTGAGCTGTTTGAAAATGTCAGTGCTCCCCAGACTGATACGGATTTTATCAGTTATTTTTGCGATTCCGGCGAGGACGAAGAAACAGCCGGACGGCGCGACCTCCTGTATGTATTAACTGCCGCGCTCTCTCGTTCTTTTGCCGTTTGCTGTGACAGGCTTGTTTCACATTACGGTTACGAGGATGCACAGGTTGATACTCTTCGTATTGAGATATCCAATTACAACCGCGTCAAGGAAATGATTCGCCTCGCGAGCTGCGATTATATTGACTTGAAGCCAAACGAGGCGGATATGCGTTATATTCTGGATACTTACATCCGTGCCAACGATACTACGGTTGTTAGTGAACTTGGTAATATGTCTCTTGTGGAATTGCTACTGAGCGGCAAGACCACCACACCGGCAGACCTTGTGAAAGACCTCCCCGGTGATGATGCGGCAAAAGCGGAAACCATAGAAAACAACCTCAAACATGAAATCGTCAAAAAAATGGGCGGTAATTCTGTCTACTACGGTAAGCTGTCTGAAATGCTCCAGAAAATCATAGACCAGCGCAAAATCGAAGCGCTTAGCTACGACGAGTACCTCCGGCAGGTGGTCGAACTTGCAGAAGCAATTCTCCATCCCGAAACGAGCATGGACTATCCTGATGAAGTCAAGGATAGCGCAGCCAAACGTGCCCTTTATGACTTCTTTGATAAGAATACTGAGCTTGCGGTTGCTGTGGACAAAGCTGTGCGCATCGCCCTGCGCCCTGATTGGAAGAAAAATTACCAGAAACAGCAGAAAATTAGAGGTGCAATCTATCAGAAGCTGATGGACAACGGCTACAGCGAAGAAGATGCAGTAAGTACTTCCAGCACTATATTTGATATGGCTCAGAGGCAGGATGAATACAATGAATGAAATCGTAGAAATCAGCGGACTTCAGATCAAAGTCCTGAAAAAGAGAAATCTGAAGAACCTGTACATCAGGGTGAATCCGCCGGAAGGCGATGTGACAGTCAGCGCTCCGATGGGCTTTCCGGATGAAGAAATCAAGCTGTTTATTCTAAGAAAGCTACCGGAAATCACAAAAGTCCGAAGCAAGATGAATGTGCAGCCGAGACAGAGTAAGCGTGAATATGTATCCGGCGAGTCGTGTTATCTGTGGGGAAAGCCTTATATGTTGCAGGTAATCTCTGGTGGAAAACACTATTCGATTGAGAAAACCCCGAATAAAATAGTCATGTTCGTTCCTGACGGTGCAACAACGGCGGGTAAAGAACAAGCTCTTACCGAATGGTATCGCACCGAATTGAAGCGCGTCTTGGAGACAGTGTTCGATGACTGCCGCAAAAGAACGGGCATAGCCGCAGATGAGGCAAAAATCAAAAAGATGAAGACTCGCTGGGGAACCTGTAATATTGATAACCGCAGAATATGGATAAACCTACAACTCGCAAAAAAACCGCCAGAGTGTCTTGAATATGTTGTTATTCACGAGCTGGTTCATCTGTTGGAGAAGAACCACACCAACCGTTTCAACGCTCTGGTTGAAGAATACTGCCCAACATGGAAGGAAGCTAAAAAACTCCTTGCAGAAATGCCATTAGATTATATCGAAGCAGGAGGCGAAATCGTAGATGAGGAGTAATCTCACCACAAGTGACATCTTTGATGTGAATAAAAGAACTGGTGGATTAATCCTCGGAAAAAACCGCCTTGATGATTATGCGTCAAAGTATTTGAGCCGCGTATGCAGAGAGGCGTTGACGACACCGATGCCTCTTCCGATAGAACGGATTTTGGCTGATGCGCATTTAACTGTGATAGAGATACCTTTATCTAAAAGCCTCGATATTTTTGGGTGCTGCTTGTTACTTGACGGAGAAGTTCAAATTTACGACAAAAGCACTGGCGGCATGAGACTGCAGTCTTTTCCAGCAGGCACAATACTTATTGACCCGGATTACGCAGCACGTTATGGCGAAGGTGCAAAAAGGAATACGTTGATACACGAGGCATTGCATTGGGAAAAGGACAAGCGCTATTTTGAGATATTACAAATAAAAAACCGAGCCGCTTCTGAAAAATTATATCCCATCATGTGCCGCCAGTCCGAAACCAATTATGTACCGCCAGAAGGCAAAAACACGAAGGAAAATGAGGTCCGCTGGCTGGAGTGGCAGGCACATCGTTTGGCACCGAGGGTGCTGATGCCTTGTGATATGTTCAAGAAAAAGGCTTTAGAAATAATCGAACATCCAGAAGTCAACGACGTTTTGCCGTTCTCTTGTGACGCTTTAATTGAAAGTCTAAGCTCTTTCTTTATGGTTTCACGTAGCTCAGCAAAGTATCGCCTGATAGAAGTAGGCTTGGAAACGGCTATCGCCCAGTTTGAAGATTATACGGATGTTTACGCCGAAATACTGGAAAGCAAGGACTATCAGCCATTAAGTCCTATTGAGGCCTTTTCTCTTGCCTCCGAAGATCCTTTGCTCAGCGAATGGATTAGCAGCGGTTCGTTTATCTACGCAGATGGGTATTTTGTGCTTGCAAGTCCTAAGTTTGTAGCCTTTAAAGCTGGCGTTCCACGGCTTACGATTACGGCAAAGAAAAACCTTCAGCGATGCGTTCTCAATATCCGTGAACAGCGATTCGCAGACTACACAAATGCGTGTAAAGACTTTGAGGGCTTATGTTATCTCTATAAGACAAATGTAGAAGCGCAGGATGTCGATAAAAGGATTTATCTTTTTGATCCGAAACTGCAAACGAACATCAAGGAACTTGACCCTGACGAATCCTATACTGCGGCATACAAGTCGATACCTGCGTATGATGAAGACGAAGAAAACCAGTTACTGGGAATGCTTGGAATGCCGAGCAAAACATTATGCCAGTGCCTATGGTTTCTTATGGAGAACAGGCATTGGACCGCACCCTCCACATTTATGGAACACACAGGATTGCACTCAAACTATCATGGTAAAATCAAAAATGACACCTACAATAATATGGGGACTGATGTTCTTATGGCGGTTTGCATAGGATTGAAACTCCGGTTGTTTCTTATAGAAAGTGTTTTTGATAAATCGCAGAATAAACTAAATCGTTTCCAAGACCCAGACAAAACGTATTACCGCATTCTTGAGCGTTTTCCTGGCGTTTCCCTGAACGACTTTAACGGGATGTTAAAAGCCGCAAAGTTGCCCGAATTAGGTACGAAAGAAAAAGTTTCATAAAGTCGATAACTCGTTGAGTTGACTTTTCATAGGCTCAACATCATAACAAACTCTCTTGAACCCCGAAAGGGGTTCTTTTTTATGCCCAAAAGCAGAAAATTCCCGTGTTTCAAGTGATTTCGGCCAACTCACTGAGTTGGGATTATAAAAATGAAATGCGCGATAATGTTGTCAGCGGTAGGAAATAAGCACCAACCGCAATCTTGTACAAAGCAATCGCGAGTGCTTGTACAACGGCGTTTCCGCTTCCTGACGAGGCTTGCTGGGAGCGACTTCACGAAGAAACGGTGATTACATGACAAAGGCTGAAAAAGAAGTGTGGGAAATCAACATCAAGAACGCGGCGGTAGCGGTCGCCGAACAGTATGGGAACGAGGTCGTTAAGTCGATCTTCCGGCGCTATGACGCTCGTGGGCTGTATGACCTTAGCCCTTGCTATTACAGCGAGGTGTTCGGCGATTTAGAGCTTATCGCCAACGACAACTAATTTCAATCGTCCCGGACAAGACGTTAAAAGGTCTGCCAGAGCAGCGGCTCATCTCTGTGGCCATGGAGATGCGTTCGTAGTCGTTGCGACGGCGACAAAAATGAATAGAGTGCCAGCTACGAACGGCTGGTCACCGATTTGAAGCGGAGAAATCCGTATGAGGTGACCATCTATGAAATTTAGATCTGGCAGTTATGCAGGTTATCTCCGCTTCGGCTTAAACGCCAGAAGGAGAAAACCTAATGCAAAACTATGACAATCAACGCAAAATCTACATTCGCAGCACCAAAACGCGGGTGCCCGTAACCGAAGAAGTCTACCTCGCGTACTATCGCCCCGTGTGGCGCACACAGAAAGCGGCGCAGAAAGCCGGTCAGTGCTTCTGTCCCAAGGGCAAGCTCTGGCTGTGCGACGGCGACTGTGCCATGTGTGAATACCGCGCCGCCGGTAACACAGTGTCGCTTGACGCACCGATGGAAAACGCCGACGGTGATGAGTTCAGCCTCATTGATACCGTTGAGGACCCGACCAGCAGCTTTGCCGACATCCTTGTGGACAGGCTCTTGCTTGAGCGGCTTCTTGACGAGCTGGCGGAGCAAGACCCCGAGGGCAAGCGCATCTGCGAGCTCATCATGGAGGGACAGTCAGAACGCGAGGCCGCTATCACGCTCAACATGGCACGCTCGACCTTTAAGCGGCGCTGGGCGGCGATCCGCGATAAGCTGGCACGTCAGATAGGAAAATAAGGCATATTCTTTCGCTCCGAGCTGGCTTCAGTTTGGGGCGAAAGATTTCTTCAAAAAAATGTGGACCACTTGGCTTTCATTTTTCCAGTGGGTAGTGAGGACAGGGAAAACAAAAAGTCCTCAGATTGGAGGAAGCCTTATGAACGACAAGAGACAAATGACCGACACCGACGAGGAACTGATCGACACTTTGCTTGCGATCAGCGTCGTGTCCAAACGGCTGGCGAGAAATCTATCCATCCTCGCTGACCAGAGCAAAGCAACGGAAGGAGGAAAAGCAGATGAGCAAAATGAGCGAGATGTCCGCGACCATCGAAGAACTGCGCAGATGTGCTGCTGTTATCAGCGACGCGGCTAACTGGTTGGCGGAGCAGTTTAGCAGTAAGGAATCGGAAACGGAAGCCGCGACTGCCGAGCCAGTGCTGACGCTGGAAGCGGTCAGAGCCGTTCTTGCGGACAAGTCTCGTGCGGGCTTCACCGCTCAGATTCGCTCTCTGCTCCAGAAATACGGTGCCGACAAGCTGTCGGGCGTTGACCCGGCAAACTACAAGGCGCTGCTTGCAGATGTGGAGGGACTCAATGATGGCACCTAAAGGACACGCACTTCCCTCTGCATCAAGCTCCGACCGTTGGCTGCACTGCCCGCCTTCCGCTCGGCTCTGCGAGAGCTATGACGATAAGGGCAGCGACTACGCTGCCGAAGGTACCGACGCCCATGCGCTCTGCGAGTACAAGCTCCGTCAGGCGCTGGGCATGGAAGCGACCGACCCGACCGAAAGTCTCAAATGGTGGAGCGAGGAAATGAACGACTGCGCTACCGGCTACGCCGCCTATGTGCTTGAACAGGTGGAAGCAGCAAAGCAGACCTGCACCGATTCTGTTGTCCTCATCGAGCAGCGTGTGGACTTCTCCCGCTGGGTGGAATCCGGCTTCGGCACAGCCGACTGCATCATCATCGCGGACGGCACTCTGCAAATTATCGACTACAAGCATGGTCTGGGTGTACTCGTGAATGCTGAGGAAAACCCACAGATGCAGTGTTACGCGCCCGGCGCTCTGGAGCTATTCGACGGCATCTACGACATAGACGCGGTGCGCATGACCATCTACCAGCCCCGCCGCGACAATGTCAGCACCTACGAGCTGTCGAAGGATGGGCTTTACCGCTGGGCGGACGACGTACTCAAGCCTACCGCTGACCTCGCTTTCACCGGTGACGGAAACTTTCTCTGCGGCGAGTGGTGCGGCTTTTGTAAGGCGAAGCACGACTGCCGCGCCAGAGCCGACACCAATCTGGAGCTTGCCCGCTACGACTTCAAGCTGCCGCCCCTGCTGACGGACGAAGAAGTCGAGGACATCCTTACCCGTGCCGACGATCTCGTTTCGTGGGCGGCGGACATCAAGGAATACGCGCTTAGGCAGGCAATCAGCGGTAAGGAGTGGCACGGTTGGAAGCTGGTCGAAGGCCGCTCGAACCGCAGGTACACAAACGAAACAGCGGTCGCCGGTGCAGTAACCGAGTCTGGCTTTGACCCCTACGAGCACAAGGTGCTGGGCGTCACCGCCATGCAGAAGCTGCTCGGCAAATCCCGCTTCGACGAACTCCTCGCGGCCTATGTCGAAAAGCCGCAGGGCAAACCAACGCTCGTGCCGGAGAGCGATAAACGACCGGCATATGAACATGCTCAGCGAAATGAGCAAGCAAAAAATGATTTTATGGAGGAAAACGATTATGAATAACAGCACTACGAAAGTCAACAACCCGATGAAGGTTATCACTGGTCCCGATACGCGCTGGTCTTACGCCAACGTCTGGGAGGCAAAGAGCATTAACGGCGGTACGCCGAAGTTCTCCGTCAGCCTCATCGTTCCCAAGTCCGATACCAAGACGGTCGCCAAGATCAAGGCGGCCTACCACGAGGGCGAAGCGAAGCTCAAGGGCAACGGCAAGACCGTACCCCCGCTGACGGCTCTTAAGACCCCTCTCCGCGATGGCGATGCTGAACGCCCCGATGACGAGGCTTACGCAAACGCTTACTTCATCAACGCCAACGCGACAACAGCTCCCGGCATTGTGGATGCTGACCGCAATCCCATTTTGACCCGCTCCGAGGTCTACTCCGGTGTGTACGGTCGCGCCAGCATCAGCTTCTACGCTTTCAATTCTAACGGCAACAAGGGCATTGCCTGCGGTCTCAACAACCTGCAGAAGGTACGCGACGGTGAGCCTCTCGGCGGCAAGGCATCGGCTGAGTCCGATTTTGCTACTGAGGATGACGACGAGTTCTTGAACTAAGGAGGGCAACGACTATGGAAACTTCTACGATTCTCTGTATCCTGCTCCTCATTCTTTACCTTGCTCTGGCGGTGTTCTGGATCGTCCGCTCGATTTTGGATGTGATTGAGGACCGCAAGCGCGAAAAGCGCAATGCACTGTGGGAAGCTGAAAGGCTCCAGCTTGAAAGGGATCGCGCTGCTCGCGATGAGGAATACCACCAGAAACGCATGGAACAGCTTAACCAGTAAACTCTGACCTGTGGGTGGTGGGAGAAATCCTGCCACCCTTTTGGTCTACGAAAGGAATGGCGTGAATGAAATCACTCAGCATAGATATTGAAACCTTTTCCAGCGTCAATCTTGCCAAATCGGGCGTTTATCGTTATGTCGAAGCGCCAGATTTTGAAATGCTGCTTTTTGGCTACAGCGCAGACGGCGGCGAGGTGCAGGTTGTCGACCTTGCCTGCGGCGAAAAAATCCCCTCGCAAATTCTCGCTGCGCTGACCGATGAAACCGTTACGAAGTGGGCGTTCAACGCCAGTTTCGAGAGGGTGTGCCTCTCACGGTATCTCGGTTTGCCAACCGGCGAATACCTTGAGCCTGCCTCGTGGCGCTGCTCTATGGTGTGGGCGGCGACGATGGGGCTCCCGCTCTCGCTGGAAGGCGTCGGCTCGGTGCTCAAGCTGGATAAGCAAAAGCTCACCGAAGGCAAAGACCTCATCAAGTTCTTCTGCCATCCCTGCGCCGCTACAAAGGTAAATGGGCAGCGCACTCGCAACTACCCCTATCACGCGCCGGATAAGTGGTCGGCATTCAAAACGTATAACGCCCGCGATGTGGAAACGGAGATGTCCATACAGGCAAAGCTCGCAAAATATCCGGTGCCGGACAGTGTCTGGGATGAATATCACCTTGACCAAGAGATCAATGACCGAGGTGTGGCGCTGGATATGACGCTGGTTAGAGAAGCTATCGCCATTGATGGGCGCTCCCGCTCAGAGTTGACCGCAGCCATGAAAAAGCTGACCGAGCTGGACAATCCCAACTCCGTGCAGCAGATGAAGCGGTGGCTTTCGGACAATGGGCTTGAAACAGATACGCTTGGCAAAAAGGCTGTTCTGGAGCTATTGAAAACCGCACCGTCGGAGCTCGCAGCGGTACTTGCGCTTCGTCAGCAGCTTGCCAAATCCTCAGTAAAAAAATATCAGGCGATGGAGAATGCTGTCTGCGCCGATGGTCGCGCCCGTGGAATGTTCCAGTTCTATGGAGCGAACCGCACCGGGCGCTGGGCTGGACGTTTAATTCAAATGCAAAATCTGCCGCAGAACCATCTGGAGGATTTGGCTGAAGCCCGCTCCCTTGTGTGCGGTGGTGACTTTGACGCTCTTGAAATGCTCTACGAGGATGTGCCGGACACGCTTTCGCAGCTTATCCGCACGGCATTTGTGCCAAGGAGTGGCGCGAAGTTCATCGTTTCAGACTTTAGTGCCATCGAAGCCCGTGTGATCGCGTGGCTTGCCGGTGAGCAGTGGCGGCAGGACGTGTTCGCCAAAGGCGGCGATATCTACTGTGCTTCAGCATCGCAGATGTTCAAGGTGCCGGTCGAGAAACACGGCATCAACGGTCATCTGCGGCAGAAAGGCAAAATCGCGGAGTTGGCGCTTAGCTACGGAGGATCGGTCGGAGCGCTCAAGGCAATGGGCGCTCTCGACATGGGGCTTGCCGAAGATGAGCTGCCTCTGCTCGTGGACGCTTGGCGGCAGTCGAATCCCCGCATTGTGCAATTCTGGTGGGATATCGACCGCGCCGCTATGGAGGCGGTCAGAAATAAACACACCAACACGACGCACAGCATCACCTTCACCTGCCAAAGCGGGATGCTATTTATTACTCTCCCGTCCGGCAGACGCCTCGCCTATGTGAAGCCGCGCATTGGTGAAAACAAGTTCGGTGGGAACTGCATCACTTACGAAGGCATCGGCGGGACGAAAAAGTGGGAGCGACTGGACTCCTACGGTCCGAAGATCGTGGAAAACGTCGTTCAGGCGACCGCCCGCTATATTCTTTGCTACGCCATGCAGACGCTTCGCTGCTGTTCCATCGTCATGCATATCCACGATGAACTTGTCATCGAAGCCGATCCGCGTATGTCGCTTGCTGCCGTTTGTGAGCAGATGGGCAGGACACCGCCGTGGGCAAAGGGACCGCAGCTTCGCGCCGACGGCTACGAGACGGATTTCTACAAAAAAGATTGAGAATTTGTGGACCACTGGGACTCGATTTTTCCAGTGGGTAGTAGAGACAGGCTTCGGGCCCGTCGTGAAAGGAGTGTTCCAATGAGTATCAACAAATTCAACAGCGAGGGTTACTATGACCCGACCGCTTATGAGGCAATGACCGTCATCGAAAAGGAAGAACGCGCACTGCGGGCTTTTCGGCCTATCGTGTATATCTGCTCTCCGTTCTCCGGCGACGTAGAGGGCAACGTCGCAGCAGCTCAGCGTTACAGCCGGTTTGCCGTGGACAAGGGCTACATACCCGTCGCACCGCATCTGCTGTTTCCGCAGTTCCTTGACGACAACAACCCGAAGGAGCGCCAGCTCGGATTGTTCTTCGGCAATGCCCTCATGAGCAAATGCGCCGAGGTCTGGGTGTTCGGCAGTGTCATCTCCGCCGGTATGGAGGCTGAAATCAAACGCGCCAAGTGGAAGGACTACCGCTTGCGCTACTTTAACGAAAACTGCGAGGAGGTTCAATAATGTACGAGATTAAAGAAAAAGAGAGAGAAATCGGCGGTAAAACCGTAACAACCTACAGCCGTGATATTTACAGTGCTAATGTTCTGGAGGTCGAAGCAGGTACCAACGGGTATCAAGGTGGAGATTCCGGTCACGGGAGCCGCACCTACTTTCGCATTGAGAATGCCGGTGGTACAGATATCGAAGCTCACTTTATTGGACCGTATGGCACTGACGGCATTGAGGTCACGCTTGGCGGCGATTGCGAGCTGGAGACGATTATTATGGCGCTGAAGTTTATCACTAAGGCTTTGGAGGACGGCGCAAAGGAGGTTTACGACTCATGTTCACCCTATACCATTCTGACTTCATCGGCAATCCCGGCAACTGTTCCTATCCGTATAAAGCGGAGATTGCCGACGCGTCGGTGCTTGCTGCCGCTGTCAGTCGAGATTACGTTTGCGCGGAGTACCGCAACAACTATTGCAGCGGCGACAACTTCATCGGCAGCGACTGCCTGCCGGTGGACTGCGATAACGACCACTCAGAGAACCCTGACGAGTGGATGCAGCCCGCTGACGTGGAGGCCGCGTTTCCCGGTGTTGCGTTTGTTGTGCATTATAGCCGGTCGCACATGAAAGAGAAAAACGGAAAGCCCGCTCGACCGAAGTTTCATGTGCTATTTCCCATAGACCACATTACGGACGCCGCCTGCTATAGTGACATGAAGAAGCTGGTCAATGCCATCTTTCCATATTTCGACACCAAGGCACTGGACGCCGCTCGGTTCTTCTTTGGCACCAATTCTCCGCAGGTGGAGCTCCACGAGGGCAGCATGAACCTGTCAGCGTTTTTGGAGGGCGATGTTTTCGACGCGGATTTGGCTGGTGGGTATAACGCCAGTCAGGTTATCCCGGAAGGTAGCCGCAACGCTACGCTCTCCCGTTTTGCCGGTCGAGTCGTCAAAAAATACGGTGACAGCGAAGAAGCGTATCAGGCATTCATGGAGGAAGCGGCAAAATGTAATCCTCCGCTCCCGGACTTCGAGCTGGGGGCAATCTGGCACAGCGCTCAGCGTTTCTTCGCAAAGGTACAGCAGCAGGAAGACTATGTGCCGCCGGAAGCCTATAACGATCCCGCCTCCTACAAGCCCGGAGATTACTCCGACGTGGGACAAGCCGAGGTACTGTCGAAGCACTTCTCCGGTGAGCTGCGCTATTCGCCTGCAACGCACTTCATCCGCTACAGTGAGCATTATTGGCAGGAAAGCGAACCGGGCGCACAGGCGGTCGCGCACGAGCTGACTCGTCGGCAGTTGGAGGAAGCCACCAAAGAATTGCTGTCGGCAATGAAGCTGCTGACGGAAAACGGTGGTCAGACAATTCTCGAAGGCGCATCCAAAAGCAAGGCAGAAAGCCTGATGAACGACACACAGCTTGAGGCGTATCACGCTTTTCTCGCAGCAAAGGCATATCAGTCCTTCGTCATTCGCCGCCGCGATTCCAAGAACATCACAGCGACGCTGAAGGAGTCGCGTCCAATGCTGGAAATATCGCCCCGTGACCTTGATGCAGACTGTTTTCTGCTCTGTACGCCCTCCGCTACTTACGACCTGAGAAAAGGTATGGATGGAGCACGTGAACACTTGCCGGAGGACTTCATCACAAAGATGACTTCGGTATCACCCGGTAATAAGGGCGCAGAGCTTTGGCAGGACAGCTTGAGCCTCATCTTCTGCGGCAATCAGGAGCTCATCGACTATGTACAGATGATTTGCGGGCTGGCTGCTATCGGCAAGGTGTATGTGGAAGCCCTGATCATCGCTTATGGCGGAGGTCGCAATGGTAAGTCTACCTTCTGGAACGCCGTCTCCCGTGTGCTGGGTCTCTACAGCGGCAACATCTCCGCCGACACACTGACAGTCGGATGCCGCCGTAATATCAAGCCGGAGATGGCAGAGGTCAAGGGCAAGCGTCTGCTCATTGCCGCCGAGATGCAGGAGGGTGCTCGACTCAACGACTCCACCGTCAAGCAGCTCTGCTCCACCGATGACGTATTCGCGGAGAAAAAGTATAAAGACCCGTTCAGTTTTACGCCATGCCACACGCTGGTGCTCTACACAAACCACCTGCCAAAGGTCAGCGCTTCGGACGACGGTATCTGGCGCAGGCTCATCGTGATACCCTTCGATGCAAAGATTGAAGGCAGCAGCGACATCAAAAACTACGGCGAGTACCTTTATCAGAACGCCGGTGAAAGCATTTTGGCTTGGATTATCGAGGGTGCCAAGAAGGTCATTGCGCTGGATTACAAAATCCCCGTGCCGGAGTGTGTGCAGAAAGCTATCGCTTCGTTTCGGGCGCAAAACGACTGGTTTGCCCATTTTCTTGAGGACAAGTGCGAGCTTGATGTCAGTTTCCGCGAGAGCTCCAGCGTGCTTTATCAGGCGTACCGGAACTACTGCATCGATACCAACGAGTATATCCGCAGTACGACGGACTTCTATTCCCCGCTGGAGGCTGGCGGGTATAGCCGTATCAAGGTGAAAAACAAGCGTTTCTTTGCCGGACTGCGGATAAAAACAGACGACGGAGATTTTGAGGATTTCCTGTCCTGATGGTTTATGGGGTAACCTCGATAAAGGTCATATACAAAAAGTCTCTAAGGAACAAAAAAATAGCTCTAAGAAAAGTTTTAGATATGACGTGCGTCAAGGTTACCCCACCTTCAAAAATCTCTGATGGAGTGAACGATTATGAGAGAAAAAGTAATAGAGAGAAAGCTGGTTCAAGCGGTCAAATCCGCTGGTGGCGTCGCACCGAAGTTCGTGTCTCCCGGATTTGACGGGATGCCTGACCGTATCGTGCTTTTACCGGGCGGTCACCTCGGCTTCGTAGAGGTCAAGGCGACCGGAGAAAAGCCGCGTCCATTGCAGCTTGCGAGACATGGACTGCTTCGGCGGCTCGGCTTCAAGGTGTATGTCCTTGACGGTGAGAGACAGATAGAGCGAATTATTACAGAGATTGGAGGTGATGCCGAATGAAGTTCATACCGCATGAGTATCAGAAATACGCTGTCGAGTATATCGAAAGCCATCCCATTTCTGCCGTACTGCTGGATATGGGCCTCGGCTGAGTAAGACGAGCATTACACTGACGGCGTTAAACGACCTGCTGTTTGACAGTTTCGAGGCGCATCGTATTCTGGTCATCGCCCCGCTGCGAGTGGCACGGGACACATGGACTGCTGAAGCGGATAAGTGGGATCACCTTCAGAGCCTCATCTGCTCCGTGGCTGTCGGTACCGAAGCGGAACGCCGTGCGGCGCTGATGAAGCCCGCCGACATCTACATTATCAACCGAGAGAACGTTCAGTGGCTCATCGAGGACAGCAAGCTGCCGTTCACCTTCGACACCATTGTGGTAGATGAGCTCTCTTCCTTCAAGAACTATCAGGCGAAACGATTCCGGGCGCTGATGAAGGTGCGCCCCAGAGTCAAGCGCATCATCGGGCTGACCGGAACTCCCAGCAGCAACGGTCTCATGGACTTATGGGCTGAGTTCCGGCTACTGGACATGGGCGCTCGGCTCGGACGGTTCATCAGCCACTACCGGCTTGAATACTTCCAGCCGGACAAGCGCAACGGGCAGGTCATCTTCAGCTACAAGCCTCTGCCCGGAGCGGAACAGCGTATCTACGACAAAATCGCGGACATCACCATTTCTATGCGCTCCACCGACCTTCTGAAAATGCCGGAGCTGGTCAGTAGCGAATACACCGTTCGGCTCTCCGATGAGGAGCGTGAGAGATACGACGGTTTGAAGTGTGCTGGGGTTGGGCTATGACGGGCTTGTCGGCTACTCGCCTATTGCGATGGCAAAAAACGCTGTGGGCTTGGCGATGGCTGCGGAGGAATACGGTGCGAAGTTCTTCGCCAATGGCGCGGCTCCGTCCGGCGTTTTGGAGCATCCCGGCACCATCAAGGATCCAGAGCGCATCCGGCAAAGCTGGCAGTCTACCTTTGGCGGCAGCGCCAACAGCAACAAAATCGCCGTGCTGGAGGAAGGGCTGAAATACACACCTATCGCTATCTCGCCAGAACAAGCGCAGTTCCTCGAAACACGTAAGTTCCAAATCAATGAAATCGCTCGAATTTTCAGGGTGCCGCCGCATATGCTGGCTGATCTTGAGAAGTCGAGCTTTTCTAATATAGAACAGCAGAGCTTAGAGTTCGTGAAATACACGCTCGATCCGTGGGTCATCCGCTGGGAACAGGCTATGAACAAGGCGCTCCTGTTTGACAGCGAAAAACGCGAGGTGTTCACCAAGTTCAATGTAGACGGCTTGCTTCGCGGCGATTACGCTTCCCGCATGAGCGGCTACGCTACGGCGCGGCAGAACGGTTGGATGAGCGCCAATGACATCCGCGAGCTTGAGAACCTCGACCGTATCCCCGCCGAGCTTGGCGGCGACCTATATCTCATCAACGGTGCGATGACCAAGCTGCAAGATGCGGGCGCATTCGCAAATACGACTACAACAGAAACGGAGGAAACCTCAAATGGACAAAACAAAACGAAGTCCCGCAAAGGCGCGTGATAAAACGCACTTCTGGAATTGGGATAACGATGAGGCATCGGGCGTCCGCACCCTTTACCTCGACGGCACAATTGCGGACGAAAGCTGGTGGGACGATGATGTCACCCCACGAATGTTCAAGGACGAACTGATGTCCGGCAACGGCGACATTGTGGTGTGGGTCAACTCTCCCGGTGGTGACTGTGTGGCGGCGAGCCAGATTTACACTATGCTCATGGACTACACCGGCAATGTCACGGTGAAAATTGATGGGTTGGCGGCGTCTGCTGCCTCAGTCATCGCTATGGCGGGTACGAAGGTGCTGATGGCTCCTACCGCACTCATGATGATTCACAATCCGCTGACTGTGGCGATTGGCGACACGGAGGAAATGCAGAAAGCCATCGCCATGCTGGACGAAGTCAAGGAATCCATCATCAACGCCTATGAGATTAAGACCGGGCAGTCCCGTGCGAAAATCTCACATCTTATGGACGGCGAAACATGGATGAATGCAAACAAAGCCATTGAGCTGGGCTTTGCAGACGGCATCTTGGAGGACGCGAAACGCGACCACTCCGAAGATGTCGTTTTTGCTTTCAGCCGCAGGGCGGTTACCGCGTCGTCGCAAGCTGCACATCCCTCGCTTCCGTGCGAGCACGAAAGCTCGCTCGTTCCGCTGCTCCTCCTTTCCCCAAAAAGTCTTACGACTTTATGGGGACCCCGTGAATCCATGAACAAGCTCATGCCCCAACCCGCTCCGAAAGCGGAGCAAAAGAAGCCGGATGCGGCGACTGGCGTGTCTATCGAAGAGGCTATGCAGAAACTGCAAGCCCGTAAATACATTTAATGGAGGTATTTTACTATGAAAAAGGTACGCGAAAAGCGTGCAAAGGCTTGGGATGCAGCAAAGGCATTCCTCGACGCAAGGGCGAAGGACGGTGTCCTCTCCGCTGAAGACAACGCCACCTACGAAAAGATGGTAGCGGATGTTGACGCGATGGCGCGTCAGATTGCCATTGAGGAAGACCGTGTGGCGCGTGACGCTGCTATGGCACAGCCCACCAGCGCTCCGCTCACCGGTAAACCCACGGACGGCAACGCGAAGCCTACCCGTCCAAGAGCCACTGATGAATACCGTGAAGATTTCGGTCGCGCTATGCGCGGCAAGCAGCCGCTTCACAGTGTGCTTTCTGAGGGCGTTGACGCTGACGGCGGTTTCCTTGTGCCGGAGGAGTTCGAGACGCAGATCGTCACCGGGCTTGAGGAAGCGAATATCATCCGTTCTCTGGCAAAAGTTATCACCACACAGGCAGAACGCAAAATTCCTATTGCGACCTCCCACTCGGACGCGCAGTGGACTGCTGAGAATGCCGCCTATGTGGAAAGTAATCCCACCTTCGGGCAGAAGCAGATTGACGCTTTTAAGCTGACTGACCTTGTGCGCGTCAGCACCGAGCTGCTTCAGGATAGTGCGTTTGACCTCGAAGCATATATCGCCGCAGAATTTGCCCGTGCCTTCGGCATTGCTGAGGAACTGGCTTTCTGCACTGGTAATGGTACAAACCAGCCTACGGGCATCTTCACTGCGAACGGCGGCGAGGTAGGCGTTACCGCCACTTCTGCGACGGCAATCACGGTGGACGAGCTGATCTCCCTCATCTATTCCCTCAAGGCTCCTTACCGCAAAAACGCGAAGTTCCTGATGAATGAGGGTACTGTGGCGCAGATCCGCAAGCTGAAGGACGGTAATGGCGCATATCTCTGGCAGCCCTCTGTACAGGCGGGTCAGCCTGACCGTCTGCTTGGCTATGAGCTCTATGCCAGTCCTTATGTTCCCGCCGCTGCCGCGAGCGCTCTGTCGATTGCATTTGGCGATTTCAAGAACTACTGGATTGCCGACCGCGCTGGCAGAACGGTGCAGAGGCTCAATGAGCTGTATTCCGTAAACGGTCAGGTTGGCTTCATTGCAACCGAGCGCGTGGATGGCAAGGTCATTCTGCCGGAGGGTATCAAGCTCCTGAAAATGAAATCCGGCTCTTAATGGAAAGGAGGCGGCGTGTGATGAGTAATGCAAGCATTACCACCCTGCTGGGAAAAGTCAAAGCAAATCTAATACTGGAGCACTCGGCGGACGATGAGCTTCTGGGGCTGTACATCACCGCCGCCACCCGTTATGCCGAGAGCTATCAGCATTTAGCTGAGAACTTTTACGACACACATCCCATGCCTACCACCACAGAACAGGCCGTTATCATGCTGTCGTCCCATTTCTACGAATCGAGGGAGGAAGCACGGGCGGCTTTTTCTCGGATAATGTGCCAGCCGGTCAGCAGGTATGGAACACCGTAAATATGCTTCTTCGGCTCGACAGAGATTGGAAGGTGTGAGTATGAGCTATGGAAAAATGAACAGCTTCATCGACATCACAGAAAGACAATCAGTTAAGGATGCGGAGGGCTTTTCGACTGAAATTGATGTAGTCCTTGCTTCGGTCAGAGCGTATCGGGAAGGTCGGCATGGCAACGAGAAATGGGCAAATCGCGCTCAGTTCTCCGAAGCCACCGATCTTTTTCGGTTTCGCTGCATTCCCGGTATCGCCGTTACCACCGCCATGACCATCGTAAACGGCGATGGGCGCTTCGAGATAACCTCAGTTGAGGATGTCAAAGGGCGCGGGATGTATATCGAAGTGCTGGCAAAGGAGGTAAAACAATCGAGGTCCCCGCAAAGTCAAATGACTTTGTGGGGAGAGGAGGAACACCGTAATGAATGAGCTTTTCGTGCTTGCACGGAAACGAATGATATGGAGGTTGTGACGACGAAGTGGCTAAAGCAACAATGAAGCTGCCGGAGGACTTTCTTATGAAGGTCTCACGGCTGGCTGAACGGACAGATGAAATCCTGCCCCGTGTATTACAGGCAGGCGGCGAGGTTGTGGAGGCAAAGGTACGAACCAACCTGCAATCGGTCATCGGCAGCGGCATCAAAGAAGAAAGCCGCTCCACCGGCGAGCTGGTCGGTGCGCTGGGCGTATCCTCTGCGAAGCAGGACAGGGACGGGAATTTCAATGTCAAGGTCGGCTTTTCCGAGCCGCGCTTGGATGGTAAAGCCAACGCTATGATTGCCGGTGTTCTCGAATATGGAAAGCACGGGCAACCCGCGAAGCCGTTTCTGAAGCCTGCAAAATCCGCCAGTAAAAACGACTGTATCGAAGCGATGAAATCCGCACTGGAGAGCGAGGTGAACAGTATATGAGCACTTACCGCTGGATACCGTGGACACAGCCGGTGCTCACCGGCAATACCGACTATGGTGAAACCTCGGCGAGCTCTATTAACAATTCGTCAGCCGGTAATCCGGCAAGCCCGTGGAAAGCCTCGGACGGTATTAAGGACGGCTCCTCGACCTCGTGGGAAGCCTCCAAAGACCAATATCCCGCTTGGTGGCTCTGGAAACTGCCCGCTATGCTCCGCGTCACAAAGCTGGTGCTGTACAACAAGTATTCCGGCTACAACTATGTGACGAAGAATGTATCGGTCTACGCAGATAAAGCACAGACGCAGCTCATCGCAAACGGCACTTTTGAAGCGGCATCGTTCTCAACGCTAACCTTTGAGTTTGATTCGCCTAAAGTCACAAACGAGCTGTGCATCGTCTGCGAGGACAGCTACAAAGAGAGCAACACCTATGTGGGTCTTGGCGAGGTTGAGATTACCGCCGAACAAGGCATTGAACAGTTCGATGTTCGGTATTTCGATTGGGACGGAATGCTTCTCAAAGAAGAAACCGTTGATTTCGGCGGTAGAGTCGCGCCTCCTCCCGACCCAGTGCGCGAGGGCTATACCTTCACCGGCTGGAGCGCCTCAACGGAGCATATCGTTTCGGATATGACGGTCGTGGCACAGTATAGGCGCAATCCACGCGAGGACGAATACCTGCTGACAACGCTCAAAACCATCGCGGATGAGCTACGCATCCCTGTAGAAACAGGCGTGTTCAAGGGTGCTGCGCCGGACTGCTACGCTGTTCTTACGCCGATGGCGGACACCTTTGAGCTGTATGCGGATAATAAACCAAACCACGAGGTGCAGGAGGTGCGCATCTCTCTTTTTGACAAGGGTAACTACCTGCGCACCAAGAATGCGCTTGTTCGCGCCCTTCTGGATGCGGACATTACAATGACCGACCGCCGCTATATCGGGCATGAGGACGATACCGGGTATCACCATTATGCAATTGATGCGGCAAAAGAATATGAAACGGAGGAATAAATCATGGCAACTATTGGTCTTGACAGACTGTATTATTCAAAAATCACCGAGGATGAAAACGGTAATGAAACCTATGCGACCCCGATACAACTGGCGAAAGCCATCTCCGCAGACCTTGCGGTGGAACTTGCCGAAGCGACCCTTTATGCTGACGATGGCGCAGCAGAGATTGTCAAGGAGTTCAAGAGCGGGACACTCTCCCTTGGCATCGACGAAATTGGTACAAGTGCAGCTTCCGACCTGACGGGCGCGAGCATCGACGACAACCATGTGCTGATTTCCGGCAGCGAGGACGGTGGCGATCCTGTGGCTATCGGATTCCGCGCCAAGAAAGCCAACGGCAAATATAAGTATTACTGGCTGTACCGCGTGAAGTTCGGTATTCCGGCAACCAACCTCGCCACCAAAGGCGACAGCATTACCTTCTCCACGCCCACGATCGAAGGCACAGTGCTGCGCCGCAATAAGCCGGATGCCAACGACAGACATCCGTGGAAGGCGGAAGTGACTGAGGGCGACCCCGCTGTGAACGCTTCTGTCATTACAAGCTGGTACACTAAAGTGTACGAGCCGGAATTTGCATAAGGAGGACAACAGAAATGAATAAGGAACGCACAGCCGTCATCTCTGCGGGTGGCAAGGAGTACACCCTTCTGCTTACCACAAGAGCCACAAAGGAAATCGCGGGGCGCTACGGTGGTCTTGAGAACCTCGGCGAGAAGCTGATGAAAAATGAGAATTTTGAAATGGCTATCGGTGAAATCGTCTGGCTCATCACGCTGCTTGCCAATCAGTCTATTCTCGTTCACAACCTGAAGGATAAGGAGCACCCGCTCCCACTGCTTTCTGAGGACGAGGTGGAATTGCTCACCAGTCCGTTGGACTTAGCGGATTACAAAATCGCCATCATGGACGCTCTCTACAAAGGCACAAAGCGAAACGTGGAAAGTGAACAAGACCCAAAAAACGCGGAGGTCGGGTAACAGACGAGGAGCTGTTTACCCGACTTTTGTATTACGGCATGGCGCTTCTCGGAATGTCGATGGACGAGGTGTGGCTCACGCCGTTCGGCCTGCTGCTTGACCTGTGGGAATGCCACAAACAGTATAACGGTCAGGCAAAACCGAAGCGTGAGTATTATATCGATGATATCATCCCTGCCGGAATATGATTTCATGCCGTTATCGGCAAATATCTTATTTTATTTGCGAATAATCCATTGATTTCTTGCCGATAATATGCTATAATAAGCAGGAAAGCAAAGGAGGCGGTCACGTGAACTATTTGTCGGTAGCGGAAACGGCAAAAAAATGGAATATGTCAGAGCGCACGATACGCAATTATTGCGCTCAGAACAAGATACCCGGCGCATTCCTTACGGGCAAGACGTGGAACATCCCGGAAAGCGCAGCGAAGCCGGACAGGATAAACGCGCGTACTGCTGCACCGAAAACGCTGCTGGATATTTTGAAAGCGGAACAGGCGGCAAAAATCTCCGGCGGCATTTATCACAAGGTGCAGATCGAGCTGACCTACAACTCTAACCACATAGAGGGCAGCCGCCTCACCCACGACCAGACGCGTTATATCTTTGAAACGAACACCATCGGCGTGACCGGTGAAACGATGAATGTAGACGATATCGTGGAAACGTCGAACCACTTCAAGTGCATCGATATGATCATCACACAGGCAAAGTATGCGCTTTCAGAGAAGTTCATCAAGGAACTGCATCTCACGCTCAAAAGCGGCACCAGCGACGCCCGCCGCGACTGGTTTGCCGTGGGCGATTACAAGCGGATGCCAAACGAGGTGGGCGGCAGAGAAACTACGCCGCCGGAGGAGGTTTCCGCCGCAATGGATGCGCTGCTTATCGAATACAATGCGGTCAAGGAAAAGACACTGGAGGATATCATCGGTTTTCATGTGCGCTTTGAGTCCATCCACCCATTCCAAGACGGCAACGGGCGTGTCGGGCGGCTCATCATGTTCAAGGAATGCCTGCGAAACGGTATCGTTCCCTTCATCATCGACGACGATATGAAGCTGTTCTACTATCGCGGCCTGCATGAATGGAACAATGAAAAAGGCTTCCTGACCGATACCTGCCTTGCAGCACAGGACAAATTCAAGAAGCATCTGGACTATTTCAGGATTAGGTACTAAACGAGAAATCGGAATTTATCAAATGAACTGAAGGGTTGGCAATAAAATGAATATCATTATACGTGAATATAAAAAATACGACTTAGAAGAAATGATTGACATATGGAATGAAGTGGTTGAGGATGGTATCGCATTTCCTCAAGAGGAACTGCTGACATATAAGCGGGGGAAACTTTCTTTAGTAGTCAGACTTATTGTGCTGTTGCAGAAAACACAGATAACGGGAAAATATACGGTCTGTATATTTTACATCCTAACAATGTCGGGAGACGAGGGAATTTCTGGTACTTCAACGAAATACCGCACTGGCTTCAATCAGATGATTGAAGGTGCGCTTGACGGAAAAATCGACCTGATTGTGACAAAATCCATCAGCAGGTTTGCCCGCAACACCGTTGACAGTCTCGTGACCATTCGAAAGCTCAAGGAACACGGCGTGGAATGTTTCTTTGAAAAAGAGAATATCTACACCTTCGACAGCAAGGGTGAACTGCTCATCACGATCATGAGCTCTATTGCGCAGGAGGAAAGCCGCAGCATTTCCGAAAACGTCACATGGGGACAAAGAAAACGCTTCGCGGACGGAAAGGTTTCCATGCCATACAAGCATTTTCTCGGCTATTGCAAAGGTCCTGATGGACAGCCCCAGATCGTCGAAAAGGAAGCAGCGGTTGTACGCAGCATCTATCTGATGTTCTTGGAAGGACACGCGCCGACCTACATAGCAAAAATGCTGACAGATAAGGGTATTCCTACACCGACAGGTAAAACGAGATGGTCGTGCAGCAGCGTGGAGAGTATTCTCACCAACGAGAAGTACAAAGGAGACGCCCTTCTGCAGAAAAAATTTACCGTGGACTTCCTTACGAAAAAGCAAAAGGTCAACGAGGGTGAAGTTCCACAATATTATGTTACAGACAGTCACGAGAGCATAGTTTAGCCAGAGGTTTTTGAGCTTGCTCAATATGAGTACCAACGACGCAGAGAAAAGGGCGGTTATCAGAGCCATTCTGACAGTCCGTTCTCCGGACATATAGTCTGCGGCGATTGCGGTGCATATTACGGTCACAAGGTGTGGCACTCAAACGATAAATACCGGCGGCTGGTTTGGTACTGCAATAAGCGATATGGAAAAGGGGCAGGTGACGGCCTGCGGTGTAAAACGCCCCACCTCACGGACAAGGAGATCAAGTCCGTTTTCGTGGGCGCAATGAATGCGGCGCTTTCGAATAAACAAGAAATTCTAAACAGTTGCCGCATAGCAGTAAAGTTTCTTACAGACACCAGCGGCTTGAATGCAGAGCTTTCTACTATTGAAGCGGAGCGAGATGTTGCTGCCGAGCTTCTGCGCAAGTGCATAGACGAAAATGCTCATGCCGAAATCAGCGAGGCAGAATACGAAACAAAATACATGGCCTTAGTGGAGAAATACGAGACTCTCAAAGGCAAATGCGAAGGCGCAAAAGAAAAAATCCTCCAGCGAAAGCTGAAGGCAAACCGGATAGAAGCATTCTTCAAAACGCTTGAGACAAGCGACCTCATTACTGAGTTCGATGAGGGACTTTGGAATGCGACAGTAGACACTCTGACAGTTTACAGCAAACAGAAAATTATACTCAGGCTGAAGGATGGCACGGAAGTTGAATGGCACGTGTAAAAAAAGGCCGCAGGCCAGAAACGAGAAATGTCGTTTCGAGAGCCTGCGGCTTATTTTATACGCATTTTCCTGCGGTTGCACACCCTTGACACGAAAGGGGTATGGCTGACATTTTGGGTTAGAGCGGAATATCCCAGTTGCAGTTTCTATCAAGGAAGCCTGTGATCATGCGATTTTTCAAACGTCAGAGGGGCAAATATGACGGTGCGGCAAAGAGCCCTGCAACCGCTACCGCGTAAAAAACCCGCAAATACAGGCTTTTGGCAACAAAAAAAGTACCTCATAGGAAATACACATTGTATCCCTTATGAGGTACTTTTATGGTGGAGGCGAGGGGAGTTGAACCCCTGTCCGAAAATCCATCAGCAGCACTTTCTACGAGCGTAGACGGTAATTTAAAATTCCCTCCGTCGCGCCCCTGCCGTCAGGGTCGCGCTTTCAGTAGCTTCATGAATCCCACCTGCGTCAAAGCTTTCGCAGGCTGGTTCCCCACATTAATGACGCCCGCAACCGCCGTCGTGGGCAACGGCGGGCGAACGGTTGCCGTCAATTAAGCGGCAACGGGTAAAGTATTATTTTCGCCAGTTATTATTCTGTCCCGCTTTTAACGAAGCTCGGGGCTTCGGCTCGCTTATACTGCCCCCGCGATCCCCGTCGAAACCATGTACGCCCCCGTGAAGCATATCTGGCGGCAGTGCTTTGACATTATTATACCACGCCAATGAACAATTTGCTACATCCCACTTCGCGCATAATTCTGGATAATATGCGAGCTTGCCCATCTTATGTATGATTCAACCTCGGTTGCGCGACATTTCGCGCCAATACGTCAGGTTTGATTAAACTCTAAAGAAAAAGAAGCTGTAACGCGAAAAACCTTTCCTAAATAATGAAGCGAACCATATGCAGGCTCTTACGGGCTAAGGACCGAAACGCCAATTTGGGTGCATGGCCAGATTTAAAACCATGCCGTTGAGCGGCTGATATTGTAATTTTATATGCCGTTATTATCGATATACCACGCTTAACGCAGTGTGCAAATAAACGTTCCAATAAAAGCTTCGTTTTGCGCTTGCAATTATCAAAAAAGTAATGCTATACTATAATCAGTTAAAGGTTATATAACCTAATGTAAAGTTGAAAGAACAAAAGTCAGTCAAAAGTCCCATGGATCTATGGCGCGCGTTTTATATAATTGGTTAAACGTTAAAATTCATCTATATACATAAGTTGACAGCATATGACAAAACAAGCCGTTTATATTGTATCAATTTGTAGTTATAATTATATTAATATATGTTATAATCAAATATGGATTAATCATGCCGGTATGACGCATCCAAATATTAATTATAAAGGAGAAGGAACATGTTTAACAAAGGAAAGGCCTCTGTAGCCTTAGCAGTGTTGATGTGCGTGCTGTTGTGCAGTTCAGCTGGAGTCTTAGCATATGGGGCTGAACATGAAGACCTCGTCTATTCACCGGAAATCCCCGGTGAAATGCAGCCGTACACGTTGATTGAGTACGTTACCAATCAAAGCTACGTTATCATTGAGGGCGGGCCTGTAAAATCCCCAAGCAAAATAGAGATGTCCGACGTTCAGAGGAATTTGCTGGAGCAGGCTAAGCGGAACGGTTCCTACTATACCGCCATACATGAGGAATATCCAAGTCCGGTAAAGGGCGTAAGGGTACAGTATTCAAGCGACGGGTTTATTCACGACATAGTATTCCCTGAGGGCGTGGAAAACCCGCTTTTGCAGCCTAAACAGCCTCTATCCGGCATGGTAAACGCCGGCGCGGAGCCTGTTATCCTTGTTGATGCCGACGGAACCGGTATAGAGATGGAAATCATAGCGGTATGGGGCAATCATAGAAATACGCTGTACAAGGTATTGAATACCCCCAATAACAAGGGCCGGTACGGCATAGGACGGGCCACGACATTCAGCGACAAGATTGGCCAGGCGAACATAGTATTGGAAAAGGGCCATGTAGCCACCAGTCTAAAATATGATAACATAGACGTAAGAACCGTGGTAGGCGTGGTGGCCATGGTAAACGGGTCTAGTAACCCAAGGGCAAAAGATATGATAAAAGCGGACGCTGGCGGCATGCCGGACGCGATACTGGATATATGGAAAACGGGCGTTGAATACTGGGGCTATACATGGAACAGCTCCTTCTCCATGCCCGGCACAACCCAATACAGCCATAACTGTAACATCATAACGTGAGGTCTTAGCATATGAATAAGATGAGAATTGTTATTTTTCTGATAATCTCATCTATCGCATTCGGGTGCCTGGCGCCCGGATGCGGTAGCGGGGATAAGGACGCATTGGCCGGAGATAAGACGGATTATTATATCACCTTTACCGTGACCCACGGCACATATGAAGAGCGCAACCTGGAAAGCGACGTTTACTATTATAATCCGGGCAGCAGGGAGCTGAAAAAGGTGGCTGTCGTTCCATATAACGCGCAGTATCCCCTTACGGTGTATGATAAAAAGCGGGATATCGTCTTCTACTCCGCTAAAGCCGCCTCGGGCGTAGGCGACCAGCTATATGCTTATGACTATAAAAAGGGTGAGCAGACCCAGCTCACGGACAACATATTTGCCATAAATCACATTATACCCCTGGACAACGGCATACTGCTGGGCCAGGTACCCTTCGGAACGCCGCACATTGCGATAAACCCATACCTGTACGACGATGAAAAAAGGGAGCTTATCAACTGGACCTGGGAACAGGATTACCATTTCAACAACATGTTCTATAACATTAGCAGCGGCCTGATAATCGGCTCCGCATATTCAGCAAGTGAAGGCGATAGGCGTATAGCGAATCAGGACGAGGAGGATTACGTAGAATGCGACAATCATGTATTTATCATCGACGATAAGGGCGGCAAAGAGCTGTTTATGATTGAAAACAACGATATACTCAACCTTATCAGCGTCAAGGACAAAATAATATACGGTTATAATAAGAGCGGCTTTCTTACCTATGATATAAAAACAGGCGAACAGGGCTTTTACAACCCTGAAATCATTGAAAAGCTGCATGAGAAGCAGGGCAACAAAGCCTGGACGTTTTTGTACATAACGGACGATGAAAACGACTTTTTCGTGCTTGGCTCTAAGGATGGAGGCACATGCCTCTACCATTACAATAAGCCAAACGACGAATTGATAGATATTTACACAGCCGACATCAGCCGTGAACAGCTTAACAACGCCATAGTGCTCCCCGAGAAATGATTGAGGACAGGTCAATATGAATGCTAATACCGATAAAAAATCCAATAGGCGGGCACTTATCGTGCTGCCTCTAGCTGTATTCGCAATAGCGGCGATTATAGTGATTTTCAGTGCAATACCGTCCTTAAGGGCGCTGGTGTTCGAGCGCAAGGAACCATCCCCCGTATTTGCCGATATCGCCGCTCCAGAGCCCATCGCCGGCGAGCCGATCGAGTTTGATTTTGACGAGTACATCATCAAGGATAATATGTTCATAGTTCAAAACGGCGGAAAACCGCAGGCGTTTGAACTGATAAACGGACGGCTTGAAAGCGCGGCTGTAAAACCCTTCAGCGGCACGTTTAACTATGAGGATTACAGCGTTAATTTTCATTTTGACTATGTTTTAACTGAAAACAGCTTTACGTATTTTGATGATGACTATGAAAACCCGTTTACTATTGATCTATTGCTTTTGGATAGGGAGCACAGCACTTGCGTAATAAACATACTATACGTTGCTGCCGGCGATGAGCGTATACCCGTGTTTAACGCATATGTTTTAAACCTGTCAAGCGGCGAAATGCGGGAGATCGCGAAGCCCGACGAAACTAAAGGGGCGCCTGGCATCATATGGGCCATAGCCGAGGAGGTTTCTCCGGACGGCAAAAAAATCCTTTACTATACAAACCGTGAAACCTATCAGGAGGATAAAGCATATTCGTACTATGTTCTGGACCTGGATACAAGCCATGAAAGCCTGATAACAATCCCTGAGGAATTCATGGATGATCCCGATAAGACGTGGCTTATCAAAAAACCTGATTCAATATGGTGGAGCGACGACGACAGCGTAATATTCGACTATATATTTAAGTACTATAACGAAACGGCCGAGCAGAAAACCGATCATATGCAGTACGTAAAATATTCGGTATCTGAAGGTAAATCAGAGATCGTCGAATCAAGCCTGATACAGGTCGAGCATAAGGATTCAACTATATACTCCCCTATCAGGGAATGTGAATTTGCTATCCGGAGCGATGGCCATAACTATGTCTTCCTCAACAGGCTGACGGGGGAGTTATTCAAATTGGAATTGACCATAGATGATAATTTAAACTCTGAATACCAAAGAGTAGTTGGCAGCTTCGATTTCTTTACTTTAAGCGTATATGAAGAGGATGAACTGCCGCAGCAGCTGATACTGGTGGATATCAACGGCAAAAAGTCCTATCTGATTGATAAAACAAATTTGGAAAACGGCATGGCTGTCGGTTATATAGCTTATTATATTAACGGCTGCTTTGTCTATACAATCATTGATAATAATTACGGCGAGAGCATCTATGCGGTTATGCCGCCGCGTTAATGGTTGTTCTGAGCGGCCGGACAAAGGAGGGATATTATAAAAAAGCATACCACCAGGGGGTCGCCCGCCCTGGTGGCGCCGTGTATATAAGCGCCGCCAATTAGCCATGTAAAGCGGCTAATTGGCCCGCCGTACGGCTTTAAAATCGCTTTACGGTCAAATTAACCAATTAGCAGCAGTTATTGCAACCACAGCCGCAGTTGTTATTTTCCTGTATGCCGAAGCCGCAACCGTCATTTCCGAAAAATCCAGCAAGAATCAGGATGATGATCCACCACCAGTTGTTGTTGTTGTTACAGCCACAGCCACAGCCACAGCCATCGTTACTCTCAGCAAGGAGCAGAAGGATGATGATCCACCACCAGTTGCCACAGTTGTTTCCACAGTTAAACATCGCGAGTTGCCTCCTTAAAATTGTCTGTATGCCGCCGGTCTTTTAAGCCGCCAGCTACCACATACTACGCGGATCCGGCTAAATGTGTGCGACGCTAATGGTTTTAACTGATAAAAACATTTGCTTTGCGGACAGGCCATTTTAATAGCAAACGCACCAGCATATAAAGCTGCTGTAAAGTGAATAATATTAACTGTATTAATTAAGCATTAGTATTAATAATATGTCGTTTATACAATTATTCGCTTATCCGATAAAAAACATGTTGACATGGCGCAAAAAAGCCGTATAATAGTATATGCAACTGTGCTCGGTTCGTCTAGTGGCCTAGGACGTCGCCCTCTCACGGCGAAAACAGGGGTTCGACTCCCCTACCGGGTGCCACATCGGAGTAAAGTCCGCTTTGCTCAAAAGCTCCCCTATCCGTTCTGCGGCTGGGGGTTTTTTGTGTCGCTCTTTTACTAATCCTCTCGCGCAAAATGTCACGCCCGCTTCGACTACACCCTTTTTAAGCGCAGGCATCGCGCCCCCGCTTCGCCGCCAACTTTTGCGGTCCGCGCTTTCGGCGCGGTAAGCCCGCAAAATATGGCCATGCGGCCTTTCGCTGAGTGCTTGCGCTGTATTCATGGGGCTCCGCCCCAAACCCCGCCCAAGGGGACTTTTTGTAAAAAGTCCCCTTGGGAATCCCGAAAAACAACGTTTGACTTTTATTGTTTGGGTCTTCATCGTTTGCTCTCAAGGTATCAAAAGGCCGGCGTACACGCCGCCTACTCGCCTTCGGCGTCGCGAAGCGCTTGTTCAGCGCATCGCGAGCTTAACCCGCAAATAAGGCCATAAGGCCTTTCGCTAAGTGCTGTACAGCACTTAGCGAGTTCAACCCGCAAAACATGGCCTTTGGTTGCAAGCAACTATCAGGCCATATTTTGCTATCAAGGTATCAAAAGACCGGCGCGCATGTCGCCGGCTTTTGATGAATTGTACTTTTTGAGGACGTACCCAAGTTATGTTCTCTGATTTCTGATGGATTGTAAAATTGGGCGATGTTCTCAAGCCTATACTATTCCCTGTGCATTTTTGGGAGTTCTTAGAACCTTTTTTGCAAAAAAGGTTCTAAGCCGCCGGAGGCAAAAAGCCCTTGATAATCCCCGGGTTTTTGACGGTCTGGATACTACACGTCCTTTTGCATATTTTCCCTTAATATTTGCATGAGACTGAAATCCCAAAGGTTGTTTGCCGTGCCTTCAAGCGTTCCAAAGCTGTCGAATGCAACGCCGTCGCTGCCGAACCCTATTGAGCAGGAGTCCTCGGATATGATCTGGTCTATCAAAAGGATGTCGGATTCCGTATCCATCAACAAAACAGGGCTTTCCTGCCGTCTGCGCACGTCGTTTACATATTGCCTTACAGCCGCTTTGGCCTTCGCGCCGCATGAGGGTTCGGGAATGAGCACGGCAAAAGCGCATGAGGCGTTTACAACCCCGTCGAGCCATGTCCCAGACATAAGGGCGCCGGCGTTTGCATCGCCGTAAAATAAATAGGCGGAGTAAAGCATCCTTCTTTTATGCAATTCCGAAGCGGCTAAGGCAAATTCCGGATTTGACGAAAGAACGGCAGTCATCACATTTTTATGCAAAGAAACCTCATCCAGTACCGCGCTGCCGAGATACGCGGGTTCAGTAAACAGCACAAACGCGCAGTCGTGATATGCGCTTAAAAGCGGCGGGATTTCAGCAGCAGAGCCGTTATTACAAAAAATTAAATACGTAAATATGCCAAGACTGCGTCCCTGCTCCACCATATGACATATCCTATCCACACCGAGCCTTCCCCTACGGTCCAGTACAAACGATACTGCCCAGGGGATGTTGAAGCCATAGCTGCACTCGTTGTCCCTGATAAGCTTCGCGCCGTTGGTGCACCCGTTATAGCCCAGGTTGAAGCCGAATGTCTTTATGGTTTCATGGTCGACCTTTGCGACAATATTTTTTACAAGGGTGTAGTAGGCGCTGTTCTCATTCTGCATCATGGCCTGGAATGTTTTAAACAGCGACCTCTGGAAGCGTCCTTTAGTATACTTGAGCACAAGGTCGATAAGGTTGCGGATACTGCGGTTGGCGTCGTTTTCTATATCCCGAATGGCCTTATCAATGGCCGAACTGACGATCGCGCGGGTAAAGTCAGGCTTTTTCAAATCAAAAAATTCCCTTCCATCATATACTACTACTTGAAAATGATAAGTTACTTTAGCGGCTGGATAAAGGGACATTTCTATTGATCTGTCCCAAAAGGTAACAGTGCTTTCATAGGTGTCGTGTTTTTGCTTAGCGCGGGATAATTTTTCGAGGACGCCGAGAGCTACGCCGCGTTAAACTATAACCAAGGCCGTATGGGATTTGAAGGGAAATGCCGATATGAGTGTCAGAATGGGTGAAAACCGTGAAGGTTTCGTTCTTTGCGGTAGCCGCCGCACGGGAGTCCCAAGGGCGAGGGGAAAACCCGTAACCTCAATAAAGTAGTGCAGCCGCTTTGTTGGCACGCTGTATCTACAATGGATCACGACGGCGAATGCGTAAAGGGATGCAGAGTTGAAGGAAGGCGCTATCTGCATAGTGGATATGAAGCCCTGTGCGCTTTCCATTATTCGGATTCAAATATACACGAAAGAGCGCTGCTGGAGGCTTACCATTCGCTCCTGTTTATGGCATACTATGAAGGCCAGCCGTTCAATGCGGAGCGTCTTATATCCTGCCCGCCGCTTGACAACCCTGCTGCGCCGGCCGGCATGGCGGATAAATCCGGCGAATGTCCACGGCCTTTTGGGGCCAAGTGTGAATGCGCGGCATAGCCGTGGGCGCCGGTTGCGGACAGGCTGTGGGCATGTTCACATAATTGCGGCGAATGCGCCTCGAATAAAGAAAGGATAGGGGAATACGCGGCGTCCGACGGTTGATAATAGGGCGGATTGAGACGTCACGCCCCCAAACGCGCAATGGAATATACCATAAAACACTACGACGAGTTCAAATCGCGCCTGATTGGCCTGTCCGACGAGAAATACAGAAGGTTTAATGAAGGACTGATACCCGGCGCTGAAAACACATCATACGGCGTAAGAGTTCCTCATATGAGGGGGCTTGCCAAGGAGATAGCCAATAAGGAAGACTGGAGGGGGTTTCTCAGCATTGCCCAAAATGACAGTGCTTACGAGGTTAAGCTGATTTCGGGCATGATAATAGCATACGCGAAATGCGGCATTGAGGAAAGACTTCAATATCTGACGGATTATATCCCCAGGATAGACAACTGGGCGGTGTGCGACGTCGTTTGCGCAAGCATGAAGTGGATTGCAAAGGAACGCGGCCGGATGTATGATTTCCTTCTGCCGTATTTAGGCTCAGCAAGGGAATTTGAGCTGCGCTTTGCCATCGTCATCCTGATGAACTATTTTTTGACTGATGAATATATAGACCAGGTGCTGGGGTGGTATGGTGCTATCAGCCATGACGGATATTACGTCAAAATGGCAATAGCCTGGGCTCTGTCGGTCTGCTTTGTAAAATACAGGGATAAAACGCTCAGCTTTCTCAATACCAGGCCCATTGATAATTTCACATACAACAAGGCTATTCAGAAGATGCTGGAATCCTATCGCGTAAGCGGCGAAGACAAAACCATGCTGCGCGGCATGAAGAGGAGATAGCCGCCGGGGTGGACCGCGCCGCTGCCGGCTTGGTCTGTATAGGGGCTTTACAGCAGCCTTAGGCCGCCGCCGTTTAACTGCAGCTCACCTTGCCAATGGCGCCAAGTTTATCCGCACGTCCTACGGGAGTTTCTGGGAGCTTTTATGACGTCAGACGTGATTAAACGGCGTTTAGGGTTCGTATACCCCCAACGCTGTTAAAATCTATTTTTTTAACCAACCATTCAATCAGCGATTCAATGGGAGAGGAGAGAACCATAAATATCTTTAGCGGCAGCTGTGATAAATAGAATGAAATGTACGCGCTGCTGGAGCAGCGCGTACAAATAAGAATGGCTAAGCTGATAATAAGACGGCATATCAGCAAAAACAGTCCTGCTATTTGCGCGGCGATGCGCAAAACGGCATAATGCGGCGCAACCGCTGCCAGAAGCGCGTTAAACGCCCTGTCATTGCTGGATTCGCGGCGATGCGCAATTCGAATGACAAACCCGCTCGGAGGAGTAAGCGTAATCAATGCATAGAGCAACAGACATATTGCCGTTCCGGCCGCCCCCGCCATCAGGGAACCGCCCCACGCAAAAAAGAATAAAAGGAATATTAAACAAAGATGTCCGCGACAGTAAAACCAATAACAACCTTTGCCGACATGTTAACGCCCCCTTGGTGGATCGCTCCAAGATTAACAACCAGGCCTGTGACGTTTAGCGGCTCGACGAAATAATTTCAGGTTCCTGACGCATTGTTCTATGTTGCCGCCTAATATTATCAAGCGCTATAAATGCAAATTCCGCCAGCGCATATCGACAAAACATAAGCCCACTTTAAAAGCGGTAACCTGAGGATCAGTCCTCCGCGTTGGGTTCCCGCCACGGGTTGCTTTCAAGTATGAAATCAATTCCCGCCTTAGTCATGCGTATATGAGGCTGGCCGTCGCATTCGATCATGTATTTATAGCTGCTTTCGTTGCGGCAGACCCGGCATGCAATCACAAATCCGTGACTGCCGTCGTTACAGCCCAGGTCTATGGAATAAAACCTGTGCTTTTCCAGCCTACGGGTTGATTCATAGACGTGGCTGCTGCAATGGGCGCAAAACATATCAATTACCTTTTCATATACATGTCTCCCATCGTCATAGCTGTATAAATACATCTCCCTTTTTACGGTGCCGTAGTTGAGCCTTCCACAGCGGCTGCAGTTTTCGTCGACTGAATAATGAAAAAATATATCGTATGTGGGGACGAAGCTTAGCGCCACCATAAGCGCGGCCAGAAGGACAGCTACGAAGCTTCTCATCGTTTTAGTTCACCTCTTTAGATTCGTGGACTGCATGTGATCCTGCACAATGCTGTTTCATGAAAGGTTTCATGTTTTTTATTGAAAGCCTTTTGACCAATATACTGGTTCAGGCTCAATACATAGTGCAAACAACTTATAAATACAAAATACATCACTTATTCAATATAGTCAACCTTAGACGACATAAAACAACATAATTAGTACGATGAAATTCGATTTTTATTCCTATAATTATGGAAATGGCGCTCAGGCGCCGCTTTTTTTCGGCTACAGCACAGCCAACGCCTTTAATGCCACAACAAAACATTGACCTGCACGCGATACGCCAACAAGGAATAATAACTATCAAAGGTTGTTCATCGATCAGCTTATGGCCAGTTATATACTGCCTGCCGTCATGTTTTGGGACAGCCAAGGTGCATAGACGCGCAATTTAATAGACATTTTTACACCGCTGCCCCCATTTTGAGGAAAGGCGCAAAGCGCGGCCGACGTTAAACCCATTGACGAAAGAATTAACCGCCGGCCAGGATGATGAAAGGGGAGACGTTGGCGCGGCATGTGGGAGCGGCCTTATAACGAATACACTGATTATAACATAAATGGCCCAGATGTAAATTGAATACATTCGATAAAAAGGATATAATTTCACTATAATTATTTTAAGGCGGACCGTTTAATATGTTTATTTCGGATCTTCATATTCATTCAAAATATTCGCGCGCGACCAGCCGCGACTGTGTGCCCGAGTATCTGGACCTTTGGGCAAGAAAGAAGGGCATAGCCCTGATAGGCACGGGGGACTTTACGCATCCGGCATGGCGGGCCGAACTAAGGGAAAAGCTTACGCCGTCTGAGGAGGGGCTGTACGCGCTGAAGGAGGAATTCAGGCTTGAAGGCATTGGGAACAGCGCAGACTCCAGGCCGCGTTTTATGGTTTCTGGCGAGATAAGTACGATTTATAAAAAAAACGGCAGGGTGCGCAAGGTGCACAGCCTTATACTCCTGCCGGGCCTTGACGAGGCCGAGGAGCTTTCGGCAAGGCTAATGGCCATAGGGAATATCCGCTCCGACGGCAGGCCGATACTGGGCCTTGACTGCCGCGACCTGCTTGAAATAACCCTTAGCTGCTGCCCCAGCGCGGTATTCATCCCAGCGCATATATGGACGCCCCATTTTTCACTGTTCGGGGCGTTTTCGGGCTTTGATTCGCTTGAGGAGTGCTTTGACGACATGTCTAGCCATATCCATGCCCTTGAAACGGGGCTCTCATCCGATCCGTCCATGAACTGGCGCGTTTCCGCCCTTGATTCATACGTCCTTGTATCCAACTCTGACGCGCATTCACCTTCAAAACTCGGGAGGGAGGCCAATATAATCAGTACGGACATGTCGTATCCAGCCGTGGCCAAAGCGCTTAACGGCCAGGGCGGCCTGACGGGAACGATAGAATTTTTTCCAGAGGAGGGAAAATACCATTATGATGGGCACCGTGCCTGCGGCGTATGCCTGTCTCCATTGGAAACGAAGGAGGCTTCGGGCAGATGCCCAATATGCGGGAAAAGGCTGACCATAGGCGTACAGCACCGCGTGGACGAGCTTGCGGACAGGAACGAGGGCTTCAGGCCCGACGGCGCTAAGCCCTTTGAAAGCCTTGCGCCGCTTCCGGAGGTAATAGCCGCGTCAACAGGCTGCTCAACGGCAAGCGTAAAGGTGAGCGCCCTCTATGAGCTAATGCTCAGGGAGCTTGGCACTGAGTTTTATATACTGAGGGAAGCCGAGCTTGCCGACATAGGGCGCGCGGCGGGACCCTGCGTCGAGGAGGGCATAAGGAGGCTACGCATGGGCAGGGTTCAGCGAACCCCGGGCTATGACGGCGAGTATGGCAAAATAGAACTGCTGAGCCGGCAGGAGATAGATACCATTGGCGGACAGCTGAGCTTTTTGGGCATTCAGGGACCCAAAAAGCGCGCGGCTTCCGGAACCGCCGCCAGACGGCTGGACATGAGCAAAGCTGCACAGAAAGAAGAGACGAAGCTGTCCAGCGGTCTAAGCCCGCTGGACAGCCTGAACGAAACGCAGCGCCAGGCCGTAACGTCGGGCAGCGCGCACACGGCCGTAATAGCCGGACCAGGCACGGGCAAGACAAAAACGCTTGTTTCAAGAATCGTGTACCTGATAAATGAACGCGGGGTGAAACCTTCGGAGATCACGGCGGTTACCTTCACAAATAAAGCGGCTTTGGAGATGAAGGAGCGCATAGCGGGGGCTCTGGGCAATAAGCGCTCGGCGAACGCGGTGAATATTGGCACCTTCCATTCGATCTGCCTGAAGCTTATATCAAAGCATGGGGAAAGCGTATCACTGATAGACGAATATGGGGCGCGGGAGACCGCGGGGGATATAATACGCGAGCTTGGCATGAAGCTCAGCCCTTCTCAATTCCTTTTGGGCGTTTCCTCCCTTAAATGCGATTCGCTGAACGAGGGCGCGGCCATCCCGGAGGAGGCGCTTGAAATGTATCAGCAAAGGCTTATGGCGAAAGGCGTTCTCGACTTTGACGATCTGCTCTTGAAAGCGCTCGGCCTGTATGAAAAGGATGAGGGCAGCGTTCAGCGCCGCTGTTTTTCACATATACTTGCAGATGAGTTCCAGGACATAAACAGCATACAGTACAGGCTTATAAACGCTTGGGGAAGTCATGGGAAAAGCATCTTTATCATTGGCGATCCGGATCAGTCGATTTATGGCTTCCGCGGCTCAGATCCCCGCTGTTTTGAACGGTTTAAAGAGGATTTTCCAGATACGGCCCTGATTAGGCTCACTAAAAACTACAGAAGCACTTCAGAAATAGTTGGGTGCGCCGCGCCCCTTATTTCGAAGAACAGAGGAGGAAAGCGCGAACTAAGCGCGGTGCGCGGCAGCGGAGCCGGAGTAAGGCTTATTGAGGCTGAAAGCGCGCTTTCAGAGGCGATATTTGTGGCAAAGGAGATCAACCGTATCGTAGGAGGCATGGATATGCTGGATTCCCAGCGTATATCCGCCGAGGGCGCCGCTTCGCGCACGCTTGGTTTTTCCGACATAGCCGTATTATACCGCACGCACAGGCAGGCCGACCTGATTGAGCGCTGCCTGCAAAAGGAGAGCGTTCCTTACGTCGTATCCGGAAGGGACGATTTTCTCATGGACAGGGACGTCAGAAGCGCGCTGTGCTTTTTCAGGTTTCTTGTGGACAGGGGGGATGTTCAGGCGCTTGAGGCATATATGCGAACCGCGCTTAAATGTCACTCCGAGCTGATATCCCAGTTCGTTGAAACGCTGTTTGGGGGGCTAAGGGCCGGTGGAAGCGGGTTGACGGAATTCGGGATTGAGGCGGCCCGCGCCATTTGCGACGAAAGGGCGGACCTGTGCGCCTCGCTTATACGAAAGTATGTGGATAGAGTTAAAAGGGAGAAACCCAGAAAGCTTTTGGAAGCATGGGCCGAGGAAACAGGGCTTTCCAGCTCGGCGCAGTTTAAAAAGCTTATCAACACGTCCGTGTTCTATAAAAATATGGAATCATTCATGTTAGACGTGTCGTATGGGCAGGAGGGGGATGTGACCAGGAGTACGGGCAGAACATATCCGTCGGGCGCCGTTAGGCTTATGACGCTCCACGGCTCAAAGGGGCTGGAGTTTCCCGTGGTATTTTTATGCGGGGCGGGCAAAGGCTGTATACCGCTTGAGGCGGAGGCCGGCCGGGCGGATATAGAGGAGGAGCGCAGGCTTTTCTTCGTTGGAATTACACGTGCGCGAGACGAGCTTATATTGCTGCATTCGGGCGAAAGAACCCCGTTTTTTGATGATATGCCTGCCGAACTTATCTCAATATCAAAAGCTGTTGAAAGGAAGGCGCTCCATCCCGTTCAGCTGAGCTTGCTCTAGCGCTATAGGGCTTTAAGCTGTCAGGCCGGCTTCATGGGGCTTTTGCCCCATGCCCCGCCCAAGGGGACTTTTTGTAAAAAGTCCCCT
>OHPO01000097.1_pt1 | contig 44521 bp, 58 predicted proteins | sample 1577741 | NCBI WGS metagenome assembly OHPO01 (sample SAMEA3879574, study PRJEB24766) | human gut metagenome | biome: human-associated habitat; feature: feces | place: USA | collected 1985/1987
GGATGAACCGTAGCTACCCGCTATCTGCCGACAGTTTGCGAAAGTGCAACCGCAAGTGTCGGATTTATGGCGTATGAAACGAAGAATTAAAACCGTGAGAATATGAAGACTTTAGCAGATGTAAAAAGGAAAATGACACTCGGCTCGAAATGGCGGTGTGTCAGAGTGTCCAATCAGGGCATAGATACAGGTGTGCGTGAAATCGGCAAGGTGCAGACCAATGCCGTCGCTTTCGTCAGGCCCGACGGGAAACTCTCGTGGCTGTGGTGGCCCAAGGCCAAGGATGTGCAGGTGGAAGGTGATTCGTTCACCATCCTCAAAGACGGCCAACCGTTACTCCGGTACACTTTCGTGGAATAGTCCGGCATGATGGAATAATGCAAAATAATATCAATTAGTAACAACCGTAGGGGCGAAATGCCCCTATACTTTTCTAAAACGAAAGCCTATGCCAAACTGGTGTTCAACCTCCTATGTCGTGACGGGAGATAAAAAAGAAGTGCGCGACTTGTATGAGAAAATGAAGTCGCTTGAAGAGCGGGAAAAGCCTCTTGTTAAGAACGGGTTCGGAGTGACGTGGCTCGGGAACCTTGTGACACTGCTTGGCAGAAACTGGGAAGAGGTCAGTTGTCGGGGGGAATGGTCCGAGCTTATCGTCGATATTGAAGGTAATGAGTTGCGCTTTTGTACAATGACGGCTTGGGCTGAACTGAGGCAACTGCGACATTTCCTACAGGAGAAATATCCTTCACTGAACTTTTATTTCCGGTCGGAAGAGCCGGGAATGTGTGTGTTCCAAACAAACGACACAGGCGGTATATACTTTCCCGAACGCTACAAGGTGGAACACTGGGGTGAAGAAGACGAGTATTGCATGGACATGGAAGATGTATTTGATGTGATTTCCGACATTACGGAAACTACCGTGCAAAACCTTGAGGAGATGAATAAGGCAATCGGTCGATACAACGAAGTCCATGAGCATGAGCCGATTTTCATCTATGAATTTAAAACAGTTAATGATTAAAAATAGAAGATATGGGAACCATAACGCAGAAACAAGTGGATGCCATCAATGCGAAATGCGGGAACGGCTTTCATTTTGACGTCCGGAATTATCTGGAAAAGAGGGAAAAGGTGCTTTGTAAATATGTCGCGCTTGTGGAGGGCAAAACACTCGCCCGGTTCGAGCTGTATTGGAATGATGAGATTGTCACCCGCAAGAACGAACACGGGTGCAACGTCCGCGAATATACCGGCAATGTGGTGCCTGTGATGCACTGCTCCATCTGGAACAAGTCGACTACATCGGAATGCTGGGTAAGCCATGGATTGGGGAAGTTCCACACGTTTGACAAGGACCCGTCCCCGAAGCGTCTGATGAACATCCTGTGCGCCAAGTCCGGCGAATTGTCGGAAGATTTCCTTCGCTCGATGTTGCCGGAAGAATACAGGAAGCTGTTCACAATATCAAAAGTCGAATTATAAAATAGGAAAAATATGAGTCATTTTACAGTTATGGTCATAGGAGATGACCCAGAAGAACAACTGGCGCCTTATTGTGAAAATGAGGAAGTGGACGAATACTGCGTCCGCGAAGTCAGTGAAACAAACAAACAGAGGATGTTGGATTACTATAAAAAAGAAATGAACATTGATTTCCTGGACTTTGAAAGCTGCTATGAGCGGTTTGGTGAGGACTGGAACGGAAACCGTTGGCGCAAGGATGAAAATGGCACATGGCAGGAGTACTCCACCTACAACCCAAACTCGAAATGGGACTGGTATGTTTTGGGAGGCCGTTGGAGCGGATGCTTCATTCGTCTTAAGGAAGGCGCAACAAGTGGAGTAATCGGTGAACCGGGAGCGTTCAACAATAAGACAAGTTACGATGCTGCATTGAAAGGAGATATTGATTTCGAAGCGATTCGTAAAGAACATGAGGCAGAGGCCCGCAGTTATTATCGGGAAGTAGTTGATAAATGTGGAGGCACAATACCCAAACTGGAAATACCGTGGCAGATTCTGTGTTCCGATCCTCGTTTTGAGAATCTGTCCATTAAAGAAAAAAGAGAGATATACCATTCCCAAGAGTCCATAAAAAAATGGAAGGAAGCCGGATATGACACTTGTGATATGATTGGACCGACATTGGAAGATTTTCAGTGTTCAGAGGAGGAGTATGTTTCACAAGTTGTTTCGGCGGCCTTTGTGCCATACGCGGTTGTGATGGACTCACAATGGTATGCCAGAGGCGAGATGGGCTGGTGGGGAATTTCCTCCAACGAGTGTTCCCGCGATGAATGGTGCTCCAAGGTTTGGGAAATGGTCAACGACTTGCCGGACGACACCCTGATTTCATTTTATGATTGTCACATCTAACATAATTACAGTAGAAACATGAATATTATCAAAGATATGGAACGCAGCCACACAATGGTTGCACAAACTGAACAACAGCTGTTTGACGGCATCAATGCGCAAATCTCCGCTTATGGGTATGCAACGGTCATCTGTTGTAAAGACAGTGATTGTGAACAGCCGTTGATTGATAACCCGTACCATTTGGTCTATCCGGCTTGCTGTAAGACTTCTCTGAAAATAGCAATCGAAAATGCAGGGTTCCACGTGAGCGAGGCAAGGCACGCTCGCCGTGGATATGAATTGGGCCTGCGCGTTACCATGTACTAAATTATTGATTTTATGGAGATTGAATTGACACCCCATCGACGAGGGGTTATCCTGCGTGGCATCTGTTTTGGTGCCGCATTGCGGGAAAAGTCCCCGGAAATATCGGAAGAGAACACTGTCATCACCTGCCAGGGGGAGTTGAATATGTGGGATATCTGCTGCATATCCGCTGATGCCGAGGCCTTCGGACTGGAGGCGCATTTCGGTTATGAGGGCGTAACCAAGATTTCTTTCATGCCTAAAAAGGAAAAGCCATGAAAACCTGCTACTATCTGGAAGAATTACATAAGGAAATCTTTCTTGAAGAAGAGGATATTCAGGCCGTTCCGGAGTCGGGCCGTGCGGATGAAGCCTGCGACTCTATTGCTGCTAAAGACTATATTGCCCGCCAGTTCCAGGCTGACTCCTTTGAATCGCTCAGGCAGGCCGTGTGCCGAATCTGCGACAACCCCCGAATACGCAGCCGCCACGAAGCGTTGATGTACATTGTCTGGATGGCGGCACTGGACATCAAGGAAAGGCGTGCCCTCCGGCATACCGAAGCGGAGGTCAAAATTACCCGTGAGGACGGTTTCGTCTGGCTGATTGTCCCGCGCGAAAAGGTCCGTGGACTATGGGAGACGGGGGCCTTCACGCTATACAGGCTTTACCCGGATGATTCCGAAGCCGAAATCGAGAACAATGAACAGCTGGAAGAGACCTTGGAAAGAGGCTATTCTGTCGGCATTGAGGTTGGTTTCGTTGCTACAATGGGATATGCCGCCCGAATGCACAGATAATTCAAATAAAGAAACATTCAAAATCAGAAAAAGATATGGAAACAATCACGTTGACAAGAGAAAACGCCCACCGTGTTACCATGGTGAGGCGCAAGGATGCCCCGGACAGTGCCCCGGTACCGTTCATCTTCCGGGGCAAGCGTTACGGCTATTGCAGTTACTCCCATCTGGTAGGGTTTGCCGGCCAAGAAAAGGTGCTACCTGCCAATAATTTCGGAGAATGGGAAGTTGTGGAGGTCGCACACCCGGGTTACCTCGAAGAGTTCTTCAAACGTGCCTGCGATGCTTACAACTGTACTTCGCATTCACCGGAAGAACGTGGAGAATCTGAAATTGCCAGCCATGAGCTGCAGTTGCACAACGACCTGATGGGAATGCCTGAGGAGCAGCGTGGCCGTTATCTGGAAAACTACAAGAAGCGTTATTCGGACATCATTGCCGCCAACAGCCGCTGTTTCAGTGCGATGATTGTCGGTCCGGCCCGCTTCAACAACCGGAAATGCGAACAGGCGGACAATGCCTACCGCAAGGCCGTTGAGAACTTCATGCAGTGGAGGGAACGCGCCTTGGAATCCATCGCCAAGGCGATTGAGGCGGCCAAGCCCGAGGAACAGCGTCAGGAAGAAGCATGGCAGGAGTTGAAAAAAGACCTGGATAGAACCATCACGTCAATCCATGCCCTGGATACGGGCAAAGAACGAGGCTACAACCGGGCGCTTTTTGTGAACAATCTGGCCGGACGACTCACGACGATTGCCGGAAAAGGGAATGTGGAACTCATAGAGCGTGCCGTTGCCTATATCCGGGAGTGGAACGCGAAGTTCACGAAACCGGTGGTGACGGAGCGTCACAGCATTTTCAAACTGCCTGAAACCGCCCGCAAGGTCCGCGAACGGCAGGAAGAACGGGAAAACAAGGAGAACAAGGAAGTCAGCTTTGACAAGGGGAAAGTTGTCTGGAACTATGCCGAAGACCGTCTCCAGATTATCTTCGACCAGATTCCCGATGCGGAAGTGCGCACGGCACTCAAGCGACATGCGTTCAAATGGTCACCCCGCAACCAAGCATGGCAACGTCAACTCACCTGCAATGCCGAGTATGCAGCCAAGCAAGTGTTAAACATAGATCTGTAAGACGATGAGGTATGTAATTGACAGCCGGTATTTCGACGGTTCGTGCCTCACTTCGATGCATGACGGCACGCATAGTGATTATGGCGGGGAGACATTGCAGGAGTTGCGCGACAGGGAAAGAAATCCTTTCCTTGTCGCCGTTTCACCAGAAAAGGTTCTCTTTCTTGCGAGACGTTACAACAGGATGTTATGTACACCTTTCCGGGAAATTACACGGGAGGATTATTACTCCCTTTTGGAATGTGTCCCTCCAGCACGGATGGGGCGTGATTGGTTTTTCGTGGGTGAAGCCTACTATGGCGACCTGTATCCCTTCTGTTTCGCGAGAGACGGCCGCTATTTCAGGGGCGAACGCCCTCTGTACCTGAAGGCCGAGAAAATCCAAGAAATGATTGACGAGCATATAAAAATGACGGGCTTCCATCCAGAACTTGTTCATGGTGAACCGTATGTGGAGATCAACCGCTGGTACGGCGGAAACATAATGGCAACGCCCTACTATTTCTTGCGGGACGGGAAAAGGATGTTCATCAGCAACCTTATTTCTGGCACAGGTAAAGTTGCCGACGAGGGTCGGAACCGCCGGGAAATGGCAGAACGCCTGCTTGACCTGCGCCACAACCATTACGAGTATTGCACTTTCTACAGCCATGTAAAAGACCTTTTCGGGTTCTTCGATTGGATCAGGAAAAACCGGTACACGCTCGAAATACAAGGAACGCTTCTCTACTTTGACCCGGAACGCCAGTATGCGGACTTTATGGGAAACGTGTGTGAATACTCTGCGGCTTTCCATTACCGCATCTATTCCCGTAACCTTCTCGAACAGCTCATTGGCCAACTTCGGACGGTCAAACGGGATTACAGTTGGAAACCGAAGAAAAACGAAAAATAAGATGGACACAATTGACAAAGCCGTTGAAAAAGCCATGGCAACGATATTTCACACAGATGGCTCCAGAGAAAAGGTGTCTCCCGCCAACGGGTCGGACTTCCGCTTGGAGGAGATGCAGAGAATGGTAGGAGGCATTATCGAGATTGTCTATTTTGACGATAACACGGTGATGGTTGTCAACGAGGAAGGCAAGCTGCTGGGGCTCCCCCTGAACATGGATGCTACCGCAGTATTTCGCGCCCACTATCCGGATTCGGAAGATTACATTGTCGGCAATGCCTTGGTATGTGATTATGAACAAATTTTGTAACAAAAATCAGAATAATTATGGATAAAGAAAAAGTAAAAATGCTGCAAGAAGTACTGGGATATTTTCAGGAGATGCAGGAGAACAACACCCTCGTGGAAATTGCTTTCAAGACCTCTGACGGCAAACTACACGGAATAGGGAATCCAACCGCTTTGAAACTTCTGCTGGATGTGGCCGTTATCGAGCTGGAACGCCAGTTGCGTAGTGCACGGTTTGGAGATGCGCCGGAACAACTGACTATGTGCCGTGAATACAAGACGGCTATGGAATTGGAGCGCCATTTGAACAATTACAGTTTCAATACGAACCGTTTCGCAGAATCGATCCCTTACATGCATCGCACCTTGCAACAGACATTCTTTCGTCTGGTGAAGGCATCCATTCTCCACATGGCGAGACAGAAACCTACGTCTATTGACGGGCGCAACAAAGCCTCTTACGAGATGTGCTGCAAGGTGGCTCCCATGCTTCAGGACTTTCCCATTCCTCTTGTGTAGGAAGCCATGTTAAATTAGTGGTAGTACGGTGCACCGTAAACCTGTAAAAATACCTCAGAGATAAAGCTAAAAATTTCACTGGCAAGGAGGCTTTGCTATCAAACAGATGAACAATCACCATTATAGCGAGTTTGCGAAAGTGACCTGTGAAATTGCAACGTGCAAAAAGAAAATAGAGACAATGAAAAGAAAAATGAATAAACAGAAAGATACATCAGCCACTGATACATTCAAGGGGCTTCTGCTTATGTCGGTGGGTATTCCAATAGGAAATATCTACCCTTATCGGTTGAAGTCAGCTCCGTCTTGCTTTGGCGGCTTTGAACGTATGACTGTAATGGAGGCACGTTCTACGGGCATGGATATTCCCCCAACAGAAAAACCGGAAGATGAAGTTTACATCCGACAGTTGGGACCGGCTGTCTTTCGTGAATGGATGCCTACTTGGATGTTCGAGGCTGCTTTCGAGCCGGTTCCGAAACAGAATCCTGACGATCGGGGGCTGTCGCTTATGGAAGAGATAAACAACCATCGCGTGGTTGGGGAAGCCTTGAACGAGAAATCTTATGCTTTATCCGTGGAACTGCTCATGGAGCATGGTGCCAATTTGCGTTCCGGGAAAAACGACAAACCGGATTTCTCAATCTGTCTCCGTGTCGAGGATCAATGTCCTGTGGAACTGGTGATCACGGAAGTTACCCTCGGAAATGACGGGAGAATCACAATCAAGGGTCATGAGAGCCGATTCGGCGAGGAATACGAACAGGTGTGCGATGTAGAACATGGTATTGACATTCTGCATTTTATACTTGCACATACTGGATTGTAAAATAAAATAGCAACCAAAACAGCGTGAACATGGAAGATGACAAAATACTTCAAATGTTCTTCGACATCGACAGATGGACGAAGGCTATCGAAAAAGGAGTTGGCAAGGATATCCGTAAAGACCAGCTCATCTGCCTGTGCGACGAGCGTACCCGGCTGAAAATTGCTGACGCGATGAAGCGAGGTTGCTACGAGATTTCACCTCCGCATACCGCACTTATCCCCAAAGATAACGGGGATTATCGTATGGTATATGTCAACGAACCGATTGACCGCGTGCTGTTGAGCATTGCAAATGACTTGTTGTTCGAGCTGATGCCGGACCGAATCCACCGTTCCTGTAAATCATACCAGAGTGGTATCGGTTGCGGGAAAGTGGTACTGGAGGTAAGTCGGGAAATGACAAGAATGTCAGGAGATGAGTGTCTCGGTTGGAAATCCGACTTGAGCAAGTATTTCGACAGCGTGCCCCTGCGGTACATCGACTGTGCTTTTGATGCGGTAGAGTCCCGACACGGACATTCGGCACTGATTACAGTACTGCGGAAATATTATCATAGTGACCTCTACTTTGATACGGATAACCGACTGCAGCGGAACTACCAATCTCTTAAACAAGGATGTGCAGTGGCAAGTTGGTTGGCTGACGTTCTGCTCTACGAACTGGATGAGGAGCTTTCCGGCATGAACGGCTATTACGTCCGCTATTCGGACGACATGCTGTTTGTCGGTGAAGATTATGGGAAAGCGATGGAGGTTCTGCAAAAGCGGCTTGCGGAGATGGAGATGAAACTCAATCCGAAGAAGGTGGAATATCTCACAGCAAACAGATGGTTCAAGTTTCTCGGGTTCAGTATCAAGGGAGACATGATTTCACTTTCTCCCGGACGTATCAAGTCCTTCCAGAAAAACATCGAGGCATTGACTGTCCGTAAGCGTGGTACGAGCCTGCGGAAGGCAGTGAATGCCGTAAACCGCTACCTATATAAAGGCGAGTATTGCTGGGCCACCCAGATTCTTCCAGTCTGCAATGTAAGGCGGGACTTGAACGAGCTGAACAAATTTGTGATGGACTGCCTGCGGGGTGTGAGTACCGGAAAACGGAGAGTCGGCGGTTTGGGATACGTTCCGGCGCGATGTGATGGTTGTATCGTCCGCGGCACGGGACGTAACGTCACGGCCAATCGTGGCAAGATGCCCCGTGTCGAGGGTTATCTTTCCATAGGTTGTATGCAGAATGCCCTGCGTACCAGTCGAGCAGCCTACAACACGCTGGCCGCTTCACTGTAAGTGATGCCGAGCACACGGCTTGTGGATGGAGGACAGGATTTCAATGTTACAGGTTCTCCAGCCAGATCAGTTCGTCGATTCACCGGTTTACCCACCGGTGAAACTCCTCCTGATCTGGCTCGCTCCTGTTAATATCGGATTTATAAAGTAATGTGCCGCCTGTCTGACATCCTGACACTGGAACACATCAGCCGGACCCGAGGAATAGCATTCAGTTACCCGCGCACAATATCCATCTATCGGAGTCTTGAAGGATGCGACCCCCATCCTTCAGACTCCTCCAAGATGGAAGCTCGCGGGATTCATCAAACGGATAAAGTCATGTGTCAGCTATTATGAGGGTCTGAACCCAGCACGGGGTAATGGTTCAAGGGACAAAGTTCAGTGTGCCGGGAAAACAAGCTCGCCTATCAGGTGTGGAACTCTCTATCGAGCACTCTACACCTGCTCTGCGAGCTCCCAGCCCGGCGTTACATCAATGCAATACAGTCATGTGTCATAGTCATGAGAACCGCAAGCTCAGCACGAGGCGCGTATTTTTGGCCCGGAGGTTCAGATGCGCAGCTTGATAACACTTCGGGAGCCGTATGTCATCTCCAGCCACCAGCTGGTTATGACGTCCGGAGCCCGAAGTCACAAGCTGCCCATATCGAGTTCATAAAGAAACGTGCCGCTCTGGGTAGGAATCCGCAAGACGGCAGCGCAGCCGCCAATGCGCAGGGAGCCCGCTTCAATATACAGTTGGCTACCTGTATCCTGAACCCGGTTATCACCCGGTTCAGGATACAAGCATACTGTATTCATCGAATAAATAGAGTCATGCGCCAAGGGCTTGAGTGCATGTAATTTAAATAAAAAAAGCAATGGAGAACATTTATCAACAAGTAATTCAAGCTGTCGAGAACGGCGCAAAATTCAGTGTGGATTTTCGTTCACGGAGTCTGAGGCTGAATGGGCGCTCTGTCATTCGTGAGGGAAACTATGAAGGAAGTCTGGGGGTAGAACCTTGTACGGAGAAAGAGTTCCTGTCTCAAATCGAAGAACGGTATCTTCGGTACAAGCATTCCGTGCCCTCGGAACGTAGTGCAAGCCGGTCCCGCAACTATTTTCTGGCTCTTCCCGAAAAGGATCTGGACGACGAGGACATGCTTTACGGAGAACGCCGGGACAAGGCGCAGATCGAGCTGGAACTGTACATTCTCTGCCAGTTGCTCAACGGGTTCAGGTGGAACGCTGAAACCATGGGCAAATGGTTCTGGCAAAGCACCCGGGACAAGGACCTGGTGTTGCTTCGACAGTGGATAGACATTGAAAACAATTAACCATTAAACAGAAGAAAATGACAAAGAAGAAAAAAGAAAACATCATGACCTGCCCACGTTGTGGCGCCGACCTCAATGGGAAGGAAAATCCTGCCAGCTTGCCGAAAACAGCACAGGAAAGAATCGAGGCTCTCCGTCTGGTCGGAGTGGATGTCAGCCACCTTTTCGCCATGCAGGGCGCCAACGGCGGGGATTACGTCGCCTCCAACCAAGACGGAAAGTTAGCTATTCTTGATGACAACGATCCGATATTCTCGTATATCACCAGTCAGGGAGACGTGCCAAATCGCCGTCTGTTCCGTCGATGGGTGATGGCCCAGATGTTCCACATGCTTTCTTATGCGCCATACCGGGGGCTGTCTCCACTTGGAGTAACGGCCATGATTCATCGGCTGGGGTATGAATACCAGTGGAAGATGCTGTTGGATGAACTTCGTGCACAGATGAAGATGGAGAGTCGTGACCCGAACGGTTTTGCGGAACGCAACCGCTGGTTCAACAACGAGGTGGCTTCTGCGATGGCCCATCATTATATTGAACGGCTGAAAAAACATGTGGATAATCTCAAGGAACGAAAATGCAAGGGAATACCTTACAAACGCATTCACGGACGTGATATCTTCGTTTCAGACCTGAACCGCAAGTTGTACACGCCGCTGGCCATTATTGCCAGCCACATCCAATATGCTCAAAACGCCACACAGTTATATGATGCCGTCAGCAAGTTTTGCTCCCAACGTATCAGGCTGAACCATGACACGTCACAGAGCAAGACATGGATGGATGCTTACAAAGGGGCCGGTGCGTACTTCACGATGCAGAATCTCATTCGCTTCCACGGTTGTCTGATTACTGACGACAAAGGAAGGCGTCTGAACAAAAAACAGTCGCTGGACTTCATTATCCTCAAGGCGACCCTTTACAAGGATGAAGGCTGGCGAATGCTGGCCGCCTTGAAGAAGATGCTCAAGGACAACAACATCGACATCAAAAAGAAAATGGCCGAATGGCGTAAAAAGTAAAGACTAACCTGGCAGGTGAGACGTGAGGGACTGGCATATTCAGGTTCCCTCCTACAAACGATGCTCATCTCAGTTAGCACGAGATGAGCATCCTTGAAGGAGGCACCGGCATCAAAGGAATATAGTAATGCCCCGGACCGGTAATCACATCAATATAAATTAAACCAAAAACCTATGAATTTGAGTAAGAAAGAATTAAGACGCAGAGATTATCTGTTGTATAAACTGCGCAAACAGGGGGTCCGTTGCCTGACGCGCTGTCGAACGATTTTCTTTCCATACGGCAGCGACCCGATGACCATTCCGCAGATTGTCAATCTGGTTCGTGAATACAATTTTGCGGTGCAGTTTGAAATCTGCTGATCGAAAACAAGACTTAGTGAAATAACAAAAGATGGAATAATATGAATGAAAAAGCAAGACCCGGCGATATCGCCACCCTTCATCGCCCGTACCTTGGGTACCGCCGCATCGAACTGGTAGAGAAACTTCAATACACCTGGCTGGCCCGCATCTGCGGAAGCGGAAAGGAAATCGAGGTCTGGGAAGATGAATTTGAACTGGACTAAATACACAATGACATGCAGAACACAAATAATGATTCTCTGATACCTGCTTATATCGCCTATGCGGTCATCATACTGACAGCCGAGCATTTGGGATGCAAGGTGGAGATGAGCGCCACTGCCAGGGAGGTCTGGGAAAGTAAAGGATTGCCTGCCGCACCTTTGTTAGCTTTATATGAAAGGGCTGCACAGGACGCGAAGGAAATTGTGGTGGAACAAGGGTTGGCCAAGACCGCCGACAGATTGGCCGAAGAATTTTACAGAACAGGGCGGTTCCCCGACCGTCCTCCAACAACCGATTAACGGAAAGGAGGCAATATGAAGACAAGAACCTTTCAGGAAATTTATGATTTTTGTCGCACGGATTTGACCTATCAGGCCTATTTCCATATTCCCGACGAGTTTTGTGACCGGACGAGAGCCCGGTACTACTATGGCGAGTTCAGCGGAGGACGGAGCCGCAAGGGAACCTTCATCTACACACAGTCGATGCGGCAGCTTGAAAGGTTCCTGTGGGGAACGAAGCAGGACCACTACATGCACGTCAATTCAGAGACGTTCGAGGTAGTAAACCGTCAGAAATATGACGGCCCTGCAATTTACATCGTGACCCATATCCGGGAAGAAGGTGTGAGGATTGAGTTCTCGCACCCGTTTTACCGGACATTCCCGTACGAGAGAATCGCATTTACGGCACGCTCACACAGACCCTTCACGGTTGAAGGAATCATTGCTGAAGTCCGTGCTTACATAGAAAGACAACTCCTGCTTGCGCCGGGAAGATATCGCAACCTGCAGTTGGAATACCAGATTCCCAAAGAAGAGTTTCCAGTGTGGTATAGACAATACCGGGAACAAGTTCATGAGCAGGAAGAATATGCTCATTGGGAGATGGTGGACAAGTATCTCCACCAAAATGACATCACTTTCGAGGAGGGTTATCAGATGCTGGCCGCCTCGGGAATGTTCTACGACTTCAATTGCGACGAGTATGAGCGGGATGAGCTGACGGAAGAGTTCGTAAGGCTCTGCAACAGCTCCCACAGTGCCTGTCGGCAAAATATAAACATCAACATCTAAATCCATAAAAATGAACCTTTACGAACAAATCAGCTACAAGGGCCACCATATCAACATTTACTACGATGAGGATGCCCGCAATCCCCGACAGGAATTTGACCATCTGGGGACAGTGTACACAGCACATCGGCGCTATCAGCCTGAAAAAGACTTTGATGCGAATTTCAAAATCAACAAAGTATTCGAAGAACGAATAGGAAACTTCAGGGATTCATTCTTGAAACAATATGTTGCATTGCCTGTCTACCTCTATGAACATGGTGGCGCCACTGTTGCCACGGCTCCTTTCAGTTGCCCGTGGGATTCGGGCTTTTTCGGCATCATCGCCGTTTCTCTGGAAAGAATACGGAAGGAGTTTGGTTGGAAACACGTTACGAAAACTCGCAGGGAGCGGATTGAAGCATACCTGCAAGGGGAAATCGAAGAGCTTGATAATTATTACACCGGGGCGGTTTACGGCTACGAAATCACTCCGGAAGATGATGATATGGAGGTCGTGGACAGTTGCTGGGGATTCTATGGCGATGAAGCTATGAAAGAGATGGTAAAAGATTGCAAATCATATATTGACGGCCTCTGCCATATGGCGGCATGACCGGACAGAGAGGAAACAAGCAATGCATGAAGCAGAACAATACCTGCGTAACCCGCAGAACCCGCCGTCACTCCACGTGATAATCGGCGGCAAGAAAAGACGGTTGTTCATCAACCGAGACCAGGGACAGATCGGAATCGTTGCCCCGAAGAAAAAAGTAAACGGTTATTTATTTAGTGAGTGGAATACCATTGAAAAGATATGTTACCCACGCCTGCCAAGACAAAAAAGCCCGGAAGAGCAGAACCGCCGTTTGGTTGGGAAATACCAGCAGATGGCAGCCAAGGCAACCTTCTCAAGTCCTTACCAACGAAAGGTAATGAAGGCGAACCCTTCAAAAAGCCTGTATGAGAATGGAGTCACGACAGGTGTGCCCATCGAGGGACAGGTTATCTCACTTGCTGCGGTGGAAAAATGGTGCGGGCCTTATGTAGCAGGTATGTTTCGGGATGCAGTTCGAAGGTGTAAAAGTTTTCATTCCTCTCGCTTTGATTTCAGGGGATATGATGGTTCTCTTTGGGTGGAACCTTGTAACAAGACAGAAGAAGGTTATCAGGAAGGCGATCTTCGTGCAGGGTTCTGCAAGGAATACCGTAACTGCGGAAATGGGTATTACTATATTCTTATCGATGATGAACATTTCATCGGATACGACATTGACTAACTGAAAAACATTGAAATAATGACTTATGACTACAACGAACAGGATAAAACGCCTGTAAACATCACACTGGAAAATGGAGTAAGCGTGGAGGGTGAACTGGTGGACTTGCGCATCACCCCCGAGACTGTTCCTGCCGGAAAGAAGTGGTATCAATTCCGGCATTCTGACGAGGATTGGGGAGATATTGCTTCCTTGAAGAACGGGTGTGTGGCCGTCAATTTTTACGGTACCCTGATTTGTGACCCGATTCCTTGTATGGAACCGGTCGGTACGGAACTTGGCGTCATAGATTATTCATTTGACGAGCCATGAAAGAGTTGAAAGTAAGGTTACATCACATTGACCGAGGCCGATGCATGGAAGTATGGGAAGTGCAGACCGAAAAAGGAAGGCCCCGGCGCTTCCTTGCAAGAAGTGACGGATTCACGTCACATGAATGGGGTGTGCTCGCAGATGCTCCCTACGGATATTGCGAAATAGAATGTTATTTAAGGGAAGATGTTACCCTCATCATCTGTGACAAGAACTGGAATGAATTGTTCAGGGATGGTACGGACAAGGAGAGGTTTCCGAAAGGATTTCCTTCTTTGGATGAGGCGTGCAATGAAGCTTGGAACGCCATCTCCGCCTCCCTCCCGAATGTGACACGACAGGGCTTCGGGGAGTGGATTACCAAACAGTCCTACACACCTCTCTCGGAGACGGATCGCTTGAACTGGAGGGATTGCTGGCAAGAAACGGTTAAAGTTGAAATAATCAGCCGGTTTACATGGATTGGCGAAGAGTACGGAATCTTCCGGCTTCACCAGCGTCATACCAAGTGCGATGCCACTTGGTACGAGTATTACTCCGGAAAGGTTGCACGGTACAAGCAGGAAGGATATGTAAGGTTCTTCGCCTATGAATACCGGGAACGTCATATACGGGAAGTCATACATTCGCTTGGGGCATATTGCGACAGGGTACATGCCGAGGCCGTGCAGACCCGCAGCGACGAGTGTGGTCACGAGATATCCTATTTTATGGGGCAGTTCCTGGGGTATGATCTGTCTTTTGACGCCATCCGGGATGCCAAGGACTCTTTCATAAGGGGCGTTAATGCCAATTACAACGAGGCTTATGCCTACTATATGAAACTTAAAGACAATGAAACATCAGTCCGGTGCCTGGACGCCGCGCTGTATCTTATCAGAAAACAAATTGAAAAAGCAAAGGAGGGGAAGAAATGAGTTGGAATATGCATGTATGCTCGGTTTATGATATCCAATACGATTATCCTGGACTGATTGGATGTGAGGCGCAGGATGCCCTATATCGGATTTTTGAGATGTTTGACGTAGAGACTTCTGCAGAAGACATATACGATGAAGATTACGAGGTGGAGCGTTCCGAATTGGTTAAATTGCGCAGCCACATCGTCGAACAGGACGAAGAATACCGGGAAAACGAGAAGGAGTTTCTTGAACAACTCAAGAAAGCCGGGATTAACCGCGAGAAATTCATCACGGTGCTTGATAGGTTAATCAACGACAGCGATCAGCGGAACTCGGAGGTGCATATCTCCTGGTTTTGAGAATCGAGCCAATAACAAATTACAATCGAAGTCAACATGAATAATGAACTTTTATCCAATGCCGGAGTGAAAACATGTGCCACAGAGTATTTTGAAGAATCAGTGATCCGGCAAGCAAAGAATTATATGCCTAACTGCTACTTCCCGCAGTCTTCCAATGCGGAGGAGTGGAACAGGCTGGTGAATAATGAATATGACCGCATCTCCAAGCTGGTCATCCATGAGCGATGTGCCTCTATGGACGAATCATGCCCGCAGACATGCAGTCTTCGTCAGCAACTTGAACGGGTGCGCCCGGTGCTGGTGCAGGAAATCCGACGACGGATTCGCCGGGATGGATACCTGTTCCAACTGACCCTCATTCGCAAACAACTGACCCTCAATATTCTTGATGCCGTCAGACAGAACAAGGGATACATCGATACGTTTTATCTCAATGAGAACGAAGACAAGGAGTATGATGAATCGCCTATTGTGGTGTCTTACGACAGCTCTGCTTTCGCCAGATATGGCGGTTACGAGGCGGCGACCCTATATGGGTTGTTCATGAAAGGAGGTATGCTCTATTGTACGCTTAACGGTGAGTCCGGTGAAAATTTCGATCTGCCTATCGACGCAATCCAGATTGAAGGTCTTGTAGTAATTGCCCATTGGCTGACCGAGTACGGCTTTCTGGTTCAGGATGAGGAGACGATTCTTGTCTGCGACGAATGCGGATCACTCGACATCCAGCAGCTTGTATGGGTTGAACCCAATACGCACGAATATATTGGTGCCACCGAGTACGACAAGGACGACAACTGGTGCGGTGAATGTGAGGATCATTTGCATTTCACTTCGCTTCGTGAATTCAAGGATCGTGTGCAAGCTTGGTGGGATGGCACGGATTTCAAGCAAATGGAACGTATTACCGGTTTCCGGGTGACAGATTTTCCAGCCGAAGAAGGGAGTCAAGCCTTTGTGGATGCCTGTGAATCATGGTGGAATGGGAAAAGTTACGATGAGAAAAGAGCAATCTGGAAACAAAACCAAGAAGAAATATGATCTATCAGTTATTGAATGACCTGAAAAGATATTGGAGCAATAAAGAATCTCTTGCTCCGGAAGAACAAGATATGTTGCAGCGTCTGACCAAGGCTCTTCCAACTATGCTCTGCGAACGGAGCTGTGAACAAGTGGCACCAGGAGAAATACTGGTACGCATCTGCCCGGATACCCGGTGTCAAGTACTCGTCTGCCATAACGGAGACGGACAATGTGTGTGTCTGCATAATGGTACGATAGAGGAAGATGCTGCGGACGTGAAACTCTGGCTGCAAACCGAGGGGCAGGAAGCGAACGGGAACAGGCAAGCCTTGGAAGCACTTGTGGATTTGGCCTATAATGCGGGAGCGGACGGACTTTGGAAAGAAAAGGACTCTCGTGAAGTCGTGAATGAACTTATCGCTTGGGCGTTTGAGTTTGTCCATAAGACAGTCGACACGGACTGGTATGCTACAGACTACATCACCGCCATCGACAATTTCTACGCCTACAAAAAAGGCGAGATATATAAAGAGGATGGAACGGAATGAAGCTCTGGAAATAATCAGTCGGGAAAGATCCCCGAGAGATTACGAACTGGAAAGTTTTGAGAATGATTTTTGGGACCGGTTCGAAGAAATTAGCGACCCTACCGATTTGCTGAAGGCATTCGACGATTGGCTTGACAATGCGGATCTATATTATGAAAAGTTGAGGGCAGAGCAATATATGGAGTCCCGCGGCTTCCCTCATTATTATGATTGATAAGATTTAAAAACTGATAATTAAACCAATAGAAATGATACAGATATTATTTAACCAACTGCGTGAATATTTCAGCGCAAAGAAAAACCCCACGGAAGAAGAAACAGATTTTCTCAAAAGGCTCTCTGAGGGATATTTCCCCATCACTTCTGTGCATCGGGACGACTTGCAGGCAAAAGGGTTTGACATTGACAAAATTACTGATGCCCATATGGAAGAATTGGCTGACAAAATGGGTGATGACTATTGCGAACAGCTATTCTGGGATAGTATGGAAATCATTGCAGACTGCATGGGTCTGCCAAGGAAAGAAATTCCACGTTGCCCCAAATGTCAGTCTGAGGCTGTGAAATATGATATAAGCGACGGCCTTTATCATTGCGGTAGCTGTAGCATGGTCTGGGACGATGATCTTTATGTAAAGGTAGAGTTCCCTGAAGACTCCTCCTGTTTCGATGAGGAAGGAATCGGATTCTTGTGTTGGGAAAGTGAAGACAATGGGGCGCGTTATGTCCCCGAAAAGGAGTATATTAGAATGTTTGGGAAATCTCCCAATCCGGAAAAATGTTACCGGGCAATATGTTGGCCGGACTCTCAAGAGTACATAGGGAAAGAAGAATGTGAACTCATACAAGACAAGGAAGCATTGGAGGAATTTGGTTCCTCTGCCTATTGGGTTCCTGTCCGTTACAAGAATGGTACAATATGATTGCACTGGTGGCACTGTTCCAAGAGGAGATGAAACGGAAAGGTTTTTCGTCATCCTACCTCCAGTTCTATTGTGATTCCAGCGGATTCCCGCAGATCATTACGAACGAACCGCAGACACAACGGAAAATAAAGCGATATTTTGAGGAGCAAGAAATTAACCCGTGTGAACTCACCTATGACGATGTTGTTGACGTATCTTACGGTTATGTGAGCGCAAACGTGCCGCCTCAAATGACCGACGAAGAGGACGGAGAACATTGGTATGACGAGACCTACGACTTATGGATTTCAAATATCGCATATTATGTGACTTACTTTTGTTTCGAGGTATATATGCATGACAACAAAAACTGGGTAGACAGGTAAATATGCATCCATTACAGTTCATGGGCTATTGAGAACTACTGAAGTAAGATTATAAAATCAGACAATGAAATTTATCGGGCGACAGGCTTAGGCTTGCCGCCTTTTTTATTATTAACCATTTAAAAATCAATCATTATGGCAAATGTAGCAACAGCAACTGCTCCCATGCAGTTCGATTTCAAGAACAACAACATCGAGACGATGAGTCTGGACGTACTGCGCCGCACGTACAAGGAAAACGACATTTACGGCAAGCCCCTCAAGGGATTGTATCACTATGAAGTCATCGAAAGGATGATGAGCATCTGCGGCAAGCACCAGTTGAACTACGAAGTGGAAGAGATCTTTGCCGCACAGAACAAAAACAAGAACGAACCCGGCGTGGTGGTGCTGCCTCAGGTGGAAGAAAAATTCTCACCCAATGCGGTAGAGGCCCACATCCTCCGACGTGTCTACACGACTATCCGCATCAAGGACTGGGAAACCGATGAACTGACCACCACGTTGGTCGTGGCCTTCCATCAGGATGGCATCCAGGCCGCCATCGGCCCTTGCGTAAAAATCTGCCACAACCAGTGCATTCTTTCCCCGGAACGTAGCGTGGCAAACTATGGTAAGAACAAGGTGACTACGGAAGAACTGTTCGCCCGCGTGGATGAGTGGATGGCGAATTTCGAGACGCAGATGACCGAAGACCGCGACCGCATCCGCCGCCTGAAGGAAAAGGTGATGACACCGCTGGAACTCTACTCTGTCATTGGTCTGCTGACGGTTCTCCGCGTCTCCCACGACAGTGCCGATAAACGCCTCTCCTCGAAGGTGGAGACTTACCCGTTGAATCAGGGTCAAATCTCCATGTTCACCGAAGATTTGCTGAAACTCGCCGAAGAGAAATCTCAAATTACCGCTTGGGACGTGTACAACGTGGCCACGGAACTTTATAAACCCGGAAAGACGGACTTCCCGGCCATGATTCCTCAAAACGGGGCTTTTGCCGAGTTGCTCCTTTCCGACAAACTTCCGCAGGCCTGATGACACGCATCAAAGGGCAACTGACGACAGCCGATTATCTGCCTTACAGGGAGTTCCTGCGTCTGCTGGACGCATTGGACAGAGACGGGGAATATCTTGGTGAGACCTATTGCTGGCTGTCGTTCTGTACAGCTTTCCGGGCTTCGGATGTCCGTACACTCAAATGGAAGGATGTATTGGGGAAGAAAGAACTGGTAAGGATTGAACAAAAAACACAAAAGAGCCGCAAGGTGAAGTTCAATGCCGGTGTTGTGGAAAAGACGGCCGGGCTTTATGAAAAGCTCGGCCGGCCGGCCACCGAAAGCTACATTTTTGCCAATCCGCGAACAGGGGCTCCTTACTCGCTGGAACATATCAACCGCCGGCTCAAAATTTACCGGGTCAAGTACCGGATCCCGGTACGAGCCTTCTCCACACATTCTTTCCGAAAAACATTCGGCCGGTATGTTTATGAATTGATGGGACGTTCGGCCGAATCATTGATACTGCTCAACCAGATATTCCGCCATACCAATCTGGAAACCACAAGGCGCTATATCGGCCTGGCACAGGAGGACATTGACAAAGTTTACATGTCCATAAAAATATAAAATCAACAGTCTGTCAATCGCGAACGCCAGAGGCAGACTATTCTTTATCAACAACAGCATAACTGACACAATTATGAGCCTATTTCAAATCGGTAAGGTGCTGCCGGACGGGAAAGTCCGCCACATCAAGGCATACCTCGAAAACAATATAGATGAGATCTCTCAAAAACTCCGAGTTTTTTATAGACCGGAGAAACGCGTCGACGCACTGCTTTCTCTCGGTGATATAGACGTCCTGGGGCCTTCTCCTTTCGGCAAATGGGGAAGACCGGATAAGGTACATTGCCGCTCCCTTATACGGGACGGATACGGCGACAAAAACAAATATTCTGCCCGAATTGCAGATAACGTGGAGACGTTCGCACACATGGCCGACCATTGTCTGATATATGACAACGGTGTCTGGTATATGCTCAATAAAGGCGAGTGTACCAGACTCGAAGACTGCAACTTTATTCCTGCACACAAAGACATGAGAATGTTCTCAGTCTATGTGGAAGGAGGATACGGTCTTGAAAAAATTAACGTACCGAATTCCTGGTCGCAGCTCCAGGAATATGCCAACCAAGTTAAGTGGACTCTCTATGTGTTTCGTAAAGAAAGACTTGTGAAAATTATCCGCCCGTACAACTTAAAATCCTAAGGCCATGCAAAGCGATATCATCAGTGCCATCCGCACGCTTCCTGATTATTTGTTCACGCCCGAAATAGCACAGGCTGCCATTGAAAGCAACAACATCGACGCACTGAACTATATTCCCAGCAGATTTCTGACTATGGAAATGGTTGAGAATCTGATAGAAAACAACATGAAGACCTGGAGTTCCTTCGATTTGGCAAGACTTCCGGTTGAGTGGCGGACACGGAAAATTTGTGAGTTCGCTTTCAAGAATGACGTTAACAACATAAAGGCTTTTCCTGAAAGCTTCATATCCAAGGAGATTGCCAAGAGAGTGGTGTCTTGCGGCAGCGGGCATTTTAATATTCTTTCTTACATTCCTGCATCATTATGGGATGCTGAACTTGCTTACGTCGCGTTGAATAATAAGATAGTTTCCGGTAGTTACAAAGTTGATAACGAGGGGGATTATCGCAGGATGCAGATCGTATTAAGATACGTCCCAGAGAGCGTGAAAACCAGGTCTTTCTATCTGGGCATGTTCCGAGAATTGAAGGCTGAATGTAAAGTGTTATCCAAGTTGATTCCACATAAGTACAAAAATAAAACGTACTACATGGAACTTGCCAAGCGCGATTTGTCGTTAGTGCCGGAACAATATATCTCTCACGAGGCATTATATTGCGCATTGCTGCTCTCAGAGTACCAGAACCCTTATGTATATCAAAGCGCAGCTTTCGAGCGTTATCTTCCTTTTTTGGATGATCGTTTGGCCGATTGTTTGGTCAAGAAAGCACCTTACATGTTTTTAGACTTACCACGACAATTCAAAACTCCTGAACGGCTGATTATCGCCATCGAAAACAGAGGAAGATCAGACAACACGTATTTCAACGAAAGAGTCGAGCAACAACTACTTACACCTGAAGTTTGCAAAGCTTTTATCCGAAGGAACTCGTCCTGCCCGAAGTTCCCTGACTGTGTGTGGACACAGGAGTTTGTCGACTACTGTATGGAACATGGAACGTCGTTCTATTGGTTCAGGCAGATGCCACAAAGATTTCAGACTTCCGCCAATACGCAGGCGGCATTTAACTATAGTACATTCAATGTTTATTCCTTTGCCAAACGCTTCATCACTCCACAGATGGCAAAGCATTGCTATAGAGACACATCCTATAAAAATGCAGTTCCAAAGCTCTACTTGGAGGAGTTCAAAAAGCAGACCGGACTCCCCGAAGAATTTTATGGCGGCGAATGCAGTCTTCTTTCATTGAAGAATGGCAAAGTGGATTATTCATATTGTAAAATTGGCAATACTTATCTCGCCTTTTATACCAAGGATTGGGGTCGGACTGATAAACCTTATTTGATGATGACACGCGCTGAATCGAGATATTGTACCCCGGAAAAGGTGTTTGATGTTCCGATTTTCACGTTTCATCGTACATGGCTGGAGAAGATTGTCAGTGATAATGATCCGCAATTTGTCAAGCCGAAAGTGGACAGTTCACTCCGTGCCGTTCAGGCCTTGTGCTACTATGGCGTTGAAAAGATCAAGGATGTAAACCGCACCGAGATTTTCCGTAACACGTTTATGGGGCAGACGATTGGGTATTGTGCCCGCCGCAGGGATCTGACCTATCACTGTGATGAGTGTGAGAATCTTCTTGCAGGAATGAAATACAAGATTCGGGGTATGGCTGTCCCGACCATACTGGCAGACGAATGCGTCAAATACAGCGCCGATATGCTGCACCGGAAATTAGGCTTCTGCTATGCAGGAATGACTTCTTTCGCTACGGACTATGGGCTGGATATGGATAAGTCCTACAGCATCCGGGAAATGCGGCAGATAGTCAATGAGATTGGGTATAAACCTTCTTTAAGTTCATACAGAAAAGAATTGAAAAAACTGAATATAATATGAAGCATAAAGTAATCATTGAAGAGACTTTCTGCAAAACCATCGAGGTAGAAGCAGAAAGTGCCGGCCTTGCAGTATGCATTGCCGAAGACGAGTATAATGAAGGCAAGCATAAGCCGAGTGTGAATGACTTTGTAGGTGTGGATATCGCCCTTTCCACACAGGACGAGGAGGCAAGATGCGCCATGAACAATCCAGAGTTTGTTGATTTCGTAAAGTGTTACTTTGAAAGAATGGGGTGCGAAATTCCTTTGGAAGACAAGATAAGAGTTGCGTTCGGAAGTATGGATAACGCCTTGTACGAATTTAGGGAAGGATTAAGGCACCATAAAGAGGACGAGGAAAAACAAGTCTGCATGTTATATAAGTGCGATGCTTGGCATTCATACAGCTCTATGGAGGCAATCGGAGCATTTTCCTCACAAGAGAAAGCGACTGAATATTTACGTCGCAACCAAATACAGTTCCGACTGAAAAACGAGGATTTGGATCAGTTCGAGGCTTATGGTCAGACACAGGGCCGAGACGAGAATTATATTTGCTCGCAGGTGTCACTTGATTTGTTGCCCGAGGAGGAGGCCCCATCTGTTCACGATGACGCTTTTTATGATCAGGAGTTCACTTACGGGGACTCCAAATTGTCAAGACGTGATCTTGAGTCTCTCCCCGAGCCTTTCTGTACGGAGGATGTAACTGATGAGCAAATGCAGGAAATCATAACTCAGACGGATGTGGAAACACGAACTCGTTTGAAGCTGGATGACGATGAACATATCGACTTCGAGAATGAACGCCACAATGAAGCCTGGTGGGAAGAATTGGAAGCTGCCGTGAACGGCCAGAATGTTCCGTACTATGAGGATTTGCTGGATGTATATCACGGTACCCCTGACCCCGAAGTTGTATTTTTCACGAAAGGTGACCAGACTATCCACTTTACCGACGACCGTGAAGAGGCGGAAGAATACGCTTACGATGAGAAAAACGGCGGCATTGGGCCGAGCGACCTTCCTGTGTTGATACACGCCAGAATCCACATGAAGCATCCGTATGTCATTACAGACCCACAGGAATGGGCGGAACTGAGTGCCAACAATGAGGTCGATAAGAAGAAATACGAAGGATATGACGGACTCTGTTTCACAGACGAGGAAACGGAGGTCAACTATTACATACTCTTCGATGCGCGAAACTGTAAAATCACGGAACGCGAGATTTTGGAATAATGTTCATCAAATGCCATAATGATGACCGACCGTCACGACTCCGATAGTCGTGGCGGTCTTTTTACCCTGAATATTGAAGACCACCTTTATATACCAATTAAATAAATCATACATAAAGAATATGGAACTGAAAAAATTGAAACAAGATTTCTTCACCCCTGATGGTGATGGGATTTTAATAATGACATTCAATGAGGTAGCCGAACGGATTCTTCGTATGAAGTGCGGTGAAAGCATGGAACTCTATATCAATGTCAATAAAAATACAAAGGAATGCCTCCTCCCTTTATCTATCAAAAAGGAGCAATGGAATGGTACGCCCTTCTATTTGCTCGGCGGACACGGGCTGGAGGTTCGCACCATAAATTATGTGGGTCGGTCAAAAGACGAGTATGAAACAACTTGTTTTGACGCATTGGACAGTTATGGAGCCAAGGAGATTGTCGGGGTTGTCGTGTCGAAGTCGCAGGAACTGACTCCCGAGGAATTATTCGGTACAATTGCCGAAGAAAAGAAAAAAGGCTGTAAGTATCTGTTGGTATTCCGTAATGAGGAAGAAATGGAGGAGACTTTTGAAGGCAACCTGTACGCTATCAGCGATACGGACGGCAAATTCCTTTGTTATTTGTGCCATGAAGATTATGTCCGAATGGAAGATGAAGGAGATATCGTAGACAGCACCTCCATTGCTGACATGCACTTTTATTCCGATTGGGCTATTGCTAATTCGGGAGTACGGGAAAGAGTATTTTCACGACGAATAGCGGTTGTTTTTACCACACGTGCAGAGAGGGTATCGACTGAAATAATCTGATACAAAACCAATATCAATAAAGCCATAATGATGACTGACTGTCACGGCCACGATAGTCGTGGCGGTCTTATTATTTAAGTGGCGAGTTTCAAACACCCCCAATAATATCTCTCTATTCTTGAAAAAATCTGAATGATGAAAAAACATATTACTTGGCAGGCAATCTGCGATTTAAGCACCAACCTGCAAAATGAAATCATTTCACTGCTGAAAGAAAGCAATATCAATGAAATCGAACTGAAAATCGACGATGAAAATCCGGATGATGCCACTTATGTTCTCGACTATAATGAGCATTTTGACTCATGGACGGAAAAGATGGTGACACATGTTGGTTTGAGCGATGACGATCTCTATTTGAGAGTCTACGACAATATTGAAGGCGAAGAGTCCATGATTTACGCCAGCGAAATGAGTTTGGCGACAAGAAACCCTTGTTGGCTTGTAAGTATCCGCGATAGTATATTGACGGCATTGGAAGCAGACCGTACAGACAGGGAATATGCAGCACTGAACGAGCAACTGCATCAGGCTGAACAGGACATTCTTCAGTTCATGTTGGAATTGCTGAAAAGGAAGGGCCGTATTTCCCTGGGCCTTTCGGAAGAGGAGGAACAGGATGACAACAACTTCCCAATCACGACCACTTTGTATGGACGCCACGATACGCCGCGAATCAAGTTAACGGATGTGTATCTGTCTGAAGGAGACCATCTGACTGCTGACGGAATAGATGCGGAGACCGGTGAGAAACGCTCTGGTTTCTATGTTTACTCTGAGCAATACGCCGATGTGTTCCACTTCATTGGTCATTGCATTTGACTCTAAAACTAAGGCTTCTATGGCAACAAGAACGATATACTTGACCGTGCGTCTGGATTTATGCAATCCGGACGTGAATGAAATCACGGACGAAGACGTGGACGAAATTGTCAGTGAGGTAGATTATGAATTCAGAAACTATGGGAACTATGAGATTGAGACAGAAATCTGCGGACGAAATGACGAAGGTGGTTTTTAGAAAGTACGCTGACGGGCAAATCATCGCCCTTTTCCCGGACATTCCTTGGTCCGAGGATGGTTCTGTAACTTCATACATGCATGTCGGACAGCACGGCGCCGCCTTCTATAAGCAGGTGATTGACTCGACAACACCTGCCAGTGAGGGAGATTACAGTGCATTGCTCGAAGAACTGGAAACGATAGGTTATGACAACCTGCGTATTGTTAAAAGGAAGTGATCATATGGAACTGGACAGAGAAACACAAATACGCATTCTGGAGGAACATTTCATTGGCTGTCTCAATTTCTGGAAGCATCAGGGCAAGGATGAAAAAGCCGCAGAAGAAAGTGCTCTTCGGGAACTTCGTCAGGTAAAGAACAACCCGTTTTCCCCACGCCCGTGCCCAATGGACCCGGCAATCGTGGCGGAAGTTGCGGATAGAATTCAACAAAAAAAACAATGATGAGACATGAATACTTTTAAGAAAGGACAACAAGTGTGGTGGGACGATCCAGCCCAAGAAAAATCCGGCGAATACAATGTGCTCGCCGTAGATTACGCCCAAAATATCGTGAAAATAGGGAACGGAAAAGAGACTTTCGAGATGCCTTCGGGACAGATGGAGATTACCTGCCCGGTATCGGAAGAAGACCGATTGCAGCTTGACAAACTGGAACAACATTATCACATGCTGGAAAAAGACGCGCTGGAGCTGATGCGGGAAATCATCTCCCGTTTCGATGAGGGAAAGTTATCAGTCGAGGGGTGCTCCGTGCGGGGCTGCGACGAAGACCATAGCCCCTGCTGCGTTTACGGCTTTGCAGTGGACAATGAGGAATTGTATGTCGAGCTGGAATATGAAAGCGGAGGTGTCCGTATGGTCCCGGCCCGGGATTTATATACCGAAGCACTCTTTGAGGCTTTCTGCAAACTGGTCGGAAAACTATAAAACATCTCATGAAACAACTCCCAACTGACGAACATGAAAGAACTTTATATTAAAAATCTTTGTATCGAGGTTACCCGGCGCTGTAACATGAGTTGTGCCCACTGTATGCGGGGAGATGCCGAGCATGTGGATATTCCTTTGAAACATATAAGCACCTTGCTGCGGCATGTCAAGTATATCCACCATTTCAATATCACGGGTGGCGAACCGTCGCTTAACGTCCGAGCCATCCGCCATATACTCAGCCGGGTACGCGCTTATGGCATTACGGTTAATGATTTCTATATCGTGACCAACGGCTCGGCCACATCCCGTTCCGCAGAATTCATAAAAGCTTGTGCTGCATTGTACGAGTACCAGGAGGAAAAGGAACAGGACTCCGGCCATATGCTCGAAATGAGCGACGACCGCTTCCATGATGCGGCGGAGCGTGCCGCCACGCTCGCGGCACTTTCTCCGTATCCTTTTTTCGGAGTCCGGGGACAGGCTGAAAGTATCTTCCTTTTCCGGGAAGGCCGCAGTAAGGAGGGATTTCCAAACCCTGTCCACAAGATTTATCTCACAGAGGAGAACTACGTTTATGGGGACCTCTGTCTTAATGCCGAGGGCATGATCCTCTCAAATGGGGACCTGAGCTATGCCCGCCAGCGAGAATATGCCCTTTGTCCTTGCGGAAAACTCATGCAATACCTCCGGAAAACCCAAGAAGAGCGTAGGAAAGAAAGGCTATACAAATAAACCATTCAAAACAAAATAGACAAATGATAAAGATAACCATGATATTTGGTGAAGATGCCGTGAGAAAATATGAGGAAAGCAAGAAACTGCCTTCACAAGAATGGCTGACAGACAATGGTGGTGTCGTAGACGAAAGAGAGTTCCGCACCGAAGCGGAATATAATGCCTATATCGCCGCCTTGAATGACAGCGATGGTTGGCTCGATTACCAGATTATACGTCATAAGGACGAACCGGAAGACACTGGCAGTTCATGCGACGAGTCAGTATGGATGCGCCTTGGTGTCATGGTAGCAGGCAAGCGTGAAGAGATAGAAAAAATCCTGGAAGGCGATACGGAAACTCTTCGGAAACTGCTTGTAGCCGGACGTTACGAAATAGGCGGAGAAACCTATATTCCAGAAACGTCCATCGAGGAATACAACGGAAAATATCAAACCAACTTCGATGCAAGGGACGTAGATTTTCACATCAGTATTTGAAGCAATCGATTAGTGAATTACGATTATGATAACAGTAGTAGTGTTACTTGGAGCCGAGACAGTGGAATTGTACGAGCGCACGGGGCAAATACCGGAAAACAACTTTGAAGAGACTGGTGGCTATGTGACTGTCAGACAGTTTGAAACCAAGGCCGAGTACGACGCTTTTGTGGCCGGCATGGAGGATCATGATGGACATGGAGATTGGAGGATGATTACCGTTCAGGACTCTCCGGTTTCGCCCTTTCATGAAGGTGACCTGGTCCGGCTTACCGATGAGGCCGTGGAAACTATCCGCCTTGCCTGTGGGGGCGAGGCTGCTGAATACCGTAGGCAAATGATACTTGAGGTCAAGTCGCTGGAATGGAATGAAAATGTATGCACGGCAAGAGTAACGGATATCCGTGAAGATGACGAGCAGGTGGTTTCCGTCGCCTGCCTGCGACGGCTGACGGCCGATGACTTGCGATGAATGACAGTGAAACAGACAAACTAAAAGTAGGAATGATGGAGAATATATTGATTCTGGCGGGCAGCGAACAGGAATTGATTGACCGCTATCTGGACAAGGAAAAGAATGCCACTGACTATGTACAGCTAAAGGAACTGGAAGAAAAACAAGGCCGTGACTATGGGCTAACTGACACCGTGTATGCACAGCTGAAAAGGAAATTGTTTCAAAGGGCATTGAAAAATTTTGTCTCGCGTGTGTGCCAGGAACAGAGGGATTTATGCGAACAAGGGTTCTGGGAGGCGGAATGTGGCGATGAAGCGGAATTTATATGCCAAGCACCTATGCCGGATCTTGTGGCAGACATTGAAGAATATGAGAGAATGTGCCGATGGTGGCATGATCTGGACGATGAAACCCGATTTGGCCTCGCGACTGTCTTTGAAGGGGAATTTGGCCCCATTCGTTATGATGAGGATACCATTGAGACACAAGATAGGATATGTAACTGCTGGATGGCACTTCCTCTCAAAGACAAGCTGCGCATTTACCATTGCATTACAGAAGACTAACAATGTAAAGACATGCCATACAGAAGTGAAAAAATAATCATCCGAGGGTCTCAATATGACCGGCGGCAGAAACTGACGCCAGAGCAGAAGTCGGAAATAGCTTTCCGATACGCCACAACCGGCATCAGCCAGCGCAAATTGGCCAAAGAGTATGGTGTCAGCAGGCGGCTGATTACCTTTATCGTAAACCCCGAAGAGGAGAATCGGAACAAACAACAACTTAAAATAAGAAAAGCCAAAGGCTTGTACAAGCCAGATAGATCCAAGCTAACCAAGTCGGTTCGAGAATACAGACGGTATAAGCAGAAGCTTTTCTTGGAAGGGAAAATTCAACTAACAAACTCGCAATAATATGAACATTCAAAAGAAACAGCGCGCCGCACAGGAAGAGATTATCGCAAATCTGTGCGCCATCGGCAAACACCCGGAAGAATGGTTGCCTCATACAGTATATGTAGAGGAGGAAGGTGAAGATGAACAGCATTTTGGAATACCGGTCTACACCCGTTATCGACTGGAAGAAATCCGACGGGACGGTACTTGCACTCTTTTCAATCCGATAAGTATGGAAAGATTTACATCCAGACACCTTCACGAAATCAATGTGGACTGGCTGGTAACGCTTTGGGAACGCTACTTGGAACTTTGTTTGGAACAGGATATTTGGAAAGAAAACGCTCGCGTTTTTCTTCGCACTCATACTACGAAGTCTGATGAAGAGATTTCCACATTCTTAGATACATCGTGGGACAAAAGTTCAGCCTATACAGACAATCTGAAACGGATGCTTGGCGATGAACGGGACACAGAAACGTGGATTATAGTCTACCCAATAGATTCCTTTGAACGTAATGCGGACATCCGTGAAATTATGGACGATTTTGAGAATAATCCTTGCTCTGAGGTGGAAAAACTTGCACCTCTTGATTTCACAACTCTGATAAACGACGATATGTTCAATGACCAGGATTTCTGGGTAAGGGCTGTACAACTTTCCAAAGAGACAGATTAAAGTAACTTATAAATCAGATGAGACATGAATATTCAAACACTTACCAAGAATTATAGGGAACGCTTCGTGGCGTTCAACAAGCGTATCGAAGAAATCGGGACGGACCCGAAAAAGAAAGCCAAACTCGGCAAATCTCCCAACTTTCTAAAAGAGGTACTCAGACCTATTCTTGACGAGCTTCCGGACTTGTTGCCCGGCTATGGGTTCAAACCGACAACCGATACCTACGCCATGTATGGCGAATATTATCGTATCAAGGCTGGCATTACCTTGTTGGGAGGAATAACCATCAAAGAGGATTTCAATTTGGTGTTCACTCCACTATTCCATGGGCAACCGTGCGGCAAACAGCATGACATCAATTCTATGGATGATCTGTTGGCCGCTCTTAAAGAACAGCTTGAAATAAGGGAGGTGGGCTGCAAATTATAAGTAGATATGAGTGGAGCTTCGCAAATTATTGTATATTTGTCAGATAATAATTGTCTGTATATGATTTACGGGGCTATACCACCTATTATGAACAGATTACAGGCATATCTTTTGTTTGGCTCTTAAAACAGATTTATACATATATGAAAAAAGAAGAGAACATCCGTCAATGCTACGGTCGAATGAAGGAGAGGCACGGTTCCGAAACTGTTGTCTTATTTCATGTGGGGGATTTCTATGAGATGTATTTTGACGACGCCCAAACAGTTGCCCGGATCGCGGATGTGCCTCTGTTCACAATGACTGCAGCGGGAATTCCGGCAGCGAGAATACCCGAAGCGTCTATGGAAGAATGTAGAAACCGGCTGCTGGATGCTGGGTACAAAGTTTGTGTGTCTGAGGTCCGGGGCGCATCCGGTCGCCACGTTCTTAAGGTTCAATGAAAGAATTCAGGAGAAAGGCAGATGAATTTGTTTTCATTTCTTCTGCAATCGGACCGTGGACTTGGCTTGTCACGGTCGTTATTATTGTCGCCATTCTCAAGTTCTGCTTTACGCATGAATATGACCCCGTCAACGAAAGTATCAACAAGTCTGCTGAAATTATTGACCATGTCATGGTTCTCGACAATACAAAGAACGGTTTCCGCATCACTTATGCGACTGCAGAACCTGTTACAAACGAAAAGTTTGTCGAGATAGCAGCACGGGAAGAAATCAAAGACGGCTTTGAGAGACTCAAGAAAGAGGCCCCCATTCATTTCGGTGGAAATTTGCTGAATACCGATATCTGCGATTTTGCCCTGTACGCATACCACTTTCACATTGATGATGATATTGTCATTCATAACATCTTTGTGGCGGGTAAAGAGAAGATGGATTTCTATGTGCGCCCGAACCCAAATTTGCCGGGATGTGCCACGTGGATGCATCACGGGACAGAACAAGGCAACCAATATCTGAATAGCAACGATATCAACTACTATATACCTAACGGCGGTCGGATTTATAGGTATTGGAAATGCCGTTTCCTTCTGCAATCGTCTGATACAGACGAGCGTTTCAGCCATTTTACGGAAGAAGAACGGCTGTATTGACTTGCGTAAATCTCTGTATATATACGCATAAAGCACTGAAAATTAATGCCTAAAAGCTTTGTCTGTGTGACAAAATATTCATACTTTTGCTTTATTACAAACTGATTAGAAATAAGATTGTCAATTGAAAGAAATAGTTTGAATATGACAAAGATTTAGCATGACCTCAGAAAAGTCGCAGATTAAGTTTGCGAAATCGGAACGGACGGGAGAACTTATCGGCTTTGTTTCCCGACATTCCAAAACACGTAAATTGATGGGAGTCCGTGAAGACTCAAGATTCGGCAAACAGATTTGTGTCCTTTCAGAAGACTTGAAAGGCAAAGTCGAGCCTAATGTTCTTTATTCTGTGGAATTGAAACCTATGCACAAGGCAAATGGGTATGTAGTCGTTGCCGCTACACCCGTGTTGTTCCCAGCGCAGGTAGAGACAGTAATTATTCCCAAATCACTGTATCAGGTGACAGTGACATTCGGCAACAAGAAAGTGTTTTTCGATCCGAAAGACGGGAAAAGTGCAATGAGCCGCACCATTGAAGGGGTGTTGTCCGTCTTACAAAGCAGAAAAGACATAAAAGACCAGGAAGGCGTAATTTCCGATTACCTCAAACAGGCGAAAGCTTTAGTGAGAAGATTGGAAGCCGACGGTTTTATTTATGTAGATGGCAGGAGGAACGGATGAAAGAACGACCTAAAATAGGTATCGCAACAGACGGTGCCCATTCTACAAAAGAGAGGTTGACGTGCTGCCGGGCCGTCGACCTCTTTTCAGAAAAAGAAATATTCCGCATAGCGGTAGGTAACTGGACAAACAACATCGGGGAGTTTCTCGCGATTGTAGAAGCCGTAAAATATATTCTGGCAAACCCAGACACTCCTCGCGTCATTTACTCAGATAGCATTACCGCTATAACATGGTATAGGAACAAGAAAACAGCCTCTTCAAGGCGTTGCCCAGCGTTACTTAAGGCGGAAGTTTTCCTGAATGCTGTTGCCGCCAGAATTGATGACATCGAAGTGGTTCATTGGGACAACAAAAGATGGGGTGAAATCCCGGCGGATTTTGGTAATAAATAAATGTACTTGATTATGGCAAAATTAAAATCTGAATCACAAAAATATGTTGAGCTGAAGGAGGAAGATTATCTACTGTTAGTAGAAAACACTATTAAAATGGAAGCCTTGAAGATTGCAGGTATCGAGAAGATGCCCATTTATAAAGCGATGGAGCACATTCTCCAACATCAACACATCGACCTCATGGTTAAACCGGTATCCAGGAGATATTCCTGATATCGGTAATTGGACAATATCATACTCCCGATAACCCCATTTTAATATAGGTATCAATTAAAATCAAATAGCTCCAATTAGTATAAATCAATAATAGCCAATTAGTTATAAAACAAGCGCATGTACGATACTATGAATACCGCACATGCGCTTCGTTTCCTTGTTTGCGATCATTTTTTAATGATTGGAAGAAAAAACTTCTCTATCAGCTCCTTATAAGCAAAATATATTATATATATTTGCAAAAGGCGTTAGTTGCATTCTGAACCTCCTATGTATGCTTACATAGACATTTTTAGGAATTTCGGTAAAACTAACACTGATAATCAATCAATTAAAGTTAAAAAGGCCGTTCCTTTTGCAGAGCCGCCCCGAATCATCCGATCGGACGGAAACTATTTTTGCTGAATGAACGGAAGTTTCACGACCTCGGCCTTCATCAGCTTCTCGCGGATCACGATGGCGATCTGCGTGCCGACCTTGGCGAACTCCTTCTTCACGTAACCCATACCAATCCCCTGTTTCAGACAGGGCGACATCGTACCCGAAGTCACCTGGCCGATGATATCGCCCTCAGGAGAGGCAATCTGGTAGCCATGACGCGGAATACCGCGATCGATCATCTTGAAACCGACCAGCTTGCGGGTCAAACCGCCGGCCTTCTGCTCTTCCATCAGTTTACGGTCGATGAACTCCTTGCCATCGACGAACTTGGTCAGCCAGTTCAGGCCCGCCTCGATGGGCGAAGTCGTATCGTCGATATCATTACCGTAGAGGCAGAAACCCATTTCCAGACGCAACGTGTCGCGGGCACCGAGGCCGATGTTCTTCAGCCCCTCCTTCGAACCCTCCTGCCAGAGAGCCTTCCAGAGTTTCTCGCCGTCTTCGTTGGCCACATAGATCTCGCAGCCGCCCGCACCGGTGTATCCCGTAATCGAAAGAATCGCATCCACACCGGCAACCTTCAGCTTCTTGAACGTATAGTATTCCATATCCTCAACCGGCTCGGTGCACAACTTCTGCACGATCTTCATCGCATTGGGACCCTGGATCGCCAGTTGGCAGATCTCGTCCGAAGCGTTGTAGAGCTGCTTGCCATGACCGGCCTCCAAGCCGAATTTCTTGCCCTCTTCGACGATATGGTTCCAATCCTTGTCGATATTAGCCGCATTGATTACGAGCAGATAAGTTTCGGCATCGATCCGGTAAACCAGCAGGTCGTCCACGATACCTCCCTTGCCGTTGGGCATGGTGGTATATTGCACCTTCCCGTCGTAAAGCGCCGCAACATCGTTGGTCGTGATATGCTGCAGGAACGCTTCGGCCTTGGGACCTTTTACCCAGACCTCGCCCATGTGACTCACGTCGAATACACCCGCGTTGTTGCGCACGGCCAGGTGCTCTTCGTTGATGCCCGTAAATTCGATCGGCATGTTGTAACCTGCGAACTCGGCCATCTTAGCGCCGTTCGCAATGTGATGTTTGGTAAAAACCGTTGTTTTCATTGTCTGTTATCGATTTAATTATCAGTTATTTGATTATCAGTCTTATTCGCGGCGCTTCACGCCCATCCGGGGACAGCGGTGAAACTCCTTCGTGCGGTCGAACAGGTAGCGGTAGGTCGTATGCATCTTGTGCTTGGTGGCGCATACGTAACTCTCCACCATGCGCATCATCACCGGATTGAAATCGCCGATCCACGCAAGTTCCAACGATTTGTAGGGCAACTTCGGCACCGCCTTCTCGAACTCACGAATGATTCCCGCCTCGATGCCCTTGCCGTGGAACTCGGGGGTGACTCCGAAAATCAAGCCAAGAACCCTGTCAGCCTTATGCGCCACCTTGAGCGCCCACATCAGACGCAACTTGTTCCACCAGCCGAACTTGCCGTTGAAGGAACCGATCACCCGATTCAAATCGGGCACCATGATGAAAAAGCCGATGGGTTCGTCGTTATAGTAAGCGAAATAGATCAACCGTTCGTCGATAATCGGACGCAGAATATTCATAATGCGGAACGCCTGTTCGCGATCCATCGCCTTCACGCCCGAAAACAGCGCCCACGCCTTGTTGTAAACCAGCCGGAAATCCTCAGCCACCTGCTCGAGATTCTTTTTCGAGATATGCTTGAAACAGTAACCCGGACTCTCCTCCAGACGCTTCACACGCTCGTAAACCGAATCGCTCAACTGCCCCACCTCCAACCGACGCAGATAGGTATGCTGGTTGAAGTAGTTCTGGAATCCGTAATTCTCGAACAACTCTTTATAATAAGGCGGATTGTACGTGTTCTCATAGAGGGGCTGAAATTCGTACCCGCTGACCAACAGCCCCCACCAGGAATCCCGGGGACCGAAATTGATCGGACCGTCCATCGCCTCCATACCCCGGCTGGAAAGCCACATGCGGGCCGCATCGAAAAGCTGATCGGCCAGCTCCTGGTCGTTGATAGCCTCGAAAAAGCCGCACCCTCCCGTCGGCTGCTCCTCCAGGAAAGCATGTTCCCGGTCGTAAAAAGCGGCGATACGTCCCACCACTTCTCCTTTTTTATCGCGTGCGATCCAGCGAATGGCTTCGCCATCGGAGAACATCTCGTTTTTCTTCGGATCGAAAACAGCCTGGATCGAAGGATCGAGGGGACATACCCAGTTACGATTCCCCTTATAGATTTTCCGAGGCAGATCGAGGAACTCCCGTTCCGTACGGGCATCGACGACCTCCTGCAAAATGTACTTGTCTGAACTCATTGCCTTATGAAAAAGGTTTAATCCCAACAAAGATAACGATATTTTTCCAAAATACCCGTTCATGCCCCCCAATCCGTGCGAAAACTTTTTCCTTTATAATATATACGGAAGAGTCCTGGCTCGGAAAAACCGTTCAATTTCAGTTTTTCAGACAAACAAAATCACTTTGTACGAAAAAGTAATCTTTTCATGCAAAATAAATTACAATCTATAAGAATAAATACTATCTTTGCATCAACATTAAACCACAACTTAATTTCAATATATTATGAATGTTAACAATTTAATGGCAGAATTGGAGCGTAAGCACCCGGGTGAAAACGAATACCTGCAGGCCGTACGCGAAGTACTCGAGTCCATCGAGGAAGTTTACAACCAACATCCTGAGTTCGAGAAAGCCAAGATCGTTGAGCGCCTCGTAGAGCCGGATCGTATCTTCACCTTCCGCGTAACGTGGGTGGACGACAAAGGCGAAGTTCAGACCAACCTGGGCTACCGCGTTCAGTTCAACAGCGCGATCGGTCCCTACAAAGGCGGTTTGCGTTTCCACAAGGCCGTGAACCCTTCGATGCTGAAGTTCCTCGGTTTCGAGCAGACTTTCAAGAACGCCCTGACGACCCTTCCGATGGGTGGTGCAAAGGGTGGTTCAGACTTCGATCCGACCGGCAAGTCGAACGCTGAAATCATGCGTTTCTGCCAGGCTTTCATGCTTGAATTGTGGCACAATATCGGTGTCGATACCGACGTTCCCGCCGGCGACGTAGGCGTAGGCGGTCGTGAGATCGGCTTCCTGAACGGTATGTATCAGAAACTGGCTCGCAAGTACCACACCGGCGTTCTTACCGGCAAGGGCGAAACTTGGGGCGGTTCGATCCTCCGTCCGGAGGCTACCGGTTTCGGCGCACTCTATTTCGTACAGCACATGCTGCACCTGGCCGGTAAGAAACTGGAAGGCGCAAAGATCGCCATCTCGGGCTTCGGTAACGTGGCTTGGGGTGCATCGAAGAAGGCTACCGAACTGGGCGCCAAAGTGATCGCAATCTCCGGTCCCGACGGTGTAGTAACGATCCCCAACGGTATGAACGAGGAGATGATCGACTATATGCTCGAGCTCCGCGCTTCGAACCGCAATATCGTGGCTCCGTTCGCAGAGAAATTCGCAGGTACGACCTTCACTCCGGGCAAGAAGGCTTGGAGCGTGAAGTGCGACATCGCACTCCCCTGCGCATTCCAGAACGAGCTGAACGGCGACGATGCTGCCGAACTGCTGAAGAACGGCACTTGGTGCTGCGCCGAGGTTTCGAACATGGGTTGCACGCCGGAAGCTATCCACGCATTCCAGAAGGCAGGTATCCTGTTCGCACCGGGCAAGGCTGTCAATGCGGGCGGTGTAGCTACTTCGGGTCTCGAAATGACGCAGAACTGCATGCACATCTCCTGGTCGGGCAAAGAGGTGGACGAGAAACTCCACTTCATCATGGCAAGCATCCACGACGCTTGCGTGAAGTTCGGCAAGCAGAAGGACGGTCACATCGACTACGTGAAGGGCGCCAACATCGCAGGCTTCATGAAAGTCGCACAGGCTATGCTCGAGCAGGGTGTATTGTAATCCTGTTCCTTTATACGAAAAGAGGTGCGGCCGAAGGTCGCACCTCTTTCATTTTATCCGTTTCGAAGAATCGCGGTTCGGACCCGCACAAGTACTAAAAAGCGATATTCGCCGACAGACCCAAAGTCAGCGTATTAAGGTGCTGACGACTCTCGCGGACCATCGGAGGTTGCAGGTAATAAGTCGTCTGAAATCGAAGGTCGAAATTGTAGTTGGCGCGAAATGTCATGGACGTGCCGACTCCGAAAACAGGTCCTCCGCAACTCCCCAGCGTATATCCGTTCAGGGAAAAGGATTCATAATACTGATACCCGGCCAAGACCTTGCCACCGGTCCGCCAGCGTGCCGTAATCGGATATGAAAAATAGGCCCCGGCACTTGCGGCCCAACTGTCCAAACGATCCGTAGATTCGGCAACATTCAACTTGATCGGCACACTCGACACGGCCGTACGTCCTCCGAAACCGACATAAGGATTCATAAACCAAGCCCCCTCGATGCCCAGGTTCACACCTGCATTGAACTCGCCTTCGACTCCCGCAACAGGACGATACCGTCCTATCACCACATCCGTACTTACTTCCATACCGAGAAACGACGGCCGGCAATACCGATCGAAAGCAAAATCCTGCTCGAATTCCGTCAATCCCCTCTCCTTGAAAATCAAATCGGCGAACAGGTATCCCAGCTCTACGGAAAGAATACCGATCCCCGCACCTACTAATACATCGCTGAACCAATGTTTATTGTTGAGCATGCGCGAAACACCCGTTACCGTAGCCATCGAATAGCCGGCGATACTGTACCAGGGACTGCGAGGCCCGTACTCCTTATGAAGCATCGTAGCTGCCATAAAAGCCGTAGCCGTATGCCCCGACGGAAACGACTTGTTGTTCGATCCGTCGGGGCGGGGCATACGGCAGGTATATTTCAGAGAGTTGACCGCTCCGGCCATCAGCGCGACGGAAAAGGCATCCGACACCAACATCCGGCCCCACGAACTGCGCCCCCGGACTCCTCCGATTTTCAGCCCCAGCATCAACGCTGCGGGAGCATATTGCAGATAATCGTCATAATGGAGACGGAAAGACGGTACATAATCGTTCCTCAAATGACGAAATCCCCGATCCCGCTCCTGCACGACCAAACCTGCGACAATAAGGGGAACTCCGATATAGGTTATTCGATAGGCACGCGAAGAGGTTATCCGCTCCATATCCCGGACAAACGGGCTGCGGCGGAGGGGGGGGGTAATCGGACTCAATGTATCGACCTGGGCGAAAGCGCCGATCGACACCCCCAGCAGAAGGCACAGCAACAGCAATTTCTTCATTTACCAAATACAAGATTCCGACCGCATCGGAAAAACCTGTTCTCACCGCTTACCGACAGCCGGGACGGGGACGGATGCGGCGGCGGATACTCCGCACGACATCGCCCAGAATAGCGATCAGAGAGGTATAGCCGATCACTTCGAGCCATTGTACCCACGTGAGCGGCGTGGTACGGAATACCGGACCTCCGAACTCCACGATCAACACCTGTCCGACGGCAATCAACAGCAGCACCAGGAAGAACGTACGGCTTCCCCGCAGATCGTGCAGCACCGAATGACACGCTTCGAAACCTTTGGCATTGAACATATTCCAGAACTGAAGGAAGACAAATACGGAGAAGAAAACAGTCAGTTGTTCAAGGTTGGGCGCCCCTGTCGTGGCACGCCAGTAGAACAGCATACCGAGCAATACGCCGACGAAAATCGTTCCGCAGGTAAAGATCGTCCGGGCCATGGCCGGCGTGATGATAAACTCGTCTTTGGGACGCGGCGGTTCGTTCATCACCGCAGGATTGGGCGGCAGGGAAGCCATCGCCAGCGCAGCGAAAGTGTCCATGATGATATTGACCCACAGAATCTGCACTACCGTAAGCGGCATCTCGGTCCCGAAAATCGAACCTACGAAAACCACGATGATCGCCGCGAAATTGATCGTCAGTTGAAACAGTACGAAACGTTGGATATTGCGGTAGAGCGAACGCCCCCACATCACGGCCGATGCGATCGACGTAAACGAATCGTCGAGCAGCGTGATGTCGCTGGCATCCTTCGCCACCGACGTACCCGATCCCATCGAGAGTCCCACGTTAGCGAAATTCAGCGCCGGTGCATCGTTCGTACCGTCACCCGTTACAGCCACGATTTCGCCCTTGCGCTGCAAAAGACGCACGAGCCGCTGCTTGTCGAGCGGTCGCGCCCGGGACATAATCTTCAGAGCCTGCACCCGCTCGAGCAGCTCCTCGTCGCTCATCGCCGCGAACTCCACGCCCGTCATTTCGTTCCGTGAGGAGTCGGTTTCATCGTGCCATAAACCGATGCGGCGTGCGATCTCACGGGCCGTGGCCGGAGTATCGCCCGTGACGATCTTAATGTCGATTCCGGCCTTCATACAACGGGCTACGGCAGCCGGCACATCTTCCCGCACCGGATCGGCGATCGCCGCCACGGCCACGAACAGCATCTGCGGATCCCGCAGCGCGTCTTCGCATCGTTCGGCCGTCGTTTCGGCATACGCCACCGCCAGCGTACGCATCGCACGTCCCTGAAACAGCAGCAACTGTTCGTTCACCTGGGCGTCCTTGCCATCCGGCATACACATCGCCCGTACGATTTCGGGAGCACCCTTCACGCAAATCAAACGCTTTCCAGTGGTTTTGCTCTGTATAATCGTCGCCATATATTTGCGTTCGGTGGTGAACGTCATACGATCGACGATCGGAGCCTCCTCGCGCAAAGCCGCATAGTCGAATCCCTCTTCCCGCAAGCGGATCAACAGGGCTCCTTCGGTCGGATTGCCGATGACATTTGCGTCGGCATCGAGAAAAGCGGTCGAATTGACGGCGATGATCTCGGCCAGCAACCGTTCGTCGATGGACGCATAATGGATGATCTCCTCGACCCGCATCCGGTTCTGGGTAAGCGTACCGGTCTTATCGGTACAAATCACCGTAACGGCCCCCATCGTTTCGCAGGCGTGCATCTTGCGCACCAGGTTATTCGTCTTCAACATCCGACGCATCGACAACGCCAGCGAGAGCGTGATACTCATCGGCAGCCCCTCAGGAACAGCCATCACGATCAAAGCCACCGAAACCATAAAAATACGCAGCAGCTCCTTGGAAGTCTGGACCCAATCGCCCGTCGAAAGCTCGCCGCCCAGGTATGCCTTGGCGAGCATCGCTACGAAGATCGCAATCGACACTGCAATACCGATCTTACCGATCATCCTCGAAAGACGCGTCAGCTGCTTATACAACGGCGTAGGCTCTTCGCTGGCTATGGACGACTGCTCGGTTACCCGCCCCGCTTCGGTGCGGTCGCCCACAGCCTCGACGATCATCTCGCCGTAACCGTCCACGACGGTCGTACCGCGCAACAGCGCATCGGAAGGATAGGTCGCCTCGGCATCGAAAAAGCGTTCGTCGGTAGTCTTGTCCACCTCAGGCTCGCCCGTCAGCGTCGATTCATTGATCTTGAGCGATACGGCCTTCACCAGCTTACCGTCCGCCGGGACCGTTTCGCCATTCTCGACATACACCAGGTCGCCCACGACCACATCGCGTCGGGGCACCTCGGTCATCTCCCCGTCGCGGACGACCTTGACCGGAATGTCGTCATTCACCAGATTGAGCCGCTTGAACCGCCGCATGGCGTCCAATTCGAAGAAAAAGCCGACACAAGTGGCCAAAACGATGGCGCAGATAATTCCGATGGTTTCCAGGAACTCCCCATCGATAAAAGCCATCGCCAGCGACAGCAGCGCCGCTACCAGCAATACCTGAATAATCGGATCGCGGAACTTCTCGGCAAACAGTTTCCAGGCCGAATCCCCCTTGCGGGGCGTGATGAGATTATCCCCATGCAGACGGCGGCTCTCCTCCACCTGGGCGGAAGTCAAACCTCTGTGTTGATGTTCTTTCATAAAGTCAGTCGGATATATAAATAAGGTTGTGAATGTTATCGAAAAGAATATTGCCGGGTCGAGGCATCCAGCCGGACCGCAATGAACAACATGATGGTAAAAGCCATGAGCGACGAACCACCGTAGCTGACCAACGGCAGGGGAATTCCCATCACCGGCATCAGTCCGATGGTCATCCCCACATTAACGAGCAGATGAAAAAGCAGGAATGCCGCAACGCAGTAACAGTAGATCCGTCCGAAAGGCTCCTCCTGCCGTTCGCCCATACGCATCAACCGGAATATCAACAGGCAAAAGAGCGTCAGCAGAAGCATAGCGCCCAGAAATCCCCACTCCTCGCCGATGGTACAGAAAATGAAATCGGTATGTTTCTCCGGCACGAAACCGTATTTGATCTGGGTCCCTTGCAGGAACCCTTTGCCGATCCAGCCGCCCGAACCGATAGCGATCTTGGCCTGATTGACGTTATAATCCGTACCGAGGGGATCACTGACCAGCCCCAGGAAACTTAAAATACGGTTCTGCTGATGCTCTTTGAGGATGGAATTGAAAATATAATCGGTAGTCGGAACGAAAAGCATTGCCGTCAGAAACAGTCCGATCGTAATGAAAATATTGCGCAGATTGGCGCGGAAGGCATAAATCGCCACAAAGATGAGCGACAGCAGCGTCACCACGAGCAGGCAGCGGTAGAGATCCATCGCTCCGGGAGCCGCCAACAGCATCCCGAAATAGAGAAGCAGCGTGCCCAATGCCAGCGCAGCCAGATAAACCATGCGGGACCGCCACTGTCCGTTCATCATCGCCTCGGAAAGCGTACAGACCAGAATCAGCATCACCAACAGGGTCAGCGGCGTAAAGAGGAACGAAAAAATAAAGAGTACGGCGATCAGGATCACCGGAATACAGAGCCACTTGTTCAAACCTTCGCGGTACAACACGAACAGCAGCGATACGAGCACGATACCCGATCCTGTATCGTTCTGCATGACGATAATCAACAGCGGCAGACAGATCACCAATCCCACCTTGAAAAGATCCCCCGCCCGGTTGATCGAAAACGAGCTGGAGCTCATCACGCGGGCCAGCGCCAACGCCGTAGCGATTTTGGCGAACTCCACCGGCTGAATACGGACCGACCCGATCTCGAACCAGGCCTTCGCACCGTTCACTTCACGACCGAACAGCAGAGCGGCTACCAGGGTCAGCAATCCCAGGACATAGAACAGATAAGCCCACTTGTGATAGATGCTCGCATCGACCAGCAACACGACGACCGCTACGGCGAACGATATTCCCATCCAGACGAGCTGTTTCATATAGAAATGCGAGAAGGAAAAAATGCTCTCCGCCCCCTCTTCGTACGAAGCGGAGAGGATAGCCACGAAGCCGACCAGCACGATCAGCACATAGATCAGCACTGTCCAGCGATCGACGCCCTCGAACAATTTACCGATGCCGTTATTTTCCATAGGCCGGGTAATAAATCGTTTTCTGCTTGACCATCTCCACCAGCCAGGGCCGTGTGACGGTGTCGGTCAAATAGTACTCTTCGAGCAGACTGGCGATGGGCAAAGCGGCCGAAGCCCCGAACCCGCCGTTCTCGACATACACCGAAATAGCGATGCGGGGATTGTCCTTCGGAGCGAACGACAGGAAGGTCGAATGATCCTTGCCTCGAGGATTCTGCGCCGTACCGGTCTTGCCGCACACGTCCAGACCCGGCAGATAAGCCGTCCGGGAGGTTCCGCCCTCCTTGTGCACGCTCTGCCACATACCCTCCACGATCGGTTCGAAATATTTCGGATCGACTTTCGTATAATGTTTCTCGTAAAACCGCCGGTCCATCGAATCCCGCCCCTCTACCGAACGGACGATGTGCGGGATATAATAGTACCCGCGATTAGCGACGATAGCCGCCAGGTTAGCCATTTGCAGCGGCGTACACTCCAGCTCCCCCTGACCGATCGAGAGCGACAGCACCGTCAGCGCGTTCCACGATTTCCGATAACGCCTGTCGTAAAACTTCCGGTCGGGAACATAGCCGTTTCCCTCGCCCAGAAAATCCGAATCCAGCTTGCGGCCGAAGCCGAAACTCTCGACATACTCCCTCCATACGTCGAACCCCTCCTTGACGCTTCCGTACCGGGGATTTTCGAGAATATCGCGGAATACGTAACAGAAATAGGCGTTGCACGAAGTCGCTATGGCAAAACGCAGGTCCGCAGGCGACGTATGGGCGTGACACCTCATCTTGAGCCGTCCGACCTGATAACCCTCGTGACAGGGATAACGCATGGAAGGAGTCAGCACACCCTCCTGCATCCCGATCAGGCCCTGAACCAGTTTGAAGGTCGAACCGGGCGGATAACGGCCGCTTACGGCACGGTTGAACAGCGGCTGCCGTTTGTTATAGAGCAGCTCCATATAGTGATTGCCCCGCTGCCGTCCCACCAGTTCATCGGGATCGTATGTGGGCGAGGAAACCATCATCAGAATCTCGCCCGTCGAAGGTTCGATCGCCACGGCAGCCCCGACTTTGCCGGCCATCAGCTCCTCGGCGAAGAGCTGCAACCGCGCGTCGATCGTGCAGACGATCGACTTGCCGGGTACGGGCAGCGAATCGAAACGACCGTCCATATACGAACCCTTGATCGCTCCGTGCGTATCCACCTCGGAGATCTTCACCCCCTTCTTACCGCGCAGCTCCGGCTCGTAGGCCGACTCCACGCCGCTGATTCCGACGTATTCGCCCGCCTGATACGAAGGATAACGCCGCAACATTTCGGAATTGACCTCCCCCACATATCCCAGCAGGTTTCCCCCTACTTTACGAGGGTATTGCCGGGCAGTCCGGTAAACGGTATAGAAGCCGGCGAAGTTACACTCGTCGAAACGAAGTTTGTCCTCCTTGGACATATAGTTCATCACCATACGGGGCGCACGCGGACGCACACGGGCATTGGCCAGCTCCCTCACAAGCCCTTCGCGCGAAAGCCCCGTAACCTGACAGAAAAGCGTCGTATCGAACCCCTCCCGATCCATCTCGCGATAGATCACCATCAAGTCATAACACTCGCGACTCTGTACCAGATATTCGCCGTTGCGGTCGAACACCTCGCCACGGGACGGATACTGAACTTCGTAGCGCAACGCATTGCCCCGGGCCAGCTCCTCATATTTGCTGTCGATGAGCTGAATATAAGCAAGCCGCGCGGCGATTACGCCGAAAACGATCAGCACGACCACCTGCAGCACCCGCATCCGGGCAACCCCTTCCCCACCGTAACTCATAGCCGAACCGTCAGTTTAGTGGTGAACAGCCGCGCAAGCAGCCAGATGAAGCCCACCGTAACAGCACCGCTCACGACCAGTCGGACGAGCGTATGGAACAACTGCGCCCAAGACAGGGACTCCAACATGAAAAACAGGAAGTGGTGTACCACGACCATCGCTGCCAGGTAGCGCAGAAATCCGCCCTGCCCCAACCGGATCGAAGAAGGAATACCACCCTCCCGAATCCCCTCCTTACCGCAGACAGACTGCAGAAGCGGCCGGCGCAGCATAGCGACCGGAAGCGTAGCGATCGTATTGATCCCCGCTGCCCCCATCGCCCAATCCATCGCAACGGACATCGACAAAGCCAGAAAAAGCACTGCAACCGGCGGAGCGTCGATCGGCAGCAGGACAATGAAGCCGATATAGACCAAAGGGCAGAGGTAGATACTGATCGACAGGTTGTCGAACAGAAAAATCTGCAACAGGGCCAAAATAAGGAATAAGACGATATAGGGAACAGTCCGGTACATATTTATCTTCATTGTCCAATGCCTTTAATGAG
>OHPO01000121.1_pt1 | contig 40659 bp, 49 predicted proteins | sample 1577741 | NCBI WGS metagenome assembly OHPO01 (sample SAMEA3879574, study PRJEB24766) | human gut metagenome | biome: human-associated habitat; feature: feces | place: USA | collected 1985/1987
AGAGTAACAAAGGCGTGCAGGTCCGGATAAAGCCAATCATCACGATTGTAATGTATTGGAAAGCCGATAAATGGAACCAGCCTGTAAGTGTAAAGGACATGTTTGATAAGAATACGGTCAGATGGCTTGAAGACAACGGACTTGGAGGATATATCCAGGATTACAGGATGCACCTGTTTGAACCTTGTGCCGCAAAAGAAGAAAAACTTGAAAAATTCAAAACAGAACTTAAAGACGTTATTGCCTATGTGAAATACAGTAAAAGCACAGAGGCACTTAAGGAATACAACGAGAAACACAAGCCGGATTTAACCAAAAGTACGGTAACGTTGATTAATGAACTTACAAACAGCAATTATGTATTTGTTGACGGAAAGGAGCGACTTAACATGTGTGAGGCTTTTGAAGGAATTAAAGCAGAGGGAATAGAAGAAGGCTGGAAAGAAGGCAGGAAAGAAGGAATAAAAGAAGGCAGGAAAGCCGAATTAAAGGACAAATATAAATCATGGGTAACATTAAGCCGAAATCTTGAAAAGAAAGGCATGAGCAGTCCGGAAATAGCATCTTCACTGGGAATATCGGAATCCAAGTTGGCAGAAGCATTTGAGTATATGGAACATCTTAAGGAAGATGCGAAATAGTCTGATGCAAAAAAGCTGGGAACAAGTCCCAGCTTGATTTCCCTACCAGGATAATATCTCTGTCCCGGTTTCTGTTATAAGCACCTGTATTTCCCACTGGGCAGAAGGCATACCATCCTCTGTGTAGATGGTCCAGCCGTTTTCTTCATCCTGCACGATATCAGGTTCGCCCATATTAATCATAGGCTCGATTGTAAATACCATGCCGGGAGCCATAACCATTTCGGTTCCTTTGTGGGCAATGTAGCCTACCCATGGTTCTTCGTGAAATTCAAGGCCACAGCCGTGTCCACCTATTTCACGGACTACAGAGTAACCGTTTTTGACTGCAAAGGTATGAATTGCATCAGCCATATCACCGAGGAATCCCCATGGTTTTATTGCGTCAAGACCAACCTGGAGACTTTCCTTGGCAACTTCTACGAGACGTTTTTTGTCCTCTGAGACATTGCCGATACAGAACATACGGGATGAATCCGAAAAGTATCCGTTTACAATGGTTGAACAGTCCACATTAATTATGTCACCGTCTTTTAAAATGATATTTTTGTCAGGGATTCCGTGACATACCTCATCATTAAGAGAAGTGCATACACTCTTTGGAAAACCGTTGTAGTTGAGGGGTGCGGGAATACCGCCGAGACGTCTTGTCTCGATGTCAACCCATTCATTAATTTCTTCCGTTGATACACCCTCTTTGATGTGGGCGGCAACGTAATCAAGAACAGCAACATTAACTTTGGCGCTGTTTCGTATTCCCTCTATCTGTTCAGGAGTTTTGATAATTGAATGTGGAGGAATGATATGTCCTTCATTTTTTAATTCTGCAAGTCTGTCATCAAAAGCAGCATGGCACTTCTTATATTTCTGTCCGCTGCCACACCAGCAAGGGTCGTTTCTTCCTATTTTCATTCTTAATATCCTCGATTTCTTATTAAATATATTTCATTATACCATTTTTTATTAGAAAAAAGTATGATAAAATATGATTATTAAGATTTTATCGGATAAAAAGGAGTTAAATTATGTTTGCTAATGAAGTTATCGGTTTTATAAATGACAGTCCCACACCTTTTCATGCAGTAAGCAATATAAAGAAAATCCTTGATGACAACGGATTTGTTGAAGTATATGAGGGCGGACGTGAAGAAATCAGATTCGGAGAAAAATATTATGTTACGAGGAACGGCTCTGCAATAATCGCTTTTGTCATGCCGGAGGGAATACCGTCATCAATGAGCATTGTAGCCAGCCATTGTGATTCGCCATGTTTTAAATTAAAACCTGAGCCGGTTATATGCGTTGAGAAGAACTACTTATTATTAGATACGGAAAAATACGGGGGCCTTATCAACTCAACATGGCTTGACAGACCGCTGTCTTTAGCAGGCCGCGTTTTTATGGACTACGGAAATAAAATAGTCCCTAAGCTTGTGGATTTTAAAGATGTCAGACTTGTGATTCCCAATCTGGCAATCCATATGAATCCTGAAATTAATAAGGGATACCAGTATAATCTGCAGAAAGAACTGCTGCCGTTATTGGGAATGGGGAACGACAGGGATTCTTTTGATAAACTGCTTAAGTCTGCCTGTGGTGCTGGTAAGATTCTCGGAATGGATATGTTTTTATATAACAGTGAACCGGGAACCGTGGCAGGAATTGATAATGAGCTGATTCTGTCTCCGAGATTAGATGACCTTGAATGTGTATACGCTTCGGTTGATGCCCTTATTAATTCAGATAATAAAGACAAATTATGCATGTGCTGCGTTTTTGATAATGAAGAAGTCGGAAGTAAAAGTTTACAGGGAGCGGACTCTGACTTTTTACTGATGACAGTGAGAAAAATTGCGGCAGGTCTGAATATGGATGAGCAGACTTTTTCGGGAATGTTAAGCAGAAGTATGGTAGTCAGCGCAGATAACACCCACGCACTTCATCCGGGATATACGGAAAAGGCAGATACCAACAACAGGCCTGTGATTAATGAGGGAATTGTTATTAAGAAAAATTCTTCACTTAAATATACCACGGACGGATTTTCGGAAGCTTTCTTCAAAAAAATATGTAAAAATGCGGGAATACCTGTGCAAATGTTTGCCAATCGTTCGGATATTGCAGGAGGCTCTACCCTTGGAAACATATCAATTTCCCATATGTCAGTCCACACCGTTGATATCGGGCTTCCACAGCTTGCAATGCATTCTGCCATGGAGACGGCAGGCGTTAAAGATGTGACCTATTTAAGGGAAGCTTTGGAGGAATTTTACAATGCAAAATATGTAATAGATAAAGACATTGTTGAAATTTTGTGATAATTACTATAAGATTATATAAGAAAAATATGTTTTGAGAGGTTAGAAATGAAAGTCGCAATTATGACAGATGATAACAGCGGAATGACGAGAGAGGAAGCCGCTGGGTTAGGTATTTTTATAATGCCGATGCCTTTTTTTATAAATGGAGAGCTTACATATCAGAGTGAGACATTTACAAGAAAGGATTTTTACAATAAATTAGCAGAGGGTGCGGATGTTTCTACTTCACAGCCATCGCCGGGAGACGTTATGGATATGTGGAATGATATTTTGTCAAAGGGATATGACGAGATTGTGTATATTCCGATGTCCAGCGGACTCAGCGCTTCCTGTGAGAGTGCCAAGATTTTTTCCGAGGAATATGACGGAAAAGTTCATGTGGTTGATAACCACAGAATTTCTGTTACGATGGAAGAGTCTGTGATTAATGCAATAGAATATGCCAAAGAAGGGCTCAGTGCAGCTGAAATTAAAGAACGCCTTGAAAAAGAAGCATACGATGCAACAATTTTTATCACGGTGGAAGACCTTAATTATTTAAAAAAAGGTGGAAGAGTAACAGCGGCCGCAGCTGCAATCGGAACAATTCTTAATCTTAAGCCTGTGCTTACCATTCAGGGTGAGAAGCTTGATGCATATGCCAAGGAACGTGGTATGAAAAAAGCAAGACATACCATGATCGAAGCAATGCAGAAAGAAGTTCAGACCAGATTTAAAGAACTTTATGATAATGACAATTTTAAAATGTGTATAGCCTATTCCGACGTGGATGACGAGACACTCCAAGGATGGGTTGACGAGGTTAAGGAAGCGTTCCCTGATAAAGAACTTTTAATAAGACCGCTTTCATTAAGTATAGGCTGTCATATAGGGCCGGGAGCACTTGCAATTGCGGGCTGCCGTAAATAGTCCTAAAATCCTATTGATTTACTATGAATAATAGATTATAATCATATTATCAAATTCAGGTAAGGTGATAATATGAAAGTATCCACAAAAGGCAGATATGCTTTAAGATTAATGATAGATATAGCGGTTAATTCCAATGATAAACCTGTGAGTATTAAAGAAATCGCAAGAAGACAGGGAATTTCCGAAAAATACCTCGAACAGATTATTTCAATTCTCAATTCCGCAGGCTTTGTCCGCAGTATAAGAGGCGCCCAGGGAGGATATATTCTCCGTAAAGAACCATCTGAATATACTGTAGGTATGATTCTGAGACTCACAGAGGGTTCTCTTGCACCGGTTGCGTGCATAGAGGATAATGTTGTTCAGTGTGACCGGGTTGAGAATTGTGCTACCATTGAAGTATGGAGAAGACTTAATGATGCAATTAATGGAGTGGTAGATAACATTACTTTAGCAGATCTGGTTGAATGGCAGAATAACAACAAAGAAAATTATACTATTTAATTTATTAAAATTAGTTGACAACCGGTAACATAGTGTTATAATTTTAGCGTAAAAGGGAAACATGTGACTGACATGTTTCTCTATATTTTAAAACATATATCATACTAAATATATAGGAAAAGAGGTAAATATGAATTCATTAATTTATCTTGATAATGCAGCAACTACAAAGACATTGCCACAGGTTGTTGACGCAATGTTACCATATTTCAGTGAGTATTACGGAAATCCTTCAAGCATATACTCATTTGCCGGAAAGAGTACAAGTGCTGTTACTAAGGCAAGAGAAAATATAGCTGATTTTATCGGTGCAGATGCATCAGAGATATATTTTACAGCCGGAGGAAGTGAATCCGATAACTGGGCACTTAAAGCAACAGCGGAGGCTTACGCTTCAAAAGGAAAGCACATTATAATAAGTAAGATTGAACATCATGCCATCCTTCACACAGCGGACTGGCTTGAAAAACAAGGCTTTGAAGTTACAAGACTTGATGTTGATGAGAACGGTATAGTCACTCCCGAAAGTCTTGAATCGGCCATAAGACCGGATACTATACTTGTATCTGTAATGACAGCCAATAACGAAATCGGTACAATAGAGCCTGTAAAAGAACTGGGAAGGATTGCACATGAGCATGGTGTGTTATTCCATACAGATTCGGTTCAGGCATTCGGACATATACCTATTAATGTTAATGACATGAATATTGATATGTTAAGTGCCAGCGGACATAAGTTAAATGGTCCTAAAGGAATCGGAATTATGTATATAAGAAAAGGCGTTAAGATTCGTTCTTTTGTACATGGCGGAGCACAGGAACGTAACAGAAGGGCAGGAACACTTAATGTTCCGGGAATTATAGGCCTTTCCGAAGCTGTAAGCATTGCAAGGGATAAGATGGATGAAAGAATTGCTTACGAGACAAAATTACGGGATCATCTTATTGAGAGAGTCCTTAATGAAATTCCTTATTCAAGACTTAACGGACATCGTGAAAACAGATTACCTAATAATGCCAATTTCTGCTTCAGATTTATTGAAGGAGAATCAATGCTTATTCTTCTTGACCAGAATGGAATATGTGGTTCAAGCGGTTCAGCATGTACTTCAGGCTCACTTGACCCATCCCATGTACTTCTTGCCATAGGACTTCCTCATGAAATAGCCCATGGTTCATTAAGGCTTACATTGTCAGATGAGACAACTGTTGAAGAAATAGATTTTACCGTTGATAAATTAAAAGAAATAATCCAAAGACTTAGAAGTATGTCACCATTATTTGAAGATTTTAAAAGGAGGAATCCGGATGTATAGCGAAAAAGTAATGGATCATTTTAATAATCCAAGAAACGTAGGAGAAATAGAGAATCCTTCAGGCGTAGGAACTGTAGGAAATGCCAAGTGTGGCGATATAATGAGAATGTACCTTGACATTGATGATAATCAGGTCATAAGGGATTGCAAATTTAAGACTTTTGGCTGCGGAGCCGCTGTTGCGACAAGCAGTATGGCAACCGAGCTGGTTAAGGGCAAAACCGTTACGGAAGCAATGGATGTAACCAATAAAGCAGTTATGGAAGCTCTTGACGGATTGCCACCCGTTAAGGTACACTGTTCTCTGTTAGCCGAGGAAGCAATTCACGCAGCCCTCTGGGACTATTCAGAGAAGAATAACGTTAAGATAGAGGGACTTGAAAAACCTGTGAATGACATCTCGGAAAAAGAAGAAGCACCACAGGAAGAATATTAATGAAGAAAAAAGTTGTTGTGGGCATGTCCGGAGGAGTTGACTCCTCTGTGGCTGCCCTTATTTTAAAGGAACAGGGATATGATGTAATCGGCGTTACCATGCAGATATGGCAGGACGAGGATTATTGTGATATGTCGGAAAACGGAGGATGCTGCGGCCTTTCCGCTGTGGATGACGCACGCCGTGTCGCAGAGACAATAGGCATACCATATTACGTTATGAATTTTAAAGAAGAGTTTAAAAAGACAGTAATTGATTATTTTGTTGCGGAATATTTAAGGGGCAGAACACCCAATCCGTGTATTGCCTGCAACAGATATGTCAAATGGGAAGCTTTGCTTCACAGATGTCTTGGCATTGGAGCAGACTATATTGCCACAGGTCATTACGGCAATATTGAGAAACTTCCGAACGGAAGATTTGCTGTGACTAAATCGGCATCGCTTAATAAAGACCAGTCCTATGTTCTATATAATCTAACACAGGAAGAACTTTCACACACTCTTTTTCCTATTTCCACAATGGAAAAAGATGAAGTAAGAAAAATTGCGGAAAGGGCCGGACTGCCTGTAGCCCATAAAAAAGACAGTCAGGATATCTGCTTTATAAAAGACGGTGATTACGCCTCATTTATAGAGGAACAGACAGGTGTTAAGTCGGGTCCGGGAGATTTTGTGGATTCCGGGGGCAACGTGTTAGGACGCCATGCAGGAATTATCCACTACACGGTGGGACAGAGAAAAGGTCTCGGAATTGCCTTTGGCGAGCCACGTTATGTAATCCGCCTTGATGTACCTAAGAATCAGGTGGTTCTCGGAACCCTTGATGAGCTTATGACAAAAGAAGTTCTTTTTGACGATATTAATTATATGTCGGTATCTGATATAAATGAACCTGTCAAAGTAACGGGCAAGGTAAGATATTCGGCAAAGGATGTGCCTTGCACGCTATACCCTGCAAAGGACGGAGTAATGAAGGCTGTATTTGAGGAGCCTGTAAGAGCTGCAACACCGGGACAGGCGGCAGTATTTTATAAAGACGGTTGCATTGTCTGCGGAGGCTCAATAATATAATGAAAATAAGCTTACAAATAACATTTTATATTATGTCAATACGGTTATTTGTAAGCTTTTAAATTTTTTAAAAAAATTCCTTAATCCCTATTGACATACTAGGAAATGAGTGATAATATACAAACAAGTTAAAAATCATATCAACGTACTAGGAATTGGAGGAATTGCCATATGAGTAAATTAGAGAGAAAAGATAGAAAATTCAAATTCGAGACATTACAGCTACATGTAGGCCAGGAAAATCCGGATCCTGTAACAGATGCAAGAGCGGTACCTATTTACCTTACATCATCTTATGTGTTTCATAACAGCGAACATGCTGCAGACAGATTCGGACTTAGAGATGCAGGTAACATTTACGGAAGACTTACAAATCCTACACAGGGAATTTTTGAAGAAAGAATTGCAGCCCTTGAAGGCGGTGTAGCAGCCCTTGCTGTTGGTTCCGGTGCAGCAGCCCTTGCATACACATTCCAGGCAATCGCACATGCCGGAGATCATATAGTAGCTGCTAAGAATATATACGGCGGTACATACAATCTTTTAGCACATACACTTCCTGATTACGGAATAACAGCTACATTTGTTGACCCATTCGATTATGACGGAATTAAGGCAGCTATTAAAGAAAATACTAAAGCAATACAGATAGAGACACTCGGCAATCCTAATTCGGAAGTTGTAGATATTGAAAGAGTTGCAAAGATAGCACATGAAGCAGGAATTCCTCTTATCGTAGATAATACATTTGCAACACCATACCTTGTAAGACCAATCGAATATGGAGCAGATATCGTAATCCACTCAGCAACTAAGTTTATCGGCGGACATGGTACAACAATCGGTGGTGTTATCGTTGACAGCGGTAAGTTCGACTGGACACAGAATAACAAGTGGCCATGGCTTGTAGAACCAAATGTATCATACCATGGCGTAAGCTTTGCAAAGGATTGCGCACCTGCGGCATTTGTAACATATATAAGAGCAATTCTTTTAAGGGATACAGGAGCAACCTTATCACCAATCCACGCATTTATATTCCTCCAGGGTCTTGAGACACTTTCACTCCGTGTAGAAAGACATGTAAGCAATGCATTAAAGGTTGTTGAATACCTTAAGAACCAGCCATTGGTAGAAAAAGTTAATCATCCTTCAGTAACAGATAACGAAGAACAGAAAGAACTTTATAAAAAATACTTCCCTAACGGCGGAGGCTCAATTTTTACATTTGAGATTAAAGGGGACGCAAAGAAAGCACAGGAATTTATTGATAACCTTGAACTTTTCTCACTCCTTGCCAACGTAGCTGATGTTAAGTCACTTGCAATTCATCCCGCATCAACAACTCATTCAGAGTGCAACGAAGCAGAACTTCTTGACCAGGGAATCAAGCCTAACACAATAAGACTTTCAATCGGTACAGAAAATATAGCAGATATCATAGAAGACCTTGATGAAGCATTCAAGGCAATTCAGTAAATTAAGAAAGAGAGGACAATAATATGTCAAAAATTTTTAAGAGCGCAACAGAATTAATAGGAAACACACCACTTGTAGAATTAACCAACTTTGAAAAGGAGTTAGGACTTGAAGCAACCGTACTTGCAAAGCTTGAATATTTTAATCCGGCTGGCAGCGTAAAAGACAGAATTGCTTACGCTATAATCGATGAGGCAGAAAAGTCAGGCAAATTATTACCGGGCGGAACAATTATCGAACCAACATCAGGAAATACAGGTATCGGACTTGCCTCAATAGCAGCAGCAAAGGGCTATAAGCTTATCATCGTGCTTCCTGATACAATGAGCGTAGAACGTCGTAATATAATTAAAGCTTATGGCGCTGAGCTTGTACTTACAGAAGGTAGCAAGGGCATGAAAGGTGCGATTGCAAAGGCAGAAGAACTTCAGAAAGAATTACCTGGAAGCATTATTGCCGGACAGTTTGTGAATCCTGCCAATCCAAAGGCTCACTTTGAACATACAGGTCCTGAAATCTGGGAAGATACAGATGGAAAAGTAGACGTATTTGTAGCCGGAGTTGGAACCGGCGGAACAGTAACAGGTGTAGGTGAATACCTTAAGTCAAAGAATCCTGATGTAAAGATTGTTGCTGTTGAACCTGAAACATCACCTGTGCTTTCAAAAGGAACAGCAGGAGCCCACAAGATTCAGGGAATCGGTGCAGGATTTGTTCCGGATGTTCTTAATACAAAGATTTATGATGAGGTATTTCCTGTAGCCAACGAGGCAGCTTTTGAATATGGAAAGAAACTTGCCAGGACAGAAGGCGTTCTTGTAGGTATTTCATCAGGTGCAGCTCTTTACGCGGCAGCAGAACTTGCAAAGAGACCTGAAAATAAGGGAAAAAATATTGTTGCACTTCTGCCTGACAGCGGTGACAGATACTATTCTACAGCTCTTTTCACAGAATAACTATGTAAGTCCACCATCAGCGGTTATTATCTGACCGGTGACATAGGGATTTAATGTAGCAACAGAATATATGATTTCAGCAGATTCCTGCGGGTTGAGAAATCTTCCCGCAGGAATTTCTTCTATTAAAGCAGCTTTTTCTTCAGCGTCAAGGAAATGATTCATTCTGGTGTCAACAGTTCCGAAAGCAATGGCATTTACAGCGATATTGCTTGGAGCCAGTTCCCTTGCCAATGCTTTTGTAAAAGTGTTCACACCGCCCTTAGAAGCGGAATAAGCCACTTCGCAGGAGGCACCTACATTTCCCCACATAGAAGATATATTAATGATATGTCCCGATTTTTTTGAAAGCATATGAGGGATTATAAGCTTTGAACAGTTAAAAACCGATGTGAGATTAACATCAATTATATGTTTCCATTCATCAGAAGTCATATCCTGCAGAAGTCCGATATGGGAAATACCGGCATTATTAACCAATATATCAGGAAGAAAATTTTTTTGTGAAAGTATATTAAAAATGTCTGACATTTCCTCATAACTTGATACATCTGCGATAAAGCTTTCGACTATGCCGTTATTTCCCTTGATAAGGGACTTTAATTCGTTAAGTCCTTCCGTGTTTTTGTTACATATTATTATAACCGGATGCCCCTTTTGGCTGAAATATAAAGCTGTTTCACGGCCTATTCCCGAAGAAGCTCCGGTGATTAGTGTAATTTCTCTCATTTTAGTTATCCTTTCAGACAATTCATAATGCCATTTTAACACAGAATCAGGTGCCGGCAAAGAATAAAACGCTAAAAATTTTGTGAAAAGTGTCAAATTAAAAATCGAATCGATAATCGTTATTATCATCAGTATTCCCCAAAATGGGGATAAAAATTTAAGTTATCCCCAAAAATGAACCGCATAAAAAGTGAATTTGTCACTTTTACACCATGTTATCCACAATATCCCCATTTATCCACACACAATTATTGCCGTGTCAACCTTTTTTTGCATCAAAAATTTAATTTGTTAAATTTATATAAAATCACAATAAAAAATGGAGTAAAACATGGTAAATAACCGGTAAAAAATTGTAAGAAAATTTGCAAATTCAGTTGATAGATTTTTGAAATATGGTATAATGATATTAAGTTCATCAGAGAATTATTCATACGATAATAATTTTTGTGAAGAACGGATTTTGCAGCAAAGGAGTTGGGCACTATGAAGTTTATTATTATGGGCAAGAATATCGAGGTTACAGCAGGGTTACGCTCAGCAGTTGAGGAGAAGATTGGTAAATTAGATAAGTATTTTAACGATGAAGTCACAGCCAATGTTACTCTTAGCGTAGAAAAGGAGAGACAGAAGATTGAGGTAACAATCCCTATCAAGGGTAATATTATCAGGGCTGAAGAAGTTAGCAATGATATGTATGTTTCAATAGATCTTGTTGAAGAGATTATTGAGAGACAGATGAGAAGGTATAAGACCAGGCTTGTAAATGCAAAGCAGGCAGCGGCAGAGTTCAGTAAGACATACATTGAAGATGATTATGAAGATGAACCTGATGTTAAGATTGTAAGAACCAAGAAATTCGGTGTTAAGCCGATGAATCCTGAAGAAGCATGTGTTCAGATGGAACTCTTACAGCATAACTTCTACGTTTTCCTTAATTCAGAGACAGACGAGGTTAATGTGGTTTATAAACGTAAGAATAATACATACGGACTTATCGAACCTGAACTCGATTAATTTAATAATCTGATTATCCCGGCACCCGTTATTGCGGGTGCCTTTTGATTTGGGGGCAGTACATAGTAAAGAAATTGTGCTTGTACTGTTTTTCATAACGTGATAAAATGGTAAGGATTGAAATTAAATTAAATTTGGAGAGGATTTTTTTAAATGAGTTTAATCGATAAAATTTTCGGTACGCATAGCGAAAGAGAAGTAAAAAGAGTAGAACCGATTGTTGATAAAATAATGAGCCTTCGTGATGAAATGGTGTCACTTGTTCCTGAAGATGCTGATTTTGAGGAACAGAAGAGAGTTTTCTCAGGAAAGACAGAGGAATTTAAAGCGAGACTTAAAGCAGGTGAGACTCTGGATGATATTTTACCTGAAGCCTATGCCCTTGTAAGAGAAGCGGCGAGACGTATTTTGCATACAGAACATTACAAAGTACAGCTTATAGGCGGTATTATTTTACATCAGGGAAGAATTGCCGAGATGAGGACCGGTGAAGGTAAGACACAGACATGTCTTCTGCCGGCATACCTTAATGCACTTGAAGGAAAGGGCGTTCATGTAGTAACTGTCAATGATTACCTTGCAAAACGAGATGCGGAATGGATGGGACAGGTACATACTTTCCTTGGGCTTACCGTAGGCGTTGTACTTAATTCAATGGAGCCTGACGAAAGAAGAGCGGCATATAATTGCGATATTACATATATAACCAATAACGAGCTTGGATTTGATTACCTCAGGGACAATATGGTAATTTACAAGAACCAGCTTGTACAGCGTGGACTCAACTATGCCATTGTGGATGAGGTCGATTCGGTTCTTATCGATGAAGCGAGAACTCCTCTTATCATATCAGGACAGAGTGGGAAATCTACAAGACTTTACGAGCTTTGCGATGTTTTAGCAAGGCAGCTTGTAAAGGGTGAAGAAAAAGAACTTTCCAAAATGGAACTTCTTATGAAAGAAGAAGCAACGGAATCAGGTGATTTTGTTGTTAATGAAAAGGAAAAGACAGTTAATCTGACTGAAGAAGGTGTTGCCAAGGTTGAGAAGTTCTTCCACATAGATAATCTTGCAGATGCAGATAATCTTGACATACAGCATAATATAATACTTGCCCTCAGGGCACATTACCTTATGTTCAGGGATCAGGACTATGTTGTAAAAGATGACCAGGTATTGATTGTAGATGAATTTACAGGACGTATAATGCCGGGAAGAAGATATTCGGACGGTCTCCATCAGGCTATTGAAGCCAAGGAACATGTTAAAGTTAAGAGAGAGAGCAGAACTCTTGCAACAATTACATTCCAGAACTTCTTTAACAAATATACCAAGAAAGCAGGTATGACAGGTACAGCACTTACAGAGGAACAGGAATTCAGGGAAATATACGGAATGGACGTTGTAGAGATTCCTACCAACAAGCCTGTTGCACGTATTGATTATAATGATGCTGTATATAAGACCAAGAAAGAAAAATATAATGCAGTAGTAAGAGAAATCGAAGAAGCACATAAAAAAGGACAGCCGGTTCTTGTGGGTACAATTACAATTGAACAATCAGAAATAGTAAGTGCACTTCTCAGCAAGAAAGGAATACCTCATAAGGTCCTCAATGCCAAGTTTCATGAACTTGAAGCGGAAATCGTTGCAGAAGCAGGTGTTCACGGTGCCGTAACCATTGCAACCAATATGGCAGGCCGTGGTACTGATATCAAGCTTGATGCTGATGCAAAAGCAGCAGGCGGACTTAAGATAATCGGTACGGAAAGACATGAATCAAGACGTATTGATAACCAGCTCCGTGGACGTTCAGGACGTCAGGGTGATCCGGGTGAGTCAAGATTTTATATATCACTTGAAGATGATATAATGAGACTTTTTGGTTCTGACAGGCTTATGACAATTTTCAATGCCTTAAGAGTACCTGATAATGAGCAGATTGAACATAAGATGCTTTCAAAAGCCATTGAGACAGCACAGAGAAAAATTGAAGGTAATAACTTCGGTATCCGTAAGAGTCTTCTTGAATATGATCAGGTTAATAATGAACAGAGAGAGATTATTTACGAAGAAAGACGCAGGGTTCTCGACGGAGAGAGTATGCGTGGCGTTATTATGAATATGCTTAATAACAGGGTGGAATCAATTGTCAATAAGTGTATAAGTGATGAACTTTCACCTGAAGAATGGGATATTCAGGATCTTAATGAAGTACTTCTTCCTATAATACCTGTTGAACCTGTAACAGATACTTCAGAATACAAGAAAAAAGCAGAACTTGTCCATGACATAAAAGAACGTGCTGTTAAACTTTACGAAGCTAAAGAAGCAGAGTTCCCTAATCCTGAACAGATGAGAGAGATAGAACGTGTAATCCTTCTCAGGGTTATTGACAGAAAATGGATGGAACATATCGATGATATGGACCAGCTACGTCAGGGAATCGGACTTCAGGCATTTGGTAACCGTAATCCTGTAATCGAATATAAGATGACAGGATATGATATGTTTAATGAAATGACAGAGGCGATAGAGGAAGATACAGTAAGACTTCTTCTTCATGTCCAGATTGAACAGAAGATAGAAAGAGAACAGGTAGCTAAAGTTACAGGAACTAACAAAGACGATTCTGTAGCAAAAGCGCCGGTCAGAAGAGAGACAAAGAAAATTCAAAGAAATGATCCATGCCCATGCGGAAGTGGATTAAAATATAAAAACTGCTGTGGACGTAATGCATAATAGCAGGATTTACCGGGAAGGGGTAGCTGACCCCTTCCTTTTTTTGTTGATTATGTTGACAGAACCAATGAATATTTAATATAATAATCTATATTGGTACATATTAGGAGGAAAAGGACATGAAGAAATTTAAAAAAATCATTGCAACATTACTTGTAGTATTAAGTTTTGCAACACTTCTTGCAGGATGCTCTAAGAAGACAGAGTGTGATATATGTGAAGAAGTTGCAAAATGCAAATCAAAGAAGATTGCGGGTGAAAAGATCTGGATTTGCGATGATTGTCAGGATAAGCTTGATGCACTTGGCTCATTATTTAACTAGTTTTTAAGACAGAATGACAATAATGAAAGGGCTGTACGAGGTACAGCCTCTTTTTTGTCTGTCTGACAGGACAAATGCCATATTTTTTGTAAAGTCAAGGGTTAAGTGCGAATTTATTAAAAAAAAATAAAATTAAAGACCTACTGTACGTAAACACATGTCAAATATATCATTGCTGGAATAGCCATGGAAAAGTTTACGAGGGTAGTTATTAATCCAGTTCTCAACGCGTGCAATCTCTGTACGCGTTGTTTTACTAAAATTATAACCTTTTGGGAAATGCCGGCGAATCATTTTATTTTGATTTTCATTGCTGCCACGTTCACAGGAAGAATAAGGATGACAATAATATAAATCAACTCTCTTATCTCCGTTTGGAGAATGCTCTATACCAAAACTATCAGCAAACTCTACACCATTATCACAAGTAATAGTACGGAATATCTTCTTGAAATTGCTGCCACATTTACGCTCTAAATCGTTAAGAACATTAACCACATTCTCTTTATTTTTCCCTGGCATTTTATAAATCAATTCTTTCCTGGATAAACGTTCAGTAAGTACAAGAAGAACACTTCTGGTCTTTTTCTTACCGACTACACAATCCATCTCCCAATGACCGAACGCATCACGTTTTAATATATCCGGGCGTTGCTCAATACTCTTACCTTTTGACAAGCGACAAGGACGAACTTTTTTATATTTCTTCTTAAACTTATTACGTTTTACCGGTAAATCTTTATTAGTAAGTGACAGAAAGATATTATCATTAATATAACGATATATTGTTGTTTTTGATAAAGATGTAGTGAATGTAAGGTTGTTATTTCTAATATAGCAAAGAGCAGCCGCAGGAGAGTATTTACATTTACTGATAAGGTATTCAATATAAGCAGCGTAATCATAATCATTACCTATCTTGAGTCCTGGTCCTTTAGCTTTTAAATGCTCACGGTATTTACTTTCCGCCAGCTCCGCAGAGTATCGAAGTTCCTCAGTAAGATCTGACAAGGTATGAACATACTGTCCGCGCTTAATTTCTCTATAAATGCTTGCTCTGGACTTATTAAGTTCTTTTGCTATAAATGAAATTGATGTTTTAGACCTTAACCAGCTTTCAATCCTGATACGGTCATAATATGTAAAATGTTTATATCCCATGTCTTTAGTACCTCTCAAAAAAAATAAAAAAAGGGACTGTATAAGCCCCTTTAAATTTTATGTTTCATCAGGTAAAAAAACAAGTCCGCGTTTAAAACGATACAATGAAATTAAAAAAAAGCGCCGGAAAATAAATTTATCATTATCCTTTAAATCAATACCAGGATTAAAAACATAAAACAAATAACAATTAATGAGGTCTTTTAAATAATGATAAAATGCATCATCCAATTCATCATCAGTCAAAGACGCTATATACATAAACTCACCAAAAAAAATTATATTATTAGTACTAGAAATGTATGAACTCAAATCTTTAATAATTAAATCTATATTCATAAACAATCATCCTCTCTTTCTTCTTCTACATGGTAAGTACAATCTATACTATTACTATCTAAACCGGCACTTATTGCCCTTAATTGCATTAACAAAGAATATTCTAATCTTCCACCGCAAATAGGACATTTACTTAATATCTTAGCCATTTATTCCACCTGCCTTTACAATCTCAATTGCATCTTCTAAACAAATAAAATGTCTATTTAATCCATGCAACTGTATATCTAACATACAATCTGCTAAATTAAGATTAAACCTATTTAATTCTTCCAACTGCTCTACAACCTTGTCTATGTCATAGGCTGTTGGAATATCATCAATAATTGTCTGGATTTCTTCTTCACTTAAATCTGTCTTTTCCATAAAAGCAGACTTAATATCAATAATGTCGCATAATCTCATTTTATTATCTATCATATATTACCAGCCTCCAGCTTACATAATAGCTTATCATAAGAATAAATATACTCTTTAATAAAACCGCGATACTTACCAGTAAGATAGTAGTACCAATCCCTGGTTGAATTTTCTTCACAGAAGTCAGCGAACTCAACGAAAGAACGGACTTCATGTTTTTTAATGTAACGCTGCATCTCTCTAACTTTAAATAATTCATCTCCGGAACTACACCTAAGCCATTCAGATGGATCAGCACCATTGAATCCAATAACCTCATCAGGATCATATTGGTATTTGCTGGGATGGTCTGCATGTATCATATAACGGACACTACCTACAATAGCTTTACAAGGCTCAATAGTATAATCCGGAATACCCAAGGGTACAAGCATTTCTGAAATCTGCTTAAAGCTCTTAACAGTAGCAAACATGATTATGCAATGATAATGAGGCTTCTTCTGATTACCGTCCGGGTTCTGGTCTTTGTCATGAAGCGGAGAACATATCCATTTAGCTCTTATCATTGAAATTGCTTCACGCCAATCAGCAACATATACATCCTCAGTATATGTATATCCTGATAAATCTTCTTCTACAGGAAGAGAAGTTTCTATACCATCTGGATCAGATATAATAGAATCCGGATAAACAAGAAAAGACCAATCTCGAAATCGCTTAGAATTATCTGTCCTGAAAGACAAATCTTTTTTAAATCTCATAGTTTAATACCTCCAAAAAATAATATCAACTCGCGTGAACACCGAACACGTTTGGCTTGCCGTAGCCAGCCAAACGCGGCAAATCCGCGAAAAAATAAAAAAATAAATAAGGTAACCCCATACATGTCTATTAAATTAAACATGTATGGAGACCTTTTGAGGAACTTTATATTGCCAACAAGCCTCCGGAGAAGGATTTCTAAGGCTGTTGCCGGGAAGCTGCCACCGCCGCCAACGGCTGGCGGTTTAGCAGCCTTCCGGCTGAACCAGCCTAATCCTCCTCCCTCTCATTGGCAATATCAAGCTCCGGCTCATCAGCCGGAGAAAGTTCGGGAACGTCATCACGTTTATATACTGTCTGTTCGTATTCAATACGCTGAAGCTGCGGAGCTTCAAATGAATTAAAATACTTCGACCAGTGCGGAATAAAAGTAAAAGTTCTGGTACCAAGAAAAAAGAATATAGCCGGCTCAAAGTCGAAATACTCGTCAAGCTTACCGCCGTCATCTCCGTTATTGTTAATAGAAATAAACTTCTTGATTTTCTTTCCGATAGTAAATACCCTGGCAAAATTCCGCTGCAGGTACATGGAATCGGTAAGGTCTCTAAGTTTCTTATCAACATCAAATGTTTGGGAGAACATGACCACCTTAGTGTGATAGTGACGCTGCAGCTTAAACCAATTACGAACCTCCGGGCGGAAGTTCTTAAAGTTACGATTGTCCCAGATCATGCCTACCTCATCAATTAAAAGTAAAATCTTCGGAGCAGTCGGTTTAATCTTCTCCTTAAAAACCTTAAAAACCTTAATAAGGCCTTTATAATTACGTTTATCAAACGGAACATAATTAAAATCCTCCAGCATAACGCGTCCTATGTCATTCGGGCGAATATAGAAAGTGTAGGGTATGCGTTCGGTACTATATACAGTCCAACCCTTGCGGACGTGCTGGATAGCATACTTAGTAAGCGTAGTCGACTTGCCTGACCCTTTCTTACCGAATATCATTATTAACTTGTACGGATTTACATACTTATTAGTAAGCAGTAAAAATATAAACATGAAAAAAATTAAGATAAAACAAAATTTAAAAAATCCAATAATTAATACCTCCTTGCAGCCATATTATATACGAGGGCAAACAAGGAAGAAATAAGAATAAAGCCACCAATAATGTAGCCAAAAACAGAATTTGAAATATAGATAATTGTGTCAAAAATAAATGTACTTAAAGTATTCAAAAAATTCATATTAACACCTCGTTAAGTTCCTCTTAATAACTGGTTAATATCCGGATGCACAAGGCATCCGGAAAGTAAATTAGGATTTATGGAGTAAGCGACCAAAAATACCTATTGCAGCACCAACAAGCATAACGCCGGTTGTTACTAATAAAAACGGAGTAGCCATAATGGTTGAACCGATAGTAGTTATCTGTCCAAAAATCCATGTTGCCACTTCACTCATGGTAGTTAAAAAAGCAGTCATAAAATACCTCCTTTAAATTAAGCCTTATGGAGAAGGCGACCAAAAATACCTATGGCAGCACCAACAAGCATAACACCGGTTGTTACTAACAAGAACGGAGTATCCATAATTGTTTTACCAATAGTGGTAATCTGACCAAAAATCCATGTTGCGACCTCGCCCATGGTAGATAAAAAGCCACCCATGGCGGTAGTACTTTCAACTTCAGCAAGTAACATAAGCAAACCTCCTTAAAAAATAAATAAATTAGTGACGTATATTCTTAACACGGCGAAAAATGCCAATGATAGAACCAAAAATAACAATCGAAAAAGAGAGCATTAAAATCCAGTTGGAAGTGATAGCGTTCCAGGCAGAACTAATAACACTAAAAATATAATTTGAAATTTCAGTCATGTCTGAAAAAAAATCAACTGAACTCATAACAAGCCTCCTTTACTTCTTTCCCAGAATCTTAATAATGAACTGGAAGAATACTATTAAAATATAAAGTGTAAGTGCAGCTGCCACACATATCAAAGCCGGCAGAACAGAAGTAACAACATCAGAATCAATAACATAATCCGATATACCTAAAAAATTTAAAAAAATATCTATCATGTATTAATTATCCTTTCCTGGTTAAAGCAATAACACAATTTGAAATAGTAGAAAAAGCAATAACAGTCAACAACGCTATAATACTTCTGTATTGGTTGCCTGAGAGCTCATATACAATTGGATCAGTACCGTCAGCAGCCTTAACCTTGTAAACAATACATGAAACAAGAAAAAACAAAGCTACCACAAAGATAATAATCATAAAAACATTAAAAAATTTAGATTTCTTCTTTTCCATATCAATTCCTCCCAAATATAGAAGCTAACATTATATAAACGAAAATAATAAAAATAATAAGATAAATAAAAAAATTAAATAACCACATCAAAACCTCCTATCTATTATGAAGCCATACACATAAAACAATAAAAATAATAGAAGAAATAAAAAAAATAATATAACCTACATAAATATTAAAAGAATCAATCAAACTACAAAAACTATCAAGAAAATAAGAAAGCATATATTTAAGACCTCCTGGCAAATAAGAAAACGATTAATAAAGTAATAACAATAAGTGCAATAATCAAATCAAGTAATGAAAATCCGGGAATAACAGTAAGGCCATCAAGCGTATCAATAAAAGAACCTATAAGCTTTACAAGATACTCAAAACAACTAACCATAAGCCACCTACCTTACCATGTAAATAACATAAACTGCATACAACACACCGACGAACGGAGCTAAAAACCCGGGCAAGAGCTGCACAATAGAAGACAAATAAACAATCACGGCACAGACAGAGCCTCCCAATATAATCATGAAGCCTTTATTACTCATTAAGCAGTTGCCTCCTCTCTCCGGATAACAACATTAACAACAGTAAATGTAAGACCAAGAACAACAACCGGACGGAGCTTACCGAGGTTGTCCCAGATATTACCAATCCATGTATTAACAAAAGTAACGGCAGACAATACACCGGGCGCAAGTGCGATCGGCTGGATAACTGTACCACCTACCAAATCGGATAATCCGGTACTAACGAAATCAACAACGGAAGTATTATCATCATCAGGATCATCGTCATAATCTCTCAATACCGGCTTATATGTATAATTCATCCTGTCCCGGATAGAATCCAACCGAGCCAGGATAGCACTATCATCAAAATTAAATGTGCTGCCACCGGTAGTAATTGATATATCCTTAATGGCTGCCACTACAGAACTATCATCAAAAGCAAGACCAGGCAAAGTATCTGCAAGCAACTTATGAATATCAAGAACATTAACATTATTATGTTCCAATAATGTTTTAACAGAAGATATATCATAAACCATTGGAGATATAACATTTTTCATATTCTTAAAATTGCTAGTAATACTCGAATCAATATAAGCAAGGTTATTATTAAGATTAGTAAAGTAATCAAACAGTTCTCCACGAGTAGCTTTTAAATACTCTGTGTTATTAACAGATGATTCAAGAATAGCTTGAATCATTGAATAAACTGAAGATTGTGTAATTTGCTTAAGAGTTAAAGTCGATTCATCAAACTGTAAAAATTTAACAGTACCGGGCATAAGGAAACTATAATAAAAAGACTTTGAAATCGATGAAGTAACGTAATCATCAAGTTTAGCAGCATAATCAATATCTGATTTAATAATTAAATCATTCATAGCGTCAACAAAATTAGGAGAAAACAAACGTAAAATGTCATGCCCTAATTCATTCCAACGTTCATCTTTAAAAGATTGAAATACAGATTCAAGATCTTTTTCTTCAATTCCAGTTGTAGGGTCATACCAAACATCAAATGTACTAACTTTATCAAGAGTATCTGGTAAAGATTTCCATTCATAAAGCGGCTTACCATAATCATCATCAGAAGTAAATAATAACTGTAATATTGATTTATCATCTTTAAAACAATAAGATGACGAAATAGTATTAGTAAGAGAATACATGTCTTGAACATCAACCAAACTCGTCCATGTTTTACCATCCAAACTGTAATAAATACGCTTATTACAAGTAGTAGCAAAAGTAAACAAAGCATTACTATCAGATTTAGTAATAGATTTCAACTTGTCAGCAGAATCAACGAACAAAATATACTTATCAGCTTTAAAAATATACTGATAAGAGAAATAATATGACGGAGTAACAATATTACTTGTGCCGTCTGGCTGCCAAAATCCACTAATCAAATGATTAGAGTAAACACATACTAAGTCATCTGGAAGATTTTCTATATATTCAACATCTGCTGAAAGATATGTATTATCAATGTAATCAAAATTTTTAGCACTAAGAGCACAAATTGTTGTTACAGTAGAAGCATTAGCAATCTTATTTTCATCAACAAAATAAAAAACAGAAGGAGTTCTAACAGATGAAGCAGATAAATCAACCATAGAAGATTTAAAACTACCGTCATTAAAATCAAAAATAGAACAAACAACAACACCATAATAATTAGTAACCCAAGACGAATAATAACCACCATTATCCATTTTTAGATAACTATTACCATTAGATGAAGAAGCGGAATAAGAAATAATACCCGCTCCTTTAATACCTTCTCCATACACATAACCACCACTAAATACATAACAACGATTAAGACCTGGACTATACCAATATGAAACATTAATATTATCATTCCAATATGTCTTCTCAAGTGAGACAGGCAATCTATTATATGAAGTATGCTGGCCAGACAACTCATAAGATTGAATCTCATAAGTAGTATCTTTTAACAAATAAAAATATTTACCAGCTTCGTTATTATCTGAATCATAAAACACTTCACAACCAATTCTTCCGTTATAAGTATTAATCTTCTGATTACGATTACAAGAATACGTTTTATTTTGATAAGTAATATAAATATAATTTTTATCATAAGTTGAACTAACACCCGAATCAGCCGGAGTAACAATAGGTTCAGCAGCACCAACAATAACAGGAGTAAGCAAAACTAATATTAAAATAAAACAAATAATTTTATTAAAAACTTTCATTAAAAAAACCTCCGTGTTATAATAAAAAAAAAGAGGTGCGACAAAATGACGAAAAAGGAAAAATTCTACTATCAGCAAGGAAAAAACTTCATACATAGTTCATTTTTAATTACATTAATTGAAAACAAAGATGAAAAGGAAAAAACAGAAGAAGAAATAATACAAAATACAATAAAAGCAGGAAAAACATTCTTCAGTTTAATAATTACATTCCTAATATTGATAGTAACAATAGTATTAGTATTATATTTCTTTATGTAATAACGAGGGGATAATCCCCTCGCTATTTTTTAAAAATCATATTCTTCATCTTCCGGTTGTGGCTTTGGAGCTACAAACTTTTTCTTTTTTGCCGGAACATATATAACCTTATTCTGAACAGTAACAAAGCTGCCTTTTTTCATTAAACGAAAAAGCAATACTGTATCAAGAACCTGTAAACCAAGTAAAACAAAAACTAACATTACTTCTTTTCCTCCGGACCTAAATGTATTCCTGTTACAGCAGGTCGACCACCAATACCAGCACCGTATTCTAATTCATAATAACGACCAACAGAATCAGGCTGGATAAGACCGTGACAAGTTTCCGGTAAAAATACCTCATCTACTTTCTGACCAACAGCACCATGGGAACAATCAAACTCGGTATAATCATCAATCAAGCTGACAATACAACAATTAGTTCCTTTCTTTGATGTAAACTTTCTGTAACCAATTAATAACGCACTCATAATAAGACCTCCTAAGATATTTAATAGTTTAAAATAAGTAAAAGTGCTTACCCTATGAGGAAAAGGGGGAATTGACAAAATGACAAATCCCCTTATCTTAATGGGGTATAAAACATTTAACAGGACGTTTAACCTGTTACACTTAATATAAAACTTAACAAAATGCCATATTTTTTTAAAAAAATATTGTAAAATTTTTAAAAATAGAATAGAATTAGACAAACTATAATTAAAGTAGGGCAAATATATGGTAGAAACAGATCAGTTCAGATATGAGCTTAATTCATATGATGAACCTCTTAAAGAACTGCGCAGCGCTTTGGATCTTGACAACAAGGCGAAGAAAATAGAAGAATTAGAAATGCATATGGAAGACCAGGGCTTTTGGAATGATCCGGAGACTTCACAGAAGAAACTTAAGGAACTCAAAGCACTTAAAGATGCTTTTACCAATTATAATGAGTTGGAGAAGCTTAGAGACGATGCAAGAACATTTATGGAAATTGCCGACGAAGAGAATGACACATCAATTATTCCTGATATAGAGGAACTTGTTAATGAGTTTAAGAATCTTTTTGAAAAAGTAAGGATAAGTACTCTTTTATCAGAAGAATATGATAACTGCAATGCCATTCTTAAACTTAACGCGGGAGCAGGTGGAACAGAGAGCTGTGATTGGGCTTCAATGCTTCTCCGTATGTATACAAGATGGGCAGAGAGCAAAGGATATACCGTTGAGACACTGGATTACCTTGACGGAGATGAAGCAGGTGTCAAATCTGTTACAATCCAGATAAATGGTGAAAATGCCTATGGTTATCTTAAATCTGAGCGAGGAGTCCACAGACTTGTACGAATATCACCTTTTAATGCTAATGGAAAGAGACAGACTTCTTTTGTGTCCTGTGATGTAATGCCGGATATTGAAGAGGATCTTGATGTTGATATCAATGAAGATGATTTAAGAATAGATACTTATCGTTCAAGTGGTGCCGGAGGACAGCATATTAACAAGACTTCATCGGCAATAAGAATTACCCACATTCCTACAGGAATTGTGGTACAGTGCCAGAATGAAAGGTCGCAGCACCAGAACAAAGATAAAGCAATGCAGATGTTAAAAGCAAAACTTTATTTGCTAAAACAACAGGAAAACGCCGAAAAAGAGGCAGGTATCAGAGGCGAAGTCAAAGAAATCGGCTGGGGCAACCAGATAAGAAGTTACATATTGCAGCCATACACCCTTGTAAAAGACCACAGAACCAATGCGGAGTCAGGCAATGCACAGGCTGTACTTGATGGTAATATAGATTTATTTTTAGGCGAATATCTTAAATGGATACACAGAACGCCTAAGACAACATAGTAAAAGGAGTGATTATATGACAGCATTTCAACCAATAATTTTTAATCTGGGGGATGAACTCTACGGAATCAATATTATAAATGTAAGAGCAATCGAACAGACACAGACGATAGTCAGAGTACCTAACTCCTCCAGCAACATAAAAGGGATAATCAATCTCCGCGGAGAAGTAATTCCTGTAATAGATTTGAAAGCTAAATTTGGGTTGGGTGGAACTGATAACGGTCAGCATGAACTTATAATAGTAAATAACAAAGACAGAAAGATTGCTTTAGAAGTTGACGGTGTACAGAACATCAAGCACATCGAAGATGAAGATATCGTTGATATGCCGGATGTGGCAAAGGGCGACGGCGTCAGATACTTTAATAAAGTGGCTAAAGCAGAAGGCAGGCTTATTATAATGATTGAACCTGAATTCCTTTTAACAGAGGAAGAAAGTTCAGTTGTTGATAATTTAATAAAAGGATAAAAGCAGGAGAAAAAGAAAAATGGTAAACATCGCAGTATTAGGCTACGGCACAGTTGGTTCAGGAGTAGTTGAAGTATTAAGAACCAATCAGGAATCAATTGACAACAAGGCCGGAGAACACATCAATCTTAAATATGTGCTCGATTTAAGAGAGTTCCCGGGAGATTATATCGAAAATGTCCTTGTTCACGATTATGACGTAATATTAAAAGACGAGGACGTTAAAGTAGTTGTAGAAGTTATGGGAGGAGTCAATCCCGCATATTCATTTGTAAAGTCAGCACTTCTTGCAGGTAAAAGTGTATGTACCTCTAACAAGGAGTTAGTGGCAAAGCACGGAGCAGAGCTTCTTGCAATTGCAGCAGAACATAAAGTCAACTTCTTCTTTGAAGCATCTGTAGGCGGCGGAATTCCTATTATCAGACCACTCAATCAGTCCTTAACGGCAGATGAGATTCTTGAAATTTCAGGTATTCTTAACGGAACAACTAATTTCATACTTACCAAAATGGATAAAGAAGGCGTAAGTTATGAAGAAGTGCTCAAAGAGGCACAGAAGCTTGGATATGCCGAACGTAACCCTGAAGCAGATGTTGAGGGTTATGATGCATGCAGAAAAATAGCAATTCTTTCATCCCTTGCATGTGGCAAACAGGTTGACTATGAAGATATATATACAGAAGGAATAACCAAATTAACAGATCTGGATTTTATGTATGCCAAAGAAATGGGTCTTACTATAAAGCTTATCGGCTCTGCAAAAAAGACAGGCAACAGATTTTCAGCAATGGTATCACCTAAACTTATCAGCAACGAACATCCTCTTGCAGGAGTCAACGGTGTTATGAATGCAATTTTTGTAAAAGGAAATGTCCTTGGAGACGTAATGTTTTACGGAGCAGGCGCAGGCAAACTTCCTACTGCAAGTGCAGTTGTATCTGACGTTGTTGATGCTGTCAGACATCTTGGTGAAAATGTTGAGACAAAATGGAGTCAGGAAAAACTCGAACTTATACCACATGATGAAGTATGTTCAAATTTCTTTGTACGTATTAAAGGCAGTCTTGACAGACTCCCTGAAATAGAAGAAAAATTCGGAACTGTAGATACAATATCAATCACAGAAGGCGAATTTGGATTTATTACCGGAATGATGAGCGAAAAAGCATACGCAGATGCCGCTGCATCAACTGAAGGAATAATCTCAATGATTCGATATGAGAAATAGAGGTAAAGATATGAAATACGTAGTAATTCTTGGTGATGGAATGGCAGATGAACCTATAGAAAGTCTTGGTAATAAGACTATTCTTCAGGCTGCCGATACACCTTTTCTTGATATGCTTTCAAAAAAATCAGAAATAGGAATGGTACATACTGTTCCTGACGGAATGGCACCCGGAAGCGATACTGCCAATCTTTCTGTATTGGGATATGACCCAAAGATATATTATTCGGGAAGATCTCCTCTTGAAGCATTAAGTATAGGTGTACCTATGACAGATACAGATATAGCCCTCAGATGCAATATTGTAACAATATCCGAAGAAGAAGGCGTTCCATATGAAGAACAGACAATTATAGACCATAGCTCAAGCGAAATTTCAACAGAAGACTGTGGAATATTACTTGAAGCGGTAAGAAAAGAACTTGAAAATGATATATTCAAATTCTATCTCGGAACAAGTTACAGACATTGCACAATATGGCATAACGGAAGTGTTGTTAAGCTCACACCGCCACATGATGTATTAGGACAGAAAGTAGGACCTAATCTTCCTGAGACGGAAAGCCTGAGGGAAATGATGAAAAAGAGTTACGAGATTCTTAAGAACCACCCTCTTAATATAGAAAGAAAGAAAAAAGGACTTAACCCAGCCAATTCATGCTGGTTCTGGGGAGCAGGGACCAAACCTGCACTTTCATCTTTTGAAGAAAAAACAGGCAAAAAGGGTGTAATGATTTCTGCGGTTGATTTGTTAAAGGGAATAGCGGTAGGTGCCGGAATGGATAATATCATTGTTCCCGGAGCAGACGGAACACTTAATACCAATTATGAAGGCAAAGCCAATGCAGCAATTAAGGCACTTACGGAAGATGGTTATGATTTTGCATATATCCATGTTGAAGCACCTGACGAAATGGGACATCAGGGCAGTGTGGAGCGAAAGATAAAAGCAGTTGAAAATCTTGACGGACGTGTTATCAAAACAGTTGTTGAGGGACTTAAAAAGAGTGGTGAGCCATTCCGTGTTATCGTAACACCTGACCATCCTACTCCTATAAGACTCAGGACTCACGTTGCAAAGCCTGTTCCTTACCTTCTCTATGACAGTACAGAAGAACTTGACAGAACATGGAATTATAATGAAGCTGAAGCAGAAGCATCAAAAAATTATGTTGCAAACGGTCATCAGCTCATTGACAAATTGTTTGAAAAGTAATATAAATCACAGTAACGTTTATTAATCCCGGAGGAAATAGAAATGATAAAGGTAACTAAATTTGGTGGAAGTTCCCTTGCAAATGCAGAACAGTTTAAAAAGGTAGCTGATATCATACTCGCAGATGAATCAAGAAGATATGTTGTACCATCTGCACCAGGTAAAAGATTCGCAGAGGATGTCAAAGTGACAGATATGCTTTACGCATGTTATAAAGCAGCCATAAGCGGACAGGAATTTGAAAAGAAATTCGATGAAATCAAAGAAAGATATAACGGAATCATAAGAGAGTTAGGATTGGACCTTTCCCTTGACAAAGAATACGATGCCATCGAAGCCGGCTTCAAAGGACGTGCAGGACGTGACTATGCCGCTTCAAGAGGTGAATTCTTAAACGGTATTATTCTTGCAAAATATATCGGATATGAATTTATAGATGCAGCAGAAGTTGTATTTTTTAACGAAGACGGGTCATTTAATGCAGCAATGACTAATCAGGCAGTAAGAGACAGACTTGAAAATATTGAAAGAGCGGTAATTCCCGGATTTTATGGATCAACACCTAATGATACTATTAAGACATTCTCAAGAGGAGGTTCTGACATAACAGGTTCAATTGTAGCGGCAGCAGTTAAGGCAGACCTTTACGAAAACTGGACAGACGTATCAGGTTTCCTTGTAGCTGATCCCAGAATTATCAAGAATCCGGCAGTGATTAATACAATTACTTATAAAGAGCTTAGGGAACTCTCATATATGGGAGCAACCGTACTTCATGAAGATGCTATTTTCCCTGTAAGAAAAGAAGGTATCCCAATCAATATCAAGAATACCAATGCTCCTGAAGATCCGGGAACGATGATTGTTGAAAGTACATCTAAGAAGCCTGAGCATATCATAACAGGAATAGCAGGTAGGAAAGGCTTCTCGGCAGTTAATATCGAAAAAGATATGATGAATTCCGAAATCGGCTTTGGACGTAAAGTTCTTGAACAGTTTGAAAAGAACGGACTTTCCTTTGAACATATGCCATCAGGAATTGATACCATGACCGTTATTGTACAGCAGTCTGAATTTGAATCAAAAGAACAGGAAGTTCTTGCAGGAATTCACAGAAATACATCACCTGATTCTATCGAAATTGAAGCAGGTCTTGCACTTATAGCAGTAGTAGGACGAGCAATGAAGTCGGCAAAGGGAACGGCGTTCAGAATATTTGAAGCTCTTGCAAAGTCCGATGTCAATGTTAAAATGATTGATCAGGGTTCCAGCGAACTTAATATAATTATAGGTGTGCATGAAGAAGAATTTGAAAAAGCTTTACAGGCAATCTATAACGCATTTGTAAAATAACAGGCGTTTTGCAAAGAGGTAAATCTCATTTATGGGGTTTACCTTTTTTTATTAATGGATTATAATTATATAAAGTATGTTTAGGAGGCCGTTATAAAATGAATGAAGTAAATTTTGACATACAGATTACTGACAAGGATTTATTTAAGTTTTCAATAAATAATATATACAGAAAGTTCACAGGTATTTTATGGATTGTTTTCAGCATCACCGTTATTTTTATCACTGTGTATACATGGGGAGACGTATCGATTAACAATTCGATTCTCTTAATATGTATGGCACTGTTGTTTTCAGTAATGAATCCGTTTTTATTATGGACTAAATCAAAGTCGCAGATTAAGAAAAATGAGACAATGCAGAAACCTATACATTACTGCATTAACGGAAAAGGTGTTACAATTTCACAGGGTGAAAGAACAGATCATGTAGACTGGAACCAGACATGGAAAGCGGTAAGATACGGAAATCTTGTGATTATATATGTGTCCAGCATAAGGGCGTTTGTTCTTCCTGTAAGCCAGATTGGAGAACAGTATGATAAGCTTGTTAAGATTTTATCAGACGGTCTCCAGACAAGAAATCATGTAAAGTGAGATGTATAATATGGTATTTGAGTCAACTTCATCGCAAATGACATTTGAATTTGCAAAAAAAATAGGAGAAAAACTTAAGAGCGGGGATGTTTTATGCCTGGATGGTGATCTTGGCGTAGGCAAGACCGTTTTCACAAAGGGTGTGGCGGCAGGTCTTGGAATTAAAGACGACGTATCAAGCCCTACTTTTACCCTGATTCAGGAATATTATGGTGGCAGGCTGCCACTTTATCATTTTGATGTATACAGAATTGACGGACTATGGGATATGGATGACCTTGGATATGAAGAATATTTTTACGGGGAGGGCGTATGCCTTGTTGAATGGGGAAGTATGATTAAGGAACTTTTTCCCGAAAATACCATATATGTCCGCATAGAAAAAGACCTTGAGAAAGGCTTCGATTATAGAAAAATAACTGTTTCAAAGGATTTTTAATATGAAAATACTTGCAATTGAAGCATCATCCCTTGTATGCTCGACAGCTATACTTACAGATGATATTATTACAGCAGAATATACAATTAACAATAAAGTGACACATTCACAGACTTTACTGCCTATGATTGATGAGATTTGCAAAATGACAGATACGGATGTCTCAGAGTTTGATGCAATAGCCGTATCAGGAGGTCCGGGTTCGTTTACAGGACTAAGAATTGGTTCCGCAACAGCTAAAGGACTGGCATATGCGCTTAACGTACCTGTTGTCAATGTGCCTACATTAGAGGCCATGGCATATAATTTTTACGGAACCGACAAAGTGATATGTCCTATAATGGATGCCAGACGCAATCAGGTATATACGGGGATATATTCCTTTGAAAATAATGGCCTTTCAATATATCTTGACAGCAGTGCCATGGATATTATGGAACTTATTCCGAAATTACAGGAAATTGATAAGCCGGTAATATTTACAGGGGATGGTATACCTGTATTCAGGGATATAATCGACAAAGAACTTAAAACCCCACATGAATATGGCAGGGCGGGCTTTAACAGACAGCGTGCTTCAAGCGTTGCACTGTTGGGAGCTGAATTATACAAGGCAGGTAAGACTGAAAAGGCAGAAGAACATCTCCCGGAATATCTCAGGATGTCCCAGGCAGAAAGAGAAAGAATGGAAAAGAATGGATGAAGTAAGAATAACTATCCGTTATATGGAGCCGCAGGATACAGAAAAAGTGGCTTATATAGAAAAAAATAATTTCTCTGAGCCATGGCCGGAGTCTGAATTCTCAAAGACTTTACAGGATGATAAATATATCTATATTGTAGCGGCAGACGGTGAAAGAATAGCAGGATATGCAGGATGCTTTGTGGTTCTTGAAAATGCGGATATAACCAATATCGCAGTGGATGAAGATTACAGAAGACAGGGTATAGGCGACAGACTTATAGAGCTTCTTTCACTAAAAGCAGCAGATAAAGGGGCGGAGTCTCTTTTTCTTGAAGTAAGGGAAAGTAATGAACCCGCAAAAAGTCTTTATGAAAAAAATGGCTTTGCCAAAGTAGGTATGCGAAGAAATTTTTACAGAAAACCTGATGAAAATGCCATACTTATGGAGAAAAAGCTGATTGGTAAGGAAAAATAATAATGTTGGATTTATGTTTATTGGGAACCGGAGGAATGATGCCGCTTCCTAACAGGTTTATTACATCTTTGATAACTAAATATAATGGCAGTTCACTGCTTATAGACTGCGGTGAAGGAACACAGGTAGCAATGAAAAAATTCGGGCACAGTTCCAAACCTGTAGATATAATTCTGCTTACACACTTCCACGCGGACCATGTATCAGGACTGCCGGGTTTCCTATTAACAATGGGAAATGCCGACAGGAGAGAAGATTTACTGATAGCAGGTCCAAAAGGAACAGGCAGAATAGTCAATTCTTTAAGGGCTATTGCACCTGACCTGCCATTTAATATTGTTTATAAAGAATTCGAGCAGAATGAAGAGACCTTTGAATACAAGGGTTATATTATTGATGCATTTGCGGTAAATCACAAGGTTGCCTGCTACGGTTACAGCATAAGAATTGAAAGAGCCGGTAAATTTGACCCTGAAGCGGCAAAAAACCTCGGCATACCTTTGAATTACTGGAAAGTTCTCCAAAAAGGAGAATGTGTAACAACAGACGGCATAACATATCGTCCGGAACAGGTAATGGGACCTGCCAGAAAAGGTATAAAAGTAACCTATTGCACGGATACAAGGCCGATGCCTGTTATTGCAGACAAAGCCAAAGGATCTGATTTATTTATATGTGAAGGAATGTACGGTGAAGACGGCAAAGAAGCTAAAGCCAAAGAATACAAGCACATGACCATGTATGAAGCTGCAGAACTTGCAAAAGCCGCTGAAGTACCGGAAATGTGGCTTACACACTATAGTCCGTCCATGGTTCATCCGGAAGAATACATTGAAAAGGTCAGGACGATTTTTCCGCAGACCAAAATACCAAGGGACGGATGGGTTAGAACAATTAACTTTATTGATTAGATAAAAGAGGTGTTACTATGAAAGAGTTTATGTCTAAGGCAAAGAAGCCGATGATTTTTATTATCCTGGCAGCTTTAATTGTGGGATATTATTTTTATCTTTCCAACAGAAAAGTAGATAATAATGATTCTATTGCAAAAAAGACTCCGTTGACGGAAATTACTGACAGGGATCTTGACAAAAACTATCCCGGAACACCAAAATCCGTAGTAACATATTACAGCAATATTCTTAAAGTAATGTACAGCGGGAACCTCAGTGACAAAGATGTAGAAAACATAGCTGCACAGTTGAGAGGGATTTTTGATGATGAGCTTCTCACCCTTAATCCTTATGATGAATATCTGAAAAGACTGCAGGATGAGATAAAAGATTATAAAAGTGCGGGACGTACAATTGCCGACTATGTGATAGAAAATAATTCCAATATGGAGTTTTTGACCTACAAAGGGAAAGACTATGCAAAAATTGATGTAATGTATTTTGTGCATGAAAGCAAAAATATTATTAAAAACTACGAAAAGTTTACCCTTAGAAAAGATGATGGCGGAAGATGGAAAATCTTGTATTGGGAAGTTGGAAAAGCTTCAGATATGGAGGAATAGGATATAATGGAAGATGATGTATTAATACTTGCGATAGAAAGCTCCTGTGATGAAACAGCAGCAGCAGTAGTTAAAAACGGCAGAACAGTGCTGTCCAATATAATTTCATCACAGATAGCATTACATACACTTTATGGCGGAGTTGTACCTGAAATTGCATCCAGAAAACATATGGAGCAGGTAATACAGGTAGTGGACGAAGCTCTTAAAGAAGCAAAGGTTACCCTTGACGATATTACAGCAATAGCGGTTACATACGGACCGGGACTTGTGGGAGCGCTGCTTGTAGGAGTGGCTGCTGCAAAAGCAATAGCGTTTGCAGCCGGGAAACCATTGATAGGAGTGCATCATATAGAAGGCCATATTTCGGCAAATTATATCGAAAATAAAGAACTTGAGCCACCATTTGGCTGCCTTGTGGTATCAGGCGGACACACCCATCTTGTAAATGTAGCAGATTACGGCAAATATGAGATACTTGGTAAAACAAGGGATGATGCTGCCGGTGAAGCTTTTGACAAAGTAGCAAGAGCGGTAGGACTTGGATATCCCGGCGGACCTAAAATTGATAAACTGGCAAAAGAGGGTAATCCTGACGCAATAGAATTTCCGAGAGCAAAAGTAGCCGGTTCTGAGTATGACTTCAGTTTCAGCGGATTAAAATCTTCGGTACTTAATTATATTAATAAATGTGAAATGAAAAAGGAAGCATTTGACAGGGCGGATCTTGTAGCGTCCTTTCAGAATGCTGTTGTTGACGTGCTTGTAACCCATGCAATTCATGCCTGCAGGGAATATAATTTTGAAAAATTTGCCATTGCCGGCGGCGTGGCCTCCAACAGTGCATTAAGAAGTGCCATGTCAAAGGCATGTGAAGATAATGGAATAAAATTTTATCATCCATCACCTATATTGTGTACAGATAATGCTGCAATGATAGGTGCGGCAGCCTATTACGAATATAAGGCAGGAGTACGCTCATCATGGGATCTTAATGCGGTTCCTAATCTTAAACTTGGAGAAAAATAATGAAAAATATAGCAATTGTACTTGCGGGTGGAAACGGCAGCAGAATGAACAGTAATATACCAAAACAGTATATGGAAATTGCAGGAAAGACAATATTGCATTATTCACTGCAGCAGTTTGAAGAATGTCCTTTTATAGATGAAATTATACTTGTTACACGTAAGGAAGATGTGGATTATTGCAAAGATACTTACAGAATGTCCAAAATCTCTCATATTGTAGAAGGCGGTAAAGAACGATACGAGTCTGTAATGAACGGACTTGATTTAGTAGAAGACGAAGGCTATGTTTACATACATGACGGAGCAAGACCATGTATTACGGAAGAACTTCTTGACAGGCTCTATAATGATGTAAAGCTTCACAGGGCAACTGTGCTTGCAGTAAGAAGCAAAGACACAGTAAGAATATCCGATGATAAAGGCAATGCAGTAATAACTCCCAACAGGGATAATGTATGGCTTATACAGACACCGCAGGTATTTGATATAAGCCTGATTAAACAGGCATATTATAATCTCAAGAAATACGGAACAGGGAAAAATATAACTGATGATGCGATGGTTGTAGAAGAGTTTACAAAGGAAAAAATACATCTTACACCCGGTGATTACAGCAATATCAAAGTCACAACAAAAGAGGATTTCAGAGGCGTCACAGACTATCTTAAAAAAATTATAAAAAAATAAAAAGATTGAACTTAAAAAAACGATATAGTAAAAACTTGAAAAAAAAAGAAAAATATGGTATAATACAATAAATATGTGAAGAAGGTGAGAATATGTCTGCAGTGGTACAACTTGCAAAAATTAAAGATACTATTAAGGATTATCCTAATGTTAGAATTGTTGCCGCAACTAAATATTTTGATATTGATAAAACAAAAGAAATCATTGATGCAGGAATTAAAGATATTGGAGAAAATCGTAAAGATACTTTTTTAGCAAAATATGAAGCCTTTAAAGATTTAGGGATAACTTGGCATTATTTTGGCGTTATTAAGATACCACCTAAATTATCGCCTAGTTTTATTGATAGTATTGATTTTCTTCATTCGTTAGATTCAATCGATCTTGCTAATGCTATTAATAAAGCCAGAAAAAAAGCAGAACCATTAAAATGTTTTGTGCAAGTAAATTTATCTAATAATGCTAATAAAACAGGACTAAACGAAACAAGAGTTATTCCTTTTATTAAAAGTTTAGCAAAATATGAAAAAATTAAAGTAGTAGGATTAATGACTATTGCAACCTATACGTTTGATGATGAAGTTTTGGAAAATTGTTTTAGAACTTTGAAAGAATTACAATTAGAAGTACAAGCGCTAAATCTTCCCTATGCTCCATGTACAGAATTGTCAATGGGAATGAGTAATGATTATAAACTTGCAGTTAAATATGGGGCAACAATGATTAGAATCGGTACCCTACTATCAAAATAAAATTAGGAGATAGAATATGTTTGGAAAACGAAAAAAACAAGAAAGAAAAATCGGTTCAGCTTTCGATCGGTTGTTAAATTATACTTTCAAAAAAGATGAAGATATGAACACTCAATTATTGGATTTAGCAGATATTGTTATCAATAATAGACCGTTACTCGCTAATTTTGAAGAAATTGCAAGTATTGGTGAGGTGAATCATGCGATATCTTTTTTATCAGGAGTTGTATATGCTTTAGATGGTTCTGTATATCGACTTGGAGATGAAACTAGATTATTTGCGACGGGAAAAGCTTTTGAAGATGGTACTTTAAAAAAATATATTAAAGATTTTGGAATTGATGAATAAAAATGTTGAATCGACTAAATGATTATTATCAAGAAGCGTTAGATGGAAAAATTGTTTTAACGAAATTTTTAGATTTAGCTGAAATAAGCCAAATAAAACAACTTGAAAAAAAAGGAGTTAAAGTCTATTTTGAAGGTGGCTATGATGGTGCAGAACGTCTAAGAGCAATTGTTCAAAGATGTGATTATGAAAAACCTAATTTTGCTGATTATAAAATAAAAATATATGGTGCTACATATAATAAAAATTATAAGGAAATTGGCCATAGAAATGTACTTGGAAGTCTTATGAGTTTAGGAATTGAACGGAATACTTTTGGTGATATTTATATTGTAGAGAATAATATTTTTCTTTTTATTAGTGAGGAAATTGAAAAGTATCTAATCCATAATATACCAAATATTAATAATCAAAAAATAGACTTTAAACAAGTAGATAACATTTGCAATTTTTACCGAAATGATGATACAACTAAAATAATTAATGTTGCGAGTTTAAGATTAGATGCAATTATTGCAAAAACTCTTAATATTAGTAGAAATAAAGCAGTAGAAATTATAGAAAATAAAATGGTTTCTATTCATCATATAATATGCGAAGATATTACACATAAATGTAATATTGGTGAAATTATAAGTATTCGCAAATTTGGAAGAATTATAATTTTAGAAAATGTCAAGACAACTAAAAAAGACCGCCTTGTTATAAAAATTGGCGTAAAACACTAGGAGAGGTTATGAAAGAGTATAAAGATACATTATTAATGCCGAAAACAGATTTTCCTATGCGAGGTAATCTAGGTGTGAATGAGATTCCTATTCAAAAAAAATGGGAAGAAGATAAAATTTATGAAAAAGTATTAAAGAAAAATGAAGGGAAGCAACCTTTTTATTTGCATGATGGACCTCCATATGCTAATGGAAAAATTCATGTTGGTCATGCAATGAATAAGATTTTAAAGGATATTTTAATTCGTTATAAAACGATGAATGGTTTTTATTCACCATATTTACCTGGTTGGGATACACATGGACTTCCAATTGAAACTGCTCTTTCTAAAAATAAAAAGATAAATAGAAAGGAAATGCCAATTGCTGAATTTAGAAATCTTTGTGAAAAGTATGCTTTAGAACAAGTTGAACTTCAAAAAGTTGGGTTCAAAAGATTGGGAATTTTAGGCGAGTGGGAGCATCCATATATTACTCTTAATAATCATTATGAAGCAGAACAAATACGTTGCTTTGGTATTATGGCTTCCAAAAATTTGATTTTTAAAGGATTAAAACCAGTATATTGGTCGCCATCATCTGAAACTGCTTTAGCTGAGGCTGAAATTGAATATCGTGATGTGAAAAGTAGTTCAATATATGTAGCATTCAAAGTAGTAGATGGAAAAAACGTTTTATCTAATAATTGTGAATTGATAATTTGGACCACAACACCTTGGACAATGCCTGCCAATTTAGCAATTTGTGTTTCTCCTACAATTGAATATTCGGTAGTTGAGGCAGATGGAAGATATTTTGTAATGGCTACTGAATTAATCAATGATGTGTGTGAAAAATTAGGTTTTGCTAATTATTCCGTTGTAAAAAGAATGTTAGGAGCAGAATTAGAGAAAATAACATATAAACATCCACTTTATGATAGAATTTCTCCTGTTATTTTAGGTGATCATGTTACTCTTGATGCTGGTACGGGTTTGGTTCATACAGCTCCTGGTCATGGTGAAGATGACTTTATTGTCGGAAAAAAATATGGGCTAGATATTTTGTGTCCAGTTGATGGAAGAGGATACTTAACCAAAGAAGCTGGTGAGTTTGCGGGATTATTCTATGAGGATGCGAATCGTGTTATTATAAATCGACTAAATGAAGAAAATGCACTACTAAAAGAAATTGAAATTATTCATAGTTATCCACATGATTGGCGCACTAAAAAACCAATTATTTTTCGAGCTACATCCCAATGGTTCGCTTCAATTCATAATTTTAAAGAAGATATTTTAAATGCAATTAAAAATGTGAATTGGGTTCCAACTTGGGGAGAGGTTAGAATTTCTAACATGATTAAGGATAGAAACGATTGGTGCATTTCTCGTCAAAGAGTTTGGGGTGTTCCAATTCCTATTTTCTATGCGGAAGATGAAACACCAATTATTGATCAACATGTTATTAATCATGTAGCAAATTTATTTGAAGAATATGGTTCAAACGTTTGGTTTGAACGAGAAGCCAAAGACTTGTTACCTGAGGGTTTTACTCATCCTAGTAGTCCTAATGGTAAATTTACTAAAGAAAATGATATTATGGATGTTTGGTTTGATTCAGGTACTAGTCACCACGCAGCGTTGAAACTTAAATATGGTGTAGAACAAGCAGATGTTTATCTTGAGGGTTCAGATCAATATCGGGGTTGGTTCAATTCAAGTCTTACTACAAGTGTTGCATTAACAGGAAAAGCTCCATATAAAACAGTTATAAGTCATGGTTTTACTTTAGATGGCGAAGGTCACAAAATGAGTAAATCATTAGGAAATACGATTGATCCAATCGCTTCATGTAATGAGTTTGGAGCAGATATTTTTAGATTATGGGTTGCTAGTGTTGAATATCAAGCTGATTTTAAGATGAGTAAAGAACTATTAAAGCAAGTGAGTGAAGCATATCGAAAGATTCGGAATACTTTTAGATTTCTATTAGGAAATTTATTTGATTTTAATCCAATATCTGATAGCATTTCTTATGATAAAATGGCTGAAATTGATCAATATATGATGTGTAAATTAAATGAAGTTGTAAAAAATGTTCATAATGCTTATAATAATTATGAATTTTCGGAAGTATTTAGAACCATTCTTAATTTTATGACAAATGAGTTATCTAGTTTTTATTTAGATTTCACTAAAGATATATTATATATTGATGATGCAGAAGCTAACTCAAGAAGAAGTATTCAAACGGTATTATATGAAACTTTAAAAGCTTTAACAACTCTTTTCACTCCTATCATTCCGCATACTGCAGAAGAAGTATATAAGTATATGCCAGGAATAAAAGAAGAAAGCATCTATTTAGTTGATATGTATCAACCAACTTTATTTAAAGGTAGTGATGAAATCCTTTCTAAATATGAAGATTTAATGAAAGTTAGAGATGATGTATTAAAAGCATTAGAAGAAGCACGTAGTGAAAAAGTAATAGGTAAGAGTTTAAATGCTAATGTAATGATTTATCCAACCGATAAAGTTGCCAAATTATTAACGACTGTAAAAGTAGATTTAAAACAAATCTTTATTGTTTATAAATTTACAATTGCTCCAAATGATTTTGAAGGCAAAGTTTATTCATCTGGTAAGATTAAAATTGAGCCAGCAAATGGATATACTTGTAGCAGATGTTGGCAAATTGTTCCTTCAATTAATCCTGATGAACTTTGTCCAAGATGTGCTGAAGTGGTAAATAATTTAAAAATGAAAAAGTAAAAAATATAAAAAGGAGACTTGTGATATGATAATATATTTTTTCAAAGATCGTAGTAAAGAAAGAGTGAATTTCGGCCAACTTATTGATGAATATTTTGATAAACTTGAGAATACCGTCATTACTTCTAATGATGATGAATTTATTGCTACTTTTAATATTCCTCATTTTGGTTGTTCATATCGTTATCTCATTACAAAGCGATCACGAGTTTCTAGTTTATATCGTTTAAATCCTAATTATGTTAATACCTTTTTACTTTGTGAATTTCCTGATGATATTCCTCAATTTATTACTAGACTAATTCTAAAACAAATTGATGAATTATGCAAAATGTTTGAATTTGCAATATATCATGATAAAATTGATAATATCAAAGAATTCAATATGTTTGAATTAATTGCTATTTTGAATAAAGAAAGAGCCAAATATTTAAATGAACATCCTGAAATAATCAAATATCCAGTTGATCAAGATTTATTAAATGAAGTATGTACTTATCAATCTATGATAGACGAACTACCAAGTGTTGTCAAAGATGATATTGTTGCTACCCCTTATATCATATTAAAAGATAGTCAGGACCATGTATATTTTAGTGTCAATTGGCATGTCGGTTTACCAACTACTTTTCCACCACATTTGGATTTTGTTCATGTTGAAGAAGAGGAAAATTTGGTAAACCTTGTTCCAATTCAAATATTTTATAAATATGTAGAAAAAATTATGTATGAAATAAAAGATGGTTCCATTGGTATTAAAATTAGATATTTAAATGAAAATGGTAGTCTAAAGGCTAAAAAGTTTATAAAAAAAATGCGTAAATCAGTTTTATCAACGTATAATTATGAAGTCATCAAGATTACTGATTTAATCGAAAAATAGGAGAAGATATGCAAATTAATAAATTTATTGATCATACATTATTAAAAGCTTTTGCGACAAGTGATGAAATTCGTAAACTTTGCGAAGAAGCTAAGAAGTATAATTTTAAAAGTGTTTGTGTAAATCCAGTACATGTATCACTTGCTAAAGAATGTTTAGAAGGAAGTGATGTATTAGTATGTACAGTTATTGGTTTTCCACTTGGTGCGAATACGAAGGAAATAAAAGCCTTTGAAACCATTGATGCTATCAAAAATGGTGCTGATGAAATTGATATGGTTATTAACATAGGCAAGGCTAAAGAACATGATTATACATATATTGAAGATGAAATAAAAATGGTTGTTGCCGCAAGCACAGGAAAAACAACCAAGGTTATAATTGAAACATGCTATTTAAATGATGAAGAAAAAATGAATTGTTGTCTTGCTGCCAAGAAGGCTAAAGCAACTTTTGTTAAAACCTCAACAGGTTTTGGTACAGGTGGGGCAACTGCCAATGACATCAGATTGATGAGAGAAACAGTAGGGCCTGATATGGGAGTCAAAGCAAGTGGTGGCATTCGCAATTTAGATGACCTCGAACTAATGGTAGAAAATGGAGCAACTAGAATAGGTGCATCAAGTGGTGTAGCTATCATGGAAAATTCATCTAGTAAAAATGAATATTAGGAGGTAAAACAAATGGCACTGAATAATATAGGAAATATGATGAAGATTATGAATGCATGGAATATATTTAAAAGAAACCACCCGAAATTCCCGGCATTCTGCAATGCAGTTTCCAAACGGGCTTTAAAGGAGGGCAGCATCATGGCGATCACGGTTACCACACCGGATGGCGAAAAGATTGAGACGAATCTGAGAATAAAGGCAGAGGATCTGGAGCTTTTGAAGGAACTGACCAACTGACAGAGTGCGAAAGAGGATTGTGAATGTCCGCTTTGCATCAAAGACTGAGATTGCTCAGGGTTTCTGAAAAAGGAGTGAAAATAAAATATGAATGATATAAAGCGGCTGGCAGGATATATCGGGTCATATAAAAAAGATATGATGCTTGGTGCTTTGATGGTAATGATCGAGACAGCGTTTGAGCTTGTCATTCCGATCATGATCGCGGATCTGATCGATGTCGGGGTGGCAAACCACGATCTTGCCTATATTTATTCCAAGGGCTTTCAAATGGGGATCTGTGCACTTCTGGCTCTGGTGACGGGGCTTCTGTATGCACGGTTTGCAGCGAGGGCTTCTTATGGAT